>Ga0136638_10000349_pt1 | contig 10379 bp, 11 predicted proteins | sample AntDrymUQ8582206_2_FD_104671 | JGI IMG/M metagenome (GOLD analysis project Ga0136638, IMG submission 104671) | Polar desert sand microbial communities from Dry Valleys, Antarctica - metaG UQ858 (22.06) | ecosystem: Environmental > Terrestrial > Soil > Desert | place: Antarctica: Dry Valley...
CAACCGTCCAAGCGAATTGCTCGGAGCGATCCTCGCTGCCGGCCGCAAGGGCCTGTCGATCCAGCGCTACAAGGGCCTCGGCGAAATGAACGCCGATCAGCTCTGGGAAACCACCCTCGACCCTGACAACCGCTCCCTCCTGCGCGTAGAAATCGCCCAGGCCGACATCGCCGATGAAATCTTTACGCGTTTGATGGGGGATGTGGTTGAGCCAAGGCGCGAGTTCATCCAGGACAATGCGCTCAACGTCGCGAATTTGGACGTTTAGCACGATTGCGCGGTCCATGGCTGAGGCCGGCGAGCAATTGCGCGCTCTTGCGCAAGGCGGGGCACCCAACGCCGCCGCGACCTATTCGCAAGGCACTGTCGAAATCGTCGGGCCCGACCTCGACGCTTCGCTTCGCTTTTATGCCAGCTTGGGCTTTCAGCTAGAACGCCGGACTGGCGGATTCGCCGTAATAAACGGCTTTGGAGTGCGCATCTTTCTCGCAGAGAATCGCGACGCGCCTACCGCGAGGCGCTGGTCGAACATCAGGGTCATGGTGGGGGACGTCAACGCCATCTGGAATTGCGTTAACGCCAACGGCATCCGGGCTCAGAACATTGTTGGGGATCGCGACTACGGCCTTCGGGATTTTCTGGTGCTTGATCCATCCGGTTTCGAAGTTCGCTTCGCGCAAGCTATTTGATTTACCCGCGTGTATCGAAGCAGTCGCATGCGATACGACGACAACCTCACCGCCGACCGACCCTCTTTCGTCACCCATCTCGAATGCTCGGCGACCGGCGAGCGTCACGCGGCTGGGGAGGTGCAGGGTTTGTCACGCGCGGGCAAGCCGCTGTTCGTACGCTACGATCTCGAGGCCGCGGGGCGGGCGCTTACCCGCGACGCGCTCGCCCAGCGACCGCACGACATGTGGCGCTGGCGCGAGTTACTCCCGGTGCCCGGCGCGGCGAGCATCGTCGGCCTCGGCGAAGCGGCAACTCCGCTCGTCCCGCTGTCGCGCTTCTCCGCCGGGAACGGGGCGCGGCCGGTCCTGGTTAAGGACGAGGGCCGCCTCCCGACCGGCTCGTTCAAGGCGCGCGGGCTGGCGATGGCGGTGTCGATGGCGAAGCATTTCGGCCTCTCGCGCCTCGCCATGCCGACCAACGGCAATGCCGGGGCCGCGCTGTCGGCCTATGCCGCGGCGGCGGGGATTGAGGCATTCATCTTCTGTCCCGACGATACGCCGCAAGTGAACGTCGACGAGATGGCGGCGCAGGGCGCGCACGTCTTCCTGGTCAACGGCCTGATCGACGATTGCGGGCGAATCGTCGGCGAGGGCAAGACGGTCGCGAGCTGGTTCGATATCTCGACGCTCAAGGAACCATATCGGGTCGAGGGTAAGAAGACGATGGGCTTCGAGCTTGCCGAGCAGCTCGATTGGCAGGTGCCGGAAATCATCTTCTACCCGACCGGAGGCGGAACCGGCCTGATCGGCATGTGGAAGGCGTTCGGCGAACTGGAAGCGATCGGGCTGATTGGTCCGAAAAGGCCGCGCATGGTCGCGGTCCAGGCCGCGGGCTGCGCGCCGATCGTTCGCGCCTTCGAGGCTGGCGCCGACCACGCCGAACGGTGGCAAGGCGCCGCGACCAAAGCCGCGGGAATCCGCGTCCCCGCCGCGCTCGGCGACTTCCTGATCCTGCGTGCGCTAAAGGAATCGGGCGGGTTCGCGATCGCGGTCGATGAGGATGAGATTTTCGCCGTCCGCAACCGCGTCGCGCGCGAGGATGGAATGCTGCTTTGCCCCGAAGGCGCGGCAACGGCCGCCGGCTGGGCTAAGGCGCTCGACCGCGGGCTCATCGGCCGCGACGAACGTGCGGTGCTGTTCAATTGCGCGACCGGGCTCAAATACCCGTTGCCGCCTGCCGACCGGGCGATCGACCGCCACCAGGCGATCGATTATGCGGCCATGGTCACGCAGCCTGGCGCGCCAGCAGCTCCTCGGTGACGCGCAGCGTGCATTCGTTATCGACGTCGATCGACTGACTCCCGTCGCTTAGGGTCAGCGGCTTGATGACGACGCCGAAGCGCTTGCCGAGATGGCCGAACAGCCCCGCCAGGCTGACTAGACGGTAGCGGAAGCGGATGAGGTTGATGACGCCGAAGGCGGCGACGATGCGCGCGGGGTGCTTGGCGAACTGGCCGCCGCCGCGAAACGCCTCGGCCGCCTTGAGCGCGCGCGCGTTGCCGAGCCAATAGAGATTGCAGTTCGAATAGGCGCCATCGCGGAGCTCGTAGAACCGTCTTTGGCCTTCGCCGTGCGCCGCCAGCACCGCCTCGCGCCGCGTTACCGCGACCACGGCGTCCGCACCGCTCGCGGGCCCGAAGCCGGCAAATCGATTGAGCGTTTCGACGCTCAGCAGGACGTTGTCGGCGGTTGTCACGATCACTGGAAAGCGCGCCGTGCAGACCGCGGTGGCGATCGAATCGACAATGTTGTCGCTGGCGGTGGCGATGCTCAGCCGCCCGCTCCTGATCAGCGTCGCGATTTCGGGCAGGCCGTCGATCGCTCGGGCTTGGTCGATCGATACCAGGATCGGTGCGCCCGGCATCGCTTGCGCGACAGTCCGCACGACGTGCAGTATCATCGGCTCGCCCGCCACGGGAGCGATGCATTTGTGGCTGACGCCCGCCGCGCTGGCGATCGCATCTACCGCGCCTGCGCGCTTGCCGGCGAGGATCAGCACCGGCGGGCTCATGCCGCGTGGCGAAGCTTGAGCTGGCGGTGGATGGCGCCCTGCCGCAAAATGCTCTGCGCGACGATATGCTCGACCAGGCTTTCATGATCGATCCCGATCGAGGCGGCCGAACGCGAGATGGTCTTCTTCGACCATAGATTGCAGCTGAGATTGACTTCCATGAACCAGAATTCGCCGGTAGCGGGCTCGTAGCGGAATTCGAAGCGGCCATAATCGAACGGCCAAAGCTCGGGGAGCAGTTGGCGGGTGGCCTCCTCGAGCCGATGTACCAGCGACACGTCTTCGATGGGCTCGAGCGGATCGTCGTCGCCCGGGACGAGGTTGCGCTTCTCGGCGTAGCTGCGAAGTCCGCCCGATCCTTGCGGATCGTAAGCGAAGGCGGGAAGCAGCCACGGCGTCTTGCCGCCGATCACAGGCACGGCGATGTCGCGCGCCCCGATCCACGGCTCGACGATGGCGTCATGGCTTTCGCCGTGGAGTGAAGCGACATGATCGATCGCGGCGGCGCGACCTTCGCAGCGCTTCACCCCCCAGCTCGCCGACGATGCGTTGGGCTTGACGATCATGTCCTCCCAATCGTCCGGTAGCGGGGCCTCGCCGAAACCGTCGCAGCGGAACGTCCGCCAGTCGGCTGTAGGAATGCCGTAGGCACGCGCGACGAGCTTCATCAGATGCTTGTCGTCTCCCAATCCGCGCAGCATCGGCGACGCGCCGAGATAGGGAATGCCAGCGCGCGCAAGTAGTAAGGGCGCGAGCATTTCGCTGTTTTGAAACCCCCCGCGGTTGAGCAATGGGACGACGAAGTCGACCCGAGGCGGGTTGAATAAAATGTCGTAGCTGTCGGCGGCGATGACGCGCGCACCGGTTGCGCGAAGCGCTTCGAGCATTTCGTGATGATAGACCGCGTGGCTTCCGTCGGTGACGTGCGGGACGCCGCCCGATAGCGCATGCTTGGCAAGAAACAGCAGCGTCAGCCGTGACGCGTCTTCGTGGGTCAGGCGCAGCGGTCGTCGCCGATTGTGCGACTGCGGAAAGGAGAGGCTATGGCGCATGCCGTCCGTATCGCGCGCCGCGATGACAGGCCGACACTCGTTTCGATGACAGTTCGGTTGCGGCGGCGGGACTCCTCGGAGCCGTCAGCCTTTCATTGACGAGATGACTTGCGCGGCGAAGCGGTCCATCTCCTCGGCCTGCGGGCTGCACTGCAGTAGCAGCAAGTCGAGTCCGGCGGCCTCATACGCCGCGATCCGCTCGCGTAATTGCTCGGGCGTGCCGACGAGGTTGGGCCTGAGGCCCCGGTTCGAGACCGAATATTCCTGCAGCTTGAGTTCGCGCTCGAGCTCGGTGCCCGACAGCCACTGGTCGAAATTGTCGAAGCCCTTGGGCGGCGAGGCCGGCATCGCGGTTATCCGATCCAGCTCGCTCTGCGCCTCGGCCTCCCGGTCGCGGACGATGGCATAGGCCGCCATGCCGTAGTGCATCGGCCCCATCCCCAGCGCTTCGCGGCGCGCCGCCATGTCGGCGATTTTGGGCGCAATCGCTTCGACGGGATCGCCGTGCATGACATAGGCGTCGCATTGGGTTGCGATCAGCGTCTTGGCCGCCTCGCTCTCCCCGCCGGCGTAGATCGTCGGACGCGGACGGCGCAGCGGCTTGGGCTCGACGATCGCGCCTTCCAGCCGATACAGATCGCCCGCGAAGTCGAACCGTTTCTGGCTCCATAACCCGTCCACCACCTGCAGCCATTCGCGCGTGCGCGCGTAGCGGTCGCCATGCTCATCGAACTGGAGCCCGTAGGATCTAGCCTCCTCCGCCCACCAGGACGAGACGACATTGAGCGACAGCCGTCCGCCGCTGATGCGATCGATATTGGCCGCCTGCTTGGCGAACAGAGCGGGCTGATGGAAATTGGGCCTGACCGCGACCATCAGCTCGATGGTCGAGGTCACCGCCGCCAGCGCCGCCGCGGTCGACCAGGCGTCCATCGCGGGCGTCTCTATCCCCTTGATGTCGTTGAGGTTGAGCTCGGCGATCAGCGTCAGGTCCCAGCCGGTCTCCTCGCTGCGGAGCGTTAGCCGCCGGACATAATCCCAGCTCGCCTCCATGCCTTCGTCGACGACGTTGCGAAGCCAGCCGCCGAACACCGGCATCCAGTAACCGAATCTCATGCCCGCTGTTCCTCGATGATGCCGACCAGATAATCGACCAGCCGCTCGTGCGGGTCCCAGCCTAGCACGGCCAGCGGATCGGCGACGAAATTGGACATTGCGTTGATGTCGTAGAAGCGCGGTGTCCCGTCGCGGTCGTCGATGATATATTCGACCCCGCCGACATCGAGACCCATCGCCGCCGCAATGCTTTCCGCCGCGGCGATCAGCGCGGGCGCGGGTTCGGCGCGCCTCATGGTCATCGCCGGCTTGCCGGTCTCGACAAGGCAGACGTCGGCCGGACACAGGTCGAAACTGTCGCCGCTGCCGTCGATTTCGAGCCCGTAGAGGTACCCCCCGCCGAGCACCTCGATCCGCATCACGCGCCCGCCGCGCGCCGGCACATAGTCCTGGACGAGCAATACGCGGTCGATACTCGTTGGAATGTCGCCGCTCGCGCCCGCTCCGCGCAGCGAGGTGGCGTCGTCATAGCGGACGATGCCAGCCCCCGACCCGCCGATATTGGCCTTGACGATGAGCGGATAGCCGATCTCCTCCGCCGCGGCCGGAACGTCGCTGGGCTGATGCACGACAATGGTTCTGGGCGTGGCGATGCCGAGATCGGCCATCAGCGCCAGCTGCCGCGCCTTCGAGGAGTCAATGGCGAGCGTTCGCGGCCCGTTGACGATCCGCGCGCCCGACGTCTCCCACCGGTCCAACAGCGACGCCGCGTAAAAGATCGGGTGATCCTCGCTGCGAAGGAAGCTCGACATGGCGATGCGGTTGAACACGACCAGGGCGGGCAGATCGCGCGACGCGGGGTCGAAGCGATGGTCGCCGATGTGGATCGGAGTGTAGTCTACCCCGCGGCGATCGAGCGCGGCGAACAGCGGCGAAAGCCAGCGCGGATGTTCGTAAAGAATCGCGAGCTCGGGCATGACAACCCGCGCCTTGCCCGTCAGGCGGCGGTCCTGTCGATGGCCTTTTGCCGCCTGCGCTGCACCGACGAGCCGATCCCGCATGCCTCGCGATATTTGGCGATGGTGCGCCGGGCGATGTCGAATCCGGCTTCCTTGAGCAGATCGACCAGCGTGTCGTCACTGAGGATGGCGTCGCCCCGTTCCCCCGCAATCAGAGTCCTTATCCGGCTCTTGACCGCTTCGGCCGACACGCCTTCGCCATCAGCGGCCTGCACCCCGCTCGAAAAGAAATATTTGAGCTCGAACAGCCCGCGTTCGCAGGCGAGATATTTGTTCGACGTGACGCGGCTGACCGTGGTTTCGTGGACGCCGACAGCTTCGGCGATCCGCGCCAGCGTCAGCGGCTTCAGCTGCGCGACACCCTGCCCAAAGAACCCCTCCTGTTGCTTCACGAGTTCGGTCGCGACCTTGAGGATCGTCTGGGCGCGCTGGTCGAGCGCCTTCAGCAACCAATTCGCGCCTGCGAGGCATTCGGACGCGAACGCTTTCGAAGCCTTGCCCCCTGCGCTCAGCCTGGCATGATAACGCCGGTCGACGATCAGCCGCGGCAGCGTGGCGCTATTGAGCTCGACCGCCCAACCCCCCTTGGCGCGTGTGACGAACAGGTCGGGTACGATGGCGCTCCCCTCGCCGGTCGCCGAAAATCGGCAACCCGGTTTGGGATCGTAGCCTCTAAGTTCGGCGATCATGTCGCTAAGGTCCTCGTCATCGACCTCGCAAATGCGTTTCAGGGCGCGCCGATCGCCGCGGCCGAGAAGTTCGAGATTGTCGATCAGCCGCGCCATCGCCGGGTCGTAGCGGTCGGCTGCCTTGGCTTGGAGCGAAAGGCACTCGGCGAGGCTTCGCGCTGCGATTCCGGGCGGGTCGAAACCTTGCGCCCTGGCTAGCACGCATTCGACCTGGCCGAGCGGCGCGCCGAGCGCTTGCGCAATGTCGCGGAGCGGGCTTGTCAGATAGCCGGTTTCGCCGACTGCATCGATCACCGCGCGCGCGACGATCAAGTCTCCGCCGGTGAAGGCCAGGCCAGCCTGCGCCATCAGATGCTCACACAAGGAATTTTCCGCGCAGGCCAGCCGATCGAAGTTGAACGCGTCGTCGCCGCCCGATCCGCCGCTGTCGGCGCCGCTGTCGTGATGAAAGGTCTCGATGTCGTAATCGACGTCGAGCGGGGCATCGTCGCCGCCGGCATGGGCGGCGATGAGGTCGTCGGCGCCTGCCGTCTCTTCGCCGATTTCCGGCTTGGCCGCGATCGACCCTTCGCCGCCTCCCTCGAAGGCAAGCAACGGATTGCGTTCGACCTCCTCGGCGACCGCGGCTTCGACTTCAATATTGGAGAGCGCGAGAAGCTTAATCGCCTGCTGCAATTGCGGCGTCATCACCAGCGACTGGCTGTGGCGTAGATCGAGGCGCGGGGTGAGAGCCATATCCCCTCCGCGGCTTACAGCGCGAAGCTTTCGCCGAGGTAAAGGCGGCGTACGTCCTCGTCGGCAACGAGCGCTTGCGGAGTCCCCTGGAACAGCACGCGGCCATCGTATATGATGCAGGCGCGGTCGACGATATCGAGCGTCTCGCGGACATTGTGATCGGTGATGAGCACGCCGATGCCGCGTTCCTTCAACGCGAGCACAAGCGCACGGATATCCGAAATCGAAATCGGATCGATTCCCGCGAAAGGCTCGTCGAGAAGCATGATCGTGGGCTCCGCGGCCAGCGACCGCGCAATTTCGCATCGGCGGCGTTCGCCTCCCGACAGCGCCATCGCGCGCGCGTCGCGAAGATGGCCGAGCCCGAAATCGCTCAGCAGCTGCTCGAGCCGCTCGCGCCGCAACGCGCGGTCGGGCTGCGCCACTTCAAGCACCGCCATGATGTTCTGCGCCACGGTCATTCCGCGGAAGATCGAGGTTTCTTGCGGCAAATAGCCCAGCCCCAGGATCGCGCGCCGGTACATCGGCAGGGCGGTGATGTCCTCGCCGCCGAGCAGGATGCGTCCGTTGTCGGGCTTCACCAGCCCCATGATCGAATAGAAGCAGGTGGTCTTGCCGGCGCCGTTGGGCCCCAGAAGCCCGACCACTTCACCGCGCGACACGTGCAGCGACACCCCGCTCAGGACAGTTCGCGCACCGTAGCTTTTGGCTATCTCGACGACTTCGAGACCGTTCGCCGCGACCAGGCTTTCGCAAGCGGGCTCGATGAGGGCGGCGTCGTTCATCCTGGCGCTCCCTACGCGTCCAACCCGATCTTGTCGAAGCGGCCGGCTAGTTTTTGCGCTGCGGGACGGTGAAGCGCCCGGTGACGCGCCCGCCGGTGCCTGCGCCGCTTGCGCCGCGAACGGTTCCGCCGCCGTCCATCGTTGCGCGCCCGCTCGCTAGGTCGAGCACCAGACGGCCACCGCGGACGACATTCTCGCCGCGGGTCAGCGTGACTCCGCCCACCATCGTGATCAGCCGCCTGGAAATGTCGTAGACCGCGAATTGGCCCCGTGCGGTTTCGGACGGACTGCGCACGGTGACGCCTCCGCTGGCATCGATGCGATCGATTTCGATACCGCTGCCGCTAGTATAGGCGATGTTTATCCGCGCCGCGTCGAGTGCCAGCGATGCCTGCCTTACGCGCACATTACCGGACAGAACCGCGCGGTCGGACCGGTCCTGAACCTCAATGCGGTCGGCCGAAAAATCGACAGGTGCATTGGTGTCGTGGCCGCGCAGCGCCGATGTGCCTTGTCCGGCCGCAGGGCCGCAAAGCATCGCGGCCGCCAGCGCGGGCAGGATGAGGGGGATTTTCACCGCCCTCATCTGATCGCACCCTGCACGATTTTCAAGCGCGCTCCGCCGTCGAGCACGACATGCCGGTTGGGAAGGCTCGCGCGCAATCGGCCTGCCGAGAAGGTGCCGAGCGGCATTCGTCCCTCGACCGGTCCGCCGCTCGCCATCGTCCGCGACTTGAGATCGACCGTCACATCGCGCGTGGTAATGCGGTATCCGTCCGCGGCGGTGAAGACCACGGGCCCATCGACCGCGACGCGCTCGCGCTGCATGTCGTAGCGGCCCCGGCCCGCGGTCAGCGAAGCCGGTCCGTCGTCGAGTTCGATCCGCGCCGCGAGCTCGCTCAGCCGCACCACGGGGTCGGCAGAGGAGCGCTGCACTCCCGAGGCCGCGGTGAGAAAGAAGGGCTGGCCCTTGTCGTCCTGCCCGCGATATCGCGCGGCCTCGACGCGCATCCTTTCGCTCGCGACGTCGACCTTGTTCTTGTCGAGCAGGAAACTGATGTCGCGGCCGTCGCCGAGCGGCGCCATCGCCAGGACCGCGACCAGCACCCCGGCGGCCGCGGGCAAGGCAGTGCGCGCCGTCCTGACCACCCGATCGTGGCGTCCGCCGGGGGCCGCCCACTGCTGACGCCAGACCCGATCGCTCAACCCAGCCTCAGACATGCGCGAAAATATCGACCTCGGGCCATCCCGCCAGATCGAGCGCTGCGCGGTGCGGCAGAAAATCGAAACAGGCCTGCGCCAGCTCCATGCGCCCCTCGCGGTTCAGTCGCAGGTCGAGCTCGTCCTTCAGGCGGTGGAGGTAGCGCACGTCCGATGCGGCATAGTCGCGCTGCGCATCGTTGAGCTCGGGCGCGCCCCAGTCGGAGGTTTGCTGCTGCTTGCTGATGTCGTGGCCGAGCAACTCCTTGACCAGCTCTTTCAGGCCGTGCCGATCGGTATAGGTGCGCACCAGCCGCGACGCCGTCTTGGTGCAATAGGCGGGCACGGCCATCACGCCCAGATAGGCCTGCATGATCGCGAGATCGAAACGAGCGAAATGGTAGAGTTTGAGCCGGCCGGGGTCGGCGAGAATGGCCTTGAGGTTGGGCGCCGAATAGTCGCTGCTGGGCTCGAAGCGGACGAGATGCTCGTCGTCGCCGCCATCCGAAATCTGGACCAGGCAAAGCCGGTCGCGCCCGGGGTGAAGCCCCATTGCCTCGGTATCGACCGCGACCGCGCCGGTGCCGAGCGTGCCGTGCGGCAAGTCTTCCTCGTAAAAGTGAACGGTCATGGCCGGTTCCTTGCCTCATCTTGCGGCGCCGTGCCAGCCCGCACCCTATGTTGCGGGCAACGCTACGGAATCGACTCGCAGGCCTCGCGAAATTGGGTTATGCGATTCGGCGGTGCGCCATGACTACGCGCCGCGGGTGCCGCGCTAGCCCAGCGCGGGTCGCCTTGTGAATGGGCGGGCGCGGGAAAGTTAAAACAGGATCATGAGTTTCGACAAAGGGCGCCGCGGTGAACGCGGCGGTCGCGGCAGGGACAAGCGCGACGGTTTCGGCGAAGGCGGCTTTGACAGTTCGAGCAGCGGTGGCGATCGTGGCGGCGGGGGCGGAGATCGCTTCGGCGGCGGTGGCGACCGATTTGGCGGCGGCGGAGGCAGCGATCGCTTCGGCGGTGGCGGTGGCGGCTTTCGCTCCGGCGGCGGCGGCGGTGGCGGCGGCTTTCGGCCGGGCGGCGGGGCTGGCGGCGGCATGCCGC
>Ga0136638_10000350_pt1 | contig 10373 bp, 11 predicted proteins | sample AntDrymUQ8582206_2_FD_104671 | JGI IMG/M metagenome (GOLD analysis project Ga0136638, IMG submission 104671) | Polar desert sand microbial communities from Dry Valleys, Antarctica - metaG UQ858 (22.06) | ecosystem: Environmental > Terrestrial > Soil > Desert | place: Antarctica: Dry Valley...
CGCCGGCTGATCGCCCGCCGCCCGGCAGCTAGCCTCCTCCCGGTGTTCGACACGCTCTCAGACCGCCTCCAGGAGGCGCTCGGCGACGTCCGCTCGCGCGGCAAGCTGACCGAGGAGGACGTCAACAAGGCGATGCGCCAGGTGCGCCTTGCGCTGCTCGAGGCCGACGTGAACTTCAAGGTGGTCAAGGAGTTCACCGGCGCGGTCAAGGAGCGCGCGCTCGGCGCGGACGTTCTCGGGTCGCTGCACCCGGGCCAGCAGGTGGTCAAGATCGTGAGCGACGAGCTCACCCAGCTGATGGGCGGCTCGGGCCGCGATCTGGCGTTCGCCAAGGGCGGTCCCACCGTGATCCTCATGGCGGGCCTGCAGGGCTCGGGCAAGACCACGGCCTGCGGCAAGCTGGCGCGCCACCTGCGGGAGGAGAAGAAGCTCGACGTCGCGGTGGCCGCCTGTGACCTCCAGCGCCCCGCGGCGGTCGACCAGCTCGTGAAGGTGGGTTCGCAGGCAGGCGCCGCGGTCTACGAGCAGGGCACCTCGCGCAGCCCGGTCGACGTGGCCGAATGGGCCCTCGGCCAGGCCAATGCCGACCGCAGGGACGTCCTCATCCTCGACACCGCCGGGCGCCTACACGTCGACGAGGCGCTGATGACCGAGCTCGCCGAGGTCAAGAAGCGGACCAAGCCGCACAACGTGCTGCTGGTTCTCGACGCGATGACCGGCCAGGACGCCGTCAACGTGGCCGGGGCGTTCGCCGGCGCCACCGCCTTCGACGGCGTGGTGCTCTCCAAGCTCGACGGCGATGCCCGTGGCGGCGCCGCGCTGTCTGTCAAGGCGCTTACCGGCAAGCCGATCCTCTACGCCTCCACGGGCGAGAAGCTCGACGCCTTCGAGCGCTTCCACCCCGACCGGATGGCGCAGCGCATCCTCGGCATGGGCGACGTGATGACCCTGATCGAGAAGGCCGAGTCGTCGATGGACGAGGGCAAGGCCGAGGAGCTCGAGCGCAAGATCCGCAAGAACCAGTTCACGCTCGACGACTTCCTCGACCAGATGAAGCAGATGCGCAGCATGGGGCCGCTGCAGGGCCTGCTCAAGATGATTCCCGGCGTGGGGCAGCAGCTGGGCGGGCTGCAGGTCGACGACCGCGAGCTCGACCGCCTCCAGGCCATCATCACGTCGATGACCCCGCAGGAGCGCGCCAACCCGAAAATCATCGACGGGTCGCGCCGGCGCCGGATCGCCCGCGGCTCGGGCACGAGCGTCCAGGCCGTCTCTCAGCTCGTCAAGCAGTTCGCCCAGATGCAGAAGATGATGCGCCAGCTCTCGAAGGGCAAGATGCCCGACCTCCAGCAGCTGGCCGGGGGCCGCTGAGCACCCGGCCGCAGCTTCGCGCGCCCGGCCGCTAACCTGCCCCGCCTATGTCAGTCAGAGTCAGGCTCACCCGCGTGGGCTCCAAGAAGAACCCCGTATGGCGTGTCGTGGTCGCGGACCAGCGCTCCCCGCGCGACGGTCGCATCATCGAGTCGATCGGGCACTACAACCCGCAGACGGATCCATCGACCATCGTCATCGACCGCGAGCGGCTCGACCACTGGATCGAGCAGGGCGCCCAGCCGACCAACACCATCCGAAAGCTCATGCGCGCGCCGAACACCGAGGTCCGGTCGGCGACGCCGGTCAACGTACCCGAGCCGGATGAGATCCTCGGCCCCGTCCCGCCCGAAGCCGCAGGCGTGGCCGCGGAGTCGGGCACCGATCCGGTGGCCGCGACGCCGGAGGGCGCCGGTGCCGGCGCCCCTGCCGCCCCCGTGGAGAAAGCCGCCGGCGAGGCTGCGACTGCTGCCGATCTCGAGCCCTCCGGCGCCGAGCCTGGCCCCGGCCCCGGCCCCGACGCCGGAGACATGGCCGAGCCCGACCGGCCCGAAGGCTAGCCGGAAACCCGCACACGCGATGGAGAGCCTCCTCGCGTACCTCGCCCGCGCCCTGGTGGACGACCCGGAGCAGGTCAGTGTCGACTCCTTCGAGGAGGAGGACGGCACCATCGTCCTCGAGTTGAGGGTGGCCGAGGAGGACACAGGCAAGGTGATCGGCCGCGGCGGTCGCACGGTGTCCGCGCTGCGCACCGTGGTGAAGGCGGCGTCCGTGAAGCAGAACCGGCGCGTCCTCGTCGACGTGATCGACACCGACTGAGCGCTCGTGCGGGGTGGCCCCCTTTGATGGCATCGCACCCTGGTCTGGTCGCCGCCGGGCGGGTGGGCCGTGCGCATGGGTTGGACGGCAGCTTCAAGGTCAACCAGTCCCGGCGCGACTTCGCCCCGGGGCTGGTGGTGACCGTCGCGGGCACGCAGCGGCGAGTGGAGCGCGCCGCGGGCACAGCCCGTCATCCGCTTATCCGGCTGGAGGGCATCACCGATCGCCAAGCCGCGATCGCTCTGGGCGGCGAGCTGGTGCAGGTCGTCGAGGTGGTGGCCCCGCTGGAGGAGGGCGAGTTCCATATCGATGACCTGGTGGGCTGCCGGGTAGACGGGCTCGGCTCGGTCCAGCGCGTGTTGCCGGGCTCCTCCTGTGACGTGCTGGAGCTCGACGACGGTGTACTGGTGCCCCTTATCGCCGACGCCGTGACCGCCGTCGACATCGAACGGCGCCAGATCGAGGTCGACCGCGCCTTCCTGGGACTCGGGGAGCCGTCGTGAAGATCGAGGTGTTCACCCTCTTCCCCGGCTGGTTCGCGTGGTTCGCCGAGCAGCGCCACGTGCGCAACGCGGTCGATCGTGGGCACGAGCTGACGGCTGTGGACCTCCGCTCGACGACGCCGCTGCGAGGCGGCCAGGTCGATGACACCCCCTACGGAGGTGGCGCGGGCATGGTGGTACGCGTCGATGTCGTCGAGGCGGCTCTGCACGCGCGCTGGGGGGCCGACCCGGTGGACGAGAGGGGGTCGCGCCGGGTGGTGGCCCTGGCGGCCTCCGGCCGGCCCTTCGACGATGCACTGGCATCCGAGTTGGCCACAGAGGAGGCGGTCGCGCTTCTCTGCGGGCGCTACGAGGGCTTCGACGAGCGGGTGCACGAGCACCTCGCCACCGACGTCGTTTCGATCGGGCCGTACGTCCTCGCAGGCGGAGAGCTGGCGGCGATGGTGGTCTGCGACGCCGTCCTGCGCAAGATGTCGGGCGCCCTCGGCCACTCCGACAGCGCGGTCGAGGAATCGTTCAGCCCCGCTCTCCAAGGAGCGCCCGAGTACCCGCACTACACCCGGCCCGCACAGTGGCGCGGGCACGGCGTGCCCGCCGTGCTCTCCTCGGGCGACCACGGGCGGGTGCGCGAGTGGCGTCTCGAGGAGAGTCGCAGGCGCGCGGCTTCTGGCTGACCCATCCGCTCTGGAGCCGTCCCGGCGTCCGCTATCCTTCGCCGCCGCGCGAGCCTGAAGGTCGGGCCCTCGCGCCTCCTCGTCATGAGCAGTGTCATCGACACCATCGAGCGCGCCCAGCTGCGCCGCGTACCGGTCTTCCAAGCCGGTGATCGTCTGCGCGTGCACTTTCAGGTGGTCGAGGGCACGCGCAAGCGCACGCAGGTCTTCGAGGGCGTCGTTCTCAAACGCCAGGGCAGCGGGGCCCGAGAGACGTTCACCGTGCGCAAGCAGTCCTTTGGCGTCGGTGTGGAGCGCACCTTTCCTGTGCACTCCCCGAAGATCGAGCGCATCGAGGTGGCCTCCCGGGGCGCCGTGCGGCGCGCCAAGCTCTACTACCTCCGCGACCGTGTGGGTCGCAGGGCCCGAGTGCGCGAGCGCCGCTTCACCGGCCAGGACAAGGCGGTTTACGTCGAGGGGGTCATGCCGCCGGCCCAGGCCGACGTGGGCGCCACCGAGGCCGTCGCGGCCACCGACACGCCGCTGCCCGAGCTCGACCCGCGCAACGAGGGAGTCGAGGAGGTAGCCGCGGCCGAGACTTCGGACACAGAGATCACCGCCTCGGGCGCCCAAGAAGGCGCTCCGGACGCCTCCGTGCCCGCGGAGGACGCGGCCCAGGCTGCCGACGAGCGCGGCACCTAGCCGCGCGAAGTCGGAGACGGGCGAACTCAGATGGCGCGCGGCTCCAAACAGAGCCCGGCCGGCTCGCTGATCGAGCTCGTCTCGATCGTGGCTGTCGCCCTCGGCCTGGCGCTCGGGATCCAGGCGGTCCTCGTCAAGCCCTTCCGGATTCCCAGCGAATCGATGGTGCCGACCCTCGTGGATGGTCAGCGGGTGCTGGTCGAGCGCGTGTCTACTCGCTTCGGTGAGCCCGCGCGTGGCGACGTCATGGTCTTCAAGCCGCCCGAGGGCGCCGACGACAACGCCTGCGGGGTCAGGCATCCTCAGGGCAGCCCCTGCGCCAAGGGGACCGACGAGCAGTCCGAGATGAACTTCATCAAGCGGGTGGTGGCCCTGGAGGGTGACCGGATCGCGATCAGGCGCGGCCGGGTCATCCTCAACGGGGAGCTGCAGCGCGAAGAGGAGGAGTTCATCCGTCCCGACGCCGGCTGCGCGACGTGCAACCTGCCCCAGGCGATCACGATCCCAAAGGACAGCGTGTACATGATGGGCGACAACCGGGGCCAGAGCGCGGACAGCCGGGAGTGGGGCCCGGTACCAGAGGACTGGCTCATCGGGAAGGCCCGCGTCACCTACTGGCCGCCGAGCCGGATAGGCGGCCTGTAGCCCCAGGGGTGATGCTGGGGGCGTGCCCCCCTTTGACGAGCTCCCGTTCCGCCGCGGGTCGGCCTATGATCCGGCCCGGATCGTGGGCGACGCGCACACAGCTGAGGAGTTCGTCGTCGTGGACGCCGCCGCAGCCGTGGACGCCCCCGGCGTGGAGCGCGCCGAGGGAGCTGAGCGGGCAAGCCCCGCGGCTCCCGTCCGCCGCCCCGGGCGCGCCGAACGGCGCAACCGCCGCCGCCGCAGCCAGACGGGCCGGCGGCTGTTCGCCTTCGACCGTGAGCTGGGCCGGCGCTTCGTGGCCGGAGCCGACGAGGCGGGGAGAGGCTCGCTCGCGGGGCCGCTGGTGGCCGCCGCCGTGCTCTTCGATCTCGAGCGTCTGACGCTCGCCGACCGGCGGGCGCTCTGCCGGCTCAACGACTCCAAGCAACACAGCGAGGCCGCGCGCGAGGAGCTTTACCCGCTCGTCTTGCGAGCGGCCACCACCAGCGCCATCGTGTCTCGTTGCGTGCGGGGCATCGATTCGCGCGGGTTGCATGTGACCAACCTCGCGGCGCTCCGGTCCGCGCTGATCAGGGTGGCGCCCCACGGCGCCATCTGCCTGGTGGACGGGTTCAGGGTTCCGCCTTTCAACCACGAGCAACGGGCGGTGGTCGACGGAGACTGCCGCAGCGCGGCGATCGCGGCGGCGTCTGTCCTGGCCAAGGTCACCCGCGACCGCTTCATGCGCCGGGCCGCCGCTGAGCATTCCCAGTGGGACTTCACGACCAACGTCGGCTACTCGACTCCCGAGCACCGGGCCGCCATCGCCGCTCATGGCGTGTCGCCGCTGCACCGGATGTCCTTCCGGTCGATTGCCTACAACCAGCTCCGGCTCGCCGAATAGCCCGGCGGAAGCTGCCTGGACGCGCCGGGGCATTCCACTTGGGCTAGAAGGCATTTTCGACGTGGTCCAGTGCGAGCAGGGCGCCGCGAGGGTCGACGGTCACTCCGATCGCGTCGAAGCGCAGAGCGGGCCTGCGGGGGGGATCGCTCGTGTGCGACCAGAGCCATTCGCGCGCGAGGAGGCGCAGCCGCCGGCGCTTGCCCGCTCCGATCGCGTCGAGCGGACCTTCCGGGCCTCGCCGGCCCCCCGCGACGCGCGTCTTGACCTCGCAGAACACCAGCGCCGTGGGATCCGCGGCCACGATGTCCAGCTCACCGAGCCGGCAGCGCCAGTTGCGCTCGACTATCGAGTAGCCGGCGCGGGTGAGGTGCTCGGCGGCGAGCAGCTCGCCGTGCTCGCCCAGGCTTCTGCGGGGATCGGCTGGGGCTTCTGAGTCCACGGCGCTGACGCTAGATCCCGCCGACGCACCCGTGGGTGACGAGCGTGACGAATTGGCAACGGCTCTCTCGGTCCGCGTCGCCGAGTTGGTGCACGAGCGTCCCCACCGGTCAGGCGCCGCCGCCTAGCTTGGCCGGCATGCTCGCCAGCGTCGCCACATTCGCCCTGGAAGGGGTCGACAGCCGGGAGGTCACCGTGGAGGTCGACATCCGTCGCGGGCTGCCCGCCTTCACCCTCGTAGGACTGCCCGACGCGGCGGTGCGCGAGGCGCGCGAACGTGTGCGCGCCGCACTTCTGAACTCCGCGCTCGACTTTCCCCTGCAACGCCTCACGGCCAACCTGGCGCCTGCCTCGGTGCGCAAGGCGGGGCCCAGCTTCGATCTCGCTCTCGCCCTCGGTGTGCTCGTCGCCAGTGGTCAGGTCCCGTCCGAGGCCGCCAGCGGCACCGCCGTGTGCGGCGAGCTCTCCCTCAGCGGTGCGCTGCGTCCGTTCCGGGGGGCACTGGCCACGGCTCTGGGCGCCCGTGCCGCGGGGTATGAGCGCTTGATCGTGCCGGCGGAGAACGGGAGCGAGGCGGCGCTCGCCGATGGCCTCGAGGTGCTGCCCGTCCCGTCCCTGGAGCGCCTGGTGGACCTTCTCCACGGACGTTGGACGCCCGAGCCGGCGCGCCCGTACCCGGTACGCAGCGACACGGCGCCGCACGCTCCCGACCTCGCCGACGTTCGCGGTCAGGGCGACGCCAAGCGGGCGCTGGAGATCGCGGCCGCAGGCGGGCACAACCTGCTGATGGTGGGGCCACCGGGAGCGGGCAAGACGATGGTGGCTCGCCGGCTGCCCGGGATCCTCCCGCCGCCGTCATTCGACGAGGCGCTGGAGATCACGCGCATACACGGTGTGGCAGGCCTGGGAGACGGACGCCTCGCCGCCGAGCGGCCCTTCCGCGCGCCGCACCACACGATCTCGCCATCCGGGTTGGTGGGCGGGGGGTCGCAGCCGCGGCCGGGGGAGATCACCCTCGCCCACAGAGGGGTGCTGTTCCTCGACGAGGTCGCCGAGTTCTCGCGCGGTGCACTCGAAGCGCTGCGCCAGCCGCTCGAGGACGGATTTGCCGAGATCACACGAGGCCAGCGCTCCCTTACCTTCCCGGCTCGGACGATGCTCATCGCGGCGTGCAACCCCTGCCCGTGCGCGCGCGGTGCGGGTGACTGTCGCTGCAACGACGTGGACCGGCTTCGCTACAGCCGCAGGCTGAGCGGCCCCCTGCTCGACCGCATCGATCTCGTCTGCCAGGCGGCTGCGCCACCGGCCGCGGAGCTCGTCGATCCTCACGGAGGGGGGGTCGAGAGCTCTTCGGTCATCCGGGAGCGTGTGATTGCCGCGCGCGAGCGCCAGCGCGGCCGGCTGGCGGGCAGCGGCGCGTACTGCAACGCCGACATGGACGGCAGGCTCACGCGCCGTCACGGAGCCCTGGGCGAGGACGCCGTGCAGCGGCTGCTGGGCTCGGTGGAGCAGGGCGGGCTCACCGGTCGGGGCCACGATCGCGTACTGCGACTCGCCCGCACGATCGCAGATCTCGCGGGCGAGTCACGCATCTTGGCCATTCACCTCGAGGAAGCCCTGGGATACCGTCTGGCCTCCCCGGTCGGGCTCGCGGCATGATCGGCGCCACGACGCAGACCGCATGCGATTCCTGCCTCCGTCGCGGCTACCTGGTCGGGCGCCTGGCCGGCCACATCGCGGGCGCCCTGGACAGTCCCCGCCGGCGCCCCACCGGATTGCTGGCGCTGCCCGACGAGAAGCTGATCGAGGCGGTGGCCGGAGAGCAGGCCCATGATGCCCTCGGATTCCTCGAGGAGTTCGACGCCGAGCGAGCTCGGGCGGCCGTCGAGTGCTCCGGGAGCGTGGCCGTGTGCTGTCACGACTCGAGCTTTCCGATCCAGCTCGCTGATCTCGAGGATGCCCCGCGGGTGCTCTTCGTGAAGGGGCGGGGGGATCTGGCCTCCGTCGGGGACGTCGACCCCTGCGTGGCCCTGGTGGGTGCCCGGCGGGCGTCTCCGTGCGGTCTCGAGGTGACCCACGAGCTGGGGCGTGGCCTCGGTGCGGCCGGTGTGACGGTGGTCAGCGGGCTGGCGCTCGGGATCGATGCCCAGGCCCACCGGGGCTGCCTGGAGGGGGGCGGGACGCCGGTGGCCGTGCTCGCCTGCGGTCCCGACGTCCCGTACCCGCGAACCAACCGGCGTCTCTACGAGCAGGTCTGCGAGCGGGGCCTGGTCATCGCCGAGCTCCCGCCCGGCCAGCGTCCATTCCGGTGGAGCTTCCCCGCCCGCAACCGGATCATGGCCGGGCTGGCCAGGGTGACCGTCGTGGTCGAGGCCGCCGAGCGCTCGGGCTCGCTGATCACGAGCGACTTCGCCATCCAGCTCGGCAGACCGGTTGGCGCGGTGCCGGGCCAGGTCACCTCATCCCGGGCGGCGGGCAGCAACGCGCTGCTCAAGGACGGCGCCACGTTCATCACGTCGGCCGAGGACGTGCTCGACGAGCTGTTCGGCTCGGGCCGCCGGCAGTCGAGATCCGCCCCCAGTCACAGCCAGGCTGAGCCCGCGCCGGCCGGCGACCCGGTGCAGGGACTGCTCCTCGAGGCGGTCGAAGCCGGGCTCGGCGTCGACGGGGCGTGCGCGCACACCGGCCTGCCGGTCCAAGAGGTGAGGGCCGGGCTGTCGCGGCTCGAGGCGTCCGGGCACGTGAGCCGGGACGCCCTTGGGATCTACCGGCGAACGGCGGCCGACCGCCCGGGATCCTTGTAAGCGCCATTGGAACGGATAGAACCCCCGGTCGTGTCCAAGCTTCTCACTCGCGTCGGGTGCAGGTGATTTGGCAGGACTCGCACAGGACGATCAGTCGCCCCGAGTCGCTCTCGTGTGCGTCACTTGTACGTAGACGAGGAGTGGATCATGGAGACCTACGGGATAAGAGAACTGCAGCGCCGTTCAAGCGAGATCGTCGACGAGCTGGAGCGCTCGCGCCGCCCCGCGCTGGTCACCCGCCACGGCAAGCCGGTGGCCGTGCTCAGTCCGGTTGACGAGGACGCTCTCGAGGACTTCATCCTGGCCAACGCGCCCGAGTTCGTCGCCAGCATGTCCGAAGCCGAGGAAGACGGCCGCCGCGGACGCACGCGGCCGTTGGCTGATGTCGTCGCCGAGCTCGACGAGGCAGATACCGCGTAGATCCACGTGGGAGCTGCTCATGTCGAGCTCAGCCGGCGCGCCGAGAGCGACTTGCGCAACCTCAGCGCGCCTGACCGGCGGCGCCTCGTCAGCGCGATCGAGCAAACGCTGGGCCACCCACTGCCGGCCAATGCTGATCATCGTGCTCTCAGCGGTCGTGCGCCATGGCGCCGCCTTCGCGTCGGTGAGCTGCGCGTCCTCTCCCGGGAGATGAGCCTCGACGAGCTACCGGCCAACGTCGCGCACGGCCGTCGGATCGCACGGATCATCGACCGCGGCGACCTTCACCGCGCCACCCGCACACTGACATGACGGCGGCGACGCCCGTCCTCGTGGCGGATCGGCGGCATACGGGACACACTCTCGCCGACGTCCCGCTGGTCATGGCCGGCGAAAACCGTCCCCGCGCACTACTAGCCTCCAAACCCATGTCACCCCCGCGACTGCTGAGCATCGCCGGGTCGGATTCCGGCGGGGGCGCCGGCATCCAGGCCGACCTCAAGGCCTTCGCCCGCTTCGGAGCGCACGGCATGACGGCGATCACCGCGGTCACGGTCCAGAGCACCGTCGCCGTGTCCGCGGTCTATCCGCTTCCTCCGGAGGCGATCGTCGAGCAGGTCCGGGCGGTCGCGGAGGACATCGGCGTCGACGCGGTCAAGATCGGGATGCTGGGAAGCGTGGAGACGATCGAGGCCGTAGAGCGCGCTCTCGACCTGGTGGGGGAGGCGCCCGTCGTGCTGGATCCCGTGATGGTGGCCGAGAGCGGGGCACGGCTGCTGGACGAGGACGCCGTCGAGGCGTTGCGCAGACGGCTCGTGCCGCGGGCGGCCGTGGTCACGCCCAACCTCGCGGAGGCCCGTGTCCTGACCGGCAAGGGCGAGGAGGCGTCTGGCGAGGAGCTCGTACGAGCCGTCCACGCGTTGCGGGCCGGGGCGGCCGTGGTGACGGGCGGGCATCGGAAGTCGGGCACCGACCTCTTCTACGACGGCGGGGAGGTGATCCCGATCGAAGGCGAGCGCCACCCCGGTGGCGCCTCGCATGGCTCCGGCTGCACCCACTCCTCGGTGCTGGCGGTGCATCTCGCCCTCGGCTTCAGCGCGGAGGAGGCCGCTCGCCGGGCCAAGCAGGCGGCCTC
>Ga0136638_10000351_pt1 | contig 10361 bp, 9 predicted proteins | sample AntDrymUQ8582206_2_FD_104671 | JGI IMG/M metagenome (GOLD analysis project Ga0136638, IMG submission 104671) | Polar desert sand microbial communities from Dry Valleys, Antarctica - metaG UQ858 (22.06) | ecosystem: Environmental > Terrestrial > Soil > Desert | place: Antarctica: Dry Valley...
CAAAAAGACTGTAAGATTCTCCAGGATATAGTTTGGGTGCAGGCTGTATACACTCTGGTGCATCTATTAATGCGGAGTTTACCGTACGATGGGTTTTATATAAAGTCAGATTTTTGTATGCCTCTGATTGAAATATGTGTTTCATATCACTTTCGGGCAAATTTGAATGAAGCCAAATTTTTTCCGCTTCTGGAGATAATATGATGGGCATTCGATCATGTATGTCTTTCAGCTCTCCCTCTGCATCAGTCGTAATGATACCAAAGGTCCGCAATTTTTCGCCATTTGGGTTTTGCCACTCGTCCCAAATACCCGCCAAAGAAAAAGGTTGATTATCGCTGAGCGTAAACCGGAATGGAATACGCATCTTTAATTCTTTTTTCCACTCATAAAACCCATCGACAGGAATGATGCAGCGCTGGCTTTGGGCCATTAGTTTAAAGGTATTCTTAGATAATATATTTTCTGAACGAATATTGATAAGGTTACTACCGCTAGCAGCATTGATAGACCAATGAGGTACTAAGCCCCACTTGCAATAAATCGCCTCAGAAGGGCTATCGGTGGCTATAATGGGGAGTAATTGTGTGGGCGCAGCATTATATCTCGGTTGCAGGTCGACAGGAAAATCAACATTGAACCTTTTTTTAAGGCTGTCTTTATCTGCTATCAAAGAATATCTACCACACATACGCAATTATAAAAAAGTAATTAAAATCAAGATTACAAAAGTATATATTATTCTGTTTACTCCGAGATATTTTTAAAGGCCAACTTTGCTCTCTCCGTCGCAAATTTGTGGTCGACCATGGGGGCGACGTAATTAAAAGTGCCGTATTCTACTACCCATTTTTTGATGTAAACCATCTTTGAATCAAATCGCTCTTGCTGCAAAGTAGGATTAAAAATACGGAAGAATGGCTGCGCATCGGCGCCTGTACCCGCACTCCACTGCCAATTGCCATTGTTAGCCGCAAGGTCGAAATCTAATAATCGAGTTGCAAAATAAGCTTCGCCCCACTGCCAATCAATCAATAAATGCTTGGTGAGAAAACTTGCAACTACCATGCGCACTCTATTATGCATCAACCCTGTAGCATTTAACTCACGCATGCCTGCATCTACCAATGGGTAACCTGTATTGCCACTGCACCACTTCTCAAAATCCTGTTCATGATGTCTCCATGGAAATTTAGAAAATCTTTTATTGAATGGCTGGTTCTGAACATAGGGGAAATGATACATCAATTGCATAAAAAACTCCCTCCATATAAACTCACTAAGCCAAACAGCATTAATGGCCTTGGCTACACGTGCCATAGCCCTTACCGAAACTGTGCCAAATCGCAGGTGAACTCCCAGTAAAGACGTAGCCTCTTGTTCAGGAAAATTGCGACGCAAATCGTATTCTTTGAGTAAATCTTCTTTGATATGATGGGTAGGAATTTGAATAGCTGAAGGTAGAAAACCTATATCCTCAAGTGATGGCAGTAGTGCTGTAGAACTTTTAAAAAAATTATGAACGTACTTTTCTACTGGATATGATTTCAAATAAAAGTCATTCAATTTTTGAAGCCATTTGTTTTTATAAGGCGTGTAGACCTTGTAGGGATTGCCTGTGTCACTTACAACCTCACCCTTTTCAAAAATAACCTGATCTTTGAAGGTGTGAAATAAAATATTTTTGGTAAGCAAACATGCAGTTACGTCTTTGTCTCTGGATAGGGCATACGGTTCGTAGTCATGATTGGCGTAGACTTCTTTTACATCATATGCTGCAGTAATCTTTTCAAATACCTCTAATACCTCTCCATGACTAACGATTAAAGTAGTATTCCATGTTGATAAATCTTTATTTATTTGAGAAAGTGTATCATGAATAAATTGAACTCTTGCGTCTGATCTGTTTTCTAATTTGGATAAAATAGCTTTATCAAAAATAAATATAGGCAGCACGGGATACCCTGATTTCAAGGCATGATACAGGCCTGCATTATCTTGAAGTCGCAAGTCTCTTCTAAACCAGAAAATAGATATTGGTGTATTGTTGGTCAAAGCTAAATTATCTTAGTGGAAACGGATCAAGATTATTAATAATGAAAAGAAGGGCTTATACCGATTAGACATCCGTAATAGTCCAATTTCATTGTCCTAAACGGCTGCCATATCGGCATTACCATTGTATATTTATCATTTATCTTCGGTCTAGATAATAAACACAATTGGTATTACATACCGTCTTCATCTCTTTTAGGAGCCACTATTACCTTATTAGGATTGTTGATTTCACCTTCTTTGCTTACAGGAACAGTAGCTGGTGCAGTTTGTTGATCTTCCAATATTTTATTTTCTTCCTGCGTTTTTTTCAGGATATAATTATTCAATTCTTGAGTGATGTTGTCTTTTGGAGGTTTTACCAACTCTTTTAGGCTATTAAAACTTTGCGTATGCAATACACTGAATCCGGCGGAAGAAGACGAATTGCCACCTGCGCTATTGATCAATATATTTTGATTTATTCTGTTAAAAAGTTTTAATCGAAACATTCCATCGGGGCTTAGTAAATATTCCACGGTCCACTCCCCCGCTATGTTGGAGATATTGGTTTGATTTGGATTTTGAGAATTTTGAAAACTACCATCCCTGCTGATGCGCAACCTGCCATCGAGTAAAGTATAGGAAAGTCTCATTTGAAAAGTATTCAAGGCATTTCGATCGAGGGAATTGAGATTGAGATCAATTTGTAATTTATCGTCTACCTGCGAAAGCCAGTTGCTCAGCTGATTTGAAAGCATTTCACTAAGGTTATTGGCTGGGCTAGCGCTACCTTTAAAATTATCAGAAGCGAAGCCACCGAGTACGAGTACACTAAAAACTTGTCGATTCATTTCTTGCTCGTTGTTTGCAAGTTTATTTTTAAAAGCCAGCACTTCTTCGTTCATAAAAGTGGGGTTTTTTAAAATGTCAATACCCATTTTTATTTCTGGAGTTAGTAAATTTCCCTTCAACCCTAGCTTTACTTCTGTGGGGTATTTACGATTGACTTCAGAATTTTTTAAATCTGCGGAGTCATTAACTAAGGGTCTCATTGAAACATATTGAAGATAGTCTGCTTCGATATTCATGGTACCTGTATAGGGGTCGCCTGACCAGGAAATGCTGCTGCCATTTTTAATTTTAAACTCTTTATTGATTAATCCTGCCAAAGTAAAATTGTACCAACCTTGTGTAAAGGCATAGTCGCCTTCCATAGTAAAGTCGCCCCGTGTGTCAATTTTCAATTTTAAATTACCCTGCCCATATCCTCTTATGATGTCTCCTGTACGCTTATCGAATATGATTTCTGCATAGGTCGACGGGGATAATTCTAAATTAAATTCCATCTTCAAACCAGAAATATCAACGCTGTCTCTCCCTACTTTTTTTAGTGCATTTTCTTTTTTGCTTACAAATTTGATGTAGCTCTGTTGCTCCAAGCTACTAGAACTGTTGACTGGTATAAATATTCGCGTTCCTTTTGTAGTAGAAGCATTGGCATTTATTTTCAAATCGTCGAATGCCCCCAGTATCTCAAAGTCCCCGGTAATATTGGCCTCCCCATAAAATAATTTATTGTCCTTTTCTTGCAGGTTCAACACTTTCATGTTTTTAAACAATCCTCTTATATCTACTATAAAATGATTGAAATGATCATGATATAAACCACCATCTATATTGCCTGTGTGGCCTTCACTATCTTTAAGTGTTAAATTTTTAAAACCGATTAAGTTTTCTGTCAGGTAAATTTGATCATCAAAATAGTAGGTCGTTCCCAAATACGGAACTGTAAATTTTCCTCTTTTCACATCGGCTTTCCCCAAAATGGAAATATTTTTAGTACTGCCTTTAACCTTAAATGTCCCTGTAGCCTTACCGCCAATATTGGAAAGTACGCCGCTCAACATGGGATTTAAAAGTTCCAAATCGGCACCGTTTAAAGAGGCACTTAAATCGAGTTTACTGTCCGAGGTATCGCTTCCAGGAATTATATCTCCCTTTACATCTATTACCTTGATGTCATCGCGTACTACCTGCACTCCAGCCTTTAAAGTATTGGTAGCCTTGTCATAGGCAGTAACCCCATGTATATCGCCTACTTTAAATCCATCAACGATAAAGGTATCTAGAGTAATATTACCAACTGCCTGTATCCCTGAAAATACTTTTTTAAGTTCCAAACTACCATTAAGATTTCCTTTCAGCTTCATGTTTTTAAGTAATGGATTCACATTTTCCATTCTAAAATCTGTAAAAGTCAACCTCGATTCATGCTCTGGGTCATTAGACATTTCGCCATCCAATGACACTTGTTGCATACCATTTTCTATTTTTATATTTTCGAATCCAATGGTCGATTTGGTAAAAAATGTTTTGTTTTCTTCCCTTAATTTCCAAACCTGATTGAGTATGTGCAATTCGGAATTGTTCAATACAAGGGTTTGCGTGCGGTCGCCTAACTTCAAGTCGCCATTTAATACTATGTAATCTTCGGAATCTTGTTGATATAATTTGCTTTTAAAATCAATAGCGTCATTTTTCCAATTGCCTTCAAAATATAGATTTCTGAAATCCAATCCCGATTTTAATTTTTGCAATTTGGAATTTATAAATAACGAAGCATTTACATCTTTAACATCTGCAGCCTTAGATATACTGCATTCTATTTCTGTTTTAATAAATTCATTTTCATTGAAATATAAAGTATCGATAAAAGTTTGGGCATTTAAAATATTGCTTCGTCCCGTTGTCAAATCTCCCTTTACAAAAAAACCACTAGACAAATATAAATTGGGGACATATATAGAAAGTATTTGATTCAAATCTTTTGCATGCAATTCAAAATCTAACTGAGAGGAAACCTGTGCAGTTGCATTTTTAGATGCGTAATAGCTTTGTATTTCTGCTTCATTATTAGAAAGACTAATGCTGTATTCCTTGTACAATCGTTTACAATCTGCAATTAGCGTCGTGAAGTCAAACTTGCCGTGCGATGTAAGCGTGAGCAAATCAGAATCAATCGTAAAAGTTCTATTATTGTCCTGTTTATGTGTGGCGATCTTCAATGAATCTATCACCACTTCCTTCACTCCTTTGTATAAAAGATAGGTATTTACCAAGCCAAATTCTCCATCAATATCATCTATCTCTAAACCTTTAAAATCGATATAAAAATTGGTCTTCAATAATGCATCTTTGTTATTCCAACTAAGATTGAGGGGCTTCAAGTTTGCCTTTTCAATTTTTCCTGAAATGTTAATGATGTTTATGTTTTTTCGAAGATCAATTTTTCCCACCATTTCAATTACCAAATTACTATCTCTAATCTCTAGCAACCCATCAAATAGGCGGTTTTGCAAGGCAGCGTTTGTTTTGATATTCTTATACTCATATCCATTCAATTGAAGCTTGGGTATACTTGCGTTTACTTTTACCTTCGCATAGGAAAGCTCAACGCCTACCCCTTCAATATGCCCATCAATAGTGATACTACCGACATAATCTTCTTGTTCTATTAATTTACCCAGATTAAAATTGCTGGTCTTAACGCTGCCTTCATAAAATGGGTGTTTATACTTTTTATCATCTATTTTAAAATTTATATCCGCTACCAAATTGCCCAAGCCGGTTTTAAAATTACCCGACGCAACAAAGTCATTGGCAAACCCAATAAATTTACCATTTCCAGCAATAGTCGAAAATTTTTCAAATTGGCGGTATGTAAATGGATCGCAATATTGACGAAGGTCTCTCGCATCCAATTGTGAATCTTTGAACGCAAAATCTATGAAGGTTTCGCGTACGTTGGGCAAGCCCTTTAACTGTAGCCGCCCTTTAAATATAGATTTATTACCCAATCCTAAAGACAAATTTTTGACCCCAAAATCGCCAACTTTTCCTTTAAAAAGTCCCGATAAGGTAATCTTGTCTTTATAAGGTTTTAATGCTGGTGCAAAAACGGATATGTCCTGTAAACTTACTACCGACTGATCCATATCTAGTGTAACAGTGGTGCTGTCCAAAAAAAAGGATAAATTGCCAATTTCACTAAAAGCAAAATTCATATAATTTTTTATATGACTGCCTCCAATTTTGGCGTCCAAAAGATCGAATTCCATTTTACGATCTGTAATCAAATAGTTGGTATGAAGGCTATGAATCCTTAGCTTGGTGTGGGTTTCAATGGATTTAAGATTTTTTACATCAATCTTAAAAGTATCGCCTATAATTTTCAAATTATAAATATCACCGTAGATACTGTCAAATTCAAAATGGCCGTGGTCAAAATCTGCAATCCGTGGTTTAGCAACATCGTTGTAGCTAAAGTTCATGTTTACCAAGGCTACATAGGGAACTTTAAAGGCAGTGGGTTTATTATTTCGTGGCGTTTTACTTTTATCTTTCCCTTTAATGGCGTCGATAAAGTCATTGATATTTAATCTGCCATTTTTATAGGCAATCACATTTACACTTCCGTCTTTAAGCGTGATGTCTTCAATGGTAATATCCAGATTAATAAAATCAAGGATTTCAAAATCCACAATGGCCTTGCCCATCGCAATCATCTTACCGGCTTGAGGGTCTTTTACCAAGACATTTTCCAATACAATTTCATCTAGCCAACTAATGCCAACCGCCCCAATAGATACTGGAAAATGTAATTTTTCTGAAACGTAATCCGTGGCGATATCTACCAGTTTTTTTTGTACGGTTGGAATCTGAAGACATACTACCGTAGCTCCTACTAGCAAAAGCAAAAAGAAAAGCAGTCGCAATGACCCTTCCAGTAGTGTTTTAAAAACCCTGTAAAAACCTCTACTTATTTTTAATATGATTAGCTTTGTAGGCTTCAAACGGTTTTTAGATAATGAATATAACAATACTTGCTATAGAATCTTCTTGCGATGAAACTGCAGCGTCGGTTATTTGCAATGGCAAAATTCTATCCAATGTTGTTGCTACCCAGGAAATCCATGCCAAATATGGGGGCATTGTACCTGAGTTGGCCTCACGTGCGCATCAGCAAAATATAGTTCCCGTGGTGCTCGACGCATTGAATGCTGCAAATATAACAAAATATGACCTAAATGCAGTTGCCTACACACAAGGACCAGGCTTGCTAGGTTCCTTATTGGTGGGCGTTTGCTTTGCGAAGGCTTATGCCATGGGTTTAAACCTACCAACCATCGCCATCAACCACATGCAAGCTCATATTTTGGCGCACTTTATAGACGACCCAAAACCGCAATTTCCTTTTATATGCCTCACGGTAAGTGGCGGGCACACTCAACTGGTTAAAGTCTCCAACCATTTGGAAATGGAAATCATAGGACAAACCAACGACGATGCAGTGGGCGAGGCATTTGACAAAACGGCGAAATTATTGGGGCTACCCTACCCTGGAGGACCACTCATAGATCAATACGCACAACTTGGAAATCCCTTGGCATACAAATTTCCTGATGTAGATATGCCTGAATTAGATTTTTCCTTTAGCGGAATCAAGACTTCATTTTTGTATTTCCTAAAAGATAAAACTAAACACAACCCCAATTTTATTGAGGAAAATAGAAACGATATTTGCGCTTCTGTACAACATACCTTAATTCAAATTTTAATAAAAAAGCTAAAAAAAGCAATGAGCCAAACAGGGATAACTTCAGTGGCTATTGCGGGCGGAGTGTCTGCCAATAAAGGACTGCGGGCGGCTTTGGAAAAATTGGCAATTCAACACCATTGGAAGGTATTTATACCAAAGTTGGAATACTGTACCGACAATGCTGCTATGATAGCCATGGCTGCACATTACCATTATTTGGAGGGTAATTTTGCTCACATAGAAACGGTTCCAGACCCAAGAATGCAAATTCCTACCACTTTACACTAACTACACCATGGCAGAAATAGTAAAAAATATTTCCCTAAAAAATAGAAAAGCATTTCATGAATATGAAATCATTGATACCTATATCGCTGGAATGGTACTTACAGGTACCGAAATCAAATCAATAAGGATGTCCCAAGTGCAAATGCAAGATGCCTACTGCATCTTCGATCATGGAGAATTGTGGGTAAAGAGCCTTAGTATTTCTAAGTATAAAGAAGGAACGCACTACAACCATGAAGTAATGAGAGATAGAAAGCTTCTTTTGAAAAAAATGGAGCTGCGCAAATTGGAGAAAAAATCTGACGAACGAGGATTGACCATCATCATTACCAAAGTTTTTATCAACGATAGAGGATTTGCAAAAATCGAAATTGCACTTGCAAGAGGTAAAAAACTGTATGACAAAAGAGATTCGTTGAAAGAAAAAGATGTAAGCAGAGAAATGCAAAGAATAAAATTTTAAGCCTATAAAAATAAATATTTTAAATTTTATAACCTTAGTCTTTTTAAGGCGTTAATAGTCTCATAATTATTTAACTTAAACCCTTATGGAACGGCTACTAAAAACAAAAATCTCTAATCATCAATTTACGCAAGCAATCATTGAAGTGAGACAAGAACAGGAGAAAGAATATTTCTTAGACGGAAATTTCGATTATTATAGCAAGGCCAAATCCAAAAAATACAGAGCATCCAAATATCGAATCAACGAATAATAGCAATCCAAATTATTTTAAACTGCTTTCTCAATACATAAATATTGAGAAAGCAGTTTTTTTATTGCATACCTGGCAATATTCGAAGAATGGTTTTTCTTAATTTTTTTGGAAAAAATTTCTTAATAACACGATAGTGCTTTAAACCATATTTGTAATGACACCATCCCAAAAGCAAGAAACGATTTTGGGGAATAACATTCTGAAAGGCTTTAAATAATTCTTTTTCAAAAATTTCACCATTGAAACTTACCTTCGAAAGAATCAATTTATTGTATTCAAGCGTCGTCATCATATTCAAAAGAATTTAGGGTAACACTTTTATATATACACTCCAATACAAAAATCTTGGGATTGATTTAGTAGAAGCTATGGTAATAATAAAAGCAAGTAGTAAGGGTTACTCCATTCGATTGGGTTTTAAAAATCTTCTATTAATCTACAAAAAAAATAGTCAACTACAAATAATTGTGAATAAATAGAAAAACAAATCTTATCATAAATTTTTGCACCACTTATGCAATATTATATTAGTTGTATGGATAATCGCTCCCTTTTTGTAAGACTATTAATAATCAAAAAATAGGAAAGATCAATAAGCTCTTTCAAAATTTGTGAATTCACATCGCCGTTAATGAATACTGTGTTCCAATGTTTCTTATTCATGTGATAGCCTGGAGTGATGGCTTGATATTGATCTCTCAATGCGATCGCTTCAGCGGGGTTACATTTGAGGTTAACGCTTTCAAAATTTTCTATATCGGTAAGTGCAAACATTCTGCTTCCAACTTTGAAAACCAAAGTATCTCCTCCAAAAGGCAAACTTTCAGAAGTTCCCGGCTTTGCAAGGCAATAGGCTCTAAAAGTTTCAATGTTCATGATTGCACTACAGTCTCGAAATAAATCGGAAAATAATAACGGCAACACAAACTAAAAAAATGATGATCGAAATTTTATTTATTCCATGCATCAATTTAAGGTTGATGTTGGTAGGGCGAGACGGATCTTTCTTCCTAAAATAGTAAGTAAAGACTTCATTGAATTTAAAATAATCCTTGAGTTGCATATATTTTTTCTTTAGTCAATATAAATACAAATAAAGTTAAATCTTGTTTTTAGCACCTTCCTTTATTTTGATAAGCGTATCCTTAATGCTTACAAAATCTGAAAGGATAAAAATGATTGTGCTAAAGGAAACAATCGCTTCAAACATCGTGATGCACTCCGCAGCAATGGAGACAGGAACCACATTGGCCACACCCATATTTGTAAAGAGCATGAAACTGAGATAAAACATTTTAAAAAAAATTTTAAAATTATTCTCCGCCATTTCCAAACCAGAAAAAGCTTGGATGTTGGACTTGAAAATAAGATAATAATCTACTGCAAAAGAAAAAACCATACACAATATATGCATCGCTACCATTCCCAAAAAACGGTGATAAGCAACAGCCTGATGCGTCTGGAATACTAGGTTTTTAAAACCTAATACCAAAAAACAACCGATCTTCAGCAAGGAAAATAAAATTACAAAAGCGGAAAGTAAAAAATGAGATAAATGCGTTTTGGTAAAGTGAAAAATCAATACTCCCGAAATGAGAAAAAAACAATATAGAAGGAGGTATAAATATTTTTTCATTTGAGCTAAAAATATAGAATCAAATATACAATTTTACAATCTGGTATGAAAATAGCCCATGACTCAATTTAGGGTCAAAATG
>Ga0136638_10000352_pt1 | contig 10360 bp, 10 predicted proteins | sample AntDrymUQ8582206_2_FD_104671 | JGI IMG/M metagenome (GOLD analysis project Ga0136638, IMG submission 104671) | Polar desert sand microbial communities from Dry Valleys, Antarctica - metaG UQ858 (22.06) | ecosystem: Environmental > Terrestrial > Soil > Desert | place: Antarctica: Dry Valley...
GTCCTCACCCGGCCCCTGCGCCACGGGGGCGCTCTCCGGCGCATCACCGCAGCCGGTCAGCGCCGCGACGACGAGCCATCGTGCGATCCGCGGAGGAGCGAGGAGCATGGGCCAGGACTGTCGCACGAGCGCGCTCAGGGGCGGAGCGCGTGGCGGATGCCGGCCTTGAGGTCGCCGAGCACGACGAGGTCGCCGAGGTCGGTGCCGAGCGCGACGAGCGTCTGGGCGACCCCGGGTCGCACCCCGGTGACGATCGCCTCGGCCCCGAGCAGGCGGATCGCCCGGGCCGCGCGCACGAGCGCCTCGGCGGCGGCGGTGTCGACCTCGTGCAGGCCGGTGATGTCGAGGATCGCCGTCCGGGCGCGGTGCTCGACCACGCCGGCGAGCAGCGTCTGCATCACCTGCTCGGCGCGCTCCGGATCGAGGGTGCCGATCAAAGGCAACACGACGACGCCGTCGGCGACCGGCAGCAGCGGCGTCGAGATGCGCAGCATCGCTTCGCGCTGCTCGGCCGCCGTCGCCTGCTCGGCGAGCTTCTGCTCGCTGATATCGCGGAAGGTCCCGACCACCCCGAGCAGCTCGCCCGCGCGGCCGAACACCGGCGCCTTGAAGGTCTCGACCCAGCGCACGAAGTTGTTGGCGTCACGCACCGACTCGACGATGTGCGGCTTGGCCTGCCGGTGCGCGAGCACCTCGCGGTCGTCGGCGACGAAGGCCTCCGCTTGCTCGCGGTTCCACGGCATGTCGAAGTCGGTGCGCCCGAGGAACGTCGCGCGGTCGTCCAGCCCCGTGGCCGCCAGCCCGAGCTTGTTGCAGCCGCGATAGACCAGGTCGGTGTCCTTCCAGAACAGCCCATAAGGCAGCGCATCGACGACCCCTTGCATGGCCTCGAGCTCGTGCTCGAGGCCAGCGACGCGGACCTGCAGGGCGGCGATCTCGTCGGCAGGGGAGGCGGCGGCGGTGGGGTCGGCGGACATCGACCGAGGCTACGCCACGAACCTCCGGTCGCGGGAGGTCGTCACTCGCGGCCTGTGATGTCGATGCGGGCACAAGCGCGCGTACGTGATACACGCGCAGGAAACGACGCCGACCGGTCAGAGCTGCTCGAAGCAGTACGACTGCGCCCGAACGATCACGCCGGTTGCAGCACGAAGTCGAAGCGGATCTCCGGCTCCGGCTCGTCTTCGTCGGCGAGCTGCCATTGCGTGATGAGGTCCTGAAAGCCGGGCGCCGACACGTGGAGAGACCTTGCTTGTCGGCGACCATCAGGGCCCGGAAGTAGTGCGGCGCCTGCGAGACGGACGAGGATTGCGGCGCCGACGCGGTCTGCCAGCCGGCGGCGTTCGACATGACCAACGGGCCCACCGGTGCCCGCTGCGTGTGACCTGTCCGCGAGGACAGCTCTCCCACCTACCCATCATGGCCTCTGAGCGCGATCCCTCGACTGAATGTGCAGTGTGGGGCGCACGAGCGCCTGTAAGCGTCCGATCCGCGCCCCGCAGATCGACTGCTCGACCCGTTCTCCGCGCATGAACGCATACATGTGAGGCTGCGACTGCGGCTTCCCTGGCGTCGTCGCAGCGGTCATGCTGATGCGATGCAGATCATGGGTCGGGTACAGGGTTGGTTGTTGACGTCGTGTGCGGTTCTGGCGGCGGCGTGTGGCGAGGTCGAGGCCGACGTCGAGTCTCGTAAGGGCGGGTCCGGGTTCGACCTCGACATCGGCGCGGACGGTACTCCGGGGATCTTGCTCGAGGACGTCGCGCTGCGGCCGGGCGTCTTCGTCGATCTCTTCGTCAACGTCTACGGCGAGCTCAAGTCGCAGGGTAAGTCGAAGGACTGCCAGCTTGCGGTCCACGGCGGTGTGTTCTCGGCCGCATCGTGGCGGCCGTACGCCGAGGCGCTCGGCGAGGACGCCTGCGTGCTAGCGATCGACATGCCGCTGCGCGGCAACTCCGGGGCCCCGGTGGGCGCGCTGTTCGGCGACCTCGATCTGTTCGACTACGTCACCGCGATCGAGGAGGTGCTCGAGCGCCTGCGCGATCGTGGGATCAGCCCGCGGACGATCCTCGGCCACAGCATGGGGGGCACGCTGGTGCAGATGCTGCAGCAGCGGCTCGTCGACACGGGCACCAGCCTGCGCAAGCGCTTCGGCATCCGTGACGCGGTCCTCGTCGCGTCGGACCTGCCGGCGGAGGTGCCCTGGGCGCTCGGCGACGGCGGCGATCTGAGCGGCTTGATCGAGGCGTTCGCGGTCGACGAGCCCGGGCTCGGCCTGCTGTTCGAGATCCCGGTCGCGCTGTGGCCCGCGTTCTACTTCACCGACAGCGACAACAACATCGTCCCTGGCGCGCTGACGCCAGCGGAGATCGAGGCGGGCGGCTTCAACGCGCTCGGCGAGCCCCTGCGGGCGATAAACCAGCTCAATGGCACCGGTCCGTTCACCTCGCGGCCCTCGGCCGACGCTGGCCTGTTCGAGAAGGGCACCCGCCTGCGCGCGATCGCCTACGAGGAAGATATCTACGTCCAGCTCGCCGAGAGCGAGGTCTTGTACCAGCACCTGACCGGTGACACGAGCTCGAGCTGCTTTGTACCCGTGCTCGGGCCCGGCACCGTGCACGTGCTGCAGTTCTCCGATCCGCAGGCGCTCGTCGACGCGCTCGTGGCCTCCGAAGACTGCGACTACTGATCTCCGTCGCCGTCCGGACGAGCTTTACATGTCCTGTCGTCCGCGCGCGAGGGCGAAGGCGACGCCGTCTTGTAGGGTCCCGCGCGTGACGAGGCCGCCGAGGTCGACGCCGAGGCCGGTGAGGGTCTGGGCGATCGGTGGGGTCATGCCGGTGATCACGAGCCTGGCGCCGACGAGGCGGACGGCGCGGGTGATCTGCAGCAGTGACCCGGCGAACTGTGCGTGGGCGGTCAAGACCCCGGTGAGGTCGAGGATGACGACGCGGGCGTGATGCGCCGTGACTCCGGCGAGCACCACCTCGAGCACGCCCGTCGCCCGCGCCGCGTCAAACTGGCCGATCAACGGCATGACCACCACGCCGGCGGCGATCGGGATGATCGGCGAGCTCAGCCGCTCGAGCAATTCCTTCTGCTCTTGGACCAGCGCCTGAGCCTGCTTTTGCGCCGTGATATCGGTGAACGTGCAGATGGCCCGAAAGGCGACGCCGGACGCGTCGAACTCGGGCGATGCGGCGACGAGCAGCCACACGCGCGTGCCGGAGGCGGGGTGGAAGACACCCATGATGACGTCGCGCACCGGCTTGCCGGTACGGACGCAGACGACGACCGGATGCTGGTCGCCCGGGAACGGGGTGCCGTCCTCGTGGATCACCGCCCAGCGCGGATCGAAGGAGTCGCGGCCGAGGATCTGCTCCGCCGTCAGGCCGAGCATGTCGAGCGCGGTCTGGTTGTACAGCAGCATCTCACTGTGCGCGCCCTGGACGACGACGCCGACCTGCAGGTTCTCGAGAAGCTTATTGAACCGCGCCTCGCTTGCGCGCAGCGCCGTCTCGGCCTCGACCCGGGCGTTGACGTCGCGCGCCGTCAGGACAAACTCGTGGGTGGCGCCGGTGTCGGGGTCGCGAAGGATCGCTACCATGCTTTCGACCCAGAGGTAATGACCGAGCTTGTGCCTGAGCCGGCTGAGGAATGGGACGAAGCTGTCGCTGGTCACGCCCGGCCCGATGGCGAGCAGGCGCTCGCGCAGCTCTCGCGGCATGTCATGATCGTCGGGGTGAATGATCGAGAAGCCGGAGATCCCGACGTGCTCCACGGGAGTGTAACCCAGGACGTCGACGATCGAAGGCGAGGCGTAGGTACAGACCGAGTCGAGCCCGAAGCGAAAGATGACGTCCGGGCTCGCCTCGACCATCTCGCGGTGGATCGTGTCGCTGCGCTTGAGCTCCGCCACCTCGAGCTTCAGCCGCGCGATCTGCTCGCGGAGGCCCGCCGTCTCGTCGTCCACATCTGTCATCGTGAAGCCCTCACGGCATCGTAGGGCGTCGACTGCGAGGTTCGCAACCGATAGCGATGCGCGGCCGGTTCCCTTGAACTCTCGCCGGGTCGATTGCGCGTGTCGCACAATTGACCATGGTGTCCTCGGAGACCATCGCCCGGGCCTCGACCGGACCCGTGGACGACTCGGCCGGCAGCTCCGTGGGCGCGAGCACGAGCGCGGGCGCGCTGGTTCTCGCTGCCGGCGATGCGCGGCGCCCTCAGGCCGCGAAGGCGAGGCCTTCTGGGCGGAGGCCGAGAATCTGGTCTAAGAGACAGCTATCCGGCCCACAAGTTGCCGGAGGAGGCCAGATTTTTCTGTATCCCTCGTTACCAAATGTACGCCAACAACTGAACGTCAGCTGGCCTTGCGGGCCCAGGTCGGCTGCCAGCCGCGCTCGCGCAGGGTCAGCACCTCATAACCGTGCTCGGTGACGAGGATCGTGTGCTCGGCCTGCGCGCTCCACTTCTTGTCCTGCGTGACGGCGGTCCAGCCGTCCTTGAGCACGTCGCAGTGCTTGGTGCCGATGTTGATCATCGGCTCGATGGTAAAGGTCATGCCCGGCTTCATGCGCATGCCGACGCTGCGCTTGCCGACATGCGACACCTGCGGCGACATATGAAACTCGCGGCCGATGCCGTGGCCGCAGAACGCCTCGACCACGCCGTAACCATGCTGCTTCGCGGCGAACTCGGAGATCGCGGCGCCGATGTCCCCGATGTGCTTGCCCGGCGCGACCTCCTTGATGCCGAGCCACAGGCTCTCGCGCGTGACGTCGATCAGCTTCACGGCCTCGGGCGTCGTCTCGCCGCCGACGACGTACATGTCGGAGCAGTCGCCGAAGTAGCCGTCCAGCGTCGTCGTGATGTCGAGGTTGATGATATCGCCGGCCTTGAGCGCGCGGTCACCCGGGATGCCGTGGCAGATGACCTCGTTCACCGATGTGCAGATCGACTTCGGGAAGCCCTTGTAATTGAGCGGCGACGGATAGGCGCCGTGCTTGACGATATAATCGTGGCACAGGCGATCGAGCTCACCAGTGGTCACGCCGGGGACCACGTGCGGCTCGATGAAATCCAGCACCGACGCAGCGAGGCGACAGGTCGCCCGCATCTTCTCGATCTCGCTTCTGCTCTTGATCTCGACCGCCACGACCCTCTTCGCTTCCCCGAGCCTCGGTACGCGCCCGAACCGTCACAAAATGGTTCGTTCTCTTCGCGTGAGCGCAAACGCTCGGTGAGCCCGGTGAGCCCGGTGACCAGGCCGCGGGGGAGAATGGGAGCCCGGAGCGGTCCGGTCAAGACCCGCCCGCGTGACGCTACGGTGGCACTGCTCCGGCACCTGTGCGAGTCTTCGCCCCCGCATGGACCCCAGCCGCAGCCCGGAGTCGGTCTTCGACGCCCTCGCGACGCGGCAGCTGCTGATCGTCAGCGGCAAGGGCGGCGTCGGACGCACCACCGTCGCCGCCCTGCTCGGCCTGGCGCTCGCCCGACGTGGCCGCCGTGTGCTGGTCGCCACCGTCGGCCAGGACGACCGCCTGGCCTGGATGCTCGGCCTGCCGACCCTCTCGGACACCCCGGTCGCCGCCTCGCGCGGCCTGTACGTCCAGCGCGTCGTGCCGCAGACCGCGATCCGCGAGTACGGCGCGCTGATGTTACGCAGCGAGCGGGTCGCCAGCGCCGTCTTCGACAACGCGCCCATGCGCCGCCTCCTGCGCACGATCCCGGGGCTCGACGACTTCGCGATCCTCGGCAAGGTCTGGCATGAGGCCATCCGCGCCCGCAGCTTCGACACGATCGTGTTCGATGGTCCCGCCACCGGACACCTGCGCTACACGCTCGGTATACCCCAGGCGATCCTGCGCACGCTGACGGTGGGCCCGCTGCCCCGCGAGGCCCGGCTCATGCAGGACAGCCTCGAGGACCCCAGTAAAGTGCAGGCCGTGCTCGTCGGCCTGCCGGATCGCTGGCCGCTGACCGAGCTCGGTGAGATGGCCAAGGCCTTGCGTGAGGAGCTTCACGTGGGTATCGGCGCCATCGTCGTCAACGGCCTCTGGCCGGCCGGACTGCCCGAGCCGATCACCGATCCCGGCGCCGACCCAGCAGCGGCCCGGGTGATCGCGGCGACCACCGTGGTCGCCAGGCAGGCCCGCCGCCAGCGTGAGAGCGTCGCCGCGTGGCTGGCCAGCGAGCAAGACCTCGCCGCGCGCGCCACCGGCCGCGCCGGACCTGCGCCCGTGGTCGCCCTCCCGTGGCGCTTTCAGGGCTTCGCCGGCCTGCAGGACCTCGAGCAGGTGCTCGCGGGCCTCGAACAACCTGCGCTCACGGCCACCTGAGTCACCTGATCATGTCTCTTCGAACAGGTCACTCAGCCGAGCTCGAGCTCGACCATCAACTGCCCGGCGTCGACGGTCGCGCCCTCGACCACGTGCACCTTCAGCACGACCCCCGAGGCGGGCGCGTGCATCTCGTTCTCCATCTTCATCGCCTCGACGATGATGATCGGTGCGCCGCGTTGCACGGTCTCGCCGACCTTGACGAGCACCTTGACGACGCGCCCGGGCATCGGCGCCTTGAGCTGCGAGCCGGCCGCGCGCGCACCGGCGCCACCGGCCATCGCCTCGGCCAGCGCGGCCGCCTGGGCCGTGCGCACGGAGATCGTGGTCGCCACGCCGGCGATGCTCGCGGCCCCGGCGAACGCCAGACCGTCGAGGCTGACGACCTTCTGCTCATGCCCCTCACCCGCGCGCACCAGCGTGCGTGCGCCGGCGGTCGGGACCACGGTCATGGCGACGCCGTCGACCTCGACCTGCTCACCATCGACGCGGACCCGGTGGACCCGATCGTTCACGACGACGACAAACTCCCCTCGCAGGTTCGGCACGGCCGCGGAGAGTAGACCCATGCCCTCGACCCTGTCCACGACCGACCCCCTGGCCTTCGCCGCCGCCCGCAGGGTGGTCCTCTGTGTCGGCCCCGGCGGGGTCGGCAAGACCACCTGCGCGGCCGCCCTGGCCCTCGGTTCGGCCCAGCGCGGCCGCAAGGTGCTGGTCGTCACGATCGACCCCTCGCGCCGGCTGGCCCAGGCGCTCGGCTTCCCCGCGGAGGCCAGCGCCGGCATGGACGCCGGCATCCCGCAGCCGGTGCCATTGCCGCCGGGCGGCACCGACTCCCGTCCCATGGGCAGCCTCGACGCCCTGTGGCTGGCGACCGAGCAGGTGTTCGCCGAGCTGGTGCGCACCTACGCGGCCGACGCCACCGCCGCCCAGGCGATCCTCCGCAACCCGATCTACACCGCGATGGCGCGCAACCTCGGCGGCGCGCTCGAGTACGCCGCGATGGCCAAGCTGCAGATGCTGCACGCCGCCCGCAGCTACGACCTCATCGTGCTCGACACCCCCCCGACCGCCAACGCGATCGACTTCCTCAGCGCCCCCGAACGCATCCACGAGCTCGCCACCAACCCCGCCGCCCGCCTGCTCACCGGCGGTGGCCGCCTCGGCGCCCGCCTGCTCGGCATCGGCAACAGCCTGGTCCTGCGCACGCTCTCGTCGCTCGCCGGCAGCTCCTTCCTCACCGAGCTCGGCGCCTTCCTGCGCGACTTCTCCAGCGTGCTCGCCGCCTTCCAGGCCCGCGCCGGTGACTTCCAGTCGCTGCTGACCTCGCCCGAGACCGGCGTCGTGCTCGCGACCTCCGCCTCACCCTTCAGCGTGCGTGAGGCCCTCGACTTCCTCACTGTCTTGCGCGAGCGCGGCCTGCGGGTCGACTCCGTCGTGCTAAATCGCGTGCTGCCCCCGTTCCCGCCGGCCTCCGCGGACGCGGTCCGCCAGGCGCTGGCCGTCAACATCGAGGCCCCTGTGCTCGAGCAGACCCTGAGTCATATCATGGCGACCTACGCCGGCCTGGCGGCGCAGGGCCAGCAGGGCGCGCAGGCCCGCGACGCGTTCGCGCAGGCGCACCCGGGCCTGCCGCTGTGGTTGCTGCCACAGCGCGAGCCGCCGCCGACCTCGCTCACGGATCTGCAGGAGCTGGTGACCCAGTTCGTGCGGGCGGCCTGACGTCGATCTGCAGATCCCTCAAACGGTGGCGAGCCCTGTCATGTCCAGCACTTCACCGCAGCATCCCGATGGCGACGCGACGCACTGGTGGCTGGGTGATGCGCTGGCGGCGGGGCCCGAGGGCTTGACGCTCGACGGCGTATCGGTCGCGGAGCTCGCGGCGCGGCACAGCACGCCGCTTTATGTCTACGGCGCCGCGACGGTGCGTCGGAGGTTCGCGCAACTGCGAGCGGCCCTGGCGGGGACAGGCGTCGCAGCGCGTATCTACTACGCGATGAAGGCCAACCGCTTTCCTCCGCTGTTACGGCTGATCCGCGCCGAGGGAGATGTGGCGATCGACGGCTGCTCTCCGCGCGAGGTGGCCCACGCGCTGGCGATCGGCTTCGACCCCGCGGAGATCTCGGTGACCGCCGGTATGTTGTCACGACGAGATCTCGCGGAGTTCGCGGATCAGGGCGTGCATCTCAACCTCGATACGCGCTCGGGGCTGCGGCGCTGGGGCGAGACGGCCGGTCACGGTCGGTGCGTCGGCTTACGGCTCAACCCGGGTGTCGCGGTGGGCTGGGGCGACGAGCCGAAGCTGCGCTATGGCGCCAGTCAATTCGGGTTCGACGAGGACTCCGTCCTCGAGGCCGCCCGGTATGCCCAGCATCTCGGCCTCGAGGTCGACACGCTGCATGTACACCTCGGGTGGGGCCTCCAGGCCAGCGCGGCGCCGCAGATCGCTCAGGTCTACCGCCGCCTGGCCGGGTGGGCGCGCGAGATCCCGACGGTGCGGGTGCTCAACGTGGGCGGCGGGCTGTGCTGGAAGCAGCGCGCGCAGGACCAGCCCCTCGCTGTCGAGGCATGGGCCGACCTGTTGGCCGAGCACCTGGGGCCGGTATGTCGAGAGCTCGGGCTGACGATCGCGTGTGAGCCCGGCACCTTCGTGATGGCCTCCGCGGGTCTGCTGGTGGCCGAGGTCAACACGGTCGAGCTGCGGGCGAGTGGGACATGGGTGGGCCTCAACATCGGGCACAACCTCAACGTCTATGCGGCGCACTATGACATCCCGCTGGCGATCTTGCCGGTGGCTCGCCCGCTCGCCACGCCGGGCCCACCAGTCCACGTCGCCGGGAACGTGAACGAGGCCAATGACGTGTTCGCCCGGAGCATTCGGCTGCCGAAGGTGGTCGAAGGCGACCTGGTGGCGCTCTGGCCCGCGGGCGCCTACGGGGCGGCGATGGCGAGCGACCACTGCATGCGAGGGCTCCACGTCGAGGTGCTCGTGTAAAAATGGAGCGGCCCGCGGGTCAGGCGGTCGAGGTGCTATCGGGTCCGTCCGTGGTGCCGGCGCCCGTACTCGTGCCGGTGTCCGCAACGGTGGTCGACGAGGTGGCGCGGTGCGATGTCCGGGCGACGCCTGGCCACGTGGGTGGCAGGTGGCGGCGCTCCGCGCCGCGGAACGCGGGCGGCCAGCGGGGTGGTCAGCGGGCGGCGACGTGGCGCCAGCGGGGGCGTCGGCGGCGGCGGCGAGGCGGGCCACACGGCGGCGCCCGGGCGGGCGCCGCCGCGGCGGGCGGCGGGCGCCGACGCCGCCATGAACTCGGTTGTCTGGCGCGTCGCGGTTCCGTGGCCCCGCGTCGCGACTTCGCGGAGCTCCGCGAACTCGAGTGCCTGCCGCCCCGCGCTCCGCGTCGCGACTCCGGCGCCTGTTCACCCGAAATCGGGCTCCGGCGCGGCAACTCGTCCGTTCGGGCGATGGGCGGTGGGCGGCCGATCAGCCGCACAATGGGCCACATGACGGGCCGCCCGACAGGCCCCACAAACGGCCACATCGGCGGCCCCACAACGGGCCCCACCGGCGCCCGCACGACGGGCCGCGCTAGCGGCCCCACAACGGGCACCAAGGGAGGCCGCACCACCGTGCCGCACAGAGGGCGGCCATCTGTGGGGCCGCACCGCCGCACCGGCAGCCGCATATCGGCCTGGCCACATCATCGTGTGGCCCGCACGGCCGCGCCGCTTCGCGCCGAGCGTGGGCGCGGACGTGATTCGCTCCATTCAGCGATGCCGTATGGACCTTATCCACTCTCCAGATCTCGCGCGATAACGCCGGTTTGATGGCGCAAGCACCGCCAGTTGATACAGCGATATATCAGAATGCTCGATTGCATCACCTTTGCCCGGCCCACCGCGATCGACGAGCCCGCGCTCGAGAACGTCGCCGGACCTGTGGCCGCGATCCGCTGGTCGACATCGACGGCCGAGGCTCGTCCGGCCTTGAGCGGGCCACATCGCCGTGTGGCCACTACCAAAAC
>Ga0136638_10000354_pt1 | contig 10337 bp, 12 predicted proteins | sample AntDrymUQ8582206_2_FD_104671 | JGI IMG/M metagenome (GOLD analysis project Ga0136638, IMG submission 104671) | Polar desert sand microbial communities from Dry Valleys, Antarctica - metaG UQ858 (22.06) | ecosystem: Environmental > Terrestrial > Soil > Desert | place: Antarctica: Dry Valley...
AGCCTCTCGGCCGTCGCCGGTGCCATCGTCACGACCGCGCCAGTACGATGCGCGCGTGAGCGACCTCTCACACGTCGATGACTCCGGCTCCGTTCGGATGGTCGATGTCGGCGCGAAGCCGCTGTCGCGCCGGCGCGCGGTCGCATGCGCTGTCGTGACGATGGCACCGGCGACGGCCGAGAGGCTTCGCGAGCTGCCGAAAGGCGACGCGCTGGCAACGGCGCAGCTCGCGGGGATCATGGCCGCCAAGCGGACGAGTGAGCTGATCCCGCTCTGCCACCCGCTGCCGCTGTCGGCAGTCGATGTCTCGCTCGCAGTGGGTGCTGCCGAGGTGGAGATCACGGCGGCCGCGGAGACGATCGCGCAGACCGGAGTCGAGATGGAGGCTCTCGTCGCGGCCTCCGTCGCCGCGCTGACGGTCTACGACATGGCGAAGGCGGTCGACAAGGAGATGGTGATCAGCCGGGTGCGGCTCGTCGAGAAGACGAAGGAGCTCGTCTGAACGCTGCGGTGCTCACCGTCTCCGACGGGGTTGCCTCGGGTACCCGCGACGACGCCAGCGGCGATCTGCTGGCAACCCTGCTGGAATCTGACGGCTTCCGCGTCGAGCGGCTGATCGTCCCGGACGAGGCCGGCGAGATCGCGCGCGCGATCGCCGAGCTCGCCGAGTCCGCGCAGGTCGTGTTGACGACCGGCGGCACCGGTGTGGCGCCGCGTGACGTCACGCCGGAGGCGACGCGCTCGGTGATCGACCGCGAGGCGCCGGGGATCGCGGAGGCAATCCGCGCCGACTCGATCGCGAAGACGCCGCACGCCTTGCTGTCGCGCGGGATCGCCGGCATCCACGGGAAGACGCTCGTCGTCAACCTCCCGGGCTCGCCGGGTGGCTGCCGGGACGGGTTCGCGGTGCTGCGGCCCGCGCTCGCCCACGCGGTGAAGCTCCTGAGCGGCGCACCAACCGCCCATCAGCAGACGTAGCGGGGAACCCGTGGCCGTGACTGCGCTGAGCCTTTCGAGTCGCTTCGCCTCACTCGTCAAGCTCGAGCACACGATCTTCGCCCTGCCGTTCGCCTACGTGGGTGCGGTGCTCGCCTGGGACGATCTCCCGTGGGGGCAAGACCTGCTCTGGATCACGGTCGCCATGGTCGGCGCGCGAACCCTTGCGATGGCGCTCAACCGCCTGATCGACGCCGAGCTGGACGGCCGCAACCCTCGCACAGTGGGGCGCGAGCTACCGTCGGGAACGCTGACCTCGCCCCAGGTTCTCGGCCTGTCCGGTGTGGCACTGGCCGCCTTCGTCGTGGCCGTGCTCCAGCTCGATCCGCTCGTGCGCTGGCTCTGGCCGGTGCCGGTGGTGATGTTCGTCGTCTACCCGTACCTCAAGCGTGTCACCTGGCTCTGCCACCAGTGGCTCGGAGCGTCGCTCGGCCTTGCGCCCCTTGGTGCCTGGGCGGCCGTGAGGGGCGAGCTGCCGTGGCAGGCATGGGCCGTTGGTGGCGCCGTCGCGCTCTGGGTGGCAGGTTTCGACCTCTTCTACTCCTTGTTCGATCTCGAGCACGATCGCGCCGAGGGGCTGTACTCCTGGGCGACCAGGTTCGGTGAGCGGGGTGTCTTCATCGCGGCCCGTCTGCACCACGTCGCCGCTGTCGCGCTCCTGGCGCTTGCGGGACTCGGTCTCGACGTCGGCCTCCTGTACTGGCTGGGCCTCGCGGTGGTGGCGGCGCTTCTCGCCTACGAGCACTCGCTCGTGCGGCCCGGGGACCTGCGCCGCCTGGACGCGGCCTTCTTCACCGTCAACGGTGTCATCAGCGTTGTCTTCTTCGGTTTCGTGTTGCTCGACGCGATCGCCGCGTAGCGCTCTCGTCGGCTGGCGCGCACCAATCGTCACACTGCTGTGACGATGTCGTTGCACATCCGGGTAGGGATCGTCGTTAGCGTGTCTTCAGGGACCTCGGGGGTCCCCTGGGGCCACGTACGGTGATTTCGGCGCGGGCGCTCGAGAAGCGGTACGGGCGCAAGCGGGCGCTGCGTCCACTCGACCTCGACGTCGCGTCCGGCTCGTTTCTCGTCGTCACCGGCGCGAACGGATCCGGAAAGACGACCCTGCTGCGGCTCCTCGCCGGGCTGGCGGGTCCAAGTCGGGGCACGCTGGAGGTTGAGGTCGACCGTGGCCGTCTCGGGTACCTCGGTCACGAGGCGCTCGTGTATCGGGAGCTGACCGCGCTCGAGAACCTCGACCTCTACGGCCGGCTCTACCGCGTCCCCGAGCGCCGGGAGCGGATCGGCATGCTGCTCGAGCGCTTCGGTCTCTGGGAGGCGCGGGGCGAGCGAGCCAGCGCGCTCTCGCGCGGGATGCTCCAACGACTCGCGCTCTGCCGAGCGCTCCTGCACGATCCGGACCTGCTCGTGCTCGACGAGCCGTTCACCGCTCTCGACGTGCAGGGGGCCGCTCTGCTCGACCACCAACTGGCGGAGCTGGGGGGGACGCGGACGGTCGTTGTCTCGACCCACGAGCCGGAGCGCCTCCAGCGACTTGCGTCGGCTCGGCTGGCGCTGACATGACCTTCCTTGCCGATGTCGCGACGCTCGCCCGCAAGGATCTGCGGCTCGAGCTGCGCGCCCGGGACACGCTGCCCGCCATGCTTCTCTTCGTCGTCTCCACACTCGTCGTCTTTCGCTTTGCGCTGCCCGAGGGAGCCGACGACGTCGCGGCGCAAGGAGCCGACGACGTCGCGGCGCAGGGGTTGCTGTGGGTGGCGCTCGTCTTCACCGCCCTGCTTGGGCTCGCGCGGGCCTGGGCCCCGGAGCGCGAGGGGGGAGCCCTCGAGGGACTCGTGCTCGCGCCGACCGACCGTAGCGCGATCTGGCTCGGAAAGTCCGCGGCGGTCTTCATCTTCTTGTGCGCCCTCGACGCGGTTGCGCTGCCCGCGTTCGCGCTCTTCTTCGCTCCCGTCAACCTGAGCACGGTCGCAGGGGTGCTGCTCGCGAATCTCGGCATTTGCGCGATCGGGACCCTGCTCGCCGCCATGGCTGCCGCCAGCCGGACGCGTGAGCTGATCCTGCCGCTCCTCTTCCTGCCGCTCGCGATCCCGCTCGTTGTGGGGGGCGTCGGGGCCAGCGTGTCTGCCGAGCCTGCGCGCTTCCTCGCGTTCCTCGGCCTGTACGACGGGGTCTTCGCGATACTGTGCTGGGCGTCCTTTGAGTACGTCGTCTCTGAATAGATCCGGCTTCGGGAGCCCGGTTCCGCTGCTGGCGGTCCTCGCCTCGGGACTCGTCGGCATCGCTCTCGCCCTCGTCTTCTTCGTCGCGCCCGAGGACGCCGACCAGGGCCTCTCGCAGAAGATCTTCTACTTCCACGTCCCGATCGCGCTGACTGCGTACGCCTGCTTTGGTTGGGGCGCCTTCAAGGCGCTCCTGCTCCTTTGGCGAAAGGAGGAGCGGTACGACCTCGAGAGCTATGTCGCGGTGCACCAGGGAACGATCTTCGGCGCCCTGACGCTCGCCACTGGGTCGATCTGGGCCAAGGCTTCGTGGGGGCACTGGTGGCTCTGGAGCGAGAACCAGCTTGTGCTCTTCCTCGTGCTCTTCCTCTTCTACTCCGCCTACTTCATGCTCCGCTTCTCGATCGAGGAGGGGCCGCGCCGGGCGAACATCTCCGCCGTCTACGCGCTCTTCGGCATCGCTCTCGTGCCGGTGAGCTTCCTCGCGATCCGGCTCGCGGAGAACGTGATCCACCCAACGGTCTTCACGCGAGAAGGGCCGCAGATGACCGGGACGATGTTCTTCACGTTCTGCGTCGCCTGGGTCGCGATCTCGGCGCTCGCCTACGCGCTCTATCGCCTCGAGCTGCTCGGGAAGCGGCTCGACTCGAACCTGCGGGAGCTCCGCGAGGCGCTGAGCTCATGAGGCCGGCCCTCGAAAGACCAAGCTTGTGAGACCGCGCTCGTGAGCGGCGGCGAGAAGTACCTCGCGGCGGCGTACACGGTCATCTTCGTGACTGTGCTCGTCTACGTCGCGATCATCGCCGCCAAGCTGTCGCGGCTCGAGCGGGAGACGGCCGAGCTGGCCGGGTTGGCACAGGAGCGCCGTCCTGACCGTGGCTGAGCTGCTCGTCCTGCCTGCGCTCCTGGCCTACGGTGAGGCAGCCGTCGCCTACCTCGGCGAGCTGCGGGGACCCGGCCTCGCCGGCCGCCTGGCCACCTGGGGGGTTCGGCTCGGCTGGATTGCCCAGACGGCGCTGCTCGTGGGGCAGGCGGTCTCGACGGACGGCTTCCCTTGGGGCACCTGGGCCGGCTCGTTGAACCTGTTCGTCTGGCTCGTCGTCGGCGCATACCTGATCTGGGGCTGCAAGCCCCGCTACCGCCTGCTCGGGCTCGCCGTCATGCCGGTCGCGGCAGCTCTCTTGGCGCTCGCCTGGGCCGGCGGCGGCACCAGCCTGGCAGAGGGCCACGCCGCGGGCCTGGCGCTGGTGATCCACGTCGGGCTGATGCTTGCCGGCTTCGCCGGTCTCACCCTCGCGGCCGGGATGGCCGCGCTCTACCTCTGGCAAGAGCGGCGCCTCAAGCGCCACGAGCGCGGGGTCCTGCGGGTGCGAGTGCCGCCCCTCGACGCCCTCGACCGACTGGCCGCCCGCAGCGTCCTCGCTTCGCTCGTGCTGCTCGCGCTCGGGATCGGCGCAGGCGCGACAAGCTTCGAGCGCGGCGACTTCGACGCGGCGATGGGAGTGACTCTGCTGATCCTCGCCGTCTACGCAGCGCTGCTCGTCCTCCGGCACGAGGGCAGGCGTGGTCGCCGGGCGGCGAGTCTCAACCTGCTCGGGTTTGCGCTCGTTGCGATCGTCCTGCCGCTGACCCACTTCGCCCAATGAGCATGACCAGTGAGCATGATCCAGTGAGCAAGCTGTCGCTCGTCGGTGTCTCGCACCACAGCGCTCCGATCGAGCTGCGTGAGCGAGTAGCGCTGGCACCGGCCGCAGCGGCCGAGCTGGCTCAGAGGCTCGGCCGCGAAGCGGTCGTGCTCTCGACCTGCAACCGCACCGAGGTCTACCTCGTGCGGGACGAGCACGCGGAGGAGCTCGCGGTTGAGGCGCTGACCGAGCTTGCGGGCGACCGCGCGAGCGAGCTCGTGCCTGCGCTCTATCGCCTGCGCGACGAAGCGGCGGCGCTGCATCTGTTTCGCGTCGCGGCGGGCCTCGACTCGCTCGTGCCCGGAGAGGGCGAGATCCTCGGTCAGGTGCGGGCGGCCTACGAGGCCGGTGCGACCGGGCCGTTCCTCGACCGCCTCTGCCGGCAGGCCCTGCACGTGGGCCGACGGGTGCGGATCGAGACCGCGATCGCGGAGAGCCCCGCGTCGGTGCCTGCCGCCGCAGCCGCGCTCGCGCAGCAGGTGTTCGAGGAGCTAACCGACAAGCAGGTACTGCTGATCGGGGCCGGGAAGATAAGCGAGCTCACCGCCCGCAACCTGATCTCGCGGGGAGCGACGATCGCGGCCGTCGCGAACCGCACGCTCGCGCACGCCGAGGAGCTCGCGGCCAGGCTGAATGCGAGACCGGTCGACCTCGACGGGATTCGCGCCGAGCTCGTCGAGGCAGACGTCGTCGTTGAGTCGACGAGCTCGGCCGGCACGGTCGTCAGCAGGGCCGACGTCGCCGCGACGCTCGCCCTGCGGCGAGGGCGTCAGCTCCTGCTCGTCGACCTCGCCGTGCCGCGCGACCTGGATCCCGCCATCAATGGGCTGGAAGGGTGCTTCCTCTACGACGTCGACGACCTCGAGGCCGTCGTCGCCGAGACGATGGCGGGCCGTCGCACCGAAGCTGCGCGAGCCGAGAAGCTCGTCGCGGCGGAGGCCGAGCGCTTCCGCGAGTGGCAGGCCTCGTTGGAGGTCGTGCCCACGATCGCCTCGTTGCGCGCGCTCGTGGAGGAGATCCGCGACAGCGAGCTGGCGCGTGCCGGCTCACGTCTCTCAGAGCGTGAGCGAAGGCAGGTCGAGTCGGTCACGACGCAGATCCTCGCGAAGCTCTTGCACCTCCCTACGATCAGGATGAAAGAGGCCGCCGCGGCGGCCGATGGGGTCGTCTATGCTGACGTGGTGCGGCATCTGTTTGGGCTGGAAGAAGAGCGGCGAGCGTGACGACGCGCTTTCTGACCGGCCGCCCGCTGCCGCTGCAGGCCCCGACCGCTTTCGTTCGGATTCGTCCGCGCACGGCGCTCGACGGCCGCGTGCGAGCGTGCGGTGAACCGCGCCCCTCCAGCGGGCGTTGGCGTCGTAGCTGTGCTCATCCGCGTCGGCACGCGCGGCAGTAGGCTCGCTCTCACCCAGGCCGAGCACGCCGCTGACCTGCTGCGCGGTCCTGGGATCGAGATTGCGCTGGTCCCGATCACGACGGCCGGCGATCGCGACCGGACGAAGCCGTTCGGCCAGATCGGCGAGCGCGGCGTCTTCGTCAAGGAGCTCGAGGAGGCGCTGCTCGCGGGACGCGTCGACGTTGCCGTGCACTCGGCAAAGGACATGACCTCGACCGACACCGGCGGTCTCGCCGTCGGAGCCTACCCACCGCGTGAGGATCCGCGGGACGCGCTCTGCGGCGCCGAGGAGCTGCGGCCGGGGATGCGCATCGGCACGGCGTCGGTGCGCCGCCGCGCGCAGCTGCTTGCACTCGAGCCGTCGTTGTCGATCGAGCCGCTGCGCGGCAACGTCGACACACGTCTCCGCAAGCGCCGCGAGCGGCGGCTGGACGCGATCGTGCTCGCCGCCTGCGGACTCGACCGGCTCGGCCTGGAGCGTGAGATCGGCCTGCGCTTCGATCCACGGGAGCTACTCCCCGAAGCGGGTCAGGGTGCGCTCGCGCTGCAGGTGCGTGCGGGCGAGGAGGAACTCGTCGCCGGTGCGGACGACCACGAGACGAGGCGACGGGTCGAGGCGGAGCGGCGGTGCGTCTCGCTCATCGGAGGTGGCTGCCTCGCGCCGGTTGCCGCACACCATGACGGAGAGCGGCTGTCCGCCCTCGTCGCCGACGAGGACGGCGCCTGGATCGAGCGGAGATCGGGCGTGGACGCCGGCGCTGTTGCACGTGAGCTCCTCTCGGCCCTTCCGTGAGAGTGGTGGTGACGCGTCCGCGTGGGCAGGAGGTCGAGCTCGTCCGGCGACTGGAGGCACTGGGGCACGAGGTCACGCACTGCCCGCTCACCAGCATCGAGCCCCTGGGCGACGATCCGGTGGATGTCGACGACTACGACTGGGTCGTGTTGACGAGCGCCAACGGGGCGCGCGAGCTTCGGCGTCGCCTGCGCGGAACGCCACGCAGAGTGGCTGCGATCGGCCGCGCGACGGGCGAGGCGTGGGGGCCGGTCGACCTGGTGCCGGCGGTCTCCACACAGGAGGGCCTTCTGGCGCAGCTGCCTCGACCCGCGGGTCGCGTCCTCCTCGCCGCCGCCGAGAGTGCTCGGCGGTTGCTCGTCGATGCGCTCGATGCCGACTTCGTGCCGCTCTACCGGACGCGCGAGCTCGAGCCGCCCAAGTTCCCGGAGGGCGACATCGTCCTGCTTGCATCGTCCTCCGCTGCTCGCGCCTATGCGCGTACGGGAGCCGCTACGCCGGCGATCTCGATCGGCCCGGAGACGACTACGGCTGCGCGAACCGCCGGCATCGCGATCGTCGGCGAGGCCGAGACGCACGATCTGGAGGGCCTGCTTGCGGCGGTCCGGCGCCAGGCCGGTTAACGTCGTGCCGTGTTCATCACGTTCCTGAGCGACTTCGGGCTGCAGGACGACTTCGTCGACACCTGCCACGGCGTGATCACGGGTATCGCGCCGGAGGCCCGGATCATCGATCTCACCCACGGGATCCCGCCGCAGCAGGTGTTGCAGGGCGCCCTCGTGCTGGCAAACACGCTCCCGTACATGCCCGCCGGGGTGCACCTCGCGGTCATCGACCCGGGTGTCGGCGGCGCCCGGCGCGCGCTCGCCCTGCGCGACGAGGACGGGCGCTTCTTCGTCGGACCCGACAACGGGCTGCTGCTGCCGGCCGCCGAGCGCGCGGGCCTCGCAGCGGCGCACGAGCTCGCCAACCCGGCGTACGCGCTCAGCTCGATCTCCCGGACGTTTCACGGCCGCGACCTGTTCGCGCCGGCCGCGGCCCATCTCGCCCGGGGCGTGCCACTCGATGAGCTCGGCCCGCCGCTTGCCCACGACGCGCTCGTTCGGCTCGACCTGCCTCAGCCGGAGGTCGGCCAGTCGCGCATCGCGGCGACGATCCTCTATGTTGACAATTTCGGCAACATCGTGCTGAACCTGACGCGTGAGCACGTGGATCGCGTCGGGATCGCTGCGGGCACGCAGGTGGAGCTCGAGCTCGGGGGAGAGCGCGTTTTCGCCGTCGCTGCGCGCACCTTCGCCGATGCGCGCGTCGGCGACATCATCCTCTATGAGGACAGCTACCGGAACATGTCCGTCGCGATCAGCGCCGGCAACGCCGCCGAGCTGCTGGGCGCGTACGCCGGGCAGAGCATCCGGATCAACGTGCTGCTCCCCTAGGCTTTGGGCCGGCGCTCGAGAGCTCGTACGATGGTTTCCATCCCCTGAAGCGAGTTGTAGGGATCGCTCCCGCCGAACCTCGGGGCGCAGGTGTAGCAGTACGGCATGTTGACCGCGACGACGACGCCGGGCAGGTAGACGTGCGCGAGGAAGCGGTCGAAGGGTGCGCCCGAGCAGGCCGCCGGCTCGACTCCGTAACCGGAATGGATGACGGCGCGGCCCTTCGGCAAAGCTACCGTGCGGGCTCTCGCACACGGTGAGTCCCATACCAGACGCCCGAGCCGCGTCCCCACAACCCGCTTCCAGGCCGCCGGGCGCCACAGGTCGAGTGTGATGCCTCGTTCCCGCGGCTGAGCTGCTCCGTAGTCGATCTTGACCACGTTCCCGGGTCCGCCGCGCGGGGTGATGGGACCGAAGGTGTCTGCGAGCGTGAGCTCGTGGAGATCGCCCCCGGGTGCGAAGCTGCGCCCGAGCCAGTAGATGTCGATGCCGATCGCTGGATTGTCGAGTGCGACCACCCGATCGTTCTCCTCGTCAGCGACGACAGGTTCCGGGTTCGCGATCCTCCCTTGCTGTTTGCGTGCGAGTCTCAGCGCCGCCTGGCGGCCTCCTTCGCCTCCGACCCCGCCGGCGAGCACGATCGCGACCACGCTGCGCGATCGCCACAGCACGACCGAGGCCGGCTGGCCGGCACGACCTCGTACGAGAGCCTCCGCGGAGAAGACCCTGGTCGCCGCGCCGATGCGGGCGTTCGTGCGCTCTTGAAGGCGACGTGCGCCCGTCGTGTACTCGACCAGCTCGCGACCTAGAGCAAACCCGGCTCGTGCGCCCTCCTCGTCGGCGAAGACGAGCGCGATGCTCTTGATCAGCGGCGGGTTCCCAGCCACCGACCTGAGCGGCCGGTAGAGCTGCTCGAACTCCTCAACGCACGCGGTAGGTCGCCGGTCGACCACGAGCGCGGCGAGACGCGCGGGAGCGCCTTCGACCCCGATGCCACAGCCGCTGTCGTCCCCTCTCTGATACCCGCCGGAGAGGTCGGACAGGCGTAGCGTCAGCTCGGCAGGATCGAGAGCGGCTGCTTCGGCACCTGTCGCGCTGGAGCCGCCGCAACCCAGGAGCACCGGCAGCAGGGCCAGGCAAACGAGGTACCGGGAAACCGAGGGAGTTCGGCGAGGCCTCATCGTGTCTAGATCCAGCTGAACGTCTCCTGCAGGAAGGGGACGAGGAAGTACAGGAGGAAGGCGACCGACGCGATCCACATGAACGGGTGCAGGTCGCGTGCCCGGCCCTGGGCGGTGCGGATGACTGCAAAGGCGAGGAAGCCGATCCCGATGCCATCGGTGATCGAGAACGTGAACGGCATGATCATGATCGTCAGCGCCGCCGCCAGACCGGTGCCGAGATCGGTGAAGTCGATCCCCGCGAGCCGGCGGGGCTGGCGGCCCTCACGCTGTGCCTCCGCCTCGTCCTCCATCTCCGTGAGGGCCGACATCATCAGGAAACCTACGATGATGAGTGCGGGAGCCGTTGCCTGCGGAGGCACCATGCCGATGATCGGCGCGAAGAACATGAACGGAAAGAAGAGCGCGCCCGCGACAACCGCGACCCAGCCGGTTCGACCTCCGACGCCGACTCCCGACGCCGACTCGATGTAGGTCGTGGCCGACGACGAGGACGCGGCGCCACCGGCCACCGCGGCCAGCGAGTCGACGAGCAAGGGCTTCCGGATCTCGCGCATCCGTCCGTTCTCGTCCAGGTATCCGGCTTGTCGGCCGACCCCGACGAGTGTGCCCATCGTGTCGAAGA
>Ga0136638_10000355_pt1 | contig 10312 bp, 8 predicted proteins | sample AntDrymUQ8582206_2_FD_104671 | JGI IMG/M metagenome (GOLD analysis project Ga0136638, IMG submission 104671) | Polar desert sand microbial communities from Dry Valleys, Antarctica - metaG UQ858 (22.06) | ecosystem: Environmental > Terrestrial > Soil > Desert | place: Antarctica: Dry Valley...
GGTTACTCGCTGGGTCACTGCGGCCAGTGCGGCGAGCAGTGTCCAGGCCTCCCATGGCCCGCGTTCGGGCCGTCCGTCGTCTCTGAAGAGCAGGTGGTCACCGACCCAGATCGAGTCGAAGCCTTCCTGCTCGGCGGCGCGCGCCATGGCGGCGTACTCGGGCCAGCGCACGTCACGTTCCACCTCGGGGAGCTGGATCCCGACTCGCAAAGACATCGCGTCAGCCTAGGCTCGCGAATCGGGAGGCGCCGCCGGTTCAGGACCTACTTGGCGGCGAGAACGTCAGCCTTGAGGATCTCGGGAGGACTGGCCAGCAGACGGTCGGCGTTCTCCATCAGAGCCGCCGCGATCGGCCCGTCGAGGTGTGCCTGGCGCTCTGTGTCACCAGGAAATGCGTCGACGACCCAGAAGGTCGAATCGTCAGTGCGCAACGCCATCCAGATCACCGTGCCGGCCTCCTGGTTGGCCAACTCGAGCGCTCCGGTCAGAAACTGCGCCACCTCGTCCTGGGTGTCGTCCTTCGCGATGATCTTTACTACCAGAGCCTTGCTGACCATGTGCTACCTCCGATGCCTTCGGGTACGGGTGCCCGTACCGCGTTCGACTGCAACGATAGGCGGGTGCGGATCTCCATCGGCACCTCAGGGTGGAGCTACGGCCATTGGGACGGCGTCCTCTATCCGCCTGGCACGCCGCCAAGGCAGCGCCTGGAGCACTCCGTCGGGCGCTTCGACACGGTGGAGCTGAACAGCAGCTTCTATCGATGGCCGATGAGCGCGTCCTTCGCGGCCTGGCGTCGGCGGCTGCCGGGCGGGTTCCAGCTGTCGGTGAAGGCGCCGCGGGGTCTAACCCATGCCAAACGGCTGTATTCGCCAGACGCTTGGATCGAACGGATCGCCGCGGGCTGGCACGAACTCGGCAACCGGCGCGCCGTGCTGTTGGTACAGCTTCGCCCGGATCATGAGCGTGACGACGCGCGTCTGGACTACTTCCTGGACCGGATGCCTTCCTGGATTCGCGTCGCCGTGGAGCTACGACATCCCAGCTGGAATGACGACGTGGTCTTCAGCATGATGGCTGGCCACCGGGCGGCGTATTGCGTCACCAGCGGCGCCCACCTGCCGTGCGTCCTGCGGACAACCTCAGACTTCGTCTACGTACGGCTACACGGTCCGGACCGGCAGCACATGTACGCAGGTACCTATCCGGACGCGGATCTGCATTGGTGGGCCGACCGGATCCGCGAGTGGGACGGCGCCGGCAAGGACGTCTTCGTCTACTTCAACAACGACGGGTACGGCCACGCGGTCCGCAACGCCGAAACCCTGCGCTCAATCCTGCAAGGGCACAGCTGAGATCGCTTGTACTGCACGGGTAACCGGATCGGTGTTCGCAGGCGGCGCGTCGCCGCCGCAGCAGGCTGCGGCATCCAACCGGCGTAGCGCCGCCAGGACGACGTCGCGATCGGTGGTCGGCCAGAACGCCGGCATCGAGGCGCGGAGGAAGCTGGCGTACCGAGCGGTTGCCAGCCGGGAGTCGAGTACGGCGACCACGCCGCGGTCGGTCGCTGTACGGATCAGTCGTCCCGATCCCTGAGCGAGCAGCAGCGCGGCATGGCTGGCCGACACCGACATGAACCCGTTGCCACCGGCCCGGGTGACCGCCGTTGCCCGTGCTGACATCAACGGGTCGTCCGGGCGCGGGAAGGGGATCCGGTCGATGATTACGAGCTGACAGGTGGGGCCGGGGACATCCACCCCCTGCCAGAGTGACAGTGTTCCGAACAGGCACGTTGGCGGGTCCGCGGCGAAGGCAGCCATCAGTGTCGGGGTCGCGTCGTCGCCCTGACACAGCACCGGTACGTCGAGGCGCTCGCGCATCTGGTCGGCTGCGGCCTCAGCGGCGCGCCGCGAGGAGAACAGGCCGAGGGTACGTCCTCCTGCGGCCTCGATCAGCGCTGCGATCTCGTCCATTCCGGGCGAGCCGAGTCCGTCTCGGCCGGGCGGCGGCAGGTGCCTTGCGACATAGCCGATGCCCTGCTTCGGGTAGTCGAACGGGCTTCCTGCGTCTAAGCCATGCCAGGCGGGTGCGTCGGCCCCGGCCAGCCCGAGTGCCTCGGCCGTTGCGTCGAAGGTGCCGCCGACGGTGAGCGTGGCCGAGGTCAGGATCACCGTCCGCTCGGTGAACAGACGCTCGCGCAGCAGGTCGGCCACCGACAGCGGGGCGACCTGCAGCACCCGACGGGGCGCACCCGGTCCATAGTCGGACACGGTCAGCCACGAGACGTCCTCGTCGGACTCCTTGGTCAGCCGTTCGGCGACATCGAAGATCTCCGACAGGGCACCGCGCGCGAGCTGTTGGGCTCCCTGGTTGCTCCCGGTGTCCAGCAGCGCAACGGCTGACGGTAGGGACGTCAAGGCCTCCCGAGCGCCGTCGCGTACGGCGGCTACGGCGCGATGCAGCGCCTCGGGCAGCACATCGGGAAATCGTCCGCCTTCCAGATCCTCGAGTGCGGAGCCGAGGTCGGCTGCTGCATCGGTGAGCCGATGGGAATCCACCTCCGCGTGCCGGGCGGCTGCCCCGGCTGCAGCCGAGACCGAGGTGGCGCTGAGCTGATCGGAGATGACGCCGGTGACTCGGTCGGCGAGTTCGTGGGCCTCATCGATGACCACGACCTGGTGATCGGGCAGCATCGCGCGGCCCTCGAAGGCATCGATGGCAAGGAATGCATGGTTGGTCACCACGATGTCGGACTCGCGCGCTTTGGCACGGGACAGTTCGCTGAAGCAGGTCGCTGCCTGCGGGCAGCGTTGTCCGCCAAGGCATTCGTGGGCGGTGACCGAGACCTGCCGCCAAGCCTGGTCTGGCACGCCAGGCACCAGTTCGGATCGATCGCCGGTCACGGAGGAGTTGACCCATTCCCGCAGCCGGAGGACCGCCGCCCCCAGCGACGAGGTCGGGCCGCTGGCGGCGGGTGCTGCGAAGAGGGTCGGGTCCTCGATGGGATAGCCGCCGGCCAGCTTGTGCCGGCAGGCGTAATGCGCACGGCCCTTGACCAGGGCCACCTCGGGTCGCCGGCCGAGCAGCGGTTCGAGGGCGTCGACGAGTAACGGGAGGTCGCGATCCACGATCTGAGCCTGCAAGGCCAGTGTCGCGGTCGACACGACGACCGGCTCGCCGTTCTGGACGGCGTGCCGTAGCGCCGGCACGAGGTAGGCCAGCGACTTCCCGGTCCCGGTGCCGGCTTGGACGAGAAGGTGTTCGCCGGTGTCCATCGCCGTCACGACGGCATTCGCCATCTGTTGCTGACCCGCACGCGGTGTCCCGTCGATCGCGCCAACGGCGACCGATAGCAAGTGGGCCACCGGAGGAATCGCCGGTGAACGGGGTCGTCCGGGCACTGGTCGAGGGTAGTGACCAACGCGGATTCTGAGCCGACATCGAAGTTGATCATCGGAACTACGGGGGGTTATCGTGGTGGATCGGCCAATAACCCGGCTCAGTTCCGATGATCAACAGTGCGTGCGCCGACATGGCACCGTGTCATGCAGCGGCTATCTGGTCCAGGATCGCGGCCGTCAACTGGTCCGGCGCGTGCTCCGGAATCCAATGTGAGACGCCATCGAGGATGACGAAGCGATATGCCGCGTCGACGAATTCGCCGCACTTCTGCGCTGCCGCCTGACCTACCGCGAGGTCCTGGGTACTCCAGACGTATGTCGTCGGCACGCTGACGGGCGGCATGTCAACGAACTCCTCGCGGTTCATGGCGCGGTACCAGTTCAAGGTCGCAGTCAGCGCGCCCGGCTCGGACAGCACCGACACGTAATGCTCAACGGCTTCGGCGGACAGGCCGGTCAGCATCGCCCGAAGCCGCCGCGCGTCCTCATCGAGTAGCACTTTCTCGGCCTTGCCCTCGATCCAGAACAGCCGGATGTAGGAGGAGCGCTCCCGCTGGTCGCTGTCGTTGTGGAATGCCCAGGCGAAGGCCATTGGATGCGGTACGGCGACCGCGGTCAGCGAGCGGACCCGCTCCGGATGCCAGGTCGCAAGGCACCAGGCCACGTTCGCACCCCAGTCGTGGCCAACGATGTCCACAGTCGATATTCGCAGGGCATCGAGGATCCCTATCGCGTCAGCCACGATGGGACGCATCCCATAGGCCTCGACGCCGGGTGGTCGCGCACCGGATGAATATCCGCGTTGATCGGGAACGATCACCCGATGCCCGGCCCGTACGAGACTCTCGCGCACGGCGTCCCAGCTGCGTCCGGTCTCCGGGAACCCATGCAACAACAGCACCGGCCGCCCATCCGCGGGTCCGTCCATGGTGACGTCGAAGGTCAGTTCGCCAACCGACACCTTCATGCAACCGAGACTGCCAGACCGGTACACGGAAGTCCCGCCGACCGCCGCCGCCGGCCGGCAGCCGCCGCGAAACACTGGCAACACAAGTGCGCGACTAGCCTGAGGCGCGTCCCTGCCCAGTGACCGCGCCAGGAGTGTGGTCGTGGATCGGAGTCCCGTGCAGCAGTTCGGTCCATACCGGATCGAGGGCGTGCTCGGGCGCGGCGGGATGGGCGAGGTCTATCGGGCCTATGACGAGACCCATGACCGGGTCGTGGCCCTCAAATTGCTCAGCGAGAGCTTGGCCGACGACGCCGGTTACCGGGAGCGTTTCCGGCGCGAGTCCCGAGTAGCCGCACGGCTGCGCGAACCCCATGTCATCCCGATCCACTCCTACGGCGAGATCGACGGTCGGCTTTTCCTGGACATGCGATTAGTCGAAGGCGAGGACCTCGGCGAAGCCCTCGACCGCGACGGGCCGATGCCGCCCGAGCGGGCAGTCAACATCATCGGTCAGATCGCCCGAGCCTTGGACGCTGCGCACGACGACGGGCTGATCCACCGCGATGTCAAGCCGTCCAACGTGCTGCTCAGCAACCCCGGCAGCGACGAGGACTTCATCTATCTGGTCGATTTTGGAATCGCCCGTACGGCGGGCTCGGGCAAAGCAGCTGCGCTGACTCAAACCGGTGCAGCATTGGGCAGCTTCGACTACATGGCCCCTGAACGGTTCCTCGATGCTGCCCTAGATCGGCGGACGGACGTGTATTCACTGGCCTGCCTGCTCTATGAGTGCCTGATGGCGAGCCGGCCGTTCAACGGCGACGGTCTGCCGACGCTGATGTATGCCCACCTCAACCTGGCGCCACCGCGCCCGTCGACTCAACGCTCTGGCATTCCGCATGGCTTGGACGAGGTGATCGCGATCGGAATGGCCAAGAGCCCCGACCAGCGCTTCGCACGGGCTGGGGAGCTCGGAGCTGCCGCGCGTGCGGCCCTGGCCGGTGCCCGTTCGCAACCGTTGCAACCGGACGGTCCCGGCGGAGCGCCAGGATGGCCGGCACCGGGGGGACATCCCCGCGCCCATTCCCAGTCGAAACCCAATCCCCTTGCACCGCCCGGGCCTTTTGGGTACTTCGGCCTAGGCACTGGCCCGCCGACCGGCGGACCACCTTCCTACCCCGGACCCCCGGGCATGTCTGGGTCACCGAGTCCCTCTCACCCAGGGCCCCCGGGTATGCCTGGGTCACCGCGTCCGTCACACCCAGGGCCCCCGAACGCCCTGGGTCATGGCCATCCCTCACAACCGGGCCTTCCCGGGCCGCCGCCCCGCGTCGGGGCAGGCCCAAGACCGGAGCCGGGAGGCCGGTCACCCCCGAGATCCGGCCGAATCCAGATGCTGGCAGCGGCCGCTGCCGCGGTGCTTGTCGTGGTCATCGCCGTGACCCTCATCCTGGTACTCAACACCGGCGATGACCCTGCTACGTCGGCCGATCCGACGACGAGTACGGACGGCCCTACCCCGACCGGGGAACTGCCGGCCGGCGGAATCCTCGACGGCGCCGGCGGCTCGGGGGCCCAAGAGCAGGCAGGACCGGCCGAGGCTGCGGACGAAGCTGCCCTGCGCGAACTCATTCCGCTGGATTTCACCGCGAGCAGCTGCACTGCCACCGGTCGGCCTGCCGACGACGGTTCACTCGCCGCCTTGACCTGCGGAGCAAGCATCACCTCCCCCGGCGCGAACGCAAGCGACTTCTTCCTCTATGACGCCGGTGACGACCTGGACGCAGCCTTCCGGGCCTACGTGCAGGAGCGCTCCCTTGGCGAGCTCCCGTCCAGTGACGCGGCCGAATGCGGCGAGGAGGAAGGCTTCGGCGAATACTCCCAAGGCGGTCCGGTTCTGGGTGCGCTTGCCTGTTTCATCGACTCCGAGAACACCGCCTACCTGGTTTGGACCAGCACCGAATTGAAGGTCTTCGCGATCACCTCGGCAGCCGCCGGGGACGCGGCTGGGTTGCGCGCGCTCTACGACTGGTGGGTGGCGCGGGGGCAGATCACCCGCCGCTGACAATTCCCTCCCGTACCTGAGCGAGGTCGGTGATTCGAAGTGCGAGTTCACCCGCGGTGGGAATGCGCCGATCGGGGGAGTCCAGGCAGGCCTGCACAATTGCGGTGATGTCCTGCGGCAGGTTTCGGGCAAGGGTCGGATTCGCCGACATCACCCCGCGGATCGCGACCAGCGGCTCGCTGTCCGACAACTCGCCGTAGAGTCCGACACCGGCGACCGCCCGGTGCAACGTCGCACCCAGTGCCCATACCTCGCTGGAGCGCGATGGTGAGTCTCCTCGCAGGACCGATGGATCGACGTACTCCACTGTGCCGGAGGTGGCCACGCCGGTCATCGTGAGCCCTGGGCGCAGGGATCGACCCAGCCCGACGTCGGACAGCGCAGCGCTTCGAGCACCGATCAGCACGTTGCTCGGCTTGATCGCGGCGTGGGCGATCCCAGCCTCGTGCAATGCGTGCGCGGCGCTGGCTGCATGAGAGACAGCGAGTAACACCTCGGTTTGGCTCAGCGGCCGCCCGGGCGCCGACAACGAGCCGAGCACGACGTAATGCATCGCGTAGAAGAACGAGTCGCCAGCCAGGCCGGCCTCATAAACCTTTGCCAGGTACGGCGAGTCGAGAGCCGATACGGCACGGAGTTCCTCGACGCCACGTTCGTAGGCAGAATCGGCGCATGGCCCGTTGAACAGCTTGACGGCGACGAACTCCTCGGCCAGCCCCAGCCGTCGCGGAGGGCGCGCGAGGTAGACCCGGCCGCTGTTGCCGTACCCGAGCGCCCGCTGCACCTGATAGTCGGCGATGTGCGCGGGAACCGGATGCTCAGTCGTGGAGCGGCCACCGATCAACTCGGCCTCGCTGGCAGTCACGGCGCACCGTGCAAGGACTCGAAGACGAAGCTGCGCTCGCCGATGCGTACCTGCATGCTGGGGAGCATCCGGATCGGCTGGCCGGGTACCAGGGCCGACCAAACGGTTGCCTCCCGCTCGGCGACCAGAGTGCCGTTCGCCGACCCACAGTCGACCAGCAGCACATCCCAGTCCTCGAGCCGAATCTCCGCGTGTCGACGGGAGATCACACCGCTGGTGTCGAACAGCACGAGCGGGCGGAGTTGGCCCGCACGTACCCGCTCGTCCACATCGGGTTCGCGCCCCAGCAGGTAGTTCTCGTCGAGGGAGAAGCTGGCTCCGTTGTCGAAGACCAACAGGCCCAGCGGTGGACGCGGTCCCTCGACGAAAACACCGGTGCTCTCGGCCATCCGGATTCCGCAGATCGCACAGAACAGCGTCCGCGGGTCGTTGAGATGGCCGTCCCGGCAGCGATACCCACGAACCCGGGCACGCGAGACCGCTTCCGCGGACTCCAACCCGGCCACCCCCCGCGGAAGTGCCGGCCTTCTCCGTCCGGTTGGGCCGATCCCGTGAATCCGGTCGAAGCGACGAGGTGGGAACGGACTGGCGGACAGTGAGCCACCGTCGCGCGACGGCGCGGGCAGCCTGTCCGAATCCAACGCAACCGTGCCGGTGGGGGTCGTTATGTGCGGCGGCGGCGGCGAGGCCAGGATGGCTCCGCTACCGGGCACCACCCCCGCGCGCAGATCAAATGATCGGGCCAGCCGGGAATCGGGCATGCCCTCGCCGATCTCACACCCGGGTTGGCCTAGATTTAGCAAGAGCGGAGCCGGAGGCCAATCGACCTCCCGGACCAGGACCATGGCGCTCTCGCAGGTCAGGCGCCAGCCGCGCTCGGATACCGCTAGAGCCCCGGCCCCGGCCAGAACGACGGTCAAGCCGTCGTCGGTGGCGGCCACCAGCGCCAGATCAGACGGAGCGGCGCCATCCTCGATCAGCCTGCGCAGCGCCCGGCTGAGCCGGTACCCCGGTGCCCTGATTCCGCCCTCTCTGCTGGCCTCGAGCAGATTCAGGACCGCCCGGAGACTTCGGTCCCCCTCGTGGGTGTCGGCCGACCTGGCTACGAGCAGGACACCGGGCATCCGAGCCACCACGTCCGAGCCTGGCCGTACCGTGACCGTCATCTGGTCGAAGGCAGGCACCGTCGCGGCCGCCACCCGTGGTCGGCTACCTGGCGCCGTGCCCTCGCCGCCCGCTCGGCTCATCCGAACAGCTTCCCCCCACGCCAGCGTCGCCGCACGAGCAGGACCCGGATCGGCCCAGACAGCGCGACCCAGACCACCAACCAGATGGACACGAACAGCAACCAGTACCCGCGGGCGGTCACGGGCACGTCCCAGAACCAGGTGTCGGTGCCGAGCAGCAGCCAGATCAACGTGCCCTCCGGCACCCCGGCGAGCAGCGAGAAGGCCGTAGGCCAGTCCTTGTCCCACCGGTACTGCTGGAGCAGGTGATAGAGCAACTCCCACAGCAAGCCCAAGACGATGATCAGCCCGAGAACGGTGAAGGACATCTCGTAGGACCTGCCCAGCGGCAACCGGGTCGGCAGGATCGGGGCGATCAAGGCGGTCCAGATCCCGCCGATGACGGCGAAGAGCACGATCCGGGTATGCATTCGCCCGGCCAGGGAATAGGTCATCGATGCCTCAGAGGACCGTGTTGGTGGCCCAGCGAAACCACTCCCGAGCCGATCGGAAGAGATTCAGCCTCGGGCAGAAGCCCTCAGCTGCGAGGTCGTCCGCGATCTCCTGCGCGGCGATCTGCAAGCCGAGGAAGGTGTCGACACCGGGAAGGTAGCTGCCGTGGGTCGCCGCACCTGAGGCATAGAGCCGCCCTCGCCCGCTTCGGGTGCCTCGCACCTCGAAGGACGGCTCGACGTCCAAGCGCCCCAGTGGGTTCCGCCCGGCACCGGTGTGCTGGAGCAGATCGGCGAGGATGCGCTGCTCGCCGATGTCGGACTCCAACCCGGCGCAGTCGATGACGAATGACGCCAGCACGCTGTCCCCGCTCTGGATCCGGGCTGTGATCAGGTCATCAGAACCCGCTTCGAGCGCGTCGACCTCGCCTATGACGGTGGAGTACCAACCCTCCGCCCGTGCAGTGGCCAATTGGATCTGCCAGTTCCTTCGGTACGGCGTCGAGGTGGCACCGAGCGAGTCGTAGAAGGCCGCCCGCTCTGCGCCTTCGGTGCGGCGCGCCCGATCACGTAACTGCCCACCCCACACCGCCTTCGGGTCGTCGAAGGCCTGATAGGCGAAGCCATCGCCACCACCCCGACGCATGAATCGGGGGCCATGGGGTCCGGAGACGTAGCTGCTGAAGATGTGCACCACCCTGGTCTGCAGACCGTGGGTATTGCGTTCGTCGATCAGCCTATGCAGAATCCGTGAGGCCACGATCCCCGAACCCCGTACCAGGACGGTCCCCGGACGACTGCGCAGCTGGTCGTATACGTGCTCGTGCGGTTCATAGGCGTTCACGACTCGACTGGAGTTGCGGGTCGACTCACGATAGGTCGCTATATCGGGAAGGAACTTCAGACCGGCGTAGCCGACGGCAAGGTGCACATAGGTCGACCGGAATGCAATCCGTCTGGCCGCCGCGGTGTTCCATTCTGGCGTGGTCAGGATGGTGAAGTACCCGCCGGCCGCGCGGCGGCGGACCATCCGGACCTGTCCGGTGGCGACTATTTCCGGATAGCGGATGCGGCGGGATTCGCGGGCCATCCAGTAGAGCACCTGGCCGACCCGCGGCGTGTAGTGCTCAGCGAGGAGCGGCTCGGTCAGCACCTGCCACAACGGAGCCAGGAATCCGCGCACTGTGTCGGCACCCACGGCCTCGCGTAAGGCGTAGGACGGGAAGCCCCAGATGTTGTCCGGACAGGCCGAGGAGTCCGAGCGCAGCCGGGCTCCGATCGGCACCTGAGACACTCGGGTGAGGTAGGCGAAGCTCTCCCAGGGCGTGCTCAGCGGCGTGAGCACCCGCAGGGA
>Ga0136638_10000356_pt1 | contig 10278 bp, 7 predicted proteins | sample AntDrymUQ8582206_2_FD_104671 | JGI IMG/M metagenome (GOLD analysis project Ga0136638, IMG submission 104671) | Polar desert sand microbial communities from Dry Valleys, Antarctica - metaG UQ858 (22.06) | ecosystem: Environmental > Terrestrial > Soil > Desert | place: Antarctica: Dry Valley...
CACCGGCACGGACACGACCGCTGGCAGCGAGACCGAGAGCGCGGGCACCAGCACCGGCGGCAACGAGCTGTGCGAGGGCGGCACCCTGTGTGGCCAGATCGCCCAGTGCTGTCCGGCGGGCAACGAGTGCGTCGAGGACAGCTGCTTGCCCGAGTGCGACAGCGAGGTCCGCTGCGGGCCCGATCTCTCGGTGTGCTGCGCGGCGGGCGAGGTCTGCTCCGGCGACGAGTGTGTGGCGCCGACCGGCGACTGCGTCGACTCCTACGACTGCGAGCCCGGCGAGTACTGCGAGCAGACGCTCGGCAAGTGTCTGCCACAGCCCGACCCGCTGACCTGCGAGCTGATCCCGGACTTCGCCGACATCAAGGCCGTGCCCGAGTGGTCGTGGATCGAACAGGAGGTCATCTCGATCCCCGTGGTCGCTGACCTCGACGCCGACGGTACGCCGGAGGTGGTCGTCAACACCACCAAGTACAAGGTCAACGACTTTGCGGTCGGCGCCGTCGTCGTGCTCGACGGCCAGACCGGCGTCGAGAAGTTCCGCGTCGAGCCCGACGTGCCCAACAAACAATATGGCTCGCACGGCCGCTCGACCCTCGCGGTCGGCGACGTCAGCGGCGACGGCCTGCCCGACATCGTTTATCTCGGGCGCGAGGCCGGCGGCAAGTCGCCGATCCACGCCGTCGATCACACCGGCAAGTTCCTGTGGACCTCGCACAACGCGATGAACGTGACGGTCAGCACGGCCGGGGCCAACGGCGCCGTCACGCTCGCCAACTTCGACGACGACCCGCAGGCCGAGGTCGTGTTCGGCGCCATGCTGATCGATCACGACGGCCTGGTCGTCTGGAACCTCAACAACAACGGCGGCATCGTCGGCTCGCCCGCGGGCTACCCCGGCGGCATCTCGGCGGTCGCCGATGTCACGGGTGATGCGCTGCCGGAGATCGTCAGCGGCAAGCAGGCCTTCACCGTCGACTGGAAGCCCGGGCCGGTCGTCATGGTCACGCAGCTGTGGAACAACGTCGACGGCACCGATGGCTGGCCGGCGATCGCCGACCTCGACCTCAACGGCACTCCCGAGGTCGTGCTCGCGGCGACCGGCAAGGTCCGTGTGCTCGACGGCAAGACCGGCAAGCTGTGGTGTGGCGTCGACCCGAGCGGCGTGATGTGCGAGGGCAACGACGCGCTGCGCACCCAGCCGCTGACGATCCCCGGCGGTGGCCTCGGCGGCCCGCCGACGGTCGCCGACTTCGACGGCGACGGTAAGCCCGAGCTGGCGATCGCGGCCGCGGCCGCCTACACCGTGTTCGACCTGCACCGCGCCGGCGAGGAGATCGTCAAGCCGATGAACGACGCGATGCCCAAGCTCGGTTCGATCTATCGCCGCTGGTCGTCGGTCACCCAGGATCAGTCGTCGAACGTCACCGGATCGTCGGTGTTCGACTTCCAGGGCGACGGCGCGGCCGAGGTCACCTACAACGACGAGTGCTACGCCCGCGTGTACTCCGGCAGCACGGGTCAAGAGCTGCTCAAGATCGAGAACTCGAGCGCCACGATCCACGAGTATCCGCTCGTCGTCGACGCCGACGCCGACGGTAACTCCGAGATCCTGATGGTCGCCAACTTCGTCGGCTCGTGCGCCGCGCCCGGCTACAAGACCCGCAAGGGCGTGTTCCTCTACGGCGACGAGAACGACGAGTGGGTGCCGACCCGGCGCGTGTGGACGCAGCACACCTATCACGTCTCCAACGCCGGCTCCGACGGCAACGTGCCGGTGCTCGAGCAGGACAACTGGACCGCCAAGGGCCTCAACAACTACCGCCAGAACGTGCAAGGGGAGGGCGTGTTCAACTCGCCCGACCTCACCGTGCAGCTGGCGATCGGCCTCGGCAATTGCCCGACCGAGCTCGAGCTTATCGCCACCGTCCGCAACGAGGGCGCGCTCGGCGTGCCGGCCGGCGTCAACGTCGACTTCTACGCCGGCCTCGACGCGACGGGCACCCTGCTCGGCACCGGCATGACCGAGAAGGCGCTGCTGCCCGGTGGTTCGACCAAGGTCAAGCTGCTGGTCCCCGCGCCGCAGGGCGAGGACACGCAGGACTACTTCGTCGAGGTCGACTTCGCGAGCAAGGGCGACGGCATGATCCTCGAGTGCAACGAGGACAACAACGGCGGACAGACCACGATGGCCGCCTGCCCGAAGCCGGGGTGATCACCAGTCGAACTCCGGGGACATGTCGTAAAAGACAGGTACACTCGGCGCAGGCAACGCTGTGATCGGCCGGAGCTCGTGAAAACGACCGTTCCGGCCGTTTCCTCGCGTGAATGAAGGCAGCGCGGTTGCGCACGCAGGAGCTCGGTGCATAGACAGCGAGCAACCCGGCAGCGCACCCATGCACGACCTGGAACGACGCGATCACACCTCTCTCGATCTCCATACACATACGAGCGGGCAGCCCGATCTCGTGTGCCTGTCGCACCTGCGCTGGGACTTCGTGTACCAGCGCCCGCAGCACCTGCTGAGCCGCTGTGCGCGTGACCGCCGGGTGTTCTTCTGTGAGGAGCCGATCGTCGGCGAGCACAGCCCTGAGATCGTGGTCTCGCCGCGCGCGGACGGTGTGCTCGTCGTGCAGCCACACTTGCCTGGCGGTCTCTCGCTCGCCGAGAGCGAGCTGATGCAGCAGGCGCTGCTCGACGAGCTGTTCACGACCCACGCGATCCGCGAGTACGTCTGCTGGTACTACTCGCCGATGCCGCTCGGCTTCACGCGGCACCTTCGTCCGGTCGCCACCGTGTACGACTGCATGGACGAGCTCTCGGCGTTCGCCGGGGCCTCGCCCTTGCTGCGGGAGCGCGAGCAGGAGCTGTTTCGCCGCGCCGACCTGGTGTTCACCGGCGGTCAGAGCCTGTTCGAGGCCAAGCGCGACCAGCACCCGAGCGTGTACGCCTTCCCGAGCAGCATCGACGCCGCACACTTCGGCCGCGCGCGCCAGGCGATGTCCGACGCCGAGGGTCCGCAGGATCAGGCCGGCATTGGGCACCCGCGGCTCGGCTACTTCGGCGTGATCGACGAGCGCATGGACCTCGATCTGGTCGCGGGCCTCGCCGAGGCCCGGCCCGACTGGCAGATCGTGATGATCGGCCCCGTCGTCAAGATCGACCCGGCCACGCTGCCGCGGCCCGCCAACATCCACTGGCTCGGCGGCAAGGACTACAAGGCGCTGCCCGCCTACATCGCCGGCTGGGACGTCGCGCTGATGCCCTTCGCGCGCAACGAGTCGACGCGCTTCATCAGCCCGACCAAGACCCCCGAGTACCTCGCCGCCGGCCGGCCCGTCGTCTCGACCTCGATCCGCGACGTCGTCCGTCCATACGGCGAGCAGGGCCTGGTCTCGATCGCCGACAGCGTCGCCGACTTCGTCGCCGCGACCGAGCGCGAGCTGCAGCGCACGCGTGACCCGCAGCAGCGCGCGTGCTGGCTGCTGGAGGTCGATGCATTCCTCGCTGGCAACTCCTGGGACAGCACGTGGCAGCGCATGCAGGCCCTGATCGACGCGGCCACCGGGTCGCGCTCGGTCAGCCCGGCCCAGAAGCGTCACGCGCAATCGGTCGCGCAGGCCACGGCGCTCTAATTTTTTCACGACACCACGAAAGGTCTCCTGATCATGTTCGATTATCTGATCGTCGGCGCCGGTTTCGCGGGCGCCGTTCTGGCGGAGCGACTGGCCCGCGGCAACGGCCACCGGGTGCTCGTCGTCGACAAGCGGCCGCACATCGCCGGCAACGCCTACGACTACCACAATGAGGCCGGGATCCTGATCCACAAGTACGGCCCGCACATCTTCCACACCAACTCGCGCGAGGTCTTCGACTACCTCGGTCAGTTCACGCAGTGGCGGCCGTACGAGCACCGCGTGCTGGCGAGCGTCGACGGCCAGCTGTTGCCGATCCCGATCAACCTCGACACCGTCAATCGGCTGTTCGGCCTGAGCCTGACGACCGCGCAGGTCGAGCCGTTCTTCGCCTCGCTGGCGACGCCGGTCGAGCAGGTGCGGACCTCCGAGGACGTGATCGTCAGCAAGGTCGGGCGCGAGCTCTACGAAAAATTCTTCCGCAACTACACGCGCAAGCAGTGGGGCCTCGACCCCTCCGAGCTCGACGCCTCGGTGACCGCGCGCGTGCCGGTGCGGACCAACCGCGACGACCGCTACTTCAACGACACCTACCAGGCGATGCCACTGCACGGCTACACCCGGATGTTCGAGAAGATGCTCGACCACCCGAACATCAAGGTGATGACCAATACCTGCTACCGCGAAGTGCAGGACATGATCCCGTACCGGGAGATGATCTACACCGGCCCGATCGACGAGTACTTCGGGTTTCGCCACGGCAAGCTCCCGTACCGCTCGCTGCAGTTCAAGCACGAGACCCACGACCGCGCGACCTTCCAGCCGGCGCCCGTCGTCAACTTCCCGAACGAGCACGCTTACACCCGCTGCACCGAGTTCAAGTACCTGACTGGTCAGGAGCACAATAAGACCAGCGTGGTCTACGAGTACCCGTGCGCCGAGGGTGACCCGTACTACCCGGTCCCGCGGCCCGAGAACAACGAGCTGTACCAGAAGTACAAGGCCCTGGCGGACGCCACCCCCGGTGTCCACTTCGCCGGGCGGCTCGCCACCTATCGCTACTACAACATGGACCAGGTCGTCGCCCAGGCCCTGACGCTGTACGCCAGGCTCAGCGGGGTGCACCTGCTCAAGCGCGCCAAACCCAGCGAGGAGCGGGCCCATGGCCGTGATGCAGTCCCCACCGCCACCCGACCGGCAAGCTCGGTCGCCTGAGCCCGCGCTCGAGCTGTGGGGCGGGGTCGAGTGCACGCACAACCGCGTCGGCGATCGTTACCTGTGCCAGCTCGCGCGCAGCGGCCATGACCGCCGCATCGCCGACCTCGACGCGATCGCTGCGCTCGGCCTCAAGACCCTGCGCTATCCGCTGCTGTGGGAGCGCACGGCGCCCGACGGCCTCGCCACTGCCGACTGGTCATGGACCGACGAGCGCTTCACTCGCCTGCGCGAGCTCGGTATCTCGCCGATCGCCGGCCTCGTGCATCATGGTAGTGGGCCGCGGCACACCAGCCTCCTCGATCCGCGGTTCCCGGCGCAGCTCGCCGAGTACGCTGGCGCGGTCGCCCGCCGCTACCCGTGGATCGACGCCTACACGCCGATCAACGAGCCCCTGACGACGGCCAGGTTCTCCGGCCTCTACGGCCACTGGTACCCCCACCGCCGCGACGACGGCGCCTTTGTGCGCGCGCTGATCCATCAATGCCAGGCGACGGTCGCGGCGATGCGTGCGATCCGCAGAGTCAACCCCAATGCACGGTCGATCGTCACGGAGGACCTCGGCATGACGCTGAGCACCCCGCGGCTCGCGTATCAGGCCGACTTCGAGAATGAGCGCCGCTGGCTGTCCTTCGATCTGCTGTGTGGTCGTGTCGATCGCAGCCATCCATTGTTCGGGTATCTGCTGCGCAACGGCGCCGGAGTGAACGAGCTCGCCGCGTTCGCCGACGAGCGGCAGCCCGACCTGCTCGGCGTCAACCACTACGTCACCAGCGTCCGCTTCCTCGACGAGCGTATCGAACGCTACCCGGCGCAGGTCATCGGCGGCAACGGTCACCACCGCTACGCCGACGTCGAGGCCGTACGAGTGTGCCACGCGCTCGTCGAGCCACGGGCGCTGTTCACCGAGGTCTGGCAGCGCTATCGCCGGCCGTTCGCGATCACCGAGGCGCACCTCGGCTGCACCGTCGACGAGCAGCAGCGCTGGCTCGAGGAGATCTGGGACGCCGCGCAGCGCTGCCGGGCCGCGGGCGCCGATCTTCGGGCCGTCACCGCGTGGTCGCTGCTCGGCGCGCACGACTGGCACTGCCTCGTGACCCGCGACGAGGGTCGCTACGAGCCCGGCGCCTTCGACCTGCGCGATGGCCCGCTGCGTCCCACCGAGCTCGCTGGATTGATCCACGCGCTCGCACGCGGCGACGATCCTGCGGACGGCGCCCTCGCGCAGCCGGGCTGGTGGCGGCGGCCCGAGCGGCTAATCTACCGGCCCGTACGCGTCCCTGTCGACCGCAGATCTCGCCGGTCGAGGACGGCGGCCTCGCCAGCGAGCGCCTGACCAGCGAGCGCCCGCAGGCCCGACAGCGAGGGCTGAGCCGTCAGGAGTCTTGCCGGAGGCGGGAGGAGCCGGCGGCGGTCAGGCGTGCCTGGCGGTCTCGGGGCGCGGCCGCAGGAGTCCGTGCTCGACCGCGTAGCGGGTCAGGGCGGCGGTCGAGCGCAGCCCCAGCTGACGCGAGATGCAGGCCTTGTGCGACTCGACCGTCTTCAATGAGATGTTGAGCGTGCTGGCGATCTGTTTGCCGGTGAAACCGTCGGCGACGAGGCGCAGGACCTCCATCTGCCGCGCGGTCAGCTCGCCCGAGCCCTCGCGCGTGACGGCCGACGGCGGGGCCCAGCCGGGCTCGAGCCCGAGGCGCGGGCTGATGTACGTCTCGCCACGGCTGATCCGCAACATGGCCGCGACAAGCTCCTCCGGCGTCGCGTCCTTGAGCACGTAGCCGCGGGCACCGGCGGCGAATGCATCGCGCACGTGGTGCAGGTCGGCGTGCCGCGTCACGAACACGCAGCGGGTGTTCGGCAGCCTCGTCTTCAACATCCGCACGACCGTCAGGCCGTCGGTGCCGGGCAACGCGTGCTCGAGCACGACGATGTCCGGCTGTAAGCGCATGGCCGCCTCGAGCAGCGCCTCACCATTAGCGACCGTGCCGACCACGGTGAAGTCGCGCGAGAGGAAGTTGACCAACATCTCGAGGACGAGGGTGTGATCATCTGCGAGGAGGATGCGTGGGGTCATGGGAGGCTCGCGTTCGCGCGAAGGATAAACCACCATGGCCCGGGTTGCGAAAGACGGCCAGCGCGCCGTCCAGGGTTTCAACAGGGTGCGAACTAGGCGCTGGCGATGATGCCATGGGCCATCGCGTAGCGCGTCAGCTCTGCCGTCGTGCGCAGGCGGAGGAGGCGCATGATGCTGGCCTTGTGGAACTCGACCGTCTTGCGCGAGATACCGAGCACCACGGCGATCTCGCGGGCCGTGCGTCCCTCGGCCACGAGCTGCAGGATCTCGCGCTGGCGCGGCGTCAGGGCGTCGGAGAGCTCGCCCTCGCCGGACTCCTGCGGTTCGCCCGAGAGCACCTCCGCGAGCTCGACGCCGGGGATCGGCGAGATGTAGCGCCGTCCTGCCAGGACCTCGGCGATCGCCTCGGTCAGGTGCGAGGAGGCCGAGCTCTTGACGACGTAGCCGCTGGCCCCCGCACGAAACGCCTGGCGCACGTAGGCCGGATCCGCGTGCATCGTCACGAACACCAGCTTGCTGGTCGGGCTCGCCTTGGCCAGCTGGCGCGCCGCGTCGAGACCGTTGAGCAGCGGCATCGAGATGTCGAGCAAGATGACGTCCGGCTGCAGGCGCTCGGCCGCGCCCAGCAGGGCGCGTCCATCTTCCACGGTGTCGACGATGTCGAGCTCGCCCGCGAGCAACATGCGCAGGCCCTCGCGCACGAGCGTGTGGTCCTCTGCGATCAGTACGCGAGGTCGCGTGCCCGCGGTGGGGGGTGTAGGGGCAGGCGTGTTGGCCTCGCGGCCGGGAGATTGCGGGATGGTCTCGTTGCTCAAGCGACTCCACGGAGATGGGGGGTGAGCACCATGTCCAGCGTCTCGTAGCGGGCGCCGTCGTCCGGCAGCGCGTACAGATCCTCGAGGAGCTGCAAGGGGGCCGCCGTGCGGGCGGCGAAGTCGATCAGCTCGTCTTTGGTCGCGGGCCAGGGCGCGGCGCGCAGCCGGGCGAGGTGGGTCCGTGGCCGCGTCCAGGCGAGGACGTGTTCGGTCTTCGAGGGCATGGCGCGATCACGGTACGCCCCGAGGATGCTCCACGACAGTGGGGAATACCCTGAACATTAGTCAAGGTCGAAGGTCTTCGAGTCACCTACGGTCCCAGGTATTCGCTGAACCGTTCGCGCACGTGAGCCATCGCGACATCGGCCACGACCAGCGTATGTTCAATGTCCGCGAGCGTGTGCGCGTAACTGATGAACCACAGGTGGCGCGGGTGCAGCATGACGCCCGCGTTGATGACCTCGGCGAAGAAGCGCTCGCGCAGGCGATCGTTGACCGCCACATCGGGGTGCGTGAATCGCATGAATGGCATCGGCGGCAGTGGTTCGCCGTATGCGATCGCCGGCACGTCGTGCGCCACGGCGATGCCATTGAGGCCGTCGATCAGGCGCTCGCCGAGCCGCCACACGTGGCCGGTCACGTCCTCGCGGTCCAGGATGTCGAGCACGGCCAGCGCCGCCGCGATGCCGGCCGTCTCGCCGTGGTAGGTCGCCGACATGTGCATCTCGGCGCCGTGACGCATGACCTCGCGCTTGCCGATCACGGCGGCCACCGGCCAGCCGTTGCCGAGCGCCTTGCTGAGGGTCGTCAGGTCCGGCACCACGCCGAGCCGCTGCTGCATCGAGCCCGGCGCGACGCGAAAGGCCGTCTTGACCTCGTCCATGATGAACACCGCCCCGTGCTCGCGCGTGAGCTCCGCGAGCGCAGCGAACACCTCGGGGCTCGGCGGGTAGACCATCTCCGGCGCGACGATAACCGCCGCGATCTCACCGGGATGCGCGGCGAATAATGCTCGCAGCGTGTCCGGATCCTTTGCCGCGAACTCGAGCACCTGCTCGGCCATCCCGGCCGGCACGAAGGGCTCGAGCGGCAGGCACCAGTCGTGCCAGCCGTGATAGCCGCAGCGCGCCACCTTGCGGCGGCCGGTGGCGCGTCGCGCCAGGCGCAGGGCCGCGGTCGTCGCATCGGAGCCGGTTTTGAAGAAGGCGCCCATCTCGGAGCCGGGGAACCGCTCGATCAGGCGCTCGATGAAGCGGACGTGCAGGGGATGATTGAGCGACAGCAGGGCCCCGCGGCGGACCTGCTCGATCGCCGCGGCGTCCACTTCAGGGTTGGCATAACCGAGCAGGTTGGGCCCGAACGCCATGAAGTAATCGATGTACTCGTGGCCGTCGACGTCCCAGCAGCGGGCGCCCTGGCCGCGCTCGATGTACATCGGCGCGTCGTCGGGCCCCGCGATCGGGCGGCCGGTCAAATGATAGCCGCCCGGAATGATCTCGCGGGCCCTGCGGAGCAGGGCCTTCGACCGAGCGTGGCGGTCGGGCGCAGGTGCGTCGGGCATGCGGATCCTCCGTGATCGCGGCAGCCGGCCGGTCAGGCCTGGGTCTGATCTTGCCCGGGGATCTCGGGCTTGATCACATAGAAGAGGCGCGCACCGACGCCGCCCTCGGCGTTGAGGCGCTCCGCCGCGGCGCCCGAGACCAGCTCGATCTTCGCCCCCGCCAGCAGCGCCTGGTGCGGCAGGCTGTCGCGCAGTAGCGCGTCCTGCATCGGCCACGGCAGCACCAGCAGCTCGACCTGTTGCCGCTCGAGGCAGCCGGCCACCGCCGCGTGTCCGAGCGCGCCGCGCGAGCCCGACTTGGTGAAGTTGATCACCTCGTCGACGAGCTCGACCTCCCGCTGGCGCTCGACCTCGGTGGCGAGCGGGCCGACCAGGCGGACCACCGCCGCGTCGTCGAGGTGCTGCGGGATCGACAGGATCGCCACGACCTTCTTGGCGACGTCATCGTGCATCTCCTTCTTGACCGCGTGCGCGGCCTCCTCGCTGCCGCCGATGAACAGGCGATCCGTCTTCGTCTCCTCCATCAGCTGGCGCGCCTGAAGGGCCACCTCCTGGAAGAAGCGACGGCGATGGTCGTCCTCGGTCGACGCGAACGCGTCGCGGTTCGACCCGCCGGAGACGCGGCCACCCTGGTTATGACCGGTGGGCATCTGCGTCTTCTCCGGGAAGTCGTAGGCCGCGAAGTCGTTGTTGTGCATGCCCTCGCGGCTGGCACCGCCCATGTACCCGGAGATGAAGCGCGCGTGCTCCTGGTCGACGACGAGGATCAGCGTGCGCTCGTACTCGTCCATCGCCCACAGCAGCGGCGCCAGCGAGGGCCGGCCGTAGCTGACGGCGTTCTCTGCCAGCGGCACCGGCAGCTCGAACATCTGCTCGCCGTTCGGGGTCAGGAACAGCGCGAGGCCCTTGGCGTGGCCGTGGTGGTTGTCGAGGCGTTTCTCGGCCTGTTTGACCAGCGCGTCGAAGGTCGCATCCTCCGGG
>Ga0136638_10000357_pt1 | contig 10274 bp, 8 predicted proteins | sample AntDrymUQ8582206_2_FD_104671 | JGI IMG/M metagenome (GOLD analysis project Ga0136638, IMG submission 104671) | Polar desert sand microbial communities from Dry Valleys, Antarctica - metaG UQ858 (22.06) | ecosystem: Environmental > Terrestrial > Soil > Desert | place: Antarctica: Dry Valley...
CGCCCACGGGGTCGGCCACTTTCCCTTCGGCGGTCGCAAGCCGGACTCCGGCATCGGCCGGGAGGGGCTGGGCTACTCCATCGACGAGTGCACCGTCCTCAAGACGGTCGTCATGCCGGTGTAGACGGTTCCTCGAGAGCGACTCACAGCATCTCCAGCGGTTCCGGCCCTGTCGGCGGCGGAAAGGCGACGTCGAATTCGCCCAAGTCTTCGTCGGTCAGTTCAACCTGGCCCGCAACGCGCTGAGCTCGTCGTCGCAGCGCGGGGTTGCTGGGGAGTGTCGCGTTTTCGGACCGTGGTTCGGACCGTCGCTAGTCGCGCTCCGGGATGTTGTCGGCGAACTGGGCGAACTCCTGCTCGCCCTCCTCGATCGGCTCGTACTCGTTGATCTTGTCGATCGACTTCCCCATCGCCGCATCCGTCTCGCGCTCGACGATGATCTCCACGAGGGCGGGCACACCCGTCTCCTCGCTGGCCTGGATGGCCCACTCGATGGCGGGGCGGATCTCGTCGGGCCTGGTGATTCGGCGGCCGAGCGCGCCCATCGCCTCCATGAGCCCAACGTGGTCCATGCCGAGGGCGCCGTTCGGGCCTTCGTAGGCGATGTCCACGCCGAAGTTCATGTCGTACTGGTACTTCTCCGGCTGGCGGATGAGGCTCATGTACCCGTTGTTGAGCATGACCAAGACGTACGGGATCCGGTACTGGACGGCGACGGCGACCTCCTCCATCAGGAACCCGAACGAGTAGTCGCCGACGACCCCGACCACCAGGTTGTCGGGGCGGCCGAGCTTGGCTCCGATGCAGGCCGGCACCTCCCAGCCGAGCGGGCCGGCTTGCCCGCAGCAGAGGTAGTGGCGGGGCTTGTAGGTCTTCTGGAACTGCCCGCTCCAAATTTGGTAGAGGCCGATGGCGGTGACGATGATCTCGTCGCCGTCGAAGATCTCATTCATCTCCTTGAAGACTCTCTGCGGCTTGATCGGGACGTCGTCGAAGTCCATCTTGCGCAGCAGCGTCGAGCGCAACTCGTAGAGCCGTTCCACCCACTGTCGCGGCTCACGCGCCGGGGTCTTCTCGCGAGCGGCTTCGAGAAGCGCCTCGAGCGCCAGCTTGGCGTCGGCGACGATGCCGAGGTGCGGGCGGAAGACCCGGCCGATCTGGCCGGGCTCGATATCGATGTGGACGAAGGTCCGGTCTCCCCGGTACACATCGATGTCACCGGTGTGCCGCTCGGCGAACCGGGCCCCGACGGCGAGCACGAAGTCGCTCTCCAGGAACAGCTGGTTGGCGAAGCGCTGGCTGGTCTGGATCCCGACGATCCCCGCGAACAGCGGATGGTCCTCAGGGATCGAGCCCTTGGCCATGTACGTGGGGGTGACCGGCACCTGCAGGTACTCGGCCAGCTCCATGAGCTCGTCCGACGCCTCGGAGATGATGACCCCGCCCCCGGGCATGATCATCGGCCGCTCGGCGGCGAGGAGCATCTCCATGGCCTTGTCGATGGCGGTGCGGCTGGGTGATGGGGGCTCGACCGGCAGGCGTTGGTCGAGGGAGAGCTCGTACTCGATCTCCTGGTCCTTGGTCACGTCGAGGGGAAGGTCGATCAGCACCGGCCCGGGCCGTCCGGAGCGGGCGATGCGGAATGCCTCGCGGAACACCCAGGGGATCTGGGCCGTCTCCTTGACCTGCACCGACCACTTGGTGACGGGCTTGGCGATCTCGACGATGTCGACGGCCTGGAAGGCCTCCTTGTGGAGCAGGTGGGTGGGGGCCTGGCCGGTGATGCAGATGATGGGGACGGAGTCGGCCATCGCGGTGTAGAGGCCGGTGATCATGTTGGTGCCCGCCGGCCCGGACGTGCCGATGCACACCCCCACGCCGCCGGTCACCCGGGACAGCGCATCGGCGGCATGGGTACCGCCCTCCTCGTGGCGCACGATGATGTGGCGGATCTTCTCGGACTTGCTCAGCGCCTGGTAGAGGGGGAGGATCGCCGCCCCGGGGATGCCGAAGACGAACTCGACCCCCTCGTCTTCCATGATCTGGACGGCCGCCTCCATGACCTTGATCCGGTCGAGGCGGTTCGAGTTTCCTGTTTCGTCCGTCACCCCTACGCGAGCCCCTCGGTCTCGGCGCCGATCTGGTGGCCAGCCGCGTCCTCGATCACGCTGAGCATCGCCGAGTGGTCGAGGTCGCCCCGTCCCTTGACCGCCAGCTCCTGCAGCATCTGGTCGACCAGAGCGGTCACCGGCAACGGCACGCCGACCTCCCGGGCGGTGGCCAGGGCGATGCCGAGATCCTTGTGGTGCAGCCCCACGCGGAAGCCAGGGTCGAAGTCGTGCTCGAGGAACTTGTCCCGCTTCTGTTCCATCACCTTGGTGCCGGCCAGACCACCCGAGACCGCCTCGATGATCTTGGCCGGGTCGACGCCTGCCTTCGACCCGAGCACCAGCGCTTCGCTCACTCCCTCGAGGACGATGCCGACGATGATCTGGTTGCACGCCTTGACGATCTGGCCCGACCCGGCCTCGCCGACGTGCACCGGAGTGCCCATGGCCTCGAACACCGGCTTGGCCCGCTCGAAGTCCTGCTCGTCGCCACCGACCATGATGGACAGCTCCCCGGCGATGGCGCCCGGCTCACCACCGCTGATGGGGGCATCGAGCATCTTGACGCCGCGCTCGCTCGCCTCCCGGGCGAGCTCCTTGGTCACGAGCGGGGAGATGGTGCTCATGTCGATCAGCAGGGCGCCCTCGCCGGCGCCGCCGAGCAGGCCCTCGTCGCCTCGGTACACCTCCTCGACCTCGGGGGAGTTCGGGAGACAGGTGATGACGACGCTGCACGCCTCGGCCACGGCCTTGTAGCTGTCGGCTCCCTCGGCTCCCTCGCCCTTCAGCTCGTCGGCCGCGCCGCTGCTGTTGTAGACGACGAGCTCGTGGCCCGCCTTGATGAGGTTCTTGGCCATGGGCTTGCCCATGATCCCGAGCCCAATGAATCCCACCTTCTCCTCGGCCACTCGGCCCTCCTCCTAGAGATTCAGGTCCTCCGCTCCCACGACGCCGCCCCGCTTGTCCTCGGGCAGCCACGCCAAGCTCTCCTCGGTGGTCTCCGTCGTCGGCTTGTACTCGAGGCCGACCCAGCCGTCGTACGGTAGCTCCTCGATGGCGGCGAAGATGTAGCGGTAGTTGAGCTCGCCCGAGCCCGGTTCCCCCCGGTCGGGCGAGTCCGCTACCTGGATGTGGTCGATGCTGCCTATGCGGTCCCGCAGGGTGGCGACGACGTTCCCCTCCATGCGCTGCATGTGGTAGGCGTCGTACTGCAGCTTGACGTTGTCCCGGCCCACCCGCTCGACGAAGTCAGCCGCGGCATTCGTGGTGGCGAGCAGGTACGGGCCGTTCTCGAACGTGTTGACCGCCTCGATCATGATCTCGATGCCGTCGCCGGCGGCCTGATCGGCGGCCCAGCCGACGTTGTCGGCCGCCAGCTCGAGCTGCTCGGCAGTATCGACTTCGTCGAGCTCGAGGCCCACCAGAGCATTCAGCCGGGGGCATCCCAGGCTGCGAGCCAGCTCGAGGGCCACGGGCACGTTGTCCCGGAACTCCTGCTGGCGCCCGGGATCGCTCAACAACCCTCGGTCGCCTCCCGGCATGTCTCCGGCGTCGAAGTTGAACAGCGCGACCTGGAGGCCCGCGTCCTTGACCGCGGCGTCCACGCGACCCAGGTCCTCTCCCGACGGCCACCAGAACTCGACGGCGGCGAAGCCGGCCTCAGCGGCGCGCCCGAAGCGGTCCAGGAAGTCGACTTCCTTGAACAGCATCGACAGGTTGGGGCAAAATCGCACGTCGCGGCACCACCAAACAGAGACCCGTGTGGACGCCGAAGCCTAGGTTGGGCGGTCCACCGAGTCAACGTCCAGAACCAGCACGCCGAGGGGCTCACGGCCGCAGCGTCCGATGGTTGCGTCACCCTGGTGCGGCGAGGGTACCGTAGTGGACTATGATCGACGACCGGTTGGTCGAGCGTTTCCGGCACATCTGCGGGCCCGAACACGTCCTGACCGACAGGCACGAGCTGCGGACCTACGAGTCCGACGGCCTCAGGCACTACCGGACGCCTGCCGCCCTCGCCGTGCTGCCCGGCTCGGCCGACGAGGTTCGCCAGATCGTGCTGGCCTGCCACGGGGCGAAGGTGCCGTGGGTGGCGAGGGGTGCCGGTACGGGGCTCTCCGGTGGTGCCATTCCCGTGGAGGACGGCGTCCTCGTCGTGCTCACGCGCCTCAACCGCATTCTCGAAGTCGATCTCGACAACCAACGTGTCGTCGTGGAGCCCTGCGTCACGAACGCGGCGATCTCGAAGGCGGTCGGGCCGACCCACTTCTACCCCCCGGACCCCTCGAGTCAGGTGGTCTCCACCATCGGTGGGAACGTGGCCGAGAACGCCGGGGGCCTCCACTGCTTCAAGTACGGCTTCACCACCAACTACGTCACCGGGCTGGAAATCGTGCTCTCCGACGGAGAGGTGGCGACGCTCGGAGGGAAAGAGCTCGACTGGCCGGGCTATGACCTGGTCGGCACCTTCGTCGGCTCGGAAGGAACGCTCGGCATCGCGACCAGGATCACCCTACGCGTGACTCCTGAGGCCGAGGGCCACAGGACCATGGTCGGGTACTTCGACAGCATCGAGCAGGCGGGCCAGGCGGTCACCGACATCGTCGGCGCAGGCATGGTTCCTGCGGCCATCGAAATTATGGACAAGCTGACCATCGAGGCCACCGAGAACTGGACGCACGCCGGCTACCCCGTCGACGTGGGTGCCGCCCTCATCGTGGAGCTCGACGGATCGGAGGCCGAGTGCGATGCCCGCTTCGACGACGTCATGGAGATCTATGAGCGCAATGGCGCCACCGGCACGCGGGTGGCCGAGGACGAAGACGAGCGGGCGCTGATCTGGAAAGCGCGCAAGGCCGCCTTCGCCGCCATGGGCTACGTCTCGCCGTACTACTACGTCCAGGACAGCGTCATCCCCCGCACCCGGCTGGCCGAGGTGCTGAAGCGGATCGACGGGCTCTCACGGGACTACGGGTTCAAGGTCGCCAACGTCTTCCACGCCGGAGACGGGAACCTTCATCCCCTCGTCTGCTACGACGCCCGGAAGGAAGGGGAGCTGGAGAGAGCGGAGGAGCTGTCGGGGAAGATCGTGCTCGCCTGCGTCGAGGCGGGCGGCTCCATCACCGGCGAGCACGGCGTGGGGCTCGACAAGAAGCAGTTCATGACCGCCATGTTCTCCGAGCAGGACCTCCAGGCCTTCCAGCGGCTGCGCTGCGCCTTCGACCCCGACCAGCTGGCCAACCCCGGGAAGGTCATGCCCACACCGAGGTTGTGTGGCGAGGTCCCCGGCCCCTACCGGAAGCATCCCCTCGAGCAAGCGGGCGTCGCCGAGAGGTTCTGATGGACCCAGCCATGAGTCCTCGCCGAGAAGCACCGTCGTCGCCCGACGAGGCGGGTGAAGTGATGCGGGCGGCCGGGGCCGAGGGGCGACGGGTACGGATACGTGGCGGAGGCACCAAGTGGTCGTGGGGCCGGCCGGCCGAGCCGCCGGAGGTCGACGTGTCGACCGAGCGCCTCGACCGCGTGGTCGAGCACAACGAGGGCGATCTCACGGCGGTGTTCGAGGCCGGCCTGCCCTTCGCCCGGGCGCAGGAGGCTCTGGCGAACGCCGGCCAGATGGTCGCCCTCGATCCTCCGTTCGGCCTGCCCGGCGAAGGTGATCGGGCCACCATCGGCGGAGTGGTCGCCACGGGCGACTCCGGCCCCCTGCGCCACCGCTATGGAGCGCCACGCGACCTGATTCTCGGCATCACCGTGGCGCTGTCCGACGGAACCGTCGCCAGAGCAGGGGGCAAGGTGATCAAGAACGTGGCCGGCTACGACCTGGCCAAGCTCTTCACCGGCTCGTTCGGGACGCTCGGCCTCATCGTCGAAGTCGTGATGCGACTTCACCCCCGGCCCCCCGAGACGGTGACCGCGGTGGGGGTCTCGGGCGACCCCGATGCCCTGGGGGAGGCGGCATCGGCCGTCGCCCACTCCCCGTTCGGACCGGAGTGCCTCGATGTCTCCTGGGACGGGGGGCATGGAGAGGTCATGGCCCGCTTCGTCGGGGCCGCGCCCGAGGCCGGGGCGAGAGAGGTGGTGAAGCTCCTGGAAAGGGCGGGCCTCGACGCCCGTCTGGCCGCCGACGACGACGACCGCTGGAACCGGCAACGGGCCCGCCAACGGTCGGCCGACGGTGCCGTCGTACGGGTGTCCGGGCTGGCTTCGGAGCTTCCCAAGGTGCTGCGGTCGGCCCGGGAGGTCGGTGCCTCGCTCGTAGGTCGCGCCGGCCTCGGGCTCTCGTGGATGACCCTCGGCGAGGGAGACGTCCCCGAGCTGGTCTCCAACATCGAGGAGGTGCGCCGGCGGCTGCATCCCTTCCCGTGCGTCGTGCTCGACGCGCCGGCGGAGGTGCGGGAGAAGGTCGAAGTGTGGGGGGACGACGGTGCCCTGCCGTTGATGCGAAGGGTCAAGGCCCGTTTCGACGGCCCCGGAGTGTGCAATCCCGGGATCTTCGTAGGAGGTATCTGATGGCGAAGGCTGGGGCGTTCGACGAGCACCGGCCGCCGGCCAAGGAGCTGGTGGACGTCTGCGTGCATTGCGGGTTCTGCCTGCCGACCTGTCCGACGTACCTGCTGAGGAACGAGGAGATGGACTCGCCGAGAGGCCGCATCGTGTTGATGAACGTGGCCTTGGAGGAGGAGGCCGGCCAGCTGTCAGACGCCATGGTCACGCACTGGGACCGCTGCCTCGGCTGCATGGCGTGCGTCACCGCCTGCCCCTCGGGCGTCCGCTACGACAAGCTGATCGAGGCGACGAGGCCCCAGATCGAAAGGAACTACAAGCGGCCCCTGCGTGACCGAGCCTTCCGTCGCTTCGCGTTCGAGACCTTCACCCATCCCGGCCGGCTGCGGGCGCTTGTGCCGCTGATGGTGGTGGCACGAAAGGTGGGATTGACGCGGGCCGCGAACGGGTGGCTCACGCGCTTTCCTCGGATCCGGGCCCTGCAGTCACTCCTCCCCGACGTGGGCATCAAAGCCGCGGCCGCTCGGTTGCCGGAGATGACGCCCGCCCACGGAGAGCGCCGAGGACGCGTCGGCATGCTGCTTGGCTGCGTGCAGCGGGTGCTCTTCGACGACGTGAACCAGGCGACGGCGCGGGTGCTCGCCGCCGAGGGGTTCGACGTGTTCGCGCCGAGGAACGTGCGGTGCTGCGGCGCGCTGATGCTCCACTCGGGCTGCGAGCCGGAGGCTCTCGACCTGGCCAAGAAAATGATCGGGGCATTCGAGGAGTGCGACTACGTGGCCGTCAACGCCGCTGGCTGTGGCTCGTCGATGAAGGAGTACGGCGACCTCTTATCGGATGACGAGGAGTGGGCGGAGCGGGCGAAGAGTTTCTCGGACAAGGTTCGAGACGTGTCCAAGCTGCTGGCCGAGTCCGAGCCGGTGGCGACACGTCATCCCGTCCGGCTCAAGGTCGCGTATCACGACGCCTGCCACCTCGCCCACGCCCAGCAGGTCAGGTCCGAGCCGCGCCGGCTGCTGGGAGCGATCCCGGAGCTCGAGCTGATCGAACCGGCGGAGTGGGAGATCTGCTGCGGCTCTGCGGGCATTCATAACCTGCTGCAGCCGGACACGGGACAGGCGCTGGGCCGGAGGAAGGCCGAGAATCTGCTGGCCACGGGTGCCGAAGCCGTGGCATCAGGAAACCCCGGCTGCACCCTGCAGATCGCCGCCCACCTCCGCGAGCAGGGCCGGCCCCTGCCGGTCTACCACCCTATGGAATTGCTCGACCGGTCCATCCGCAATGCCGGCCGGCCCTGACTGCGACGGTCAGGCTTCGGTTCTCTCCGGCGGGGGACCGGCGTCCGGCTCCTCCTTCGGCAGATCTTCGGCGGCCGGCTCGACCTTCGGGGTCTGGCGCTGCGCTTGCTCCTCGGTGGGCTGGTCCCCGTTCACGTCGGCATTCTACGAGTGGCGTCGGGGTCCGGTAGGAATTCGTCGAGTCGTGGATCGGCCAGGCAGGACGGTCCGGTCTCAGTGAACCGAACGACGATGTCAGCGTGCTCAGCCGAGGCCGGCACCCATGTGTCCATTCCTGGCCCGAGCACTTCGTCCCAGAACTGCTGCATCTCCTCCGGGGAGAACGCTCCTCCGGTCTCCTCGCGCAATTTCGTTTCACGAGCGAAGCGACGTTCGCGGGCGACGTCTGTCGGAACGTCGAGATGGAGGTGCCAGTCGAGAAAGGGGAGGATGCGTCCATAGCCCTGACCGTCGTACCCGAGGATCCACCCGTCGAACAGCACCACGTCGGGGGCGTCTTCGAGGCGCTCGTCGGTGCTTCGGTCGTCTCGGGAGGGGTCGAATCGCGGTAGGGACAGTGGCCGCGACCCGTTCCGAATGGCGGTAAGGGTCTGCACCATCAGATCGATGTCGTGCGACCCGGGCGCAGCACGCCAGGCGATCCCGCGACCTTCCCGCTCCCGGCGGGAGAGGTAGAAGTCGTCCATCGAGAGGGCAACGGCGCGCATCCCTACCTTCGCCAACGAGCGCGACACTGCGCTCGCGACCGTTGACTTCCCTGCTCCTACGGGGCCGGAAAGCGCGAACAGCCGAGGGCGGGAGGCCCGGATCAACTGGACCACGGGTGCGACGCAGCAGGCGCGCATGAGCGACCAGGAGTCCTCGGGCGAGTCTCCGGGAGGACCGATCACTTCGTCGGCCGCGGTCTGGCCGAGCGCGATCCACTGCTCCGTCCGATCGGACTTCACGTCATCGTGTCGGGTGCATGACCCTGTCGCTCGAAAGGCGCTCGCGCTCACTCATGCTCCGCTGAGCGTACGCCACGACGGCTGGATGGGCTACGGACGACGCGCACAGACCACGAGTAGCTCAGCCCCGCCATCCGACGAGTCAGGTGCCGTCCTCGGTGAGAGGCTTGCGGCGCTCCACCTCCTCGTCGGTCGGCCCGGCGAAGGCGAAGAGCCGTGCTGAATGTCGCCGGCTCGCCTGTAGGTCGCCATGACGACGCCTGTGCTCGAGGTCGTCATGTCGACAAGCAGGACCCTCAGCTGGCCCGCATCTACTACGTGCAGGGTTCTGGATAACAAACACATCGCGTGGGTCGGCTCCCCGAGCAACCGAGATGCTCGCCTTCGCCTTCGCCTGCGTCGCCCCGTCGAAGTGTCGGACAGTACCGAGCGATTCTGCCCAGGCTTGTTGGAGTCCACAGAGGAGCCAGGCCGCGGTGGTCTTTCCGAGCTGGGGATCTCGGTCACGCATAGCGGCACGTACGAGCGCAACGCTCTTACCCCAACGTTTACCTGACCGGAGCGCCAGAGCTGTCCCCGATCGCCGGCCGTGAGACACAGCCCCGGACCTGTGGCCGGCGCTGTTACGCATGCTCGACGATCCGCCGAGGGAGCCCGAGAGGTCGCCCATAACGACGATCCTGGAGCCGTCGTCGATGGACGCAAATTGCCGGCTGTGGGGCGGGCGCACCAGCGCCGAGTCATCCGCAAATGTCGGTGCGGCGCGTTGTGCGCCCACCGCCGGCCGAGCCGGTAGCGCATCGCGGCACCTTCCGGACGGGTGGAGGAACTGCGGCGTTCGCCTCGGGCATGAGCGTTATCGTGCGCGTCGCCCGTAGGACTGCGCCGGAAGTCGAGCAGAAAGTGGCGATCTGCCTGTCCACCGTCTAGTCGCAGCTCGAGCCGGCGATGCGCTAACGAAATCGAAACGTAGCGGAGCGCCAGTGCAGTGCTCGGCCATATGCGATGCTACAAAGGAACACTCTGGTTTTACGAAGGGAGATAGAGCTGGTCGCTGATCCGTCGTGGACTGATGTGGTGTCGACAGTCGCCGTCACTTTGCAGACGGTGGCGATTCTCGCTGCTCTTATCTACGCGCGCAGTCAACTTGTAGAGTCTCGCAATATGCGAGAGGCGTCGGATCGCCCCTTTGTCGTCGTGGACTTCGATCCCGATATTCTTGAGGGGTTCATCTACCTCATTGTGAGTAACCAGGGACGATCCCTTGCACGGGATGTACGCTTCACCTTCGACCCGCCGCTCAGATCGACGTTTGACGATACCGGTTACGGGGTCGCTTTCATGGCGATGTTCGACTCAGGCCTTCCGACACTGTCGCCTGGACGGACGACGAGCGTGCTGTTTGACGCCGTCCG
>Ga0136638_10000358_pt1 | contig 10269 bp, 6 predicted proteins | sample AntDrymUQ8582206_2_FD_104671 | JGI IMG/M metagenome (GOLD analysis project Ga0136638, IMG submission 104671) | Polar desert sand microbial communities from Dry Valleys, Antarctica - metaG UQ858 (22.06) | ecosystem: Environmental > Terrestrial > Soil > Desert | place: Antarctica: Dry Valley...
CACCTCCCCGGCGTCCACGAAGCCGGGCGCTCGGACCACGTCCCTCAGCCTGCGGCGGGCGATCTCGTCCAGCACGTGCGCCCGTTCCGGGCCGTCACCGAAGATCGTGCACGAGAGCTCCGGAGCCTGGAGGCGGGCCACGTCGATGGCCGCCACGAGTGCCGGAACTCGCTTCTCGGGGATGTGGCGGCCAGCAAAGATCACTTCGTCCGACGCCGGCCGTGGTCTTGGCTCGTCGAGCGCTCCAGCCCACTCCCCCTCCAGCACTGTCACCTCGCCGCGGAGGCCCTCTTCTCGGAGTCTGGCGGCGGTGCGGTGGGCGAAGCAAAACGCGCTCTGGGGCACGCGCAGGCAGGCGGTCTGCACGGCCAGGCCCGCGCGGCCACCCAGCCCCCCCAGGTACTCCAGCCAGTAGTCCCGGCTCCACACCTCGTGCCAGTCCACAACCAGGCCGAAGCCGCGCAAGGGGCGCACCACGCCGGCGGCCAGTACAGAGAAGTAGGGAAATGACGCGGTGTGCACGACGTCGTAACGGCGTCCGTGGCGCAGTAGATGGAGAAGGACCCCGAGGCCAAAGGCGAGAGGGGGTCCTACGCGGCGGCGGCCCGAGCGGCTGTATAGGCTGAATCGCGGTCCAGCCGGCACAACCCGTAGGCCGGGCACCTCCGGGTCGGTCCCCCGCGGCCACTGGCGCAGTGTCAGAAAAGTGACCTCGTGGCCTTCGGCCACCAGCCGCTCCGCCACGTTGCGGTACCAGCGCTCGGCACCGCCGACGGTGTAGGGGTAAAGGCAGTCGTAGACCAGGCAGATGCGCATGCGGGCAGGAAAGGGTGCCAGACGGTGCGCTAGCATCGCTGACCGGAGATGCGCGACTTTCGGGTGGTCGCCGAGTTTCATCCCTGCACCTCGCATTCGCTCCGGTCCGTCCGTGAGGCTTTAACCGCAATGAGCACAGTCGAGAGAGTCGATGCCTCCCCCCCGGCCGGGGGAACTGCCCCATACACGCTGCTGGTCTCAGTAGTCATCCCGTGCCTGAACGAGGCCGAGACGATCGAGGAGTGCGTGCTCAAGGCTCGCCGGGCGATGGACTACGCCGATATCCGCGGAGAGGTCGTGGTGGCCGACAACGGCTCGGACGACGGCAGCGCCGAGATCGCCGAACGCGCCGGCGCTCGTGTGATCCATGAACCGCGCCGCGGCTACGGCAGCGCATACCTGGCGGGCTTCGGCGCGGCGCTGGGCCGCCACGTGGTGATGGCCGACGCCGACCTGACCTACGACTTCGAGGAGATCCCCCGCTTCGTCGCACCGCTGGAGGACGGGGCCGACTTCGTGATCGGCAACCGGATGGACAACATCCACCCCGGCGCGATGCCTTGGCTGCATCGCTACGTCGGCAACCCGCTTCTCAGCGGCATCCTCAACCTCTTCTTCCGCACCGGTGTACAGGACGCCCACTGCGGGATGCGCGCCTTCCGGCGCGAGATCCTGCCGCGACTCGACCTGCGCACCACAGGCATGGAGTTCGCCTCGGAGATGGTCATCCGCGCGGCCAAGGAGGACCTGGACATTCGCCAGCTGCCGATCGAGTACCACCCGCGGGGCGGCGAGTCCAAGCTCTCGAGCTTCCGCGACGGGTGGCGTCACCTGCGCTTCCTGTTGGTGCACAGCCCGACGTACCTGTTCGTGATACCCGGGGCTGTGATGGCGCTGCTCGGAGCCCTGATCTCGCTCACGGTGCTCACACAGGTCGACATCCTTGGCCGTCAGTGGGACATCCACACGATGATCGGCGGCGTGCTGCTCCTGATCGTGGCCACGCAGGTGCTGGCGCTGGGACTCTGCGCCCACGCCTACGGCACGTACTTCATGGGCGAGAAAGACCCCTGGTTCGATCGCGCGCGGGCCCGCTTCCGCCTCGAGCACGGCCTGCTCGCGGGGGGCGGGGTCGTGCTGGCCGGCTTCGCGTTGGGGATGAAGATCGTGATCACGTGGGCCGACCGTGGCTTCGGTGAGCTGTCCGAAACCCGGCTGGCCATCATGGCTGCGACCCTGATCATCGTGGGGATCCAGGTGGTCTTCTCCTCCTTCCTGCTCAGCATCTTGGGGCTCCGCCGCAAGTGAGCGGGACGCTCGTCGGCCCAGTTCCTCGCATCCCTCGAATTTGATGGGTCCGCTTGGCGAGAGCCTGGCCGCGTGGGTCCTGCTGCCCGCGCTCCTCTACGCCGTGGCACTCGGGCTCGGCCTGCTGGCGTGCCGGCTGGCGCGCTTTCGCCCGCCCAACGCGGTCGTCCCGCCGATCGGGCTGGCAGTGGCACTGGTGGCCGGCCTGCCGCTCTACCGCCTTGACCTCGGAGCATGGCCCTCCGCCGTCGCGCTCGGCATTGGCGCGCTGGTCGGCTTCGCGCTGTCGCGTAGGGAGCTGCGGGCGCGTGTCAATCCGGGTCCGGCCGGAGCAGCCGCGCTCGTCGTGTTCGCGCTCTACCTCGCACCGGTCGTCCTCTCCGGCGGCTGGACCTGGACCGGCTACAACTTCGTGAACGACACCGCGGTCCAGCTCGAGCTGAGCGATCACCTGGCGCACCACGGCTTCTCCGACCCCGTGGCGGCCGAGCGGATCGCCAAGTCGGCCTCGACCTCGGACGCGACGGTCTACGCATACCTCCACACGTACTACCCAGTAGGGACCCACGCACTGCTTGCGACCGCCGGGCTGGGCGTCCCCGCCCCAACCGCCGCGCTGTACCAGCCCTTCATCGCCATGCTGGCCGCCTTTGGCGCGATGGCGATCGCGTGCCTGATCGGGCGGATCACGGCCAGCCAGGCGCTGGCCGCCCTCGCCGCCGCCGTTGCCGTGGCGTCCAACCTGCTCTACGTCTACGCGCTTCAGGGCAACCTCAAGGAGGTCGCGGCCTTCGCGACCCTCGCGGTCGCGGCGGCCGTCGGCCGCGAGCTCCTGGCCGACGTACGCCTCGGCCCCTCGGCCCTCTTCGGACTCTGCCTGGCCGCCTTGCTTGCCGTCTACAGCGCGGCCGGCGCCCCCTACGTTGTCGGGCTCGGATTGACAGTCCTCGGCGTGGCACTGCTGCGCGCCCCTCGCGGCCGGCGCGCTCGGCTATGGAGGCCTGCGCTGGTCTCAGCCGGAGCGCTCGCGCTGGGTACCCTGCTGGCGGCCGCTGATGTGATCCGGTCGTTTCGCGTCATCAACCACGCCTTCGGCTCTGGCGCAGGGGGCAAGCCCTCGGACTTTGAGGCCGCGGGGGGCGTGGCGAGCGAACTCGGCCAGCTGGTTCGGCCGTTGCCGCTTCAGCAGGCGGCCGGGGTCTGGCTAGGCGACGACTACAGGCTCCCCGTCTCCCAAGGGGCCGAGCTCTGGAACACGCTCGGCATCGCGGGCGTTGCTCTCCTCGCATCGCTGGGGCTCTACCTGCTGTGGCGTCGCCACGAAGGTGGCCTGCTGCTCCTATTGGTGCCCGCCGTGGCAGCCGTGCTCCTCGTCGGCCCGCGCGTCTCTCCCTATGCCGCAGCGAAGCTTCTGGCGATTGCCTCGCCCGCGATCGTCGCGCTAGCGGCGCTCGGCCCGCTTGTCCTCGCGCGGCGCTCGCGCCCACTGGGCTGGATCGCCGGAACAGCGGTTCTCGCGACGATCCTGGTGTCCGATGCCTTCGCGTACCACTCGGTGCGACTTGCCCCTACCCAGCGCATGCTCGCGATGCAGGACGTCGCCGACCGCTACCAGCATCGTGGCGAGCTGCTTGTCACCGATCAGGACGAGTTCGTGAAGTACTTCATGCGCGATGCGCTCAACGTGAGCATCTTCGACCCGATTTCTCCGAGACAGGTGGCGCTGCGCAAGCCCCAATTCTACGTTGGCCGGCCCTTCGATCTCGACGACATGACACTCACCTTCCTCGAGTCAGCGCCCTGGCTCGTGCAGCGCAACGGCCCGGAGGCCAGTCGACCTCCCGCCAACTTCAGCCTCGATTACAAGAACCGCTTCTACAGCGTCTGGCGGCGCGGCGCCAGGCCCAGGGTTCTGGCCCATCTTCCGCTACAGCGCATCCACAACCCCACCGACAAGCCGGTCTGTGCGGACGTTCTGCGCCTCGCCGGGCGCGCGAGAGGCCGCGACCACCTGGTGGCGGCCCGGGGAAAGCGGCTGCTCCGGCTCGAGCCGAGCCTGGACCCTCACCGAAGCCCCGGCTGGCCCCAGCATGGAGTGCTCAAGCTGACCGTGACCCCCAAGACCCCGGGGCAGGTGTCCGGCCGCGTGCGTACCCGCGGCGGGAACTACCGGGTCTGGGTCCAGGGAAGCTTCGGCCGACCTATCGCCGCTTATGTAGGCGGCCGTCGCGTCGGCCAGGTTGAAGGGGTGAATACTCCCGGGCAGTGGCACTTGGTGGGAGAGGTGACGGTCCCGCCGGGGCCGCTCGAGTTGAAGATGCGCCGCGGCCCTGGTGGGCTCGCCCCGGGCGATGGTTTCGGCGGCGACCTCGGGCCGCTTGCGCTCGAGCCGGCCGGAAGGCGGACCTTGGTTTCCGTGCGTCCCCGCGACGCGAGGCGGCTCTGCGGACGCGAGTGGGACTGGATCGAGTGGGTTCGCGACGATGTCTGACGACCCCAAGCCGATGGCGATCCCCTCCGTCCTTCCCGATCCGCGATGACCTCACCTGAACTCGAGCCCACCGGCGAGCGGCTGATCCCCGAGCGCCAGCGCGGGGAGCTGGTGCACGCCGAGCACCTCGCCCGCTACCGCCTGGCCGCGCAGCTGGCCGAAGGGCGACAGGTGCTCGATGTGGCGTGTGGCGAGGGCTACGGCACGGCGATGCTTAGCGCTGCGGGGGCGGCCGGCGCCACGGGTGTCGACGTCGATTCCGCCGCCGTGGAGCACGCGCGCAGTCACCACGCGATCGACGCCCGGGTCGCTGACATCCGCTCGCTTCCATTCGATGACGGCGCCTACGACCTCGTGGTCAGCTTCGAGACCATCGAGCACGTAGAGGAGCCCGAGCGAGCGCTTGACGAGCTCGCGCGGGTGTGCGCTCCCGGCGGCCTCCTGGTGATATCGACGCCGAATGCCGGACAGTACCTCGTGGAGAACGAGTTCCACGTGCGCGAGTTCGAGCACGACGAGTTCGTTGGCATGCTGCGCGAGCGTTTCGCTGAGGTGCGGCTCCTGTTCCAGCACAACTGGCTTACGTCGGCGATTCTTGGCTCCCAGGCCATGGGTCAGGCCGACGGCGAGACTGGCTTGCCGGTCGATCTGACCAAGGTCACCGCCGTGGAGCCCGGAGGGGAGCTGTACTTGTTGGCGGTATGCGGCGGGGCGGTCGATGTGCCGCTGCGCGATGTCGGTGTGATGGCAGGCACGGACGCGGCGCACGAGCTGGCACACAGGCTCAACGACGCGGTGCAAACCCAGGCGCTTTACGGCGACGCCCACCAAGACGCGGAACGGCGGCTGGAGGAGATCAGGGAGACGGCCCGCTGGATGCGCTCGACGTGGTCGTGGCGCCTTACCAAGCCCTTCCGGCTCCCCGCCCGCCTGTGGCGCCGCCAGTGACCGCTGCTGCGATCGTGACGGTGGCGATCCCCGTGCTGGACGGAGCGCCGATGCTGGCCGATACCCTCGCGGCGGTCCGGGCCCAGTGCGTGGCGGCCGAACTGGAGCTGCTGGTGGCCGACTCGGGCTCCACCGATGGCTCGCGCGAGCTCGCGGTCGGGCAGGGAGCCACCGTGATCGACATTCCCAGGAAGGAGTTCTCCCACGGTGGCACACGCAATCTGCTGATCTCCCAGGCACGCGGCAGCCACGTCGCCTTCCTCACCCAGGATGCGATTCCGAGCGACGAGAGCTGGCTCGCCCGACTTCTCGATGGCTTCGACCTCGCGGCGGACATTGGCCTGGTGTTCGGCCCCTACCGGGCGCGCCCCGACGCGAGCCTGATGGTTCGGCGCGAGCTCGATGTCTGGTTCTCATCATTCTCGTCCGACGGGAAGCCGCGCGTGGACCGGGCGGGCGACCTCTCGGCCGACCGTGCATCGCGTGACCGTCGCGCCTTCTTCACCAACGCCAACGGCTGCGTCGCGCGGGGGGCGTGGGAGCAGGTGCCGTTCCGGGCGGTGTCCTATGCGGAGGACCAGATGCTGGCCAGGGACATGCTCTCGGCCGGGTGGGCCAAGGCCTACCATCCGGCCGCTGCCGTGATCCACTCACACGACTACTCCCCCCTGGAATTGCTGCGTCGCTCGTTCGACGAGTCGCGTGCCCTGCGCGAGGTGCACGGACACAGGGCCCACGGCGGCCCCGGGCGCATCGCGCTCGTGGTCCAGCGCGAGGTCCGCGACGATCTCGGCCTCGTCCGCCGTGAAGGCCTGCCGGTTTCACGCAGGGCGGCGCTGCTGCCCAGGTCGGTTATCCATCAGACGGCGCGGGCTCTGGGCGCGACCCTGGGATCGCGCGCCGACCGGATCCCGGCTCGAGCTCGCCGGATCCTGTCGCTGGAGCGGCGCGGGGGGTTCGATCCCCAATGCTGAGCCGTCTTATCGGCGACCTCTGGCGGCGTGCCGCCCTCACGGTCCGGGTCTACGGCTGGGGCAACCTGCTGGCGCGGGTCGTCACCGCGCCATTGCGTCCCTTCGGCCTGGAGCACGGGCTGCGCCGCCGCCTGCGACAGCGCGGCGACGTGCGCCGCACCCTGCGCTGGTACCGCGACCACGGGCGGGACGTGGTGGTGGTGGTACCCACCTATGGCCCTCCCGACCTGACCTTCGACACTGTGCGCGGGCTGCGCAAGACAGTGGATGGGTCGCGGACGCGCATAGTGGTGGTGGACGACGGGAGCGCTCCCGAGCACCGCGAACGGCTGCAGGCGCTGGAGGGCGCGGAGGTGGTGCGGTCACCCGACAACGCCGGCTATGCGGCGAGCGTGAACCGGGGCATGGAGCTCGCCGGCCCGGGTGAGGATGTGGTCGTGCTCAACAGCGACGTGATACCTCACCCCCACTGGCTTCCGCGCCTGCAGCAGGCGGCTTACGTCAGCGACGAGATCGGCGTGGTCGGGCCGCGGCTTCTGTACGACGACGGCCGGATCCAGTCGGCGGGCTCGTACCGGAACCTGGGTGCGCCGGAGTGGTTCGACCACCGCTACCGCTTCCGCCCGCCGGACTTCGGCCCCGCACAGGTGGATTGCGACGCGCTCGCCCTGACCGGCGCGTGCATGTACCTGCGCAGGGACCTGATCGAAGCGGTGGGCCCCATGGACGAGGGCTATGGCATGGGATACGAGGACGTGGACTACTGCCTCCGCTCCTGGGAGGCGGGTCGGGTGGTGCGCTACGCGGCCGAGCCGACGCTCATCCATCTGGAGTCGCCCACCCGCGGCACCGATCAGAATGAGCGCGAGCTGAGCTCCCAGCGTCGCTTCTGGGAGCACTGGGGCGCTTGGCTGGACGAGCGCCCGGTACGCACGCCCGACGGGGCGCTCAAGGTGATCTACGTCACCGAGGGCACCGGCGTGGGTGGCGGGCACCGCGATATCTTCGAGCACCTCAACCGCCTGCAGGATCGGGGCCACGACGTCTCCCTCTTCTCGCTGGGTGGCGAGCCCGAGTGGTTCCCGCTGGAGGCGCTGGTGCGCACCTTTGGCGACTACGAGGAGCTCACGGCGGCGCTGGCGCAGGAGGATGCGATCAAGGTCGCGACATGGTGGGTCACCGGAGGCCCCGTCTGGCGGTCGTCCCTGCGACGCGGGCGTCCCGTCTTCTTCGTTCAGGACATCGAAACCTCCTACTACTCGGGCAGGGACAGGCGACAAGAGCGCCGCCGCAACGAGGTGCTGGCCGGCTACCGCGAGGAGTTTCGCTACATGACGATCGCCGAGGTCAGCGCGGAGAAGCTCGCCGAGCTGGGACTGAAGGCCGAGCTCGTGCCGCCGGGAATCGACCTGGAGACCTTCCGCACGCTGGACGTCGAGCGGCGCGACGACATGTTGCTGGCCATCGGGCGAGCCAACCCGCTGAAGAACTTCCCGCTGACGGTGGAGGCGTGGAGCGGGCTCGAGCCCCAGCCCGAGCTGTGTCTGTTCGGGGTGGAGCCGGAATTGCGGCCTGAGGGCAGGAGCCGCTACGTCGAGGCCCCCAGCGACGCCGAGGTCAACGAGCTGCTCAATCAGGCGACCGTCTTCGTGCAGACATCCCGCCACGAGGGCTTCTGCCTGCCGCCGCTGGAGGCGATGGCGGCGGGCGCGCCGGTCGTCTGCACCGATGCCAACGGCAACCGGGACTTCTGCCGCGACGGCGAGAACTGCCTGATGGTGGAGGCCGATCCCGCGGCGGTCGCGGCGGGAATCGAGCGCTTGATGGGCGACCGTGAGCTGCGGGCCCGGCTGGTGGCCGGAGGCCTGGAGACCGTGCAGGAATACTCGTGGCACCGCCAGATCGACCGCCTCGAGGGCTTCCTCAACCGCGTTGCCGATGACCGGCCCCAGCACAGCGGCGCACGCCCGGGTGGGCGCGTGGGCCGAGCCGGCTAGACGGCACGTCAGCTCGCGCTTGCCCGCGGCAAGGGCTAGAGCTCCTCGGCGATCCGCGGCGCCTCGCGCCGAAAGACCCAGACGCCCAGGAGACCGATGATCATGGCGATCCCAACCGGAATCGCCAGGCGCCCCGTGCCCCCGATTGCCGAAGAGGCCGATGGCGCGCTGGGATCGATCAGCCAGTGCCGAGCCTGCTGGATCAAGGCAGCCAAGGGGCTGCACATGATCCCCTGCCGCGCCGTCTCGCTGGGTATCACCTCGACCGCGTAGAGCACGGGGGAGCCGTAGAACAGCAGCTGCAGCATCACGTCCCAGATCGGCTTGATGTCGCGGAAGCGAACGTACAGCGCCGAGAGCAACAGCGAGCTGCCCACAGCGAGGGCGACCAGGACGAAGACCACCAGCGGGAACCCCAGCCACAGGTAGGTCGGTCGTACCCCGGTGGCCACCACGAACACGGCGACGGCGCCCAGGTTCGTCATCAGGTTGAACAGCGAGGTGAGGACCGCCGCGAGCGGGATCACCACGCGTGGGAACTGGATCTTGCGGACCAGGTTCTCGCGATCGAGCACCGAGCTGAGGGCGGTGGAGGTGGCGTCGGCGAAGAACGTGTAGAGCACGATCGACGTCAGCAGCACCGCGGGGAAGAACTTCACGCCGGCGTTGAACTTCACAAACTCCGTGAACACGACGTAGAGCACCCCGAAGAGCATCAAGGGGCGGATCAGCTGCCACAGATAGCCCAGCGCGGAGCCGAAGTAGCGCGTCTTGTACTCCATGACGGCGAGCGCGGTGGTCAGGTTGACGAACCGGCGCATCTCGCCCCCAAAGGCGGAGGGACCCGATATCAGCCGGGACTGCTCTCTACCGATGGTGGCGCTCACGACCGCGGCTGCCCGCTTCGCTCCACGGTCGACTCACTGGGCAGGTCCACGAGGCCACCGGCCGACCGGGCGCCTGTGACCACGACGGTGAACACGTTCTCGTGCCGGTCGATCACCGCATTGCCGCCGCCCCGGCGGGTGACGAGGGCGGACAGCGCGTAGCGGCCAGGGGAGAGCGAGTTCTCGAAGGTGACGCTGAACAGCGCGCTGGTGCCCGGCGCGAAGTGGCCGCTCTCGCTCCGATCGTGGGCGCTGCTGGCCACGAAGACGTTCTGGCGCTGCGCGTTCACGAACGCCACCGAGAACTCCGGGTTCTTGACGGTCCGCTCGAACTCCACGCGGGCGCAGAACTTGCAGCGGACGCCCTGGAGGAAGGCCGTCTGGCGGACACCGTCCTCGTCCTCCATCCAGGCCTCGACGACGCGCCCGGCGCCGTCGCCGCCGCGCTCCCCCCCGAGCCGCTTGGGATCGTCGGGTGAAGTGCCCGAGAAGTTGATGTCGAGATAGCGGTCGGCCACCGTGCTCGGATCTCCCAGCGCCGCTACCTCTCCCCGCTCGAGCAGCACTGCGCGGTGGCAGAAGCGCTCCACCGCCGCCATGTCGTGGGTCACCAGGACGATGGTCTTTCCCTCCTCGCGCAGCCGGAAGAAGACGTCGAAGCACTTCTGCTGGAAGGCGGCATCTCCCACGGCCAGGATCTCGTCGATCAGCAGCACGTCGGCGTCGACCTGGATCATCACCGAGAACGCCAGTCGCACATGCATGCCCGACGAGTAGTTCTTGAGCTTGAGGTCTACGAAGTCCTCGAGCTCTGCGAACTCGATCACGCTGTCCACACGCGCGCGGGC
>Ga0136638_10000359_pt1 | contig 10264 bp, 10 predicted proteins | sample AntDrymUQ8582206_2_FD_104671 | JGI IMG/M metagenome (GOLD analysis project Ga0136638, IMG submission 104671) | Polar desert sand microbial communities from Dry Valleys, Antarctica - metaG UQ858 (22.06) | ecosystem: Environmental > Terrestrial > Soil > Desert | place: Antarctica: Dry Valley...
AGCGGTTCAAGGAAGACCGCCAGCGGATGAACCAGGAGATGATGAAGTTCTACCAGGAGAACAAGGTCAACCCCCTGGGCTCCTGCCTGCCGCTGCTTCTCCAGATCCCCTTCTTCATAGCGCTCTTCGAGCTGCTGCGCAGCGACGCGTTCACGATGGACATCGAGGGCAACGAGGGCTTCCTGTTCATCCCGGATCTGGCCGAGAACCTGACCGGGGAGCCAGTCGTGCTCGGCGTGATGATCGTGCTCTACGTGGGCACGCAACTGATCGCGAGCCTGATCACGATGGTGGGTGGCGACAAGACCCAGCAGCGGATCATGCTCGCTCTTCCGTTCGTCTTCGTGGTCTTCATCATCAACTTCGAGGCCGGCCTGATCGTCTACTGGATCACCACCAACGTGTGGACCATCGGCCAGCAGCTCGTCGTACGCAAGCTCTACCCACGTCCGGTGCTGCTGGCCGAGGACGGGGCGGACGGTGCGAAGGACGCGGGTGCCACGAAGGGCGCGGCCAAGCCGGCGAAGGGCGCGGCCAAGCCGGCGAAGGCCAAGCCGGCACGGACAACGGCCGCGGTGGCGAGTGGTGGCAACGGCTCCGGCGCCTCCAAGCCTCCCCCCGGCTCGCCACGTAAGAAGAAAAAGCGCTCCGGGCGCCGGCGGTAGCCTCCCGCGCGGAGACGTGATGCCGATGGCGCCGGACAGCGAACAGGGGGCGCGCACGCAGGAGCTCGGTGTCGAGGCCGAGGGCAAGACCGTGGGTGAGGCCAAGTGGTCGGCCATGAAGGACTTGGGGCGTCGTTTCCCCGGGGTCACCGCTGAATGCGTGCGGTTCGAGGTCGTCGGATCGTCGGAGGACGATCCATCCCGGGTCCGGGGCGAGGTCGACGTGAAGGCCTGGAGGGCGGCCGCGTCGGCCCCTCTGCCGGCTGAGCCGGTGGAACGTCTGCGGGGGGTGGTCACGAGGGTGGTGCAAGAGCTTGGACTGGACGCGACTGTCGACGTCGAGGAGACGGTGGAGGAGCTGCGCGCCACGGTCAGCGGCGAGGACCTCGGGCTATTGATCGGTAAGCACGGCGCGACCATCGACGCGCTCCAGCACGTGGCTATGCGAGCGGCTCTGCGAGGCGACGCCGAGCGCAAGCAGGTGGTGGTGGACGCAGCCGGCTACCGGGAGCAGCGCGAGGTGGCGCTGCACCGCGCCGCGGATCGGGCCGTGGCCGACTGCCTGCGGTTCGGCCGGCCCGTCGACCTCGAGCCGATGCGCCCGCTCGAGCGCAAGGTCGTGCACGTGTATCTCCGCGATCGCACCGATGTCGAGACCCACAGCGAGGGCGACGAGCCCGACCGGCGGCTCGTCGTCACGCCGGTGCGTCTCCCGGCGCCCTGACCCGGCAGGTCGCAGAGGAGGCGTTCCCCCTCTGACCGTTTCACGGGAAACGGTGGCTGCGCTGGCCGCGGGGCACGGACTGGGCCGCGAGCCGGCGCGGGCACTTCACGCGCTGCTGGAGGCGCTGGACGCGGAGGAGAGCCCGCCGACGGCTGTGAGTAGGCCCGCCGAGGCGATGGACGTGCACCTGGCGGACAGCCTCAGCGCGCTCGAAATCCCGTCTCTCGCATCGGCCTCCTCGATCGCCGACGTGGGCGCCGGCGCGGGCTTCCCCGGACTGGCGCTGGCGGCGGGCCTGCCCGATGCCTCCGTGGACCTGATCGAGGCGACCGCTCGCAAATGCGGCGTGATCCGGCGCCTGGGCGAGGTAGCCGGGCTGACGAACTTTCGTGCCGTGGCGGCGCGAGCCGAGGATTGGGCCGCGGGCGAGGGTGCCGGCGCCTACGATGTGGTCACGGCCCGGGCGGTGGCGCCCCTGGGGGTACTGGTCGAGTACGCGGCTCCTCTGCTCCGGCAGTCCGGCGTGCTGGTGGCCTGGAAGGGCGGACGCGATGAGGAGGAGGAAAGATCCGCGGCGACCGCGGCGGCCATCGTCGGACTCGGCGCCCCGGAGGTGCTCAGGGTGACCCCCTTCACTGGCGTACGGGATCGTCATCTGCACGTGTTCGCCAAGGTGGCTCCCACGCCCGATCGGTTCCCACGCCGGGCGGGCATGGCCCGCAAGCGCCCGCTGCGCTGAGCTCCACCGTTCCGGGAGGACCGCGTTCGGCCGAGAGAGGCCGCCGCGATCGAGGAGGAGTCACTCGTTCGGGGGCGAACCCTTCCTGCGGGGGGCGAGTTCCGACCGCCTCCGCCTCTACCTTGCGTACCGATGGGAACGATCTTCGCGATAGCCAACCAGAAGGGCGGCGTGGGCAAGACCACGACCGCCGTCAACGTCGCCGCCAGCGTCGCGGACGCCGGCTACGACACGCTGCTGGTCGACCTCGACCCGCAGTGCAACGCGACGGTGGGCCTAGGGCTCCCCAAGGATGCGAGCCCCAGCGTCTATGACTGCCTCGGGGGCGAGGTCAGCCTCTCGGAGGCGGCTCGCCCCACGGCGTTCAGCCGCCTCTCGGTCGTGCCCGCCACCCCGGACCTCGCCGGGGCCAACGTCGAGCTGCCACGCCTCCCGGGGTCGGAGACGCGGCTGCGCGACCGACTCGGTGACGTGCGCGAGCGGTTTCTCTTCACCATCCTGGATTGTCCGCCCTCCCTCGGCCCGCTCACGGTCAATGCGCTGGTCGCTGCCGACAGCGTGATCGTGCCGGTGCAGACGGAGTACTTCGCGCTTGAGGGCCTTGCCGGCCTGCTCGACACGCTCTCCCTGATACAGCGCGAGCTCAACCCCCGGCTCACCGTGGCGGGGATGATCCTGACGATGCATGACGGCCGGACCCGGCTCGGGCAGGACGTCGAACGAGAGGTGCGCGAGCACTTTCCCGAGTTGGTCTTCGACACCGTCATTCCACGCAACGTGCGGCTGGGGGAGGCACCAAGCTTCGGCGTCCCGGTGATCCGCCACGCTCCCCAGAGCGCCGGCTCCGCCGCGTACATGAAGCTCGCGCGTGAGGTGGCAGCTCGTGCATGACGCCGGGCCAGGCGGCAAGCCCGGTCAGCGTGGCATGGGCCGCGGGCTGGCGGCGATCCTGCCGCGCTCGCGGGCCGACGAGTCCGGTCTGCGCGAGATTCCGCTCGATCTGGTCAAGCCCAATCCTCGCCAGCCGCGGCGGGAGTTCGACGAGGAAGCCCTGCTCGCGCTGGCGGAGTCGATCCGCTCACGCGGGATCCTCCAGCCCGTGGTCGTCCGCCCCGTGGCCGGGGGGACCTTCGAGCTGGTGGCAGGCGAGCGCCGGCTGCGCGCGGCCCGCCTGGCCGATCTGGACCGCATCCCTGCCATGGTCCGCGAGGCCGACGACTGGGAGCGGCTGGACCTGGCCCTGGCCGAGAACATGGCCCGCGTGGACCTGAACGCGATCGAGGAGGCGCGCGCCTGCGCGATGCTCGTGGAGGACCTGGGGCTGACCAAGGGCGAGGTGGGCCGGAGGGTCGGCAAGAGCCGTGTGGCCGTCTCCAACCTGATCCGGCTGCTCGAGCTGCCCGACGAGGTCCTCGAGCTGATCGAGACAGACACCCTCACCGAGGGCCACGGCCGCGCCATCTTGATGTGCAAGGACCACGACTCCCGGAAGCGGCTGGCCCGCGATGCCCGCGACCAGGGCTGGTCGGTGCGCGAGACCGAGCGCCGAGCCAAGGGCCTCGAGGAGGGCGTCCCGACCCGCGCAGCCCAGCCCCGCGAGATCCACCCCGACCTGGCCGACGCCCTGGCCGCCGCCGAGGACGCCCTGACGGCAGCGCTGGGACAAGAGGTGAAGATGCGCGCGACGGGCGACGGCGCGACGGCCGAGTTGGTATTCGAATCGCCGAGCGACGCGATCGAGCTGGCGGAGCGCATACTGCGCCGCCACGGGACCACGCTGTCCGAGGCCGCGTAACCCCGGAGCGCAAACGGCGGCTGGGTAGGGAGGCCGTGCGTGGAGGCTTTGTCGTTGAGAGTGGGCGATCCTGGACTCGAACCAGGGACCTCGTCCTTATCAGAGACGCGCTCTAACCAGCTGAGCTAATCGCCCTCGGGACCCCCGATCCTAGCGGCACGCGGGTCGCCCACCGGGTCTGGTCGCCGGGTGTCCAGTGGCGCCGAGGCGCATGACTAAACTGTCAAGCTCGCCCACGGGCCAGGATGAGGAGCGGTATCGCGCGCATGCAGGAGATGGTCATCTACGGGGTCAGCTTCGACATGGTCGGCAAGCAGCCGATCGTTCTCCTCAAGACGCGCGAGGGCAACAAGTTCCTGCCGATCTGGATCGGGCACCCTGAGGCCGCCGCGATCCTCATGAAGCTCCAGGGCGCCAACACCCCGCGGCCCATGACCCACGATCTGATCAACGACGTGCTCTCCGAGCTCGAGGTCTCGTGCACACGAGTGGCCGTCACCGAGCTGCGCGAGAACACGTTCTACGCGGCGATCACCCTGCAGCTGAGCGGGCGTGAGATGGAGATCGACTCGCGTCCGTCGGATGCGCTGGCGCTGGCCGTGCGCACCGGCGCCGCGATCTTCGCCGCCGAGGACGTGATCTCCGAGTCCGCGATCGAGTTCGAGCACGAGGTGGAGGATCAGGAGGAGGTCGTCGAGAAGTTCAAGGACTTTCTCGACAACGTCTCACCGGAGGATTTCGTCGGCGAGGCCGACGAGCCGGACGAGAAGAGCTAGGCCGGCGCGCTCGCGGCGCGCTCGAAGGCCAGCTCCAGGACCCGCCCGACCAGCTGGTCGAAGCCGATGCCGGCGGCCTCTGCCGCCTGGGGGAGGAGGCTGGTGTCGGTCAGCCCGGGGATCGGGTTGACCTCCAGCACGTACAGCTCGCCCGACTGGTCGAGCATCAGGTCGACGCGGCTGAACCCGTAGCACCCGAGCAGGCGGTGACAGGAGAGCGCCAGCTCCTGCGCTCGCTCGGTCACCTCAGACGGCAGATCCGCCGGGCAGACGAAGGCGGTGCGGCCGATCTCGTAGCGCGCCTCGAAGTCGTAGAAGTCCTCCTCGCGCGGCACCGCCTCGACCACGGGAAGCGCCTCCGGCCCGGCGGCCCCGTCGAGCACCGAAACCGCCAGGTCACGTCCCTCCACGTGGCGCTCGAGCAGCACCCGGCCGTCGTAGGAGAAGGCGGCGACCAGCGCGGCGGGCACATCACCGGGCGTGCGCGCGAACTTGATCCCGAGCGCGGATCCCTGGCTGGACGGCTTGACCACGATGGGGAAGTCGAGGCGATCGGCGATCGCCGGGAGCGTCTCGGCGGCGCCCAGCTCGCGGAAAGCCGTCTGGGTGAAGGCGAAGAACTCGGGTGTGGGTATGCCGGTCTCGAGCAGCAGGTGCTTGGTGAGCACCTTGTCGGTGGCGCGGCCGCACGCAGGCACTCCCGATCCGGTGTAGGGCACGTCGAGGATCTCGAGCAGCTCCTGCACCGTGCCGTCCTCACCGCCGCGACCGTGGAGGGCGACGAACGCCGCATCGGGTCGTTGCTCACGAAGCCTGCGGATGAGGTCGACGCCCACGTCGATGCCCACCACCTCGTGGCCCAGGCGCTCCAAGGCATCCTCGACCCGCGCTCCGGAGCGCAACGAGACCTGACGCTCGAGGGACCGGCCACCCTTCAGTACCGCGATGCGGCTCACGAGCCGCCCGCCCGCCGGGTGTGGGCCGCCCGGCGCGGCAGCTCGACCAGTCGGCCGCCTTCGCCCTCGCCCTCGGGCTCGGAGACTTCCTCCGCGCTCACGGCCGGGAGCTCGCCGGTGAGAGTGCCGTAGAGCGCCACCTGCTCCTTGATCACCTCGCCGATGCGGCGGATTCCCTCGCGCAGCCGCTCCTCACCGCAGCCGGAGAAGTTGAGGCGCATGGAGCTGTGCCCCCGGCCGTCGAGGAACGCCGCGGCGCCTGGTACGAAGGCCACGTTGTCGCGCAACGCGCGCGCCAGCAGATCGTTGGTGTCGATGTAGCTCGGCAACGTGGCCCAGATGAAGAGCCCGCCTCCCGGACGGGTCCACTCCGCCTCGCGCGGGAAGTGATCCGCGAGGGCGTCGAGCATCGAGTCGCGCCGGGCGCGGTAGATCTCGGTCAGCGACGCCACGTACTCGCGCCAGTCCGCGTGCTCGAAGTAGGCCTGCACCATCAGCTGCGACAGGGTCGAGGTGCACAGATCGGCCTCCTGCTTGCCGAGGTTGATCTTCTCGAGCACCGGGGGCGGGGCCACCACCCACCCGAGCCGGATGCCGGGCGAGAGGATCTTCGAGAAGGTGCCGAGGTACATCACGAACACCCCGCCGTCGAGCGAGTAGAGCGGCGGCAGCGGGTCCCCCTCGTAGCGCAGCAGGCCGTACGGGTTGTCTTCGAGCACGAGCAGCTCGCGCTGGTTTGCCACCTCCACCAGCCGCCGCCGGCGCGGCAGCGACATCGTGACTCCCGCCGGATTCTGGAAGCTCGGAACCGTGTAGATGAACTTAGGCTTGCGGCCCTCGCGGTCGAGTGAGTCGAGCGTCTCCTCGAGGAGATCGACGCGCATGCCATCCGAGTCCATGTCCACCTGCACGACATCGGCCTGGTAGGCGTTGAACACGGGCACGGCACCCGGGTAGGTGGGTCCCTCGGCGATGATCACGTCGCCCGGATCTATGAGCGTCTTCGTGACGAGGTCGATCACCTGCTGGCCACCGGTGGTCACCACCATGTCCCCACGGTCGGCGCGCATCCCCTCGGCGCCCATCACCTCCGCGATGCACTCCTTGGTCTCCTCCAGCCCGTCGGTGGGGCCGTACTGAAGGGCCTTCGCGCACGATTCCTCGGCGATCCTGGCGGTCACCGCGGCAAAGGTCTCGGGTGGGAAGGTGGACGTGTCCGGGAGCCCGCCGGCCAGCGAGATCACCTCGGGGCGGGCCGTGATGGCCATCAGGTCGCGCATGGCCGATGACGTCATCACCCGCGTTCGGGAGGCGAAGAGGCCCGCGTAGCGCTCCAGATCCCGCGAGGTGGAGCGCGAGGGTGGCTTCTGCGAAGGGCTCATTGGCGTTGGTTTCGCCGCTGCGGCCGGGCGTCCTCGTGCCGGGGCAGGGGCTTCGCGGGGTGCGGTTGCCTGCCCCCAGCGGTCGTCTATCGTCAGGCCGCCGAAGCGTACCGGTCGCAGCGCTTCGCTCTATGGCTCTCATCCTCGACATCGGGCAGGGCGCCGGCCTCGCCGGGGCCAGCGGCGTGCGCCCGTACCTTCCGCCACTGCTCGCGGGTGCCCTGGCGCGCGGTGACATCGGGCTGGACTTCGACGGATCGGGCTGGCAGTTCTTGGAATCGCCTGGTTTCCTGCTTGCGGTGCTGGTGCTCGCGGTACTTTCGTATCTGGCGGAGCGTTCGGGGGCGAACCGTCGCGAGGTGGGCCTGGCCGGCGGAGTGATCGCGGTGGTGCTCGGGGCGCTCCTGTTCGCGGGCTCGCTGGCGGCCGGGAACCATTCCGCCGTGCTCGGCATCGTCGCGGGCGTGCTCTGTGCCGCGCTGGGCTACGCGGCGGTGAGCGGGCTGCTCGAGCGCGCGGCGCGGCGCCTGGACGAGGGCGCGGCCGCTCTGCTCACCGCCTACGCAGACGCCGCCGCGCTGGTGCTGGCGGCCATCGCGATCTTCGTGCCGCCCGTGGCCTTTTTGGCGCTCGTGGCGTTCGCGGTCCTGTTGATCCGCGGTCGCGGCCAGGCCGAGCGCAAGTACGCGGGTCTGCGGATCCTGAGATGAGCGCGCCCGCCAAGGTGGTCCTGGCGGTCATCGACTCATTGGACCCGAAGGCGCTGCAGCAGGCCGTGGCCGAAGGCCGCGCGCCCGCCCTGAAGGCGATCATGGACCGGGGCGTGTACGTGGACGACTGCGTGTCCACCTTCCCTTCGATCACGCCTGTGGCGGCGGCCGCCATAGCCACCGGCCTCGGGCCCGGCGAGTCGCTGATCCCGTCGATGAACTGGTTTCACCGTGGTGAGGAGCGCTACGTGGAGTACGGCAGCTCCTTCCCGGCCACCCGGGCCTTCGGTGTCTTCAGGTCGCTGACGGACACGGTCTACAACCTGAACCACGCGCACCTGACCCAGGACCGGCGCACCGTGTTCGAGCACCTCGACGACGCGGGCCTGCGGACGGCGTGCACCACCTACCTGATCTACCGCGGGCGCCACCGACACGAGCCGTCCACGGACTCCCCGTACAGCCGCCTCGCCGAGGCGGCCCAGTTCCGCCACGCGGTGTGGGGCGCGCGCGAGCTCTTCTACGCGGACATCTTCGACACGCAGGGAACCGGCTGCTTCTCCACCCTCGGCATGCCGGGCCAGCGCGACCGTCATGCCGGCTGCGTCGGGGCGCATCTGGTGGAGAACGATCTGTTCGACTTCCTGCTCTTCTCGCTGCCCGACAACGACACGTACTCGCATCGCGCCGGGCCGACCGAGCAGCCCCATTCGATAGCCGAGGCCGATCGCGCGCTCGACCGGTTGATGCACGCGGGCGGCGGCCGCGAGGCCTTCCTCGACGAACACGCTGTGATCGTGATGTCCGACCACTCCCAGAACCCGACCGAGACCAGCGTGAGCCTGGCAGGCGCGCTCGCTCACCGCCGCATCCTGCTTCCCTCCGACCCCGCCCCGGAGGAGGCGGAGATCGCGGTGTGCCCGGGTGCGCGCTCGGGACAGGTCTACGTGCTCGACGAGGACCGCCGGGCGCAGCTGATGCCTGACATCGCGGAGGAGCTGGCGCGGGTGAAGGGGGTGGACCTGGCGGCTTGGCGCGAGGACGGGCAGGCGGTCGTGCGCAGCGCTCGCGGCGAGCTGCGCTTCGCGCCCGGCGGGGACCTCGAGGACGCGCGCGGCGCCTGCTGGAGCGTGGAGGGCGAGGACGCGGTGCTCGACCTCACGATCGTGGCCGGAAGCGTGCGCAGCGGCGACTACCCGCTCCCGCTCGGGCGGCTCTGGTCCGCGCTGAGCTGCCCCCGGTCGGGCGACGTCCTCGTGTCGGCGCAACCGGGGTACGAGTTCGTCGACTGGGGCGGGCACGATCACGTGGGCGGCGGCAGCCATGGGTCCCTGCACCGCTGCGACTCCCTCGGGGTGCTGTTGATGAGCGGCATCGGTCCCGCGCGTGCCCGCGAGCGGGAGCGGTGGTCGATCGAGGACGTGACTCCGATGGTCCTGGATCACTTCGGGGTGCAGGTGTGAGCGATTCTGCGCCCGTGCCAAACCCCTCTATGGCGCCTTCTCCCGGCCACCGCCGCGTCCGAGCCGGACTCCGGCGGCGCAGCAACTGGGTGCAGCTGGTGAAGTTCTGTGCCGTCGGCGGGTCGGGCTACCCGATCAACCTCACCGTGTTCACGCTGGCCTTCGAGGTCGGCGGGGTGCACCACCTGGTGGCCGCGACGGCCGCCTTCTCGGTGGCGGTGACCAACAACTTCTGGTGGAACCGGCACTGGACCTTCGGGGCGCGGCAGGGTCACGCCGGCTTTCAGGCCGCCCGCTTCCTGACGGTCAGCGTCGGGGCGTTTCTCCTGGCCGCGACGGTGCTCGAGCTATTGGTCAGCGTGGTCGGCACCCCGGAGATCGCGGCGCAGGCCATCTCGATCGCGGCGGCCACGCCATTCAACTTCGTCGGGAACAAGATGTGGAGCTTCGGCACCGCTTCGCGCGACCTCTGAGGCGGGGACTGCTGGTCGCTCTGGTCGTTCTCGCGGGCTTGGCCGCGGGGCCGGCGCAAGCGGCGGTGGCCAAGCCCGAGCTCGAGCAGCCCGCGTCGGAGACCTCGCCGCCGCCTGGGTACGAGTTGAGCGCGGCCGAGGTCGTGCGCATTGCCGGACGGGGGGGAAAGGTGCGGACCGAGCGCGGACGCCACCGCCGGTTCGCGCCCACGGCGTACACGCGTGGGCCGGGCCGATGGCAGGTGAGCTACTTCGACTCCGAGGTCCGCGAAGTGGCGCAGGTGCGCGTCGACGACGCCACGGGCGCCATCCTCGAGGAGTGGACTGACGAACAGGTCGCCTGGACGATGGCTCGCGGCTACGAGGGCGCCTTCGGGCGCAAGCTCAACTCGCCGTGGATGTGGATCCCGCTGTGCGTGATGTTCCTCGCGCCCTTCGTGGACCCACGGCGACCGTTCAGGCTGCTGCATCTCGACCTGCTCGTGCTGCTCGCCTTCGGCGTGTCGCACGTGTTCTTCAACCGCGGGGAGATCGGCACATCGGCGCCGCTGGTCTATCCCGTGCTGATCTACCTGCTGGCC
>Ga0136638_10000360_pt1 | contig 10263 bp, 8 predicted proteins | sample AntDrymUQ8582206_2_FD_104671 | JGI IMG/M metagenome (GOLD analysis project Ga0136638, IMG submission 104671) | Polar desert sand microbial communities from Dry Valleys, Antarctica - metaG UQ858 (22.06) | ecosystem: Environmental > Terrestrial > Soil > Desert | place: Antarctica: Dry Valley...
GGACAACGATCAGGGCCATGGCGGCGACCACCCGAATTCGCTTCAGGCGCATGGCCATCACGCCCGGCAGAGGATCTCGCCGTGCACGAGCGCGAACCACGCGTCCGGGGCTCCGCCCCAGTCGAGCCAGCCGGCGGCTATCTCGTCGAGGTCCGCGGGGGTCGCGTGACCGCCGGCAACGGCCTGGTCACGGATCGGCGACAGCAGGAGGCGATCGGCCCACATCCTCGCCCACGATGCCGGGGCGTCGGCGTCCGCGTACGTCCAGGTCGAGGACGTCGCGGCGACATCGGTGAATCCGGCCAGCTGGGCCCAGGACCGCAGCCGTCGACCGGCGTCGGGCTCGCCGCCGTTGGCCCGCTGGACGCGGCGGTACAGGTCGAGCCAGGCCGTGAGCGCGGGCGATTCCGGGTACCACGTGAAACTCGCGTAGTCCGCGTCACGGGCGGCGACGATCCCACCAGGGCGACAGACCCGCCGCATCTCGACCAGAACCGCGACCGGATCGCCGACGTGCTGCAGCACCTGATGAGCGTGTACGACGTCGACGCAGTCATCGGGCAGGCCGGTCGCCGCGGCGTCGGCGGTCAGCGGCGCTACGTTCACTCCTCGTTCGGCCCACAAGACCGCAGCCTGGTCGAGGACCTCCGCCGACGCGTCCAGCGCGATGACCTCGCCCGGGGCGACCGCCGCGGCCAGGTCGGCGGTGATCGCCCCTGGGCCGCAACCGATGTCGAGCACGGACATGCCGGGTTCGAGATGCGGGAGCAAGTAGCCGGCCGACGTTTCGGCCGTACGCAGCAGGTAGGAGTCAAGTACGGATCGGTGCTGGCCGTGCGTGTAGGTCGCGGGTGTGGGCATTCCCGGAGTCTGGCAGCCAGCCGCGGGGCGATGATGGACACCGCGCGGATCGACTCAACCGGCCGCTTGATGCTCCTGATCGAGGGAGTCCAGCAGCGTGGCCAGCCCGCCCACGGCCCGGCCGTGCCGTCGCGCACTCGTGCTCACCACAACGTCACGAGGCCGCACGACCGGACGGCCGTCCCTGTCCAAGCTGTCGACCAACGCACGATCCTCGCCGACCCGCACGGACGGAAACTCCCCGATAGCGGCATACGCGTCGGCTCGGACCGCGAGGTTGGCGCCGTAGACGTGATCATGTGAGCGACCGTGGACTCCGGCGCGGATGATTCGTCGGTACGCTGCTGCGGCGCCGTGATTATGGTGCAGCCCAACAGCACCGAGTCCCGCCCGAGACAACCGGGCCATTCCGACGACCGCCTGGTGTCCGGCTGTCGCATGGGCCAGCACGTCTGTCACCCAGGTGGAGGGCACAACAGAATCCGCGTCGGTGTTCAGAATCCACACCTCTCGCGGCGCGGCGTTGCCCTGACGAGAGGGCATGAGGTCGAGTGCTGCACGGACTCCCTGGGCGCGCGCGTCGCCGACGGTCGCCGATGTGTCGTCGGCTACGAGCACATGTGGGAGCCCGGCCAGCGATCGGTCGGCTCGGCCGAGGGTGTCGTCGGCGCAGTGGTGCCCGACGACCGCGACGGCCACGTGTCCTACTGCTCCGGCAGTCAGGGCCTGCTGCAAGCTGATCCGGACGCTGCGCAGACAGGTCGCGATCCGGAGGGACTCGTCTCGGGCCGGCACAACTACGACGACGTCCACGAGTCGACGGGGGTCGCGAATGCTCATGCCTTCTCGTCGATCTGTGCGGCAGTCTTCTGGGAGATGTCGAGGATGAAGTGCTCGTCGAGGTGATGGACCATGCTCGACCCGAGCGCTGCGACAACCTCGGCGTTGGCCTGTTCGCCGGAGCAGTGCGCGTCGGCCGGGTGGTCGCGCCAGTGGGCCGTGACGAGGTGGCCGCCGGGCGAGAGCAGCTTGACAGCAAGCTCGATCGTGGCGGCACGTGTTCGGGCGGGCAGGTAGTAGAGGAACTCGCTCAGGACGACGAGGTCGCAGCTTCCGGGGGCAAGATCTGGCGGTTGGACAGGCGTTTGCGCCACGTCGATCCTGACGTGCTCGCTGGCCACCAGGTGCCGAGCCCCGGCGATGGCTCTCGGGCTGATGTCGCTGGCGGTCAGCCGATCGCAGCGCCGGGAGAGCTCGGCGGTCAGGTGACCCAAGGAGCAGCCCGGCTCCCAGGCACAGCGGTAGCGCTCACTGGGCAGGCTGGCCAGCAGGACCGAGCGCTTACGCCGCTCGTACCAACTCGGCCCCGCCTGCCAGGGGTCGGCGTTGCCCTCGTACAGCGCCTCGAAATGCACGCCCACCTCATCGTCGCCGGGCGCCGGCCGGATCAGCATCTCGTGTCCGTCGGTGAAGTGTTCGACGACGTAGGGCGGGAGCACCGGTCCGATTTCGGGCGTCAGGCCGTCGAGTTGGCTGGCGTAGATCTCGATCGCGGCGCGCTTGCTCTCCCGCTCGGTAGGGCCCAGTGCCACCCGGCGGATCTCCGGCCACGGGATCTCGGGATCGGCCGGGCTCAAGCCGTGCCGCATCCAGACGGGATAGGACCAGCGAACCGCGCCGGCGCGCCGGGCTGCCACGCCCGCAGCCCTGCCCACCGCCCGGTGATCGGGGTGCGGATCCTTCGTCCACGGGGCCAGGACAGCAACCCGCCCGCCCCCTTGTATCGGATCCACACACAGAACCTCGGTCAGCGCCTGGGCCATCGCCGGCTCGTGGTCAGCGAGCATCCCGTCCGGGAGATCGAGCCGATGGACCTCCACCCCGTCGAGTCCAAGAGCACTCATCGCCTCGTGGAACTCCCTGATCCGGATCCGACCGAGGGCAGCGGCCGGCTCCCCGGTGTCACCGTATGACGCCTCACCAGCAGTGACGAGAACCATGACGATGCGGACGCCGGCGATATGCAGGCGCTGCAGGGTGCCGCCGACTGCCAGGGTCTCGTCGTCTGGATGCGGTACGGCGACGACCAAGCGGTCTCCGGAGCCGAGGTCGAGCAGGTCGGCCGGCTCGTGGGCCCCGAGGGATTCCAGTGCACGGGTCCACGTGGATGCTCGATGACCGGGCGCGGTGACGACCCGGCTCATCAGAGGATCACCCAAGGCCGATCACCCAACGCGTCGACCCGGGCCTCATCCGGACACCGGCCCGTGCGACCACGGCTCGTCGAACTCCGACGCTCCCAGGCGGGCCAGATCCCGCTCGGCGTGATGCTGTCGCACGAACACCTCGAGATCGGCCAGGCGATGCGCGAAATCACCGTCTCGGCCAAGGGCCACCGGTCCGACCACCCGGGGCAGCCGCCGGGTGCCCACGTCGACGGCGGCCTCGACGGCGCTGCGGCAGATCAGCGCGAGCCGGGTCAGTTCCAAGGCCGGGAGGTCACACAGCTGGGTCACTGGGTCGACCGGAGCGTCGTTGAGCCGCTCGGCGGTCGAGACGAGGGTTGCGGCGGCTGATTCCACGGCAAGGGACACCGCGCCGAGGTGGGCCAGCCCATGCTCGTCGGGCCTACGGTCCCCAAGCACTCGCAGGGTCGCGTCCAGCAAACCCTGCAGGCCACCGAGCCAGACCGCGGCAACGCCGATCCCGCCGAGGTGCAGGCCCGTCCGCTCGAGATAGAAGCCGGCCGGACCCACTGGCGGGCTATCGATCGGGAGATTGTCGATCTCGACATCGAGGCTTGCGCTGGCATCCATGCCCAGGGCCGGCCAACTGCCCGGGATCGATCGGAGACGCTCGTCGCGTACCCCGATGTCGAACAGGTGTAGCTCGCCGGCGCCGTCGCGGGCCGTCGTCAGGGCCCGATCCAGCAGCAGCGCACCGGAGCAGAAGCGCATCAGCCCGGCCAGGTAGTCAGTGCCGTCGCGGTGCGCCAGGGTCAGGCCGGTGCCGCCGGATGCGGAGGCCCAGACTCCGTACGACGCCCCGGGTACGGCCGATCGACCGGCCTCGGTCAGGATGGCGAGCGCGTCCAGATGGCCTTCGAGCAGTCGGGCGATGACCAGATCGGTCCTGCCGAGCGCGGACAGCAGTTGCCAGCGGGCCAGGAAGTCCCGGACCGAAGTCCGCTCGCCCAGTTCGGTGGCCAGGCCAGGCAGCGCATCGGCCAGCCAGGCCTGGACTTCAGCAGGTGCCATCGAGCGGTCGAGCTTGACCGGCAGCGGCGCACCGATGAGCAACTCTCGCGCTCCACGCGGTACCGCCGAGGAGCTCGCCATAGGAAAAACTTACGCCGTAAGAGGTTTTTCGCCCATGTGATCGACCGCACAAGTCAAATGTTTCGTCTGCGTTACGGCGCCGGTAGTGTGCGAGGGATCCCCCACGTACGTCGGGTCGGACCTCACGCGGGGTTCGGCGACGGTGCGCCATCTCCGTCCCGTACCCGCAGATCAGGTTCGCTGCCGGCGCTAGGAGTTCAGATGACCTCGGTTGCCATCTACGGGCTGGAGAACGCCCCCACTAGTCACGAGCGACTGCTCGGATGGGTACGAGAGGTGGCCGAGTTGACCACTCCCGAACAAGTGGTGTGGGTCGATGGCAGTCCGGCCGAATGGACCCGTCTCACCGACCGGCTGGTGGAGGCAGGCACCTTCACCCGCCTTTCGAAGAAACCGAATTCGTTCTGGGCCGCCTCCGACCCCTCCGACGTAGCGAGAGTCGAGGATCGCACCTTCATCTGTTCGGTTCGCGAGCAGGACGCAGGTCCCACCAACAACTGGATGGACCCGGGCGAGATGAAGGCCGTCATGACCGAGCTGTACCGGGGGTGCATGCGGGGCCGCACCTTGTACGTCATCCCGTTCTGCATGGGCCCGATCGAAGCCGACGAGCCGATGTTCGGAGTGGAGATCACCGACTCCGAGTACGTCGTGGTCTCGATGCTGGTGATGGCCCGCAGCGGCCAGAAGGCGCTCGAGGCGATGGGGTCCGACCGCGACTTCGTACCCGCCCTGCACTCCGTGGGCGCCCCGCTCGAGCCCGGACAGGAGGACGCGGCCTGGCCGTGCAGCGACACCAAGTACATCGTCCAGTTCCCCGAAGAGCGCACGATCTGGTCGTACGGCTCCGGGTACGGCGGCAACGCGCTGCTTGGCAAGAAGTGCTTTTCGTTGCGGATCGCCTCGGTGATGGCCCGCGACGGCGGCTGGCTGGCCGAGCACATGCTCATCCTCAAGCTCACCAGCCCGGCGGACCAGACCCACTACGTGGCCGCCGCCTTCCCGTCGGCCTGCGGCAAGACCAACCTGGCAATGCTCGAGCCGACCATTCCGGGCTGGAAGGTCGAGACCTTGGGCGACGACATCGCCTGGATGCGGTTCGGCGAGGACGGCCGGCTGTACGCCCTCAACCCCGAGTACGGGCTGTTCGGTGTGGCGCCCGGCACCGGCTGGCACACCAACCCCAACGCGATGCGCACGATAGAGAAGGGCAACTCGGTGTTCACGAACGTTGCCCTGACCGACGACGGCGACATCTGGTGGGAGGGGATGACAGAGGAGAAGCCACCCCATCTGACCACGTGGAAGGGCGAGGACTGGACGCCGGACTCGGATTTCCTGTCCTCGCACCCGAACTCCCGGTTCTGCACGCCGATCAAGCAGTGCCCGATCCTGGCCCCGGAGTACGACGACCCGAACGGTGTGCCGATCTCGGCGATCCTGTTCGGTGGTCGCCGCAAGACCACGATCCCGCTGGTCACCGAGTCGCGGGACTGGCAGCACGGTGTCTTCATGGGCGCGACGCTGTCCTCGGAGACGACCGCCGCCGCGACCGGCGCGGTCGGCGTCGTACGCCGGGACCCTTTCGCGATGCTGCCTTTCATCGGTTACAACGCGGGTGACTACTTCAACCACTGGGTGCAAACCGGCAAGAGTGCCGATGCGACCAAGCTCCCCAAGATCTATTACGTCAACTGGTTCCGACGTGACGCGGACGGCGGCTTCCTGTGGCCCGGGTTCGGCGAGAACTCCCGCGTCCTCAAGTGGGTCATCGAGCGCCTGGAAGGAAGTGCCGCGGCGGTCGAGACGCCGGTCGGTCACGTGCCGACCCAGGACTCTCTCGACACGGAAGGACTCGGGCTGACCGACGAGCAGATCGCCGCGGTGCTGGCCGTGGACACCAAGGAGTGGCGTGCGGAGATCCCGCAGATCGCCGAATGGTTCGACAAGATCGGCGACACCCTGCCCAGCACCATGCGCGACGAACTCGAGACCCTCAAGCGCCGCCTCGACGTCTAACGTGCGGATCTTGGGGGGTCACACGATGACTCGGAGTCCAACACCGCGTTAAGACGCACCGCCGGCCGGCCTGCTCCGTTAGCGTGTCTTCGGGCGAGGGGAGAGGCGGGACTGGTGCTCGGGGCGTATCAGCAGGTCCTGCGGACCCCGCATACCCTGCCGATGATCGCGGTCGGGCTCCTCGGGCGGTTGCCGCTGTCGATGGTGGGCCTAGGCAGCCTGCTCTTCGTCGAGGACTACACCGGCTCGTACGCCCTTGGCGGTGCGGTTGCGGCGACTGGTGCGGTGACCACCTCGTTGTTCGGGCCGGTGATCGGCCGGGCGGCCGACGCTTACGGGCAACGCCGGGTGCTGCTGCCGATTCTCGGCGTCTTCGCTGTGGCCGGGGCGGTGTTCCTGTGGGCGGTCCGGGAGGACCAGTCGAGATGGATCATGTTCGGGGCCGCCGGAGTTGCCGGCGCCTGCATCCCGCCGGTATCCAGCATGTTGCGGACCAGGTGGACTTATCTGCTCAGGGGATCGCCTCGACTGCCGACAGCCCTGGCCTTCGAATCGGTCGTCGACGAGTTCACCTTCATCGTTGGGCCGGTACTGGTCACCTTCCTGTCCACCACGGGTCACACCACGTCCGGGGTGGTGACCGCCTTCGTGCTCGCCACGGCCGGGGGGCTGCTCTTCGCCGGACAACGCAAGACCGAGCCGCCGCCGGGCGGAGCACACGTGAGTCGCGGCCCGTCGGCAATGCGGATTCCAGGATTGCGGGTGTTGTGCGTCGTCGGGTTCGCTATTGGCGGGATACTTGGCGACCTGCAGGTCAGCCTGGTCGCATTCTCCGACGAGGTGGGGGCGTACTCGCTGTCCGGCGTGCTGATCGCGTCGCTGGCCGTTGGATCAATGGTGTCCGGGATCCTGTGGGGAGTCCTGAGCTTCCAGACGCCCCTGCATCGGCGGCTGATCACCGTTCTCGTCGGGTTGACGCTGCTGAGCATCCCCCTGGTGCTGATCGGCGACGTACTGCTGATGGGGATTGCCGTGGGTGTATTCGGTTTCGCAATCTCACCCTCGCTGATCACCTCGTTCACCCTGGTCGAGGTGCTGGTACCCAAGGCGATCGTCACCGAAGGCTTCACCTGGGTGGGCACGGCGGTGGGCCTGGGAGTGGCCGTCGGCGCATCCTCCTCGGGCCTGTTGGTGGAGTCATTCGGTGCCAATCAGGCGTTCCTGGTCGCGACTGCGCTGGCCCTGACCGCGGCGCTGACGGTCGCCAGATTCCAGCGCTGCCTCTGGCCTGAGGCCCGGCCCGGCTGGACACGGTGGGCGCAGCTCGACCCGGCCAGGGCTGACCGGTTGACATGACGGGTCGTGGCGCCCCAGCAGACGGCACGCACCGGCGGGCGCCCGACGGCTTCACCCGATGGCCCGACATCGAACCGCTTGAGGTGCAGATCTCCAGCGGGCAGGCACGGCTGGCGATCGACCTGCGCGGCGGCAATCTACGCCGTTTGGTCGTCGGGGACTGGGACGTCCTCGACGGCTATCCGGCGGGCACGATTCCTGCGGGTCGGCGGGGCGGAGTCCTACTGCCCTGGCCGAATCGGCTCTCCGGCGGTCGCTACGACTGGCGGGGTTCGACGTTACAACTCGATGTCGCCGCGCCGGACCGCCCCACTGCCAGCCACGGGCTGTTGTCCTGGCAGCGCTGGTCTGAGCTGGCGCGCATCGACGGCGCGGCGACCGTCGGGACGGTGCTCGAAGCTCGGCCTGGCTACCCGTTCCGGTTGGCCGTGGCAGTCGACTACACGCTCGCCCCGGATCACCTCGAGGTGACCGTCCGGGTTCGCAACGTCGGAGACCAGCCGGCACCGTTCGGCGTCGGCATGCATCCCTACCTCTACGTCGGTGCAGTTTCGGACGGGGGCATCGGAGACTCGGATCTGAACATTCCCGCCCGTACGGCAGCAGACGTCGCCGACGGCCTACCCACCGGCCGGCGTAGCCCCTTCGACGGCGCGATCGGGCGCATTGGTGATCGAGCTCTGGACACCCCACTGACCGACCTGATCCGCGACAAGGACGGCTGGGCACGGCTGCGGCTGCGCGGATCGGTCGGTGAGTTGGTGCTGGGCGTGGACAAGCAGTGGCCGTGGCTGCAGGTCTACTCCGGCGACACGCTCCCGGAGGGCCAGCGCCGACGCAGCCTCGCGGTCGAGCCGATGACCTGCCCGGCGAACGCTCTGGCCACCGGCACCGATCTGCTCGTCCTCGAACCCTCCGCTGATTGGGCGGGGAGTTGGATGCTGAACTGGTCTGCCACCGACCGTACGAGAGCGGATTCATGATCGTGAGCGCCGGGTGTCACACCCCCGCGTAGCCGAGGGGCCGGCTATCAGACAACCGGACCCGTCCTCGTTCGCCCTTGCGACACAGACAGTGGCTGACTAACTCGATGCGGCGACGAGCCCGCTGTCAGTCCCTCGTGGCAGAGTCGAGCCGTGGAGAAACGCAGCAACCAGCAGATCCTCGATGCAGGCCTTGCCGACTGGCGCAAGCTGGCCCAGGCACTGCACGCGCGCTACTCGATCCCGGATTACATCGTGGCAGCGACTTTCGTCGCCGCGGTGTCACAGGTCGCCGAGGCCGACGGTCACTACCCCGACCTGAGACTGAGCCGCGGCGTCATCGACGTCTCGCTGTGCACCCATGAGGACGGCCTGTGGGTCACGCAGAAGGACATCGACATGGCAAGAAGGATCAGCGAGATCGCCCGCCAGAATGGACTCGAGCCCGAGCCCGCTGCGGTGACCCAACTCGAGATCGCGCTCGACACCGCGCACGAGAACAACATCGCCCCCTTCTGGTCGATCTTGCTCACAGGTAGCCCGGACAACAAGATCTATGACTCGATCTTCGACCCCACCGGCCGGGTCCCGGGCCTGTGGTTCCAGGGCACCGAGGACCACGGCATTCCCCGCCAGCGCTGGCACTTCGACCTATGGCTGGCCCCCGAGGTGGCCGACGAACGGATCGCCGCAGCCGTGACCAACGGCGGGTCCATCGTCGACGACGCCGAGGCACCATCCTTCACCGTGCTCGCCGACCCCGACGGCAACCGGGTCTGCATCTGCACCGCACTCGAGCGAGACCAATAAGTGGTCGGGCGTGTCCGTGCAGGTGCAGCCGGCGACCGCGGATCGATGGGAAGACCTCGTCACGGTCTTCGGTCGACGCGGGAAGGATCCGTCGTGGTGCTGGTGTCGCCTGTTCCTCAGCTCGGGAGCTGGCGTGTCCTCGTCGTCCGGCTCGACCAGATCACCGCCGGCTTCTCCGAAGTTGCCCGCACGTTCCCTACTCGGCCGGTCATGCAGCTCGTGATGTGACTTGCGGCCATGCCCAGGGCAGGGTGGACCAGTCCTGGGCATCGCCCACGGCCGGTGACGAATCAACTGCTTACCGGCGGTTCGGCTCTGGCTGAACACTGCCGAGCGCGGTCAATCAGGCATCCGAGGATGATCGCCGGCATGGCTGATTTCGTTGGTGCGGTTGACCAGGGGACGACAAGCACCAGGTTCATGGTCTTCGACCACGACGGCAAGGTGGTCGGGCGGCACCAGCTCGAACACCAGCAGATCTTGCCGCAGGCAGGCTGGGTCGAGCACAACCCGGCCGAGATCTGGGAGCGCACGTCCACGGTCATCCAGACCGCTCTGCAGCAGGCCAACCTCACCAGTGAAGACCTCGCCGCACTCGGCGTCACCAACCAGCGGGAGACCACAATCGTCTGGGACCGGACGACCGGACGGCCGTACTACAACGCGATCGTCTGGCAAGACACCCGGACCGACCGGATCGCCTCGGCATTGGATCGGGACGGGCGCGGGGACGTCATCCGGCGCAAGGCTGGCCTGCCGCCCGCGACGTACTTCTCCGGCGCGAAGATCCAGTGGCTCCTGGACAACATCGACGGGGTACGGGAGGCAGCGGCCAGAGGCGATGCGGTCTTCGGCACCACCGACACCTGGCTGCTGTGGAACCTCACCGGCGGCAC
>Ga0136638_10000361_pt1 | contig 10263 bp, 4 predicted proteins | sample AntDrymUQ8582206_2_FD_104671 | JGI IMG/M metagenome (GOLD analysis project Ga0136638, IMG submission 104671) | Polar desert sand microbial communities from Dry Valleys, Antarctica - metaG UQ858 (22.06) | ecosystem: Environmental > Terrestrial > Soil > Desert | place: Antarctica: Dry Valley...
CGCGCTGCCGGTCGCGTTGGCGGCGGTGGTCGGCGGCCCGGCGGTGGTCGGCGGACCATCATTACCGGTCGTCCCGGTCGATCCCGAGGACGTCGCCGAGACCCCGGTCCCACCGTCGTCGCCGCAACCAAGGGTCGCGCACGTCACCAGCACACCCACCCATTGCCCCCACGATACGCGCTTCACTCCGCCATCCTAACGGATCCACGACAGGCTGCGTTGACCGGCGGTCGCGCCTTCCCTACCCTGCGGCATGCGTCTCGCCGCCATCCTCATGCTCGTGCTCCTCGGCTGCGCTCACTCGCCCGCGCCGCCACCGGGGCCGCGTCCGCTCGGCGGCGGTGGCACCTTGATACGTGGTGACGCGACGCTCGCCGTCGGCCTGCGCTACGAGCCCACGGGCGCGCGCAGCCTCGTGCTCCTGGTCGAGCTCGCGGCGAAGGGCACCGGCAGCGTCGGCCCCGTCACCGTCGGTGTGATGCCCAGCGGCCTCGAGGTCGACGGGCCCGCGACGTGGACCGGGGAGGTCACCGCGGGCGCTCGCCAGGAGCTGCGCTTCCCGCTGCGCCTCGTCGCCGCCAAGGTCGCGCGCGTCACGGTGACCTTCGGTTTGGTCGGCGCATCGGCGGTGCAGGTCCATGAGGCCCGCTTCCTGAGCGAGGACGAGCAGCTCCGCGCGTGTCAGGCCAGCGAGGAGGCGTGCCGGGAGCCGGGCGAGGCCGTAGCGGACTCGCCCGCTCCGTGATCTGGCGACCCGCCGGTCACTTGCCGGCCCCGCCACCGCTGCTGCCGCCCGGCGCCGGAGCGTCGGCCGCGTTGCCACCGCGCGGCGAGTCGCCGGCTCCGGTGCCTTTCGGCGTCTTCTCGCCCATGTGCTCCTCGAGGCGCTTGGGCTTGCCGAAGACCTTGCGCCAGAACACATCGAGGCCGCCGACCGCCGCGTCGCCGAAGAACGTCTCGACCGTCCAGTGTGGCGCGAACTGATACTCGACGCGGGCCTCGACCTTGTTGGAGCGGCGCGGGTCGGCGTTCACCTTGTAGGCGGTCTCGACGTAGATGTTCTTCGTCAGGTTCTTGCCGACCGAGAGGATCGGCTGGTTGACGTCGTCGCCGAAGCTGAGACCGACGTGGTCGATGCCGAGGCGCGAGCTGAGGAAGCTCGACAGCGCCGGGTTCTGAAAGGTCGCCAGCAGCGCGGCCGCCTGCGCCAGCACGCGCGACTCGTCGGCCTCGTTGGCGTCGGGCGAGCCGGTCAGCAGCAGCGTCAGGATCTGGCTCTGCGACATCGCCGGCTCCGAGCTGAAGATCAGCTCCGGACGCGTGATGCGGCCCCTGAAGGTCGCGGTCACCTCGGCCACCACCGTGCTGGTCGTCGCCACCACGTAAATGAACGGGTCAACGGTGTCCTCGTCCTCGGGCAGCGTCACCTGACCGGACCGGATCCTGAAGCGGTTGCCGAGCAGGTCGAGCCGGCCCTCCTTCGCGGTCAGCTTGCCGGTGACCTCACGCTTGTCGCCGTCGCGGCTCGCCGCGACCGCGCCTTGCCACAACATCTCGGTGCCCGGGCCGCGGATGTCGACCGGGTCGGTCAGCGTGATGCTGATCGCAAAGCGCTTGCCGGGCTTGGCCTCCCCGTCCTTGGGGTTCTTGACCTCGTTCTCGGCCGAGACCTCGCCGTCGGGCCCCTCATCGGTGGCGACCGCGATGCGCTCCTTGTCGTCCTTGAAGCTGACGTTCGGGTTCTCGGGGATCTGCTTGGGCGGGTCGACGGTGTAGCCGGTGACGTAGACCTTGGTGCCGCCGATGCGCAGCTTGACGTCGGTCTCCTCGGTGTTCGACACCATGTCGGCCTTGACGTGGGTGTCGACCTGCATCTGCGGCAAGCCGGGGCGGACCAGCGGGAACTTGCTCAGCTTGGCGTCGCTGGTCAGCTTCATGCCGCCGCCCCTGGGCAGATCGAGCTTCGCGGTCGCGTTGAGGCGGCCCTTGCCGCTCTCGGCGGTCAGCTTCTCGACGACGATCGTGCGGTTGGCCGCCTTCACATCGAGCTCGATCTTGCGGATGCGCTGCTGCATCTGCAACACGGAGATGCTGCCGCGGCTGAGGTGCAGCTCGCCGCGCACGTCCGGCGCGCCGATCGTGCCGTCGGCGTCGATCGAGGCCTTGAGCTCGCCGTTGATGTCGTACAGCTCGCGCGGCACGAACGCCTGGGCGAAGCGCAAGTCGAACTTCGGGGCCCGCAGCGCGGCCTTGAAGCGGATGTCGTCGGCCTTGGCGGTCTTGCGGACCAGCGCCAGGATGTCGGCCTGCGAATTCACATCGACCTTGATCTCACCGGCCCAGTTGTGCGGCCCGAGCGAGAACTTGAGCGCTTGCGACTTCGGCAGGACCTCCGCGCTGATATGCAGCGGGGCGCCGCCGATCAGCTTGTGTCCCATTTGGCCGTGGGCCTCGAGGCTGGCCGCGAAGTCGGCGAGGTTGCCCTTGGCCCGGGCGATCATGCTCAGCTCGAGCAGCGCCTCCTCGGGCACCCGGCCGAGCGGCGCGAGCATCGTGCGGTCGAGCTGGTCGACGCGGATCTCGACATCGTGCTGGCCGTTCTGGTCCCACTTGAAGTCGCCCGCGCCGAGGTCCACCGCCACCGGCGCGGTGCCCTTGACCTTGACCGTGCCACGACCGAGCTGGGCGCCGACGCCGAGCTTGACCTGCTTGTTGGCATAGTCGACGTCCGCGGCGATCGTGCCGACGCGCCGGCCCTTCCACCACAGCTCCTTGATGTCGGTGTGTACGCCCAGCTCCGGCACGGTCGCCGAGCCGCGCAGCCTGGCCGAGACATCGACGCGGCCCTCCCACGCGGCGGTGACCCCGAGCTTCTTCAGGCCGGCGAGGTCGACGTTGCTGATCTTCGCGTCGAGCACGTGCGGCTGGTCCTTGAGCCAGGCGAACTTGCCCTTGGCCAGCTCGACGTGCAACGGCGCCTCGGCGTGCACGCTGACCTGCTTGGCGACGTCGCCGTGGACCTTGAGGTCGACGGTGGCCCGCTGCTCGTGCAGCCGGGTGTCGAGGCGCAGCTTGCCGATCAGGCCGTCCTGAAAGCGGAGGTTGTCGCCGATGACGGCGAGGCTGAGGTCCGGGTCGGTCATCGGACCCGACAGCCGGCCCTCGATCTCGATGCGTCCGGCGAAGTCGTGGTCGGGCTTGAACGCGTTGAGCTGGCGCCACAGGTCGATCTCGCGGGCGACGATCGTGAGCTCGTGCTGGGCCTCCGGGCGCCACTTCACGCCCCCGTCGACGAGGTCGACCCGCAGCGGCAGCAGCGGCGCGTTGATCCTCAGCCGGCCGCCGAGGCGGACCACGTCGATGCGAGCCTTCGCGTCCTCGCCGGTGTTCTGCGTGAACTCGACGTCGAGCGAGGCCGGCGCCTCCTTGGCGATCACGAGCTTGCGCCCGCGCACCACGAGCTTGGTGCTCGGCTTGGCCGCCGAGCCCTCGACCGTCGCCTGCACGTCGACCGTACCATGCGGCGCGAACGTGCCCTTGAGCCACGGGCGCAGCGAGGCGAGGCGGAAGTTCTTGATGTCGACCGCGAAGCGCAGGTCGCCCGGCTTCGTCTTGAACTTGCCGCGCGACAGGTCGGTCGTCAGCGGCACGTCGGCCGCGATCGCGAAGCGCTCGGCCATCGGCCCGGTCAGGCCGACCGCCGCGCGACCCTTGCCGCGGGCGACGTCGACGCTGACATCGAGGTCGCCGATGACGCCCTCGCGTAAGCGCAGCTTCTGGGCGCCGAGCTGCACGCTGATCTCCGGGGTCTGTGCGGGCCCCTGCAGCGACAGGCGGGCGCTGACGGTGCCGCCGACCTGGCCGCGCATCTTGGGCACGAGGGCGACGAGCGGGGCGAGATTGATGCGCTCGAGCGTCGCCTTGATGTCGCTGCGGCCGTCGAGGTCGGCGCGCCCATCGACGCCGATCTCACCGCCGGCGGCGAGCAGGCCGAGGCCCTTGACGTCGATCCTGCGGCCGGCGATCTCGATGCGGGCCGGACGCGGCAACAGGGCCTGCAGGCCGCGCATGTGCACGTCGAGCGCGTCGAGCAGGATCGTCAGCGGCGGGCCCGGACGCACGCGCGCGGCGATCTTCGCCCGGTCCCCGCGCTCGCGCTCGCGGACCCACGCCTCGGCCTTGATCGACGCCTCGAGCGCGCCGTTCGGGTGCTCGGCGTCGACGGGCACGTCCTTGCTGGGACCGACATCGGCCGAGATCTCGGCGCCCGCGAAGCGATAGTTGGGCACGCCGAGGTCGCGGATCGACAGCTCCGCGTGCGCGACCGGGATCGGCGCGAGCGGCTCACCATGTAAATGGGCGCGCAGGCTGTCGACCTTGACGTTGAAGCCACGAAACCCGTCGACCTCGACGAAGCCCTCGCAGCGCAGCGGAGCGCCCGTGCACGAGCCGCGGCTGGCGACCGCCCCATCGATCGGCGGGAGGTCGACGAACAGGCGGGCCACGCCGAGCGGCACCGCGGCGTCGGGGATCTTCAGGTCCCAGCGACCGGCCTCGGGCCCACGCGGGCCGGCGTGGACCTCCGCGGTCACGCCCGTGCCAGCCACGGCCAACTGCACGAAGCCCGAGGCGACTCCGAGGATCGAGTCGTGCCGGGTCAGCGCCTTGAGATCGAGGCCGGAGGCGGCGCCGCAGTCGACGCAGCTGAGGCGGAGTTCAGTGCTCAGCTGCTGCCAGTCGGGGCCGACGATCTTCGCGTCGAAGGTCGGCCGCACGTACCCGATCTTCTGGCCGAGCTCCGGCGGCAGCAGGCCGACGAGGTCGGCGTCGATGCGGCCGCGCAGGTCGAGGTGCGGAGCGCCGAGCGGGTTGCCGGAGGCGGCGATGTCGACCCGGCCGATGCCGGGCACCAGGGCGTGTACGCCGACTTGCAGGTGCCCGGCCTCGCCGCGCGCGTCGATGCGGACCGAGGGGTCCCCGGGGGCGTTGGCGATCTTCTCCGCGAGCGCGCCCTTGAGCTTGCCTGCGATCGCGCCGCGGCGGCCGTCGACCGCGAGCAGCACCTCGCCGGTGAGGTCGTCGGCGTCGAGGTCGACGCGGACCAGCTCGGCGATCGCCACGTCGCTGGTGATGAGGCCGGTGAGCGCCAGGTGCGGCTCCTGATAGTCCGCCTCGAGCGCCAGCGCCTCGAGCGCGACGCCGGGCAGCCTGGCGGCGGCGTCGTCGATCTTCAGGTGGGCGACGAGGCCCTTCCACGCGAGGTCACGCGCGGACAGCCGCAGCTCGCCGACCAGCGTCTCGCCGCTGTCCTTGTAGAGATCGACGCCCACGATCTGGATCTCGGCGACCTTGATGTCGAGCGGCAGGTCGGGCGCGACGGTCGTGCGCGGCGGCTTCTTCGACGGCCCGGGGATCGCCAGGTCGCGGAAGCCGGCGCCCTTGACGAGGTGGATCTGCGCGTCCGACAGCTCGAGCTTGTCGACGGTCACGCCCTTGTGCAGCAGGTCCCACGGGTGCCAGCGCAGCGACAGCTCGCGCGCGGAGACCAGCACGCGGCCGTTGGCGTCCTCGAGGTAGATGTCGCCGAGCACGAGGTGGTCGGCCAGGCGCCCCTCGACCCGGCCAATGCGGATCTCACCCGGGATGCGGTCGTTGTAGAAGCCGAGCCCGACGTTGATGACGACGTGCAGGAAGCCCGGCGAATACAGCAGCAGCACCACCACGATAAAGATGATCAGCAGCAGCGCCAGGACCACCCGTAGGGTCCAGCGCAGCGTCTTGCGAACGATCCTCCAGGCGCGCCCAGCCATAATTAAAACGCCTCCCCAAGACCAAAGTGTACGGCCCAGATGCGATCCTCGGCGGCCGACTGGTCCGTCTCGTTGAGGCGGAAGCCAACGTCCAGGCGAAAGATGCCGATCGGGCTGTCGAAGCGCACGCCCGGGCCCACCGAGTAGTTCCAGTTCTTCGGGCTGAAAGTCCGCACCGCGCCGCGCACGTCGCCCATGTCGAAGAAGCCGACCATGCTCAATTTGTTGACGACGCGCACGCGCGCCTCCAAGTTGCCGAGCACCATCGTCTGACCGCCGGTCGGCACGCCGTCCTCGCAGGCGCCGGTGTTGTCGTCGACGCAGTCCTCGAGGAACACCTTGGGTGACAGCCGGCGCAGGCCCCAGCCGCGCACGGTGTCCGAGCCGCCGAGGAAGAAGCGCATGTCGATCGGTGTGCCGGCCTTGGCCCCGAACGGGAACATGAAGCCGACCGAGGCGCGCGCCGCAAAGGTGACGCGCTCGTGCGGCGTATAAAACCCGCGGATCGTCGGCTGGATCTTGTGGAAGGTGAAGTCGCCGCCGATGCCGGCGATGTCGTAGGTCGCGCCGATGATCGCGCCGTTCTTCGGCTTGAGGATCGAATCGACGAGGTAAAAAGTGACCGTCGGCTCGACGTAGCTGACGAAGTACGGGTCGCGGAAGTCGAGCCCGAGGATGTTGTCGTCGAGCCGCAGCAGCGCCGGTGAGACGTTGAAGAAGTCGACGAAGCGCAGGTTGTACGTGACCGAGACCTCGGTGTACTTGCCGAAGAAGCGCGACGGGCCCATGCGCAGCTGCGGCGAGTAGAACTGGTAACCCTGCCAGATGCCGAGCTCGAACGACGGCGCGAGCGTCCAGGTCGTGCGCTTCTCGAGGAAGCCCTTTTGCTGGAACTTGGGGTCGACGCGCAGCAGGGGCCCGTGGGCCTGCGGGTTGAACAGCGACGGCAGCTCGGCGTAACCGGCGGTGACGCGCATGTCGAAGCGGGTCAGGTTGCGCCCGAAGTTCTTGTGCGAGTACAGGATCGTGCCGCGCTGCTCCCAGCGCACGGGGTCGATGCCGATGCCGGGGCCGATCTTGATCGACTGGGTCTTGGACTCGACGACGCGGATCGTCAGGTCGATCTTGCCGTCGCCGTTGGGCTTGTCCTCGGCGTCGATCGAGACCGACTGGAACACGTCCATGCCGTAGATCTTCTGCTCGATGCGGGTCAGCAGCGTCGGCGAGTAGCGCTTGCCCGGGGCGAAGTCGATCTCGTTGCGGACGTACTTCTCCGGCACGCCGACGAGGCCCTCGATCGTGATCTTGCCGATCTTCACGAACGGGCCCGGGCGCAGCTCGAAGTCGACCTCGACGCCGCGGCTGGGGTCGATGACCGCCTTCTCCTCGACCTCCGCGAACGCGTAGCCGCGGTCCTGCATGTGACCCTTGAGCAGCTGCGTAGAGGTGTTGAGCTTGGGGATCTCGAACGCCTCGCCCTCCTTGAGCGTGCTCGACTCGGCGATGTCGTCCTCGGTCGCGTGCTTGTCCTCGGGACCGGCGGGCGGACCTTCGGGCCAGTGCAGCTCGAGGTCGGTGACCTTGGTCGGCGCGCCCTCGCGGACGAGGATCTTCACGCTCGTCTTGCCAGGCTTGCGCTCGCCCGCCTTCTTGCCGAACAGGCGGATGCGCCCGACCTTGGTCTTCGGCACAATCGACACCACCTCGGCGTCGTAATATCCATAGGCCCGATACAGCTCGAGGATGCGCTCGGCGTCGACCGGCAGCATCGCCTCGGTGAACACGTACTTCTGCTTCCAGAACAGCACCGAGCTCTCGCCCATGTTGAGGAAGCTGATCAGCTCCTTCTTCTTGAAGCGGTTGACCCCCTCGAGCTCGATCTTCTTGATGTACGACTCGACGCCGCGTACGTCCTCCATCTGCCGCGCGCAGCCGGAGGCCACGACCGCGCAGGTCAACATCAGGACGCCTCTGCGTAGCTCGAGCACCGGCCGGGTTAATAGCCCGGGTCGCAAAAAGCGCACTTGAGCGACCCGCAGAAGGGTCGCGCCGGGCGCCGGTCGGATGCTCCCAAGGCCGGCTCCTCCGGGCCGCGCGGGGGCTATGAGAAGGGCAACCCCGGGGCCCGGGACCCCCGGAAGCGCCGCAGTGAAACAATGTCCGCGGATTCCGCGATCGTTTTGACAGTTGACGGTGCCCCCGCGCCGGCGGTCTCTCCGGCCGTCAACCACCAGCGCCGGGGCAGTGCGGTACGCGAGGTCGGTGCCGGGTCAGCGCCAGTTCTCGCCCCACACCTGGCGCAGCTCCGTCGGGATGTTGAAGGGCGTGCGCTGGGCGCCGCGGCTGACGAGCATCATGCCCTCGATCAACAGGCCGCTGAAGCGCCGCGCGAGCGCCTGGATCTGCGTCGAGCGGTCGCCCACGGTGTCTCCTGTATGGCCGAGCACGCGCAGGGCGCCGACGAGCGGGGTGTCGCCGTGGTCGGGGAGCGCCAGGATCTGCGCGACTTCTTCGCCGACGAAGAAGCGGACGAACTGCGCCGGCACGTGGTCGAAGATATTGCCGGGCACGATCGCCGTCATCATCTCCAGCAACGCCGCGGTCATCATCTGGCCCTCGGGACAGGCCGCGAAGTGGCGCTCGCCGATGCGCGTGACCAGGCGCTTGCCGGCGGCGTGGTTCTCCGGCAGCAGCTCCGGGCGCACGCCCATGACGTGCCCGACGACGTTCCAGGTGTGCATGTACGCGTCGATCTCGTCGGCGCCGAGCTCGACGCCGAGGCGCTCGAGGCCGTCGATGACGGCGACCGAGAAGGCGCCGAGCGTGCCGCCGAGGTCCTCCTGATTCACCGGTAAGCCGAACTCCGGGTCCCAGGTCGGGTCCTTGCCGAGCAGGTGGCGCACGGTGGCGTGCATCAGCCGGACCTTCTGCGCCGAGCGCAGGCCCTTGCCCTGCGAGTCCGGGTCGAGCCCACCCGGCGCCATGATGTCGATGATCATCTGCGCCGTCTCGACGATGCGGCGCTTCGCGTTCGAGTGCAGGCGCTCGGTGCGGGCCAGCACCTGCACGCCCTTGCGCGCCGCATAACTGAGCGGCAACGAGTACGCGTTGAGCAGCATGATGATCATCGGGCCATAGCGGTGAAACAGCTCGGTGCCGCGACGCAGCCGCGCCGGGTCGGTCCAGTCCGGCAGCAGCCGCCGCCCGAAGTAGTCGCGCACCGGCTGCGGCAGCGCACGCGACGGCATGTCGTCGTTCTCGACCAGGTCCCGCATCAGATAATTGACCGCGTGCACGACGTTGGCGCCGCCCGCGAACAGCTCGGCGACGACCGCGTCCGCCAGCGGATCGCCCACCAGACGCATGGAGTCTAGGAATTCATCGGTCCAGAGCTCGTCTGACATCGGCCGGGCACGCTAGCATGCTCCCGCGAGCGACTGCGCTCTTGAACCTGGCTCCGCGCTGGCCTATGACTGGCCGCCCGTGCCTGCCACCACCGCCTTCCTGTTTTGCGTGTGCCAGACCGGCGCCGAGGGGGCGGTCGCCGAGGAGCTCGCGCGCACCCGCCCGAGCCTGCGCCGCGCCTACGCCCGCCCCGGCCTGATCACCTTCAAGGGCGACGAACAGTTCACGGCCGAGACCATCGTCGACGCGGTGTTCGTGCGAGCCTACGGCGCGTCGATCGGCCCGGCCAAGGACCTCGACGCCGTGGTCGACGCCGTGCGCAAGACCTGTCCCGAAGGCCAGGCGGTGCGCCTGCACGTGTGGGAGCGCGACGTCGCCAAGCCCGGCGACGAGCCGGCCGGGCACGTGTACGGCCCGCGCGCCGCCGAGGCCCGCGCGCAGATCGTAGCCGCGTGGGAGCGGACCAGCCGGCCATTATTAAGTGGCGACCGCGCCGAGGACGGCGACTGGGTGTTCGACGTCATCGTCGCCGGGGACGAGCCATGGTGGCTCGGCTTTCACCGGGCCGGCCCCGGCCACGCGCCCACACCCGGCGGCCGACTCACCGTCGACATGCCGTCCGAGGCTCCATCGCGCGCGTATCGCAAGCTCGAGGAGGCGCTGATGTGGTCAGGCGCCCCGCTGCGCTCCGGCGACACCGCCTGTGAGATCGGCAGCTCGCCGGGCGGGGCCAGCTACGCGCTGCTGCGCCGCGGCGTCCATGTCTACGGCATCGACCCGGCGAAGATGGCCCCGGTCGTCCTCGATTTTAATAAAGACCAGCCGGGCAATCACTTCATCCACCTCGACCGCCCGATGAGCATGGTCCAGCGCAGTGATCTACCGAACGAGCTGCACTGGGTGCTGCTCGACGTCAACCTCGCGCCGCAGGTCGCCCTGATCACCGCGCGCCGGCTCGCCGCCCACCCGCGCCCGGCCCTGATGGGCGTGCTGCTGACGCTCAAGCTCGACGACTGGAAGGCGGTCCACCACATCCCGCGCTTCCTCA
>Ga0136638_10000362_pt1 | contig 10230 bp, 8 predicted proteins | sample AntDrymUQ8582206_2_FD_104671 | JGI IMG/M metagenome (GOLD analysis project Ga0136638, IMG submission 104671) | Polar desert sand microbial communities from Dry Valleys, Antarctica - metaG UQ858 (22.06) | ecosystem: Environmental > Terrestrial > Soil > Desert | place: Antarctica: Dry Valley...
GATGTAATTTTGGTAGGGGAAGAAACCGGATGGGGCGTTGTGCCTGCTTATCCGGCGGGGCGGCTGTTTCGCGATCGCCTCGGCACTCTCGTCCGCCACATCGGGGCGATCGCCGATACTGTTTATCTCGCTACCGGAGGTTACGCCTTGAATCTGAGCACTCTGGGTACGCCGCTGCCGCCAGCAAAGAATTAACAGCCCGGAAGCGCGATCGACAAGGGAGAAAAAATCCCGATTTCCCGGTAGACAATTTTAGCTGAAAATCAGGTATAATTTTCACTAAGATTGAAAACTAAAAACTCACATAAATTCCCAAAAAAAATACTCTATCGGGCAACTAGCACAACAATTTGACACGGGAAATAGCCAAATTTTGAAAAAATGTAAAATATAAAATGTTTCTTGAGAAAGAGTGCAAATTTCAACTTCAAAGTCTAAAATCACCACTTAGTTGAAGGATTGACTAAAAATTATGGCATCAGAGAGTGAAGTAAGAAAATATATTGCTTACTGGTTTCAGCTAGGCAAAAAAGTATAAATTCGCAACGGTTCCGAAGCGCTGCTACCCAAATCGGTAATTGCGGGCGATCGCTACAGCAGCGAATTTGAAGAATGCTGGCAAAAAATCATCTCCCCCGACAGCGGAGACTGCCACCTGCAAGGCACAAACGAAACAATTGCCCAACTGCTGACACCAGCCTGGGAAATCAGTCCCTGCGCGCGCTGCGCTATGCCCGTAGTGTTCCAACAAACCGGAATGCCGCGGGAGTCCTGTCCCTGTAACGACTTAGCGAACTGGCCCAATACCCAAATGCCCCAACCTCGATCGCCCGTCAGCACAAAATCGCAACTTTCAGGCATTCGCGATCGACTCCTCAGAACCGGCGGCGAGTAAACGAATGATATCAAGCGTGGCCAGAAACCGGGTTTTTCCGAAAAGACGCGTTACAATCGGCAGATGAACTAAAAAACCCGGTTTCTTTGCTCGGAGTATCAAGCGTGGCCAGAAACCGGGTTTTTCCGAAAAGACGCGTTACGACCCCTAGATCCAGTAAAAAACCCGGTTTCTTTGGTCGTAGTGCATAAGTCTTGGACTATTGACTAATGACTAATGACTAATGACTCCTGACTTCTGACTCATGAATTCTGCCTGCGGTTTTATGCCTTAAAGCAGTGGTGACAAGGCGACAAATTGTTACAATGTCTTTACAATGCTTCACAGGTCTGAGTTTTATGGATGTCAAGACAGTATCGCCAGCCACCCCGCTAACTTACTCAAATTCAGGGACTCACGCTGCACTCGGCAATCTCAAAGAGGTAGAAACCGTTCCCCTGCAAGCAGTACAAGTAGAACTAGAGACAGTGGCGGCAACGGATGAACCGCTCAAATCAGCCAAAGATATAGCTTATGAGTTGGCAGGAGATGCTGTGCGCTACGATCCAGTCGCGATCGCAGCCCAGTACCGAAATCGCCCCCTGCAAGTCTGGGGACGGCTGTCGAGCGTTGTTTGGACATTTGTTAGCTTTGCCCTCAGTTTGTGGTGGGACAGCAAGAGAGGGCGCACCGCAGCCAACGAAAAGCGCCGCGCCTCGCGCCTGCGGGAAATTCTCAGCCAACTCGGCCCAGCTTTCATCAAAATCGGACAAGCACTCTCAACTCGTCCCGACTTAGTACCGCCGGCATATTTAGAAGAACTAACCACGCTGCAAGACCAATTGCCAGCGTTTCCCAACGAAGTAGCATATCAATTTATACAAGAAGAATTGGGCGCGCACCCCAACGAAATTTACGCCGAAATCACCGCAGATCCGATCGCCGCAGCATCCCTCGGACAAGTCTACAAAGGCAAACTCAAAACCGGGGAAACAGTCGCCATTAAAGTGCAGCGACCAGGTTTAGCCGAGAACATCGGCTTAGATATTTATATCCTGCGGCGCGTCGCACTTTGGGCGCAAAACAACTTCAAAATAATTCGTAGCGACCTCGCAGGGATTATGGACGAGTTGGGCGAGCGCATTTACGAAGAAATGGACTACACCCACGAAGGACAAAATGCCGAACGCTTTGCCGAACTCTACGGGAATCTGAAGGATATTTACGTTCCCAAAATCTACTGGGAATATACCCGCCGCCGCGTCTTGACAATGGAGTGGATCACCGGCATCAAACTCACTAATTTAGAAGCCGTCAAGGCTCAAGGAATCGACGCTCCTTACTTAATTGAAGTGGGGGTGCAGTGTTCTCTCAGACAACTGCTAGAACACGGTTTCTTTCACGCAGACCCGCATCCCGGCAATCTTTTGGCAACTCCTGACGGTCACTTGGCTTATCTCGATTTTGGGATGATGAGCGAAGTGAAACCTTATCAGCGGTACGGCTTGTTGGAAGCTGTGGTGCATTTGGTCAACCGCGACTTTGAAGGTTTAGCAAAAGATTACGTGAAGTTGGAGTTTTTAACGCCAGACACCGATTTGACGCCAATTATTCCAGCTTTGGCCGGCGTGTTTAACAATGCTTTGGGTGCTAGCGTTGCTGAGCTCAATTTCAAAAGCATTACTGATGAACTTTCGGCGGTGATGTACGAATATCCTTTCCGAGTTCCAGCTTACTATGCTTTGATTATTCGATCGCTCGTCACCTTAGAAGGGATTGCGATTAATGTCGATCCTGAATTCAAAGTGCTGAGCAAAGCTTATCCTTACGTAGCAAAACGGCTGTTGAGCGACCCCGCACCGGAATTGAGAGCATCCCTGCAAGATTTGCTGTTCAAACAAGGGGAATTCCGCTGGAACCGCTTAGAAAACTTGCTCAACAATGCCCGCGAGAGCGATGATTACGATGTCAGCAAAATCTTGAACCAAGCTTTAGAATATTTATTTTCCGAAAGAGGAGATTTCATTCGCGATCGGATTGTCGCCGAATTGGTAAAAAGTCTCGACACACTTTCGAGCAATGCCTTTGCTAACGCCAAAGCAGTCGTGGGCGAATGGTTTGGAGTCAAGGCGAGTCTACCTGTGGTTTCACAAACAGAAAAAAACAATCTAGAACACATCAAACGGATTTGGGAGATTTTGCAATCAACTCCGGGCTTTGACGGGACGAAAGTATTGCAGCTACTTCCGCAGTTGTTGGTGAAACCAGAAGTGCAGAATATGGGGCAGAAAGTAGTCGGCGGTTTAGCTCAAAGAGCAGTTGCTAGACTAATTCGCGAGTTTTTGGTGTCGCAGGAACCGGCTGTGATTTCCGAGAATGGAAGCTATCCTAAAACTTCGCCTCAGTTGTCTTTACCTGCGGGGAAGTAGTTGGATTGGGAGTTTTTAACCGCAGATATTAGCAGATAAACACAGATGAACGCAGATGGAATTCCGTCTGCGTTCATCACATTAAGCTGCTGCTTTAGCTGCTGGTAAAGGTTCAATTTCTTCTGGCTTGGCGTGACGGCGGGGGTCATCAAAACCCCAAGCAAATAGCCAATCGGGGTCAGCGTTACCGCACCCGATCTAATATATTTGGCTGTGTTTGAAATGCTTGAAAAACTCCTGACACTTTTCATCGGTCATTCGCGATTCCTCTAGCGGCAGGTCGTGAATTAGGGCGTATAAATCAAATTCGTTTCGATCTGGATTCCATTGATATCGCAATTCAGGAGTGTAACCGAGTTCGAGCAGTTTTGTCAATGCTTCATCAGGGTTTTTATAGCTGTCTAAGTGAACGCGGTTCAGGGAAACAACTACTTGTACGTGGTGGTACTTTGCTGGCGTTAATTGATATTCGGTCATCGGTTTTTCTTTTTTTTATTGTCACAATAGTAATAGGTTTTTCCGTTACATCTTATTATGGGTTAGAGTTGCTTTTGGGAAAATAAAACAAATTTACTGATTTAACAGCAATGTTCACCCTGCTTGTCCGTGCGCTATCATAGAAGGAGTCACAGAAAAGCGTAGCGAGCGGGAGTTAATAGCGGGAGTCAATGTATGCAGGCAATCCTTTTAAGCCGTGAAGAAGTTGCACAACGTGCAAAGCAATTGTACGAAAGCAACATCCGCCAAAAGGTCGAGGTGGAAGAGAACATCGGCAAGATGGTCATCATCGACATTGAGACAGGTGATTATGAACTCGATAAAACTGGATTGCAAGCATCTCGTAACCTTAGTAAAAAGCACCCAAACGCCCGACTCTTTGGTATTCGTATTGGATATAACATTGCTGTCTCATTTGGTGGTGTCATGGAGCCTGTCTACAAGTGATTTCTGGGATTGTGACAAATAGACACGCAACTGTAACGCTGACATTCTTGCTACCGAATGGTTCGAGCATACCTATTGAGTTCGTCATAGATACAGGCTTCACTGGGGAATTGTGTCTTCCTCTAGAAGCAGTTTCATTGATGGGCTTGACCTTTAGACACGACACTCCTGCAAATTTGACAGATAACAGTGAAGTGTTGCTACCACTTCACGAAGCAATTGTCCTTTGAGATGGTGAAGAGCGAGAAATCCTAGTCATTGCGACAGGAAGACGAGCCTTGCTTGGAACTGCCTTGCTGGATGAGCAAGAACTTGTTATTCAGTTTACAGAAGGCGGGTTGGTGACGCTCGATGAGTTGTAGCTGTTCTCAAGGTTGCAAGTACGCGCGATCGAAGCTATCCCGTTCGCGCAGCATTCCCGTTCCCCGCAGGGGTTCGCTGAAGGGTATGGTGGGGAATCGCTCTTTCCTCTCGATCGACAATTTACCATTTACAAGTTTTTACAAAAGCCTGTCACTTTTTCTCACCGACAGGGCGATCGGGGTGGTTTATTTTTTGAATTAAAGCAGACAACAAGCTGTTCAGAATGTTCGGAGTTAAACCGCAGAGGTTCCGGAGCCGTCGATCTGAAAAACTGTTATACTGCAACTGCGGGACAATTATAAGTTATGTGCCATCCCAAAGTTAGAGATTAGTTTCCTAAAGCAATAGGCAAGACATCATCCATGAACAACTACTCAATTATCATGCTTGGACCAAGCGGTTCGGGGAAAACTGTATTTTTGTCCAGTTTGTATAAAAAACTATCTACACAGAGTGAGTTAGGATTTTTTCTTCAAGTTGATACTGGTGAAAAACGCAAACGACTCAACAATATTTATACTCAAGTTGCTGCTGATGAAAAGTGGCCTGCAGGTACAAGATATAGTGAGGTTTCAGAATGGACATTTACTTGTCGCGTACAAAATCCAAGCGATTTGTCCATCTATGATGCTTGTTGTTTTACCTACCTTGACTATGCAGGGGGTAGAATTAACGAGGAAATGGATGAGGAAGATGAAAATTCGGAGTTTAACGACGATAAGTTTAAAGCGGCAGATGCTTTATTGGGATTACTTGACGGTCAAAAACTTTGCGCCTTGATCGGAAAAGAGAAAATTGGCACGGTTTGGGCAGTCAACGATCTGCGTAATATGATTGATGTAATGCAAGCCTCGCGTAAACCCGTTCACTTTGTAATTAGCAAGTGGGATATTGTTGAGCAAAACTACACACTAGAGCAAATTAGGGATCGGTTGCTTGAGATTGATGAATTTAAAAATCTAGTCAAGCTCAGAAATCAAGCTAGTTCACCTGTACGACTTATTCCAGTTAGCGCAGTTGGCAAGGGATTTGCGATCGCTAAGCCTGATGGGAGTATGGAAAAAACTGGTGAATTTCCTAAACCATTCCAAGTTGAGGTTCCTCTAGCCTGTATTCTGCCTGACATGATTCAGGTAATGATGGAAGAACTGATTAGAAAGCGGAAATCTGAATTAGAAACACCTATCGAGGTCAAGCCAAATATAGGTTTCCTTGACTTCCTCGGACAACTGTTTGCTGGTGGACTAAAGATCGTGCAAGAACTTTTGCCACGCAAATATCAGTTTCCAGGCGAGACTCTTGAAACTTTGATTGAATGGGCTGAAACTCCTGCACAACAAAAAATTGCTTTTGCAGCAAGAAGAACCGAGGAATTAAGGCGAGAACAGGCAGAGTCTCTAAAAAAAGTGGCAGACGAAGAAACAGCATTAGCACACGCTATCAACTGTTTTGTTTCAATTCAGAACCAACTGGTTTATCGTTTTCCTGCATCAGAGTTAAAAGTAATATGAGTGAGATCCAATCTTGGCGATTTCTAGTCAGTCGCAATCAATTTCTAGACTACCGAACTGTGGTAGCCCCTGATTTCATGTGTCAAGCTAACATAGGTAGTCTTTTGGCAAAGGCAGCAGAAGGCGATCGTACAAATGATGATAGCATTTACTATCGTGAAATTCACAGCTCAAAAGTTGGTGATTTAACCATTATTTATCGAGTCATTGAAGCTCAAGCTAGAGATATAAATCCTGAAATTGATGGAGCTTTAAAAGATTCCTTTGGCAGGGAAATTTATTTGATAGAAGGTATTGTTGTAAAAGGAATAAAACTTTTTATCTCTATAACATTTGAGAATTTAGAACTTAATCACCAGCAACTCATCAATGACTATCGCAACTTCTGGGAATGGGTATCTCCTCAACCTTCTATTTTATCAGAGGTGACTATCTTAGAAGGCGAAGGAAATCCACTTAAATACAGACAAGTTCCAGAATATGTAATCAGTTCTTTATCTTCAAAGTCCGAACAATCAAATAAAACTAGCTCTTCTAATCCAGATCAATCATCTTTGAGTAATCCATTTTCTTTTGATGGTGAAATTTATTTTTCAAGATTTTTTGATGATTCAAGACTTATAATACATCAGTACGATAAAGCGGTAATTCTTCTAAATTTGAAAACTTACGAGCAAAAAGTCCTAATTAAAGGGAGCTTAAATCGTTACATTCGTCAAATTGCTCTCAGCATTGACTCCAAATTACTATGTACCGCTAACGTAATTTCTCCTGATCGTAATATTCTGAAAATATGGGATTTGAATAACTCTAATGAGAGAGAACTTATAGAAAATAATTTTAGTGAGCTTGGTAGAGTTAATGCTCTTGCTTTTTCACATGATGGCACAGTGGTCGCAACTAATGAAAATAAGAGGTGGTTTTCATCAGTACCAATTAAGTTGATAGATACAAAAAGTGGTGGGATTAGAGGTAAAGAATTAAGTTGGCATACAAGTAATGTTAAGTGCATTGAATCAAGTCGGTTTGACAAGATTTTTGCTAGTGGTGATGGACAAGGATTTGTGAAAGTCTGGAACTGGAAAAGTTTAGAACGAATTGGCAGTTTACCCAGTCACCGTAGCACAGTAAATGCTATTGCCTTTAGTCCTGATGGGAAAATCTTGGTTAGCGGTGGCGATGATGGAAAAATCAAAATTGCAAGTTATAAGAATGGCGTAGAAGATCAGGGATTACTAGGTGAATATTCTGATTGGGTAGGAGGAGTAAATGCACTCGCTTTTAGCCATGACGGAAAAATTGTTGCTAGTGGTGGGGATGACGGCAAAGTAAAGCTTTGGGATGTCAAGAGCCAAACGCAAATAAATGAGCTATCTGGGCATGATAAGCCTGTAATGTCTGTCAGCTTTAGTCCCAACAAAAAACTATTGGCTAGTGGCAGCAAAGATAAAACTGTTAGAATATGGCAACTATCTAGTTGTAAGTGAAGACGTAAAGAGTCTGTTAATCTGGCTCTCTCGGATCTTGGATTAAATGTAGCATATGATACTAAATTTCTGAATAATGAAAGCTGAAACCTTGGATGTTACTAGATTATAATTATTACTTATCACCATAACTACGGGAGAGCCATAAAAACCCGGTTTCTTCAAAAAACCGGGTTTTTAGGTATTCGATCGACTGCAACCAAATCTACAATTACTACAAGCTAGAAATGCCAGTCAAATCGCTATTTGCTAGTGGGTTGCTGGGACTTGCAGCCGGACTAAGTAAGAGGCTGTCGTCATTGGCAGAAATGATAGTATTGGGAGCGATCGAACCACTAATACTTGTGCCAGTCAAAGGAATAATTGGCTGAGTTTGAGCGCTGGTGAGAGAACCCAACAAGCTGTTAGTGTCGTAGATGAGGATGTCATCATCGGTTTCGCTAAAGGTCATCATGGTGGGAATTGCACCGCCATTCAACAAGATATCGTCGGGGATAGTATTGGCAGAATTTACTGTCAAACTACCTGGATTAGTCGCTGCTGTTGACGGTTGTAAGCTGAGATTTGCGGGCGCGGGAGTCGTGTTATTTGGCTGACTAACAGCAAAAATGGCAAAAAACCCGGTTTTTTTGGTTTGGATGCGTCCAGGACTATAGAATTTAAGGGCGATCGACCTTACAGCCTTAAGGATGTCGCCACGGGAGCGCTGATGACTGAGTTTTATGGCAATTTGCGATCGGCCCCAATTAAAGCTGAAGCGCTCAGAAAAGCTCAACTGGCAATGATCCACAAACAAATTTTAGTTAAAAACGGTCAATTGCGGGGAACTCAAGGCGCGATCGATCTTACTCAAGCCGGACAAGTAGCAAATTCAGATTTATCTCACCCCAGATTTTGGGCAGGATTTACCATCATTGGCAGTCCTTGGTAATAAGCTGGCGCGTATCTAATTTTAACAATCCTATTATCTGTAGGGGAACGGCACTGCCGTGTCCGGCGCGGGGACTAAGGACACCGCAATGCCGTTTCCCTACGGAAATATTAATCGTAAGGTGCACCACTCCGTGCCACCCTACATTGACTCGCGGGATTTTGCCAAAAGTAAATGTATCCCAGACTACTATCTTTTTATGTCATAAATTTGGTATGAATAGCAAAACTCTACTCTACTGGAGCAAAAGCTGTGGGCAAGTTTGATAAAATATTCAATTCACAAGACAAATCCGAAGCCAGCTTCACTCCAGAGGAATCCGTAGCGGCGGTAGCGCTTGTTGCAGCAGAGGCAAATTCCCCTGACGCAGACGCTGATATCTTAGAAAGCATACTTTGGGACTCAGAAATATTTGCTGAATACTCGGAAGATGATATGTCAGCAATGTTTCAAAAACTCGCAGGTATTGTCGCCCAAGACGGTTTAGGAGCATTATTTAATACTGCTTGGGAATCAATGCCAGATGAGTTAGTGTTGGATACTTTTGCCATCACCGCAGCAATGTTTGTCGCAGATGGAGAAATATCCCAGAAGCACCTGGCTTTTCTCCAGGAATTCCAGCAAACATTAGGTGTGGAAGACGAAGAAGCTGAGGAAATTATCGAGGATGTAATTGCTGCATACTCGCAAGCCGAGGGCGAAGAGTCTGATGTAGATGGGGAATTGTACGTATCTCCTGAAGGCAATTTTAGCGTCCCGATTCCAGTTGACGAGCAACAAGGCGGTAGAATTGACGAGGAAGAAGGCTGTGTCGCATTTTCTGACGACTTTGGCGTTTTGCTGAAAATTGATTATTTCCCGATTGCTGGTGAAGTGGAAGAAACAATCGAGTCGGTTGGCGAGGAAGCTTATCTCAAGTCTTTTCTCGACAATTTTGTTTCTCCGGCAATTGTTACTAATGTTGCCAATTCTAAGTTACTCCACGCGGAATATTTAGAAGATGAAGAAGCTTATTTCGCGGTTTTTGATTTGCCTGCGGGTGCAACTCTCAGCGTGCAAGAAAACGACGGCCCTGTTACTCGACTGGATGCGTATCGGGGACTTATGGCTTTTATCGCTGACGATTTTTGCTACACGGTAAGCTGTCAGCGAATTTATCAGGAGGGTGACGAATTGGGTTCCCTTGAGTCTGAAGTTGAGGGCATTATGAACAAGATTTTTGAGTTTATTGAGACAATCGAATTCTCGGCACTCGAATAAGCAGCACTTATACCTTTTTCGATTAAAGAATTGGGACAGGTTTGATCGTTCGGACTTTAGTCCTCATAATAACTGAGGACTAAAGTCCGAACGATCAAACTCGAAGCGGTTATTTTATCGAACTAGCTAAATATTAGAGGTTTTTTAGCATAAAATAGTGCGATCGAGAATCGGCTTTTTGACCAATTCTCGATCGCACTTCCAGATACACTCAGTCAACCACAGTCGATCGATAGCAGCAATTAGCCGCCATTTTCGACTAGCTAGCAGCCTGAGCTTCCAATTTTTGCTTGAGTTCTTCCAGAGCACTCGCCCAGCGCGGATCTGGCTGCACCGAGCCGGAATCAGCGTTCGACACCGTTGTTGCTGACTGATTGCGGCGAGACTTGTTGTTGTCACCCCGACGGCGATTGCTTTTGCTAGAACCGCC
>Ga0136638_10000363_pt1 | contig 10224 bp, 6 predicted proteins | sample AntDrymUQ8582206_2_FD_104671 | JGI IMG/M metagenome (GOLD analysis project Ga0136638, IMG submission 104671) | Polar desert sand microbial communities from Dry Valleys, Antarctica - metaG UQ858 (22.06) | ecosystem: Environmental > Terrestrial > Soil > Desert | place: Antarctica: Dry Valley...
AAACCAGGCATCCCTTGTCGATCACGACCAAGTCGGATCGCGTCGTGCGCGACATAGATTTGCTCGCGCCGATGGCGGCTGACGGCCTGACGGCAGTTGCGATCTCGGTGACTTCGCTCGATCCGCAAGTGTCGCGAACCCTCGAGCCCCGCGCTCCGTCGGCCAGGAAGCGGCTCGCCGCGATCCGAGCGCTTGCCGAGGCCGGCATACCGGCGTTCGTGGCGATTGCGCCGATCGTTCCGGCTATCACCGATCATGAGCTGGAACGCATCGTCCAGGCCGCCGCGGAGGCGGGCGCCCGCGGCTGCTTCTACGTTCCCATCCGGCTGCCCTACGAGATCGCGCCCTTGTTCAAGGCATGGCTCGACGCGCATTATCCCGACCGCGCGGACAAGGTGATGAACATCATCCGATCGATCCGTAACGGCCGCGACAATGATCCCGGTTTTTTCAGCCGCATGCGCGGCAGCGGGCCATGGGCGGACCTGCTTCGCACCCGCTTCACGATCGCGACGCGGAAGCACGGCCTGAACCGCGATTTCATCGAGCTTCGGCGCGATTTTTTCCGCGCCCCCGCGGGTGCTCAGATGCAAATGTTCTAGGTCCCCGGCAGCCGGTGATCCTTATACTGCTCGCGAAGCGCGGTCTTTAACAGCTTGCCGGTAGCGGTATGGGGTAAGTTGTCGACGAACAGGATCTCGTCGGGAAGCCACCATTTGGCGACATGGTTTGCCAGGTGCTTAAGGATCGAGTCCGGCGTGGCGTCGCTATTGTCGGAGCGCACCACCAACAGCAGCGGCCGCTCGTCCCATTTGGGATGCGCGATTCCAACCGCCGCCGCCTCCGCTACGCCGGGACAGCCGACCGCGGCGTTTTCGAGTTCGATCGAGCTGATCCATTCGCCACCCGATTTGATGACGTCCTTCGAACGATCGGTGATCTGCATCACGCCGTTCGGGTGGATGAGCGCGACATCGCCGGTATCGAACCACCCGTCGGGACCGATCGCGGGCCCGCTCTCGTCCTGGAAGTAGCGCGACATCACCCACGGGCCACGCACTTGAAGGCGCCCGGAGCTTGCGCCGTCGCGCGCAAGGTCGGTGCCCGCATCGTCGACGATGCGAAGCTCGACGCCGAACGGCGCTCGCCCCTGCTTGGCGACATAATCGACTTTCTGCGCGTCGCCGAGCTGATCCCAGTCCGCCTGCGGCGCTCCGATCGTGCCGATCGGGGAAGTCTCGGTCATTCCCCAGGCGTGGCCGACGTCTACGCCGCGGGCCATGAACCATTCGATCATTGCCCGGGGCGCGGCCGAACCCCCAATGACGACGAGGCTGAGCTGGCCAAGGCTCGCTCCGGTCGCCTCGGCATGGCTGATGAGAGACAACCAAACCGTGGGCACGCCCGCGCTGTGGGTAACCTGCTCGGTCTCGAAAAGTTCGCTCAGAACTTCCGGGCGGTAATCGGCGCTGAACACGAGCTTGGCGCCAGCGGCGGCGGCGGCGAATGGGAGCCCCCAGGCGGCGGCGTGGAACATCGGGACGATCGGAAGCGCGACCGTGCGCGTCGACAGGTTCAAGACGTCTCGTGCGAGCCCCACCATCGCATGGAGGACCGTCGATCGGTGCTCGTAGAGCACCCCCTTCGGGTTTCCGGTGGTCCCGCTGGTATAGCAAAGCATCGCCGGATCGCGCTCGTCGCCCTCGGCCCAGGCGTAGGTGTCGCTTTCGCCGGCGATAAGGCGTTCGAAACCATCCTCACCGGCCGCTGGATCGAAGCACACATAATGTTCGATGCCCGTCCAGTCGGCCTTCAAACGCTCGACGATCGGCGCGAAGGCGGCGTCGTAGAACAGCACGCGGTCGTTTGCATGGTTGGCGATGTAGACGAGCTGGTCGTCGAACAAGCGCGGGTTAATGGTGTGGATGACCCCGCCCATGCCGATCACGCCGTACCAGGCGGCGAGGTGGCGACTATGGTTCATCGCCAAGGTCGCTACGCGATCGCCGCGCCCGATGCCGAGCCGCTCGAGCGCGTTAGCCAGTCGCCGCGCGTCCCGCGCCACGCCCGCCCAATCGGTCCGCGTCGTGCTTCCGTCGGCCCAGCGCGAGACGATTTCGCGCGTGCCATGCTCGCGCTCGGCATGCTCGATGAGCCGCGGGATGCGAAGCGGCCAATCCTGCATCCCCCCGATCATGCTAGCCGACCAACGCCAGCCGCGGGGGCTCGACCACGCTGAGCGCGACCGATCCGGCGCCGGCTACGCGCTCGATGCGCGCGGCAAGCTCGGCATCGAGTTCGAAATCGCGCCCCAGCAGCAGCGATGCGCTCCCCTCGCCGAAGCGTGCTTCCACCTGAACCTGCCCAGATCCGCCCCCGGCACCGGCAAGCTCCAAAGCCAATGCCGCCATCGTCCCCGCGTCCGTCACTTGAACGATGAGCTGGACGCGGGTGCGCTTGGCGACCGATTCGAAAGGCTGGATGCGCTTGACCGTCACGCGCGGCGCTTCCTCGCCCGGGCGGCGGTCGAGCTCGACGGTGAGCAGCCCGCATCCCCCCGCCCGCGCCGCGCTTTCGATGTCGGCGGCTGCGGCATCGTCGAACACCGTCGCTTCGAATTGCCCCGAGGCATCGGACAGGCAGGCGATCAGATAGCGCCGGCCCTTGGCCGAGGTTCGCCAGCGCGCCTCCTCGACCATCGCTGCCATGACCGCGCCGGTGCGTCCGCCCTCGGCGTTGATGGGAAGCGAGGCCAGCGCCGAGAAGCTCTTCGCGCCATTGGCGTCGGCGAGATGGCGGTATCGATCGACCGGGTGGGCCGAAAAATAGAAGCCGAAGGCGTCCTTCTCGTGGCTCATTCGCTCGGCGAGCGTCCAGGCCGCGGATCGCGGCAGCTGGATCGGGCTGACTCCGGCTTCTCCGGCACTGAACAACCCGCCCTGCCCGCTTTCGCGCGCTTCGGCGGCCTGGCACGCATGGGCGAGAATGGTTTCGGCCGCCGCGAACACCGCCGGCCGTTCGGGAGCGATGGGATCGAAGGCCCCCGCCCCGGCCAGGCTTTCGATCTGCTTGCGGTTGAGGAGGCGCGGATCGACGCGCGCGGCAAAGTCGTCGAGGCTTTTGAAGGGTCCGTTTTCCGACCGCTCGACGCACATCTGGCGCATCGCGCCCTCGCCGACGCCTTTCAGCGCCCCCAAGGCGTAGCGGACGGCGTCGCCCTCGACCTGGAATTCGGCCCCGCTGGCGTTGACGCTTGGCGGGAGGCAGGCGACCTTGCTGCGCCGCATATCGTCGACGAACGCGCAAAGCTTGTCGGTAAGGCCGATGTCGAAGCACATCGATGCGGCGTAGAAGACCACGGGGTGGTGCGCCTTGAGCCACGCGGTCTGGTAGGCGACGAGGGCGTAGGCGGCGGCGTGGCTCTTGTTGAAGCCGTAGCCCGCGAACTTGTCGATGAGGTCGAACAGCTTGCCGGCTTCATCGCGGCTAAGCGCCTTTTCGGCGGCGCCGGTGATGAACCGTTCGCGCTGCGCGGTCATCTCGCTCTGGATTTTCTTGCCCATCGCGCGGCGCAGGAGATCGGCCTCACCGAGGCTGAAGCCCGCGATCACCTGCGCGGCCTGCATGACCTGTTCCTGATAAACGAAGATGCCGTAGGTCTCGCGAAGGACCTCTTCGAGCAGCGGATGCGGGTAGGCGATCGGTTCGCGGCCGTTCTTGCGGCTCCCAAACATCGGGATGTTGTCCATCGGCCCAGGACGGTAGAGCGAGACGAGGGCGATGATGTCGCCGAAGCCGGTTGGTTTCACCGCCGCAAGCGTGCGGCGCATGCCTTCGGATTCGAGCTGGAAGACCCCGACCGTGTCGCCGCGCTGGAGGAGCGTGAAGACCTCCGGGTCGTCCCAATCGAGGGCGTCGAAATCGACCGAGAGGCCTTGTTCGGCAAGTATTTCCTGCGCCTTGCGCAACACCGACAGCGTCTTGAGACCTAGGAAATCGAACTTCACCAGCCCCGCGGCCTCGACATATTTCATGTCGAACTGGGTCACCGGCATGTCCGAGCGGGGGTCGCGGTAGAGCGGAACGAGTTCGTCGAGGCGGCGATCGCCGATCACGACCCCCGCGGCGTGGGTGGAAGCGTGGCGCGGTAGCCCTTCGAGCTTCATCGCAAGGTCGAACAGCCGCTTGACCTCCTTGTCCTCGCGATATTCGGCGGCGAGTTCGGACACGCCGTTGAGCGAGCGCTGCAACGTCCAAGGATCGGTCGGATGGTTCGGCACCAGCTTGGCGAGCCGGTCGATATGGCCGTAGCTCATCTGCAGGACGCGACCGGTGTCCTTGAGCACGGCGCGGGCCTTCAAGCGCCCGAAGGTTATGATCTGGGCGACCCGGTCGGTGCCGTAACGCCGCTGGACGTAGCGGATGACTTCGCCGCGCCGCGTTTCGCAAAAGTCGATGTCGAAATCAGGCATCGAAACGCGTTCGGGATTCAAGAAGCGTTCGAACAACAAACCGAGACGCATCGGGTCGAGATCGGTGATGGTCAGCGCCCAGGCCGCCACCGAGCCAGCGCCCGAGCCGCGGCCCGGTCCGACGGGGATGTCGCTTTCCTTGGCCCATTTGATGAAGTCGGCGACGATAAGGAAATATCCGGCAAAGCCCATTCCCGCGATGACGTCGACCTCGAAATCGAGGCGCTCGAAATATTCGGCGCGATTGATTTCGGGACCGAGCCTGCTCAGCCGCAACTCCAATCCCTCGCGTGCGTCGCGGCGCAGTTGTTCCGCCTCGTCGACCGCGAGGGTCGGAAGGATCGGCTTCCGCTTCGGCGCGGCGATCGCGCAGCGCTGGGCGATGACGAGCGTATTCGCGATCGCTTCGGGAATGTCCTCGAACAAACTCTCCATCGCGTCGGCGGGCTTGATCCATGCCTCGGGCGACGAGCGCATCCGCTCCTCGCTTTCGACATAGGCGGACGCCGCGATGCACAGCATGACGTCGTGGGCGGCATGGAAATCGGGCTCGGCGTAACAAGCGGGATTGGTCGCGACCAATGGCAGGTCGTGCGCATAAGCTAGCTCGATCAAAGCCGCCTCGGCACGCTCCTCGATCTCGTCTCCGCGCCGGCTGAGCTCGACATAAAGCCGTCCGGGAAAAAGCGTTTCCAGCCGGGCGAGATATTCGCCGGCCGCCGGTACCTGACCCTCGGCGAGCAACCGCGCCAGCGCGCCCTCGCCGCCGCCGGTGAGCGCGATCAGGCCCGCGCTTCGTCCCTCAAGCGCGGCCAGCGCGATATGCGGCTCCTGATCGGCGGGGCGCCCGATATGCGCTTCGGAAACCAGCGAACACAGGTTCGAATAGCCCGCCTCGTCCTGCGCATAGAGAGCGAGCCAGTCGAGCGAAGCGGACTTGCCCTCCGCCTCGCCCGGCCGCGCGACGGCAAGCAGCGCGCCGACGATGGGTTGCACGCCCGCCGGAACGCATGCATCCGAAAAAGGCATCGCGGCGTAGAGCCCGTTGCGGTCGGCGAGGGCGGCCGCGGGGAAGCCCAGACGCCGCGCGGTCTGCGCGATTTCCTTGGGATCGATCGCGCCTTCGAGCATCGTGTACGCCGACAGGATGCGCAGCGGCACGAAGGATGCTGGGGCCATGACGCGACTATGTTCGCCCCGTTCGATTCGGGCAATGAGGGTAAGCGCAATTACTCGCTTTGATCGGCGATCTCGCGGATTTCGTCCATGCGATCCTCATAGGCGGCCGCGACGCAGGCCTCGCTCCCGCAGCGGTCGCGGGCGGCGAGGAAGCGCAGGCGGCTGGCCGACAGCCTTCGCCGCGTAGCCGGACCCGAAGCGTCGTTGGAGCGGTGAAAGACCGACGCCATCTCCCGGTCGCGCGATGCCAAATCGTCCGAAGCGCAGACCATCTTTTCGACGCGCGAACGGGCATAGCGGCAGTTGAAACTCGGCCTCGCGCTCGAAGCCGCGCGCTGCGGTTCGATACGCTCCGCGCGCCTAGCCGGCGGAGCCGGAGCTTCGACCCGGCGCGCGGGCGCGGCACGGGGAGGCGCGGCGGGCCTAGGCGGAGCCGGCGCGGCCTCTCGTTCGACGGGACGGGCGGCCGGACGCGGCGCTGGCCGTACCGGTGCGGGCGCCGGCAGCGAAGCCACCTCAGCAGCGGGTTCCGGAACAGGCTCCGAACTGACCGGCGAATCCGGCTCGCCGGGGGCAATGGACGCCGTTCGTGTCGCGGCGCGTCTGGGATCGAAGCCCGCCAGCCGATAGATGATCGGCTCGCCGCCATCCATCTTGTAGACCGTGCCGCTACTGTCGGCGGCGGCCTGCGCGGAATAAGTGATATCTGCGGCGAGCCGCTGACGACCGTCGAAAGCGGCCGCCGCGCCGGGCGGGAGTTCGAGAACCATGCGCCCCGAGCATACGGTCAGCCCGAGCGCGTCGTCGCGGCTTTCGAGCAGTGGATTTTCCATGCGCACCACCGAGGCATCGGCGAGGGCGTCGAGCTGTTCGGTGTCGCGCTCGCGGATGCGCTTGGCCTCGTCGAACGCGGTTTCCTTGAGGCGTGCGTAGGTGGCGTTGGACGCGCAGAGCCGCTGTTCGGCTGCGGAGGCCTTTGGAGCGGTCTCGGTTTCCACGGTCTTCGTGCTTTTCTCTTTCGAGCCGAGAAGGTCGCAGCCGGCCAGCCCGAACAGCGCCGTCGTCGCGGCAAGCGTCCAAAACCCCATCGCCCTACGCATTACTGACCGCCCGATTGGCTTTCTCGACGGCGCTTTCGAGCCGCCCGTCGTGCAAACGCACGACACGGTCCATTTTCGCCGCGAGGCGCTCATTATGTGTCGCGACCAGCGCCGCGCTGCCTTCGTCGCGCACGAGGCGGAGGAATTCGCCGAGCACGACGTTGGCGGTGGCCTCGTCGAGATTGCCGGTCGGCTCGTCGGCGAGCACGAGCTTTGGCGAGTTTGCGAGCGCACGCGCGACCGCGACGCGCTGCTGCTCGCCCCCGGAAAGCTGACTTGGGCGATGGCTTAGGCGGTGGCCGAGCCCGAGCGACCCCAACAGGCTGGCGGCGCGTTCTGCAGCCGCGTCGGGGGTCGCGCCCCAGATGAGTTGCGGCAGCAACACGTTTTCGGCCGCGTTGAAGTCGGGCAGGAGATGGTGGAATTGGTAGACGAAGCCGAGCGCGGTTCGGCGAAGCCTCGTGCGGCCTTCGTTATCGAGGCTTGCCGCTTCTTCGCCGTCGATGCGGATCGATCCTTCGAACCCACCCTCGAGCAGCCCCACCGCCTGGAGCAGGGTCGACTTGCCCGACCCCGACGGTCCGAGCAGCGCGACGATTTCGCCCGGCGCGACCGTGAGGTCGATACCGCGCAGGACTTCGATCGTGACTCCGCCCTGCTGAAAATCGCGCTTCAGCCCGGTGACCGCGAGAATGTCACTCATAGCGCAGCACCTGGACGGGATCGGTGCTGGCCGCCTTAAGCGCGGGATAGAGCGTCGCGAGGAAGCTGAAGATCAGCGCCATTAGGACGATCGCCAGCACTTCGAAAGGATCGGTCTTCGAAGGCAGCTCGGTCAGGAAGCGGATCGATGGATCCCACAGATTCTGGCCGGTCACCGCCTGCACGAAATTGACCACGCCCTGGCGGAAGAAAAGGAAAACCGCGCCAAGGATGAGCCCCGCGACGATGCCAAGTGCACCTATGATCGTACCTACTGTCATGAACACTTTGAGGATGCTCCCCCGCGACGCGCCCATCGTCCTCAGGATGGCGATATCGCGGGTCTTGGCGCGCGCCAGCATGATCAGCGATGACAGGATATTGAACACCGCGACCAGGATGATGATCGACAGCACCACGAACATGGCAATGCGCTCGACCTCGAGCGCTTCGAACAGCGCCGAATTCATCTGCCGCCAGTCGGAAACGATCGCGCGTCCGCTGGTCTGCGCGGCGAGCGGGGCGAGGATTTCGCCAACTTTGTCGGCGTCCTCGGTCTCGACCTCGACCATGCCGACCGCGTCGCCGAGCAGCAGCAGTGTTTGCGCATCCTCGATCGGCATGATGACGAAAGCATTGTCATAGTCGTGCACCCCGACCTCGAAGATCGCGGCGACCTTGTACAAGACCGAGCGGGGGACCGTGCCGAACGGCGTAGTGCGGCCCTCGGGGCTGATGACCGTGATCGTCCCCCCGACGGTCGCTCCGAGCGATTCCGCCAATACTGCGCCGACAGCGACATTCTCGCTCCCGGGTGTGAGCGCCGCAAGGCTGCCTGACACAACTTTGCCGTTGAGCGTCGGATTGTTGCGAATGTCCTCGACCCGCATTCCACGAAGCAGCACGCCTTCGACGCGGCCGTTGAAGCTCGCCATCAGCGGCTGCTCGATGAGCGGCACCGCGGTCGTGACGCGGGGGGTGGCCTTGGCTTCCGCGACGATCTGGCGCCAGTCGGGAAGACGCCCACCATAGCCCTGTACGACCGCATGGCCGTTCAAACCGACAATCTTGTCGAACAGCTCGGCGCGAAATCCGTTCATCACGCTCATGACGATGATCAGCGCGGCGACGCCGAGCATCACCGCAACCATCGAAATCGAAGCGACTAGGAAGATGAAGCCTTCGCCCTTGCCGGGCAGCAGATAGCGCCGGGCGATCATGCGTTCGTAGCGGTTGAGGATCATTCGGCGATCCTTGCCAGTGCGCTCTCCAACGAAAGCTCCTCGCGTTCACCCGACGCACGTCGCTTGAGCTCGACCACCCCGGCCTGGACTCCGCGCGGCCCGACGATGAGCTGCCAAGGAAGGCCGATCAAATCCATCGTCGCGAACTTGGCCCCTCCCCGCTCGTCGCGGTCGTCGTAGAGGCTCTCGATGCCCGCCTGGTCCAATTGCTCATAGATTTCGTCAGCCGCCGCGGCACAGGCGGAATCATCGCTGCGCATGTTGACGAGCCCGACCTCAAACGGCGCGACGGCATCGGGCCAGACGATGCCAGCATCGTCGTGGCTCGCCTCGATGATCGCTCCCGCGAGCCGCGATACGCCGATGCCGTAGCTGCCCATTTGGGGAGCGATAGGGGCGCCGTCGGCGCCCTGGACGGTCATCCCCATGATCGCCGAATATTTGTCGCCGAAGTAGAAGATGTGGCCGACCTCGATGCCTCGCGACTGGCGTAGCGCGTCGCCCGCAGCGGCCTCTCTATCCGGATCGCGCTTCTCGTCGGTAGCGGCATAGTCCGCGGTGCACGCCGAGACGAATGTCTGCAAGGCGGCCGCGTCGTCGGCATCGACCTCGTAGCTGCGCTCGTCCTCCCAATTGCGATGGTAGAAAACCTCGCTTTCTCCCGAGGGCGCGAGGATGATGAATTCGTGGCTGAGGTCGCCGCCGATCGGACCCGTGTCCGCCTGCATCGGGATCGCGCGAAGCCCCATTCGCGCGAAGGTGCGCAAATAGGCAACGAACATGCGGTTGTAGCTGTGGCGCGCGCCGGCCTCGTCGAGGTCGAAGGAATAGGCGTCCTTCATCAGGAATTCGCGCCCGCGCATGACGCCGAACCGCGGGCGGACTTCGTCGCGGAACTTCCACTGGATGTGGTAAAGCGTACGCGGCAGGTCGCGGTAACTGTGGACGCTCGCAGCGAAGATCGCGGTGATCATTTCCTCGTTGGTCGGGCCGTAGAGCATGTCGCGGCCGTGGCGGTCCTCGATACGGAGCATTTCGGGGCCATAGGCTTCGTAGCGGCCCGACTGGCGCCACAAGTCCGCGGATTGAAGCGTCGGCATGAGCATCTCGATCGCCCCGGCGCGGTCCTGTTCCTCGCGAACGATGGCTTCAATCTTCTTGAGCACGCGGAGCCCGAGCGGCAGCCATGCGTAGATGCCCGCCGCGGTTTGCCGGACCAGACCGGCGCGAAGCATGAGCCGATGGCTGACGATCTGGGCGTCGGACGGCGCTTCCCGGGCGACGGGAAGCAAATAACGGGACAGACGCATCGTGTGCGGTGGCGATCCTGGCGTTGCGGGTGAGCCCAAGCGTCTAAGGGTGGGCGCGTGCCAAGGCAACCGCGATTGCCTGTTGCCCCGGTGACACAGGGGCGTGTCATAATTGGATCAACGAGCAAATTGGCGGTGACAAACTGCGCCCCCGCGCCTAGCCACTCGCCTACGAAACACGGCCTTGGCGGTGGTTCGGGGAGTCTGGCTCCGCGTT
>Ga0136638_10000364_pt1 | contig 10217 bp, 7 predicted proteins | sample AntDrymUQ8582206_2_FD_104671 | JGI IMG/M metagenome (GOLD analysis project Ga0136638, IMG submission 104671) | Polar desert sand microbial communities from Dry Valleys, Antarctica - metaG UQ858 (22.06) | ecosystem: Environmental > Terrestrial > Soil > Desert | place: Antarctica: Dry Valley...
GGGGGACACGCATGGCTGCCACGCTAGTCGGCAGATCCTCCTCCGACGAGAGCCAGCTCCGGCGCCGGTCGCAGCGGGGAGTCTGTTCGGCGATGTCGCCGCCGCACTCGCTGAGCCGCTGCGACACCGATGGCCACGATCGCGGCACAAACCCAGCCCAGCACGACGTCGATGACGTAGTGCTCGCCGGAGTAGACCAGGATCAAGCCCATCAGCAGCGGATACATTGCGAGCACCATGCGCCCGACGCGATTGAGTACCGGCCAGAAGAACAACAGGACGAGTACGGCGTAGGCGGTGTGCAGCGAGGGAATCGCCGCGACGAGATTGACCTTGGCCTGTCCCTGATCCAACAGCGCCCCAGCGCGGTCCAGGCCGATCACGTCCCAGCCCAGTCCGGACAGGCGCCTGACGGCAGGTATGACCCCCTCGTCCGCGGCATACCAAGGCGGTGCGGCCGGAACGAGGACGTAGGTCGTCACGCCGAGCAGGGCGATGCCGACGACGTGCGCGGTGTAGCTGATCCATCGCTCTCGATCCCGCAGCCACAGCACCGCGGCGAGAATCGGCGTGACGAGGAAGTGCGACACGTAGACCACTGTCACCACGACATGCCACCAGGCGGCGCCGCCGGTCATTCCCCAGTCGTCGGTCTGGCCGAGCTGCTCCTGCAGCCAGACAGTCGGCACGGTCCCACCGAACAGGGTGGACTCCAGTGCTGCCAAGTCGTTCACATGTACGGGCATCCCGAGTGTGTCGGCCAGGCCACGGGTCAGGTCGTAGAAAACCAGGACGCCGAGAAACGGTAGCCAGTCACGCACCAGCCCGGCCACGGAACGCCAGCCACGCCCCACGGAGCCGATGGACAGGCCGGCCAGCACCCAGGCGAACAATGCCAGTCGCTCGGTGGGTAGTCCCACGTTGAGGATGAAAACGCCGAGGACGACGCTGTACGCCCCGGCCAGGGCCCAGCGGATCCGTTGCCAGTTCAGCGGATAGCCGACCAGGAGCTCGGTCGAGGCTTCCGCAGACATGGGCGCACCCTAAGCGACCGGCGCCATTCAGGCATCCGTCAGCTCCGCTACCGCGACCGTTCACCCGACGTGGCAGCCGCGACGGGGCTGCAGCGAGAGGTCGCGCATCTCACAACGCCCTCGATCGGCCGATGCGGGACACTCGAGGCAACAAACTGCAGAAGGTGAAGAGGGAGGCCGCAATCCGTGGGTTCGAGCAGAGACAGCTTCGGCGCATCAGGCACATTGTCGGTCGGCGAGGACTCGTACGAGATCTATCGACTGGCGGCCGTCGACGGTGCCGACAAGCTCCCGTACAGCCTGAAGGTGCTGCTGGAGAACCTGCTACGAACCGAGGACGGCGCGAACATCACCGCCGACCACATCCGAGCTCTGGCCGCATGGGACCCGCAGGCCGAGCCCGACCAAGAGATCCAGTTCACCCCGGCGCGGGTGATCATGCAGGACTTCACCGGGGTGCCGTGTGTCGTGGACCTGGCCACCATGCGCGAGGCGATGCTCGCCCTAGGCGGCGATCCCGCCAAGATCAACCCTTTGGCGCCGGCCGAACTGGTGATCGACCACTCCGTGATCGCCGACGTGTTCGCCCGATCAGACGCCTTCGAGCGCAACGTCGCCCTGGAGTACGAACGCAACGAGGAGCGCTATCAGTTCCTCCGGTGGGGCCAGACCGCGTTCGAGCAGTTCCGGGTAGTGCCGCCGGGCACCGGGATCGTGCACCAGGTCAACATCGAACACCTGGCCCGCGTCGTATTTCTCAGCGACGCCGGGAATGTGCGGACCGCCTACCCCGACACCTGCGTCGGGACCGACTCGCACACCACGATGGTCAACGGCTTGGGTGTGCTGGGCTGGGGTGTCGGCGGCATCGAGGCCGAGGCGGCGATGCTCGGCCAACCGATCTCCATGCTGATCCCGCGCGTCGTCGGCTTCAAACTCAGCGGTGCGCTGCCCGACGGTGCCACCGCTACCGACCTCGTGCTCACGATCACCGAGATCCTCCGCTCGCACGGCGTGGTCGGGAAGTTCGTCGAGTTCTACGGTAAGGGTGTCGCGGCCGTGCCGTTGGCCAATCGCGCCACGATCGGCAACATGAGTCCCGAATTCGGTTCCACCGCCGCGATGTTTCCGATCGACGCCGAAACCGTGCGCTACCTCGAACTGACCGGCCGTACCCCCGAGCAGCGGGCGCTGGTCGAGGCCTACTGCAAGGAACAGGGCCTGTGGCACGACCCGTCCCGTGAGGCCGCCTACTCCGAATACCTCGAACTGGACCTGGGCTCGGTCGTGCCGTCCATCGCCGGCCCCAAGCGCCCACAGGACCGGGTTGCGCTCTCCGATGCCAAGGCCTCCTTCCGGGAGGCGCTACCCGACTACACCGACAGCGCCGAACGCGCCCCGCAGAGCAGCCACTCCACTGTGGACAAAGCCGTCGAGGACACGTTCCCGGCCAGCGACCCGCCGGCGCTGGGCGAACGGGACGGGAACGGACCGCCACACGGAACCCCGGAGGGTCCGCCAGCCGCCGCGTCCGATGCCGGAGGTGACCGTGTCCGGAACCCCACGCCGGTCACGATGGAGGACGGCACGCAGACCTCGGTCGACCACGGCCATGTGGTCATCGCGTCCATCACCTCGTGCACCAACACGTCCAATCCGTCGGTCATGCTCGGTGCGGCTCTGCTGGCCAGGAAAGCGGTGGAGCGTGGTCTGACGGCCAAGCCGTGGGTCAAGACCTCCCTGGCACCGGGCTCCAAAGTCGTCATGGACTACTACGACAAGGCGGAGCTGATTCCGTATCTGGAAAAGCTGGGCTTCCACCTCGTCGGGTACGGCTGCACGACCTGCATCGGCAACTCCGGCCCGCTGCCCGAACCGGTTTCGGCGGCAGTCAACGAGGCCGACCTCGCGGTGGTCGCGGTGCTGTCGGGCAACCGGAACTTCGAGGGCCGGATCAATCCGGACGTGAAGATGAACTATCTCGCCTCGCCGCCACTGGTGATCGCCTACGCCCTGGCCGGGACGATGGATCTGGATCTGACCACCGAGCCGCTGGGTCAGGACCCGGAAGGCAACGACGTCTTTCTGCACGACATCTGGCCTACGCCGCAGGAGATCCAAGCGACCATCGAGGCTTCGGTCAGCGCGGAGATGTACACCCGGGACTACGCCGACGTCTTCGCCGGCGACGAGCGCTGGAAGTCGTTGCCGACACCTGAGGGCGATGTCTTCCAGTGGGACGACAACTCCACCTACGTACGGCGTCCGCCGTACTTCGAAGGAATGTCCGACCGGCCCTCCGATGTCCGCGACATCGCGGATGCCCGCATTCTTGCCGTGCTCGGCGACTCGGTCACCACCGACCACATTTCCCCGGCCGGGGCGATCCAATCCGACTCACCGGCCGGTGCCTACCTCACCGAACACGGAATCGCGAAGCGTGACTTCAACTCCTACGGTTCCAGGCGGGGCAATCACGAGGTGATGATTCGCGGGACGTTCGCCAACATCCGACTACGCAATCAGCTCGTCCCGGGACTGGAGGGCGGGTACACCGTCAACCACCTCACCGGGAAGCAACAGACCATCTATGACGCGTCCTGCGTCTACGCCGAGGCCGAGACACCGTTGGTCGTCCTGGCCGGCAAGGAGTACGGATCGGGGTCGTCACGGGACTGGGCCGCCAAGGGGACGGCGCTGCTCGGCGTACGCGCGGTGATCGCCGAGTCCTACGAGCGGATCCACCGGTCGAACCTGATCGGCATGGGCGTGCTGCCCCTGCAGTACGCCGACGGTGACACTGCACACTCTTTGGGCTTGAAGGGTGATGAGAGTGTCTCGGTCACCGGCATCACGGCAATGAACGATGGTCCGGTGCCGCGTGCGGTGACGGTGCAGGCCGGCGACAGGGAGTTCAAGGCCCGGGTTCGGATCGACACCCCCGGGGAGGCCGAGTATTACCGGCACGGCGGGATCATGCAGTACGTCCTGCGCTCGCTCCTGACCGACTGAACCTCGAAGGCATGCGCGTCTGCGTGGTCGGGGCAGGGGTGATCGGCCTGAGCTGCGCCATTCGAGCTGCCGAGGCAGGGCATTCGGTACACATCGTGTCCGCCCAGCCGGCTTCGCAATCGGTGTCAGCCGTCGCCGCCGCGCTGTGGTTTCCCTACCGGGCCTCTCCCCAGGAGCGGGTGTTGGCCTGGTCGATGACCTCACTGCGCGTATTCCGGGCGCTGGCCGACGACCCGGAATCGGGGGTGGCCCTGCGGTACGGCACGGAGTTGCATCGTCGCGAGAAACCCGATCTCTGGTGGGCCGAGCAGTTGACCGACCTCACCTTGCTCGGCGGCGGAGAGCTCTCCGGCGTGATTGCGCCCAACCCGGAGGTCCTCGGCGGCCTGCGAGCCCGATTGCCGATTCTCGTCATGAGTCGCTACCTGGGCTGGCTCGAGCAACGCTGCACCGACCTCGGAGTAGCTGTCTCTGTGGCGACCCTGGACTCACTGACCGGCGTTGATCCGACAGCGGACGCGGTGGTCCTGGCCATCGGATTGGGCGCCGGAGACATGCTTGGTGATTCTGAGGTCACCCCGATCAGAGGTCAGGTCGTGCGACTGGGCAATCCCGGGCTGACCGACTGGCTGCTCGATGAGGACGACCCAACTCAGTTCTGTTACGTCATCCCGCGCTTCGACGACGTGGTCTGTGGCGGTACCGCTGAGGTCGGCCAGAGTTCTCTCGAACCGGACATGGCCACCGAAGCAGCGATCCTCGCTCGGGCCCGCAGGCTTGTCCCGGACCTGGCAGATGCCCCCATCGTTTCCAGGGCTGTTGGCCTGCGCCCCGGGCGGAGGGAGGTACGGCTGGAACGTTGCGACGACCTCGACCGGACCGGCCGTCTGGTGGTGGCCTGCTACGGCCACGGCGGCGCCGGGGTCACCATGTCCTGGGGCTGTGCCGACGAGGTCGTCGGCCTCCTCGCCGGCTGACCGGGCGAACTCATCCCGGGATCAGGTCACCGCGATGCTGCGGGGCTCCTGGTCGGCGAACTGAGTGCGGTAGAGGTCGGCATAGCGAGCCCCTGCAGTGAGCAGTTCCGCATGGCGGCCGGACTCCACGATCCGGCCGTTCTCGACCACCAGGATCTGGTCAGCCCGCCGGATGGTGGACAGCCGGTGAGCGATCACGACCGAGGTACGTTCGGCCAGCGCTGACTCGAGGGCGAGTTGGACGGCGGCCTCGGACTCGCTGTCCAGGTGTGCCGTGGCCTCGTCCAGGATGACGATGTCAGGTTCCTTGAGCAGCAACCGGGCGATCGCCATTCGCTGCTTCTCGCCTCCGGACAATCGGTGTCCTCGATCGCCGACCACGGTGTCCAAACCATCGGGGAGAGAGTCGAGCAATCCCTGCAACTGCGCGTCGCGGATGGCCGCCCGCATCTGGGCATCGGTCGCCTCGGGCCGCGCATAGGCGAGATTGGCCCGGATCGTGTCGTGGAAAAGGTGAGCCTCCTGGGTGACCATCCCGATCCTCGAGCGCAGCGATTGCAGGGTGACCTGACGGATGTCGACCCCGCCGATCAGGACTGCACCGGAGCTCACGTCGTAGAGCCGTGGGATCAGGTTGGCGATCGTGGTCTTGCCGGCGCCGGACTGACCGACCAGAGCGATCAGCTCGCCTGGCGCAGCGCGAAAGGAGACACCGTGCAGGACCGGCGTCGCGGTCTTGGAGTCGAGCACCGCGATGTCCTCGAGCGAAGCCAGCGAGACCTGCTCACCGCTGGGATAGGTGAAGTGCACGTCGTCGAACTCCAGCGACCGCGATCCCGCTTGCAGCTGTCGTGCGTCCGGACGTTCTTCGATACCCGGCGCCAGGTCCAGCACCTCGAAGACCCGGTCGAAGGAGACCAGGGCGCTCATGACGTCGACCCGGATGTTGGACAGCGCAGTCAGCGGGCCGTAGAGCCGCGAGAGCAGCAAGGCAAGGGAGACGACCGTTCCGGCGTCCAGATTGCCCTGAACGGCGAGCACGCCACCGACCCCGTAGACCAGGGCGGCGGCCAACGAGGCGACCAGCGTCAGCGCGACGAAGAAGATCCGGCCGTACATCGCCGAGACGATCCCGATGTCCCGGACCCGACCGGCTCGGCCACGGAAGGACTCGGCCTCCTGCTGCGGGCGGCCGAACAGCGCCACGAGCAGAGCGCCGGCAACGTTGAAGCGCTCCGTCATGGTGGCGTTCATGGAGGCGTTGAGGTCATAGCTCTCGCGGGTGATCTTCTGCAGTCGCCGACCGACGATGCGAGCGGGAAAGATGAACACCGGCAGCAGGACCAGCGACATCAGGGTGATCTGCCAGGACAGGGTCAGCATGACGCCGACGGTGAGGACCAGGCCGACCACGTTGGAGATCACCCCGGACAGGACCGATGTGAACGCCCGCTGCGCGCCCAGCACGTCAGAGTTCAGCCGGCTGACCAGGGCGCCGGTCTGCGCCCGGGTGAAGAAGGCGATCGACATCTGTTGCACGTGCTCGTATACCTGGGTCCGCAGGTCGTAGATAACGCCCTCGCCGATCCGCGCGGAGTACCACCGCTGGGCAAGTGACATGAGCGCGTCGAAGACCGCCAAGCCGGCGATGATCGAGGCCAACCGGATCACGGCACCAGTGGTGCCGGAGTCGCTGGAGATCACATTGACGATGTCACCGGCCAGCACCGGAGTCGCAACGCCGGCGATCGCTGCAAGGACAACCAGTCCGATGAACAGAGTCAGATCTCGCCGGTACGGCCCGGCGTATCCCATCACCCGCTTCCAGGTCCCGGCCGGTATGTCCTTGTCCTTGTTCGCGGGATCGCTGGAGAAGGAGCGCATCGCCCGCCAGGACGACACGCTGCCCGTATGTCCCATGCTGGTCACGTCTTCACCTCTGGCGCATTCAACACCCGAGCTGGGACGTCTGTTCCCTGGTGATCTGACGTAGCAGTGGTACCTGAGCCAGCCGTTCGGCAGCGAACTGCTCGCTTCTGGTCCGATCGGCGACGCCCAGGAGCAGCTGTTTGGTCGCGGCCAACGACTCGGCAGGCGCGGCCAGCAGCGCCGAGACAAGGTCCTGCACCGCGCCGTCCAGCTGGTCCGCGGCGACGACAGCATTGGCCAGACCCAGCGCCGCGGCCTCGACTGCGCCAACTCGTCGGCCTGTCGCGCAGATCTCCAGTGCCCTGGAGTATCCGACGGCTCGCACCAGTGGCGCAGTGCCGGTCAGGTCCGGCACCAGCCCGAGCGAAGTCTCCGCCATCGTCAGACTCGCGTCCTGCGTCAAGACCCGCAGGTCGCAGGCCAGCGCGAGCTGGAAGCCGGCTCCGACGGCGTGACCCTGGACCGCGGCGATCGAAATGGCCCGGCCTCGGGTGAGCCACGAGAATCCAGCCTGAAAAGCGGCAATGCGCTCCGCGATCTGGGCATCGGTCCCGCTCGCTGTCGCGGCCAGACCGTCAGCGACCGCAGGGCCGCCCGGAAACAGACTTCGGTCGAGTCCCGCGGAAAACGACCGGCCCTCGCCGCGCACCACGACGACACGTATCTCTGGATCGAGGCCGGCACCGATGCAAGCAAGCGCTCGCCAAGTGGCCGGAGTTTGGCTGTTGAGCCGATCCGGGCGGTTGAGGGTGACGGTGGCAACGTGCCCGTCGACCCGGAGCAGCACGCCACTGTCGTCTGCAGGTTCCTGGGTCATCCCTGCAGACTAGATTCCCGGCCGACTGACGCGCCGCCAAACTCTTGCGGCGGTTGGCGCCTCCACGTGCTCGCATGACGTGGCCGGATTCGACGAGCAGTCGATGAACGAAGCCGTAGGACCGTCCGGACGCGGAGGCAAGTGCCCGCACGCTTTCACCTGCCTGGTACCGCTTGCCGAAGTCCACAGCCAGATCATCACGCTGCGCTCCGGTGATCCTTGCACCCTTCTTCAGTTCCACCATCCTGTACGACCTCCGACTTCGACGTGCAACCTGATCCCGACCAACGCGCTGGCCGGTTGACGCCCGGCCGCTGACTACTTGCTGCAGCACACTCCCTATCGTTATTCGCCACAAGACCTTTGGGTCCGGTGCGCATCGCCGGAGTGAAATTGATCTGCCCCGGTCGCCGGCATCCTTCTCGTCCGGCGCGCCTGGTGGGATCACCCGTTGCTCGACGGCACAGCCCTTACAGCGTAAAAAGTCCCCATGCCACGATTGCGCACCGTCTCCCCCAACTCGCCTGGCTGGACCCGCCGCCGCAGCGGGAAGGGATTCGTCTATCTCGACGAGGACGGCGATCGGTTGAGCACGGACGCCGCGTTGCGCTGCCGGCAACTCGTCATCCCACCTGCCTGGAACGAGGTGTGGATCTGCGCGGTGGACAACGGCCACATCCAGGCGGTCGGCACCGACGATGCCGGTCGACGGCAGTACGTCTATCACGAGAAATGGCGTGCACAGCGGGACAAGAGCAAGCACGACCGGGTCCTGACCGTCGCCGCCCGGCTGCCCAAGGCGCGACGCAGCGTCGCTGAGCACCTCGGTCTGGACGGGATGCCGCGCGAGCGGGCTCTGGCAACGGCCTTCCGACTGCTCGACCTCGGGTTCTTCCGGATCGGCGGTGAGACCTATGCCGAGGAGAACGGGAGCTACGGCCTGGCGACGATCGAGAGGAAGCACGTCCGAATCGAGGACGGCTCAGTCGTTTTCGACTACGTCGCGAAGTCCGGTAAGGAGCGGCTGATCGCCCTTGCCGACGAGCCGGTGTGTGATGCGGTTGAACTTCTTCGGGGCCGACGCGGCGGCGGACGTGAGTTGCTCGCGTACCAGGAAGGCGGCCAATGGCGAGACGTCACTTCCACAGACATCAACAGCTACGTCAAGGAGATCGTCGGTGATGACGTCTCCGCCAAGGACTTCCGGACCTGGCACGGCACTGTTCTGGCGGCCGTCGCCCTCGCTGCGGAGAACGACACGAGCGCGTCGAAGACTGCCCGCAAGCGTGCGGTCGCCGGGGCTATGCGCGAAGTCGCCAGCTACCTGGGAAACACCCCGACCGTCGCCCGCTCTTCCTACGTCGACCCGCGGGTCATCGACCTGTTCGAGGACGGGATCACCATCTCACCCACGTTGCGGGTGGTTCGGGAGGATGTCTCACTGGGCGACGGGGCAACCCACGGTCGGATCGAACAGGCTGTCCTCGATCTGCTGCAAACCTCTCCCGACGCGTTGATGAGGGCCAAGCGCAGTGGGTCAGCCCGCGGCCGCCGCTGATCACCAATCTTAGTCTGCGGACGGTTGCTGGGGTGCGCCCGACTGCCAGGGCCAACGGCCATTGATCTCGAGTTCCAGGGCGATGCTGAGGAATGTCCTGATCGCAACGATGCCCCCCAGAACGGCGACACTCTCGAGACTCGGGTCGACGGCCACCGTGCGAATGATGTCCGCTGCAACCAGGAACTCGAGCCCAAGCAAAATCGCCCGGCCGAGTCGCCGACGGTAGGCCGAGTAGACGGCCGATCCGGGTTGACGTCCCAAGGCCAGGCCGCATCCAGCGGTGGCCACCAGGAAACCGATCACGATGACTGCCACGCCGAGGCCGTCGATGACCTTTCCAACGCCCTCGATGACCTCATTCACAATCATGTCTCCACCTAATGTGCTGGTAGCGGACGGCTTCGGCCCGGAGATGGTTTCGCCCGACTGAGCGGCACTCGTCCGGCTCTTGGTCAGCCAGCAGTTTCCTCCACGCCCTCCGACCTGTTCGGTCAGGTGATCCGATAGGGCTCCGCCCGGTCCTGGGATGGCGTAAGCCCGTGGCCGGCTCTGTCTTCGGCGGGGCGCAGCGAGCCTCCGGATGGGTCGAGCGCGCCCTCGAACAGCATCGACTCGATGCGCACGTGGTCGTGGAACCATTCGAGGTGGCGCAGGTTGGGGATTGACATCAAGGCGCCCAGATGGAGATGGGGCGCGCAGTGCCCGGAAACATCCAGGCCATGGGACGCCGCGACTCCGGCGACCCGCAGCAGCTCGGTGATCCCGCCGCAGCGGGTCACGTCGACCTGCACGCAGTCGACCGCTCGCGCCGCGCACATGCGGCGGAAGTAGTGTAAGTCGTAGCCGTACTCACCGGCGGTGACGTCGGCAGCTGCGTGGTGGCGAAC
>Ga0136638_10000365_pt1 | contig 10216 bp, 10 predicted proteins | sample AntDrymUQ8582206_2_FD_104671 | JGI IMG/M metagenome (GOLD analysis project Ga0136638, IMG submission 104671) | Polar desert sand microbial communities from Dry Valleys, Antarctica - metaG UQ858 (22.06) | ecosystem: Environmental > Terrestrial > Soil > Desert | place: Antarctica: Dry Valley...
GCCGCCTCGACCAGTCGCTGGCGGCGACAGCGAGCGCCGAAGCCGCTGTGCCGGAATGGGTCGTGCTCGTCGCCGCGCGCGGTTACACGCTCGGCGTGATGGGCCGCACCGACGAAGCGCGTGCGGTTCGCGACGAGATGGAGCGGCTGTCGGGGCGGCGTTTCGTGACCGCATACGGCGTGGCGCTGGTGCATGCCGGCCTCGGCGAGAAGGAGCAAGCGTTCGCCTGGCTCGACAAGGCGTTCGCCGAGCGCTCGCATTGGCTGGTATGGCTGCGCCTCGACCCACGCTGGAAAACGCTGCGCGGCGACCGCCGCTTTGCAGAGCTCGTCGAGCGGATGAAGTACCCACGTTGACGCGGGGCGAATTCGGCATGCCCTGCCGCGAGCCGACCGGCTATCGCTACCCTATGCCAGTTTGGAGCGCGGCCCGCGAAGCTGAAGGGTCGAGGAACCAGGTAGATACGATCCTTGGCTGGCGCTACGCAGCTCTCGAGGATTCCCGGTAGCTGCCTCTCAGGAACGACAGGAAATGGCCGAATGCGGACATCAAGTGATAGCGAGTGCCAAAAAGTATCGCAACCTTATTATGGTTCCGGTGGTATGCACCCTTCGAACCAAAACAGGGCGTAACTGATCACAACCAGAGGTAGGTTCTGGTTAATCGTCGCCGGCACTCGGCGGCGAGCCTTGAGACCTGCCGTCACGCCCCAAAGTTAGCGCTCGGTCCCGACGTACCAGCGCCCTAGAAACCCGCGACCGTCGTCAACTGCTCGATTTTCCTGAACCAGTCACGGTGAGTCAGCAGTGGGTTATGCATCTCATCAAGCCAACCGGGCCGTTTGGTGCGGCTTGCGACGGAGACTCTGTCCGTCGAACGCCAAAATTCACTTTGGCGCAAGCGAGCCGTTCCGTCTCCGGCCAGCTGAGAGCTTCTTTCACTCTGTCGAGAAACGCCTGCGATGTTTCCTTTTCCTTACGGGCCATTTCACCTAACCCGAACTCCGGTGCGTTCGCTGTCGTGATGTCGGCGATCGTGCGGCCACAAGGCAGCCCGAGAAAAATGACTCGTAGCGACATGGTGGTCGAACTCAGTCGCCGGCGCCATTCGGCGTCACGTTCAAGCCGCTCAAGCCGCTGCTCAAAACCCCTCATGGCCTCCCCGCTTCAAGCGCGGCAATGCGCATCTCGATCGACTCGAACTCCAATACCTTGCCAACCTGACTCAGGATGTATGTCAGGCGCGCGCCCTCTTGGCTGGTCATCCGGCCTTGCCGAGTGTCGGTGTAGACCCGCTGCATCTCGCGCCGCACTGCACCCAATGACTTCAGGCTGATGGCTTTGGACCTGCGGGGGACCACCACGCCGAAATCACGTGGACATGCAGGTTCGAGCACTTCGATCTCGAGCTTTTCGCGGAAGATCGTCATGACATTGCCCGACTCACATGCGCCAGTAATTCAGATCCTTCCCGTTGCGCAGGACTTTCACGGAGGTTGGTCGTGCTTTCACCAGTTGCACTGGATGCAGTGATTGCACTGAAAAACCTATCTCTATCTACGCGCGTGCGGCCTTCTGCATGAATCACTTTGTGGTGAGTAGGACGGATAGAGGTAGTGGCTGCAGATAGGAAAACCACTGCATTCACTGCATTCACTGCATTCACTGCATTCACTGCGATTAGTGCGGTCATCCGATGAGCTTCCGAGCGGCCATGATGCGGTCGCGCACCGAAAGGGTTTGCCGCGCATACACCGCCTGCCTTGTTCCCCTGATATTCCACAGCCCACTGGCGGCCGCTTCATTCCTAACTTGTACGTAGTTGGCACTTTGGAGGCGATGCGGAATCACTCGGCGATTTTTGCGCTCAGTTAAGTACTGCCCGAACGTAGATCCCGGAATACCGCGGGCCGCTGTGGTCAATTGTTCAAGCGTCAATGCATCCGGCCAGGCACAAAGATCAAGCACGTCCGCTAGTTCTGCATCTTCTGGTGCCCGATTCGCGTTCACGATCTCGTGCCACGCCTCTGTATGCGGCGGTGGCGCCTTCGAATCAAATCCGCTTAGATCCCTTGTACGCAAGAAGGTCGAGACGTTGTTGATGCCGCCGGCTGCGTACCATTTGTAAAGCCTGAGCCAGTAATCTGGCTCGAACTCTTCTTTTGTCAGATCTGACCAGGCAACGAAATGCCGGCGATCATCGGCTGGCAGAAAGATGCCGTCGGATTTGTGATTGGTCGTAATGATCACGCCCATGCAGTTCATCACCGAGTGCTCGCGGATGTTCTTTTCGTCGCACCGGAGCACGTCCGGCGGCGATGCGGTCAAAGCTTTCAAGTGCTCGTAGAAGCCGTAGCGATCCACGTCGCCAAGATCGCGCGCCTCTGACACACGGAGCACGACCGATTTGACGTAGGAATTGAATCGTCCCAGCAACTGCACTGGCGACACTTCGGCGAAATTCCAAGGCCCGATCGCCTGCTTCAGCGGCTCGAGGATGGTGTCCTTTCCAATCCCCTGGCAGCCGCCCAGCACCAGCGCATGATTGATTTTGTCTCCCGGGTGTTGCGCTCGGTGGGCGAACCAGTTGAGCAGGTGTTCCGATTCCGCACCGAACATTCCTTCGATCTGATCGAGCCAGGGTTTGATGTCCTTCGCATTGCCGTTGCTAGGGCTCGGCGGGCGATAGAGATTGAATGTCGAGTAACCGGGCTGCGCAATCCAGCCGCCATGCGATACCAATTCGTCTGCAATGATCGTGTCGCGCCCTGGCACCCAGGTCATCTGCGCGACTGCACGGTCTCTGTCGAGCACATCGGATGCTCTGAACCGGGCACCAAGGTCGATCTTCTTGTTGACGCTCGACGCCGGCCAAAGCTCGCGGGTCGGCACGAAGATGTATTGATGCATCGGCAGGTAGGCGTAGAAGTCCGCCAAGCTGACGTTTTCGACAGCGGGTTCTAAAGCTTCTGGTGCTGCCTTGTGAAACCCGATCGCCTGCATGAATTCGACGTCCGTTCGCTTGGCGCAGTGGCTATGCAGACAGTGGAAATGTCCCGCTCTGAAACCGTTGGTGTGCGCGACGTAATAGACCGTGCCGAATGGCTCTGCAGGCTGCGTGTGCGCGCTCTCGAATGGACAGTGAATCCAGACCTTGCCTTCTGGTGTTTTCTGCCGCACCAATGAGCGCGAGCGCAAATGATTCAGTACGGGATCGTCGGCAAACGCCTCTTCGATCCTGGCTTTCGGGCAGACCGGTTCATTTGCCGGGGGAGCGTTCGCAAGCCAGACGTCGGCATCGATCGGATCGCCCTCGAACCTGGCAATCGTGACGCCGGTGGGCGGATTGAAATTGGGTTGTTCTGGCCTGAAGGTCGACGAATCGATATAGATCGCGTCGCCGAACTCATCCTCTAAATCGCGTTGAATCCGGGCGCCGATGCGCAGGCGCTCCTCTCGCGTCACTGCGCGATCGATCTCGAGCAGGATCCGTTCGCGTGGGGCTTCCGGCACGGATGAATGCGTTGGCCATCCGCCGCCCGAATACTTCATAAACCAGGTACGTACATCCGGCCATCGTTCCGGCGCAATGCGATCGATATCGATCGTCAGGAACCTGGCCGGCAGCACACCCTCTTTGCACCTGCGACCAGTGCTGTTGAATCCCGCGCAGAAATAAGCCAGCCCCTTGTGTGGCGCACGGTCGCGATCCAGCTGCAGCAACATAGCTTGCATCGAATCGGCGATGCGCAGACGCGGATGGTTATCCTCGGTGTTCCTGCCACGCGAAAAGATGATCGGCGTCTTCATGCGCATGACTTCGAAAATGATCCGCGTGCGAGATCGATCAATTCCGGATCAGCGAACGGCAATTCACTGTCTATAGACGCATGCGGGATTGCGTCGCTGGTGCGAGCAACGCACGCAATACGACCGGATCTGTACGTCGCCGGTGCCGCAGTCACGACGCAGCAATATCGTCTGGGCTTGCGTGCAAGCATCGCCGGGCGCCGGTTGGTACAGCCTGCGATCGGGCATGGTTCACCCGAACGGAATGGCATCGTGCATCGACGTAGGCCAATAGCTTGTACCAGCTGCTGTGCCCGTGTCGAACAAAACCAGGCCGGCCATTCGGCTTCCGCTCCTGGAGCACGCCGTACGGGTACCCATAGAGCTTGAGCAATCGTTCGGTCATGTGGCCGGTTGCCCACACTTGAACACTCGCCCTCGCTTGAGATCGGTAGGTTCGGCCGCACTCCGCTCGCTGGTGGGCAGACTCGCCCAGAATTGCACGCAATCCGCAAAACGGTACCTGATCGTCTTCGGTCCGAGAGAAATTGGCCTCGGTGCGTGAGACAGCTTCAGGAGCTCATAAGCCTTCGTTCGCTTGATGCCTCCCTGCGCCGCAAATTCATCAATCGAAAGCAGTTCCGGTTGAACAATCATCATCACCTCTTAGGCACTTTTCGTTCACTGGGCCGAAAGAATCGGCGCTTTGAACACGAGGTGATATTGCCGAGCTGCTTTTAAAACTAATAGGGCCTTTGTCTGTCGATTAATAGTTTCAAATTGGGATTCAAAGGCATCACTTTGCCTGTACTACCGCGGCGCGCCTGGCGACCCCTTCGAGATACTGCTCAGTCTCCTTTTGGCTGAGAGTGACGCGAAGACCTTTGCGCATGCGGGAGATGCCGCCCATTGCCACGATTGCCCCCGTGTTCTCTCGCGCCCATCGTCCAAACTGTCCGCGTTCACCGTCGAGGCGTGCGGCAATTTGGCTGAACATTGCTGATCGATCCCTTGCCTTCGGTCCTCGTTTCTGCGGCGCTTTCTTTGCACGCGCGTGAAGAGCCTGCATGAGCCGGTTATCTGTCCGACAGAGCCAATAATTGAAAGAGTCGGGCAGCTTGCCCCGATAGCGTTGCTTGATCCGATCCTCAAGCCACTCTCGGTGCACTTTCTCCGAGTGGTAGGCAGACTTCGAGCGATCGACCTGTGAAGGCTTTTGCTTGCTACGCATGTGCGCGTCCCTCGCGCCCTTAGATAAGAAACCGCGCCGGCCAGGCAGGGAAACCTGGCGTTCACTCCGTCGAGCTAGGCGCGGCGAGCCAATGTTATTGCGATTCGAAATTGCCGGGTTCTAGATCGCGTTTCGCTTACGGGTGAAGCGTGTTAGTTGCGATGCGAAGTTGGCAGCGCGTATGCAGACGGTGGTGAAATCGTCATTAGTAGCTGTTCGCGGATTGATACCGGCGCGCAGTAAGGTGACTTCGTACATCGAACCGCCGCGACCGGGCGGTAAACTTTCGTAGCTCATGCTCGACTCCTCTGTAGTCGGTTTGGGAAGCCTTGGCGCCGCGGTGTTTAAGCACTGCGGTGCTGGGCACTGCTACTGCATCACGCTACCTTGGGTTGCGCGAACTCAATTACGTTGCTTGCTGGCTCCTTGCCGTCAAGATAGTCGGCCCAGGCGCTTAGCAGGGCAGCCCGCTCTCGAGCGAACTGTGCGCGGTTGTATGCGGCTCGCACCAGGTTGCCCTCCTGATGCGCCAGGCATGCCTCGATGACGTCTGGACGGGCAATGCCGAGCTCGTTGGCCCACGTACTGAAGGTCGAGCGACACAACCCATGCACGGTCGTCTCGTCGTTCACGTTCAGCCGTTTCAGCAGCTGAAGCATTGCCATGTTCGACAGCGGCTTACCATTGAGCCGCGTGGAAGGGAATACGTACGACTGCTGCAGCGGACGCATGGCAGCAAGGATCTCAAGCGCGCGCGGCGTCAGATACACGACGTGCTGCTCGCCGCCCTTCATACGTGCCGCCGGGACGGTCCAGATCGCGCTCCGCGCGTCGATCTCGCTCCAGGTGGCTCCAAGTACTTCACTGGTACGCGCAGCCATCAGCACCGCGAATTCGAGTGCACTGGCAGCGATTCCTTCCTGCACGCGCAGCTGCTGAATTAGCGCAGGCGCCTTGTGATAGTCGAGCGCTGCAAACGAACCGCGCGACCGCCGCGGCTTCACTTCACGTAGCTTGCGACGGATCGCACGCGCGGGGTTGCCCGTTCTGGCTCCGCGGAACTCGGCATCATCGAAAACGACTTCAAGTCGCTGTCGGATCCGCGACGCTGTTTCTGGAATCTCCGTCTGCAGGTCAGCGATCATGTCGAGCAGCTCGGGCGCCGTGACGTCGGCAATCGGCTTGTGCCAAATGCTCGACGTCACGTGTTGCTCGAGGCTTGAAATCCATTGCGCGCCGTGCTTCGTGGTGCGGTTGGGCTCAATAACGCGATCGTGATACGCACGGGCAAAGCGGGCAAGCGTTGTCTCCGACGCCAAATCTGATGACTTCTTCGCCAGCGCATCGACGCGCGCCTTCACCTTCTGTGAATCTCGCTGGTCGATCGGGTCTATGCCACGCCGCTGCAGCTCACGTGCCTCTCGAACCGCTTTCCGAGCACGCGCAAGACTTTCGGCAGCGACGGATATCGACGAGCGATCGGCAACGCCAAGGCCCATGTAGCGCTGCTTGCCGCCCGGTGATGTGAAGCGAAACACCCAGGAGGCCGACTGGCGCTTGGCAGCCTGATCAGTGCGCACGACCAGATAGAGACCGCCCCCATCCGAGTGCGACCCATCACGGGCCTTGTGTATCTGCAAAGCCTTCAGAATTTCGACTGCCATTGATCCTCCGTTCCACATCTCTGTCCACAAACCAATCCACAAAACCGAGCGAATTGATTCAAGACTGTGGCGAACGCATTTAGTGTCGCTGCGCTTACTTTGTCTCGTCAAGTCAACGAGTTACGCAAACGAATGCGAACTAATGCGAACTACTAACGGGGATCATTCTGGCGGAGAGAGTGGGATTCGAACCCACGGTAGGCTTTTGACCTACACACACTTTCCAGGCGTGCGCCTTCGACCGCTCGGCCACCTCTCCGTTTCTTGCACTGAAAGTATATCGACCGACTTACGTGCAGAAAAAGCGCGCAATGACTAAAGCGTGACTTTCAGCTGATCGAGGATCGCGGGATTTTCCAGCGTTGATACATCCTGCGTGATCTCTTCACCTTTTGCGATCGACCGCAGCAAGCGACGCATGATTTTGCCAGAGCGAGTTTTCGGCAGGTTGTCGCCAAACCGAATGTCTTTCGGCTTCGCGATGGCTCCGATTTCCTTGCCAACCCAGTCGCGCAGTTGCTTTGCGATCTGCTGGCCTGCCGCGCCCTCAGGCCGCGCCTGCTTTAACACCACGAAAGCGCAAATCGATTCGCCGGTCAGTTCGTCCGGCCGACCAACCACGGCCGCTTCCGCCACCAGCGAGTTCGCCACCAACGCCGATTCAATTTCCATCGTGCCCATGCGGTGGCCTGAGACATTGAGCACATCGTCGATGCGCCCCATGATGGTGAAGTAGCCGGTGTCTTTGTCGCGCACCGCGCCATCGCCTGCCAGGTAGAGATTTCCGCCGAGCTCTTCCGGGTAGTACGACTTCCTGTAGCGCTGAGGATCGCCCCAGATGGTGCGGATCATCGACGGCCATGGCCGCTTGATCACCAACAGCCCACCCTGCCCGTTCGCGACATCGTGCCCTGCTTCGTCGACCACGGCAGCCATGATCCCCGGCAGCGGCAGGGTGCACGAGCCCGGCACCAGCGGCGTTGCGCCGGGCAGCGGCGTGATCATGTGCCCGCCGGTTTCGGTTTGCCAGAAAGTATCGACTATCGGGCAGCGCGATTGCCCGACCATCGTGTAGTACCACATCCATGCTTCGGGATTGATCGGTTCACCGACGGTGCCGAGCAGCCGCAGCTTCGATAAATCGTAGTTCCTCGGCAACTCACCGCCGGCTTTGATCAATGAACGAATCGCGGTCGGCGCGGTGTAGAAAATCGTAACGCCATGGTCGGCGCACATTTTCCAGAAGCGGCCGGCATCTGGATAGACCGGCACACCCTCGAAGATCACTTCGGTGGCGCCAACGGCCAGCGGGCCGTAACAGACATAGGTGTGGCCGGTGACCCAGCCTACGTCAGCGGTGCACCAGAAGACGTCCGATGGCTTGAGATCGAACGCCCATTTCATCGTCAGTGCGGCCCATAAAAGGTAACCGCCGGTCGAGTGCTGCACTCCCTTGGGTTTGCCGGTGGAGCCAGAGGTATAGAGAATGAAAAGCGGATGCTCGGCGTTGACCGGCACCGGATCGCACGTCACGGGCTGTTGCGACATCACGTCGTGCAACCAATGGTCGCGGCTGTCGTTCCAAGCGACGCTACCGCCGGTGCGCCGATAAATGATCACGTTGCGCACCTTGTCGCAGCCGCCCATCGCAAACGCATCGTCGATCGCCGTCTTCAGAGGGATCGACTTGCCACCGCGCATCTGCTCGTCGGCGGCGATGATCAGCGTCGCTCCGGCGTCGATCACTCTTTCCTGCACACTTTTTGCCGAGAAGCCGCCGAACACCACCGAGTGCGTGATGCCGAGGCGCGCGCATGCCTGCATTGCGGCCACCGCTTCGATCGACATCGGCATGTAAATGATCGCGCGCTCGCCCTTCGCGTGGCCGAGGGCCTTGATGCCGTTGGCGAGCTGGCACACTTTCGCATGCAACTCGAGATACGTGACCTTCGTGACCTTGCCGTCATCGGCCTCGAAAATGACCGCGACCTTGTCCGCGTTGCCGTTGGTGAGATTGCGATCGAGGCAGTTAAAAGAAGCGTTCAGCTCGCCGTCAGCAAACCACTTGTAAAACGGTGCTTCCGATTCATCGAGCACCTGCGTGAACGGCTTGCTCCACTCTAGGTTCTCGCGCGCCAGGCGTGCCCAGAAGCCCGTGAAGTTTTGCTCGGCTTCTGCGCACAGGGCGCGGTATGCGTCCATGCCCGAGATGTTCGCCTGCCTGAGAAACTCCGCACTTGGAGGAAACACGCGCTTCTCGTGCAGGACCGACTCAATATTCCCCATCGGAATGCTCTCTCCTCGAACCGAATCGGCTGCTAGTCAGTCAAGACAAACGTCACCTTGAGTATCACCTTGTATCCGGCGACTTTGCCTTTGTCGACGAGCACTTCCTGGTCTTTGACCCACGCGCCCTTGACGTTCTTCAAGGTCTTGTTGGCGCGAGCAACGCCTTGCACGATGGCATCTTCAAAACTCTTCTTGCTGACGCTGCTGATTTCGCTAATGCGGGCGACGGTCATGGTTATTGTCCTCGGGAGGTGAAAAGGAGAGATTGCGGCCGGTCAGTTTGCACGCGTCTCGTTGCGCTGGCAACGGAGAGCGTGGAATTGTCGAAAGCAGAAGGGCGTAGACCGTTTGCTATGGCGGAGAGGGTGGGATTCGAACCCACGTTACCCCAGAGGAGTAAACCAGATTTCGAGTCTGGCGCATTCGACCACTCTGCCACCTCTCCGAAATTCGAGCAGCGACGAATTATATCTGCGCGTGTTGCTCAGGCCGGCTTCAGCGTCTCTACCCCATCGATGAACGACCGCAAGGCGGCCGGCACGATAACGCTGCCGTCGGCCTGCTGATAGTTTTCGAGTACCGCGACCAAGGTGCGCCCGACCGCGAGTCCCGAGCCGTTCAGCGTGTGCACGAATTCGGTCTTGCCCTGCGCGTTCTTGAATCGCGCCTGCATGCGCCGCGCCTGAAACGCTTCAAAGTTCGAGCACGAAGAAATTTCTCGGTAAGCATTCTGTCCGGGCAGCCAGACTTCGAGGTCATACGTCTTCGCAGAGCCGAAGCCCGTATCTCCCGTGCACAGCAGCATCACGCGGTACGGCAGTTCGAGTTTCTGCAACACCACTTCAGCGTCGCGTACCAATTGCTCGTGCGCTTCGATCGATGTTGCCGGGTGCACGATTCGCACCAACTCGACTTTCTCGAATTGATGGTTGCGGATCATGCCGCGCGTGTCCTGGCCGTAGCTTCCCGCTTCCGATCGAAAGCAGGGCGTAGCCGCAGTCAGTTTGATCGGCAAATCCGATTCGCGCAGAATTTGTTCGCGCACGGTGTTGGTCAGAGATATCTCCGAGGTCGAGATCAGATACATCTCCTTCGCATCCTCTCCGCCACCCTTGCTGACCCAAAACATGTCATCGCGGAACTTTGGCAGCTGCGTCGTGCCGATCAGGCATTCCGCGTTGACGATGTACGGCGTGTAGCACTCGGTGTAGCCGTGCTCGCGCGTCTGCACATCCAGCATGAAC
>Ga0136638_10000366_pt1 | contig 10216 bp, 9 predicted proteins | sample AntDrymUQ8582206_2_FD_104671 | JGI IMG/M metagenome (GOLD analysis project Ga0136638, IMG submission 104671) | Polar desert sand microbial communities from Dry Valleys, Antarctica - metaG UQ858 (22.06) | ecosystem: Environmental > Terrestrial > Soil > Desert | place: Antarctica: Dry Valley...
ACCCCACATCTGGGCGTCGGGCGACCTATAAACCACAAGATGTAGGGGTCGTGCAAGTTTGCGAACCGCGCGCTCCCGGGCCTCGCCGGCTCGCTGGCCGCGGGCAATTCCGCCAGTTGTTCACAGCTTGCCCACCTGTCTCTCGGTTCCGGAACGGATGTGGGAATGCTGTTTCATCGGCCCTCCGAGATCGCCCAGCCGGGGGTTCGCGCGTGCCTGCGGAGCCCCCGCCTGGTCGCGCCCGCAGCGCTGCACAGGGGTCAACCCGGCACGAAGTCGCCCGTTCGCTGGATACATGTCCGTCGACCGCGCGGAGGCGCGAACCGCGGTTCACGGAGGCTGAAGAGATCTCTCCGGGAAGCGGGATTCCCCCGTCCGACTCCGCACAAATCGACGGGATCGTGACACGAGCGGCGCACGTCCCGGCTTGCGCGGATCGCGGCTATCCGCCATATCAAGACAGTTCGATGACAAGAGATGCCAACGCAATTTTCCGGGCCGAGAACGGCGCGCTCGAGCGGCTGAGCGCGCTCGAGACCCTCAAGGGCCTCAAGAACCGCGAAGCCGTGACTCTCGGCGACCTCGTCCGCTACCTCGAGTCGCGCGGACTCTGGGCCCAGTTCGGCAAGATCACCCTCTCCGACCTGCGCGACGGCTTCGGCGCCCAGCCCGAGGCGAGCGCCAACGACGAGGTCGCCGCGAAGACTCCGGTAAAGAAGAGGAAGCAGCGCATCCTCGAGGACGAGCTCGCCGACATCGAGGTCTCGCCGACCGCGAAAGAAGCTCCCCCCGAGGACGGCGGCATGTCGACCGACGAGGTCGCCCGCCAGGTGCTGCCCTTCGTCGAGGGCAACGGCGACGTCACCGTCGAGGACATCGCGGAGTACACCCGCATCGATCGCAAGGTGCTGCGGCACCACCTCGCCGCGCTGGTCAAGCAGGGGCGGCTCGAGCGGATCGGCGTCGGCCGGCACGCGGTCTATTCGACGCTGTGATCGTCAGCTTCGCGGCCGCGACAGCGCCGCGAGACTCGGCAGCACGAGGATCGCCGTGATCGCGGCGATTGAAATACCCATCACCGCGAGCGCACCGATGCCGCGCAGGCCGCCGTTGTCGGCGATCATGAAGGCTGCGAAGCCCATGACGGTCGTCGCGGTGGCGGCCAGGATCGCCGCGCCGGTGCCCCCGAGCGCGTTGGCCAGTCCGCCAGGTTCGCCGTGCAGGCGCCGGATGCGGTCGGTCAGATAGACGCCGTTGTCGACGCCGATGCCGATGATCGCCGGCAAGATCGGTATGTTGAACAGGGTGAAGCGGACGTCGAGCAGGCCCATGAGGCCGACCAACCAGAGCATCCCGAGCGCGAGCGGCAGCAGCGTCAGCAGCGTCTGGCCGATCGATCGCAGCTGCAGCACGACCAGGAAGGCGATCAGCGCGACCGAGGCGCCGAGCACGTAGGGCGCCTCGCGCAGCATCATGCGGTACATCAGCGCGTAGACGGTCGTCTCGCCGACGAACACCGGCGCGACCTCGCGCTGTACTCCCAGCGGCTGCGTATAGGTCATCGTCTCGGCCATGAACAGGGCGCCCTTGCCGATGTCCGCGGCGTCGAAGTTCGGGTAGGCGTGGACCGCGAACTTGCCGTCGGCGCTGCGCAGCCTGTCCAGTAGCGCGGGCGGCAGGCGGTCGACGGTCACCGGCTCGGCCTTGAGCATGCGCTGCAGACGACGCGCGTCCTCGGAGCTGAGGCCCGAGGCCCTGGCCTGCTCGCGCTGCTCGGCGCGCTTCTCGAGGCGCTCCCAGGTCGCCTCGGGCACATCCTCGGTGATCGCGGCGATCGCCTCCTTGCGCTTCGCCACGTCGATCGTGGGGTCGGGCAGCAGGTCGGGCGCGCCGAACAGCTCGGCGACCGTGGTGGTGCCGGCCGCGGAGCCTTCGGCCTGTTCTGCCCTCGCGTGGCTCAGCACGGCGCGCGCCTGCTCGAGGCTGTCGACCACGAGGATCGCCGCGTGGATGTCGCGACCGAAGATCTCGCTGATGAGGAAGATGTCGGACTCGACCTGCGCGCGGGTGCGATCCGACTGCAGTTCGCGGCCGTTGTTCTCGAACTGGGCCCGGCGCGCGCCGTAGCCGGCGACTCCGCTGACGAGCACGACGAGCATGAGCACCAGGCCGGGCCGGCGCAGCACCGCCATCGCCAGCAGGTCCGCGGTCTCGGGCCGGCGTTGCAGCGCGCGTCGCATGCCGCGCAGCAGCGAGGCCGAGGGCGCCGCGTCGGCCTCGCCCCACTCCGTGCGTCGCACGATGCGCTTGACCCCCGTCATGCACAGCGCCGCCGGGTATACGGTGACCATCGCCAGCAGGCACAGCGCGACGCCGGAGCCTGCGATCAGGCCGAACTCGTGGAACGCCGGGAACGCCGAGCTGGCCATCACCGCGAACGCGCCGAGGGTCGTGCCGGACGCGACCAGCAACGGCGCGATCAGCCCGCCGAACGCGCGCGTGATCGCCTCGTTGTCGGACACACCCGCCTGCTCCTCGCGCACGCGCAACAGGAAGTGGATGCCGGCGTCGATGCCCATGCCCATGACGACCGTCGAGATCAGGCTGGTCAGGGTGTTGAGGTGGCCGAGCACCAGCTGCGTGAAGGCCATCGACCAGACCACGCCGCACACCAGCGGCACCATCAGGGTCCACACCGCCCGGCCGGAGCGCAGCAGCAGGTAAAGGATCGCGATCACGCCGAAGACCCCGAACAGGCCGCTCTTGAGCATGTCTTCGCTGATCGTCGCGCGCTCGTCGGCCTTCACGATGTACGGCCCGACGATGTTCCACGTCATCGCCGAGCCCGCCCATGGCGCCTCGGGTTTTTCATGGACCGCGGCGACCGTCGATCTCATCTCGGCGCTCACCCGCTGCGAGAAGTCGAGGTCGCTCGAGGCCTGCGTCGGGTGCACCAGCAATACCAGCGCGTCGATGCCGTCGCGCTCGAAGTAGTCGCGAAAGTGCGTGCGCCCCGACGCCTGGTCCTGCATCTCGCGCACGAACTTCTGCAGCGCCTCCGGGGCCGCCTCGTCCGGAGCGTCGAGGCAGATGTCGGGCTCCGCCTTGCACAGCTCGTAGTGGGTCCACGCGGACACGAGCTCGGTGAGCCGCTCCATCTCCGCGTCGGTGAAATAATAGAGCGCGTGGTCGGTGAAGAACTCGCTGCGCAGGCGATACTCGACGTCGCGCACCAGAGTGCTTCGGCCGAGGGTCGCCGCCAGCTCGTCGGCGAACGCGTGGCGCTGCTCCGGCGTGCCGTCCTTGACGACGACGTTGACGCTACCGAGCGCGCCGAACGATGTTTCGATGCGGTCGAGGCTCACCAGCACGGGGTCGCCGGTCGGCAGCAGGGAGCGCAGGTCGCTGTCGATGTGCAGGCGCGAGGCCAGCCATCCGGCCAGCGCCGTCAGGACCACCGCGAGCACGAGGACCAGCCGATGAAAGCGCAGGACCCACGCGATCCAGCGATCGCGCAGGCGCAGGTTACGGGCCGGCGGCAAGGCGCGGCCATCTTGCCCCAAGCGACCCCGCAGGACCAGCGGCGCGGTAGCGCCCTCAGGCTCCGCCGGCGGCAGGAGCCTCGATCACGGCGTCGGGATCCCCGGCGACCGCGGCCACGGTCGAGCCGGCCTGCGAGAGCGTCTGATGAATGATCGCCCGGACGTGGGCCTCGACCCGGTAGGCACCGGCCACGCTGAGGTGGATGCCGTCGCCGGCGCGCACGCGTTCGGTCTTGCCGCCGGGCACACCGTCGATGTCGAGGCGGTCGGTGTACTGGCCGCGGTCGTTGGCCAGCAAGCGCCAGATATCTATAAAATGCCCGCCGGGGCGGATCGCCATCTCGGCGCGGAAGATCGTGTTGACCCGTTGCACGCGCACGTGAAATTTTTCCGGGCGCATCACCGGCATGCCGATCCAAAACAGCGGCTTGCCACCCGGCGCGACGATGTCGGCGAACGCGTTGATCCGGCGGGCATACTCCGCGGACCAGCCGGGTTCGGGCCACGTGATCCACTCGCCCTTGCCCATCCAGAGGCCCTGGACGTCGTTGCCGCCGAACATTGCGACCACCGCGTCGGGCGGGAAGGCCTGGGCCTGGGCCTTCGCCTCCTTGGGCCACGAGAAGAAGTCCGGCCGCGCGAGGCCGGTGCTGCTCTTACCCTTGCGCTGCACGCTGTAGCCGTGCTCCTTGCGCAGGCCGTTCTCGAGGAACAGCCCGACCCCGCCGGCGATCATGCTGTCGCCGAGGATCAGGATCTTCTTCGCGTTGGGGTCGACGGGCACGCTCGGCTTTGCGGCCTGGCCTGGGCGCGGTAGCAGCGCGAAGGTCGTCGCGCTCGCCGCCGCCAGCAACAGGCGCCGACGCGTCAGCTCGGGGGTCTTGTTCGGGTACACCATGGTCTTGTTCGCCGGGCGGACGGACGTGAATGTGCCCAAACTTGTTCCGCCGCGCACTGGTTTTCACGCACCGACGCGGGTATCACCATCGGCCCGGGCCCCCGAAGAGACCTCGCCATGACCGAACTCGACACGCAAAAGTACCTCGCCAACCTCGTCAGCAACCACAAGGTCCTGCTGTTCATGAAGGGCAACAAGACCTTCCCGCAGTGCGGGTTCTCGGCCGCGGTCGTCGAGGTGCTCAAGCGCCACGGCGTGCCCTTCGAGACCATCAACGTGCTGCAGGACGCCAGCGTGCGCGACGGCATCAAGCAATTCTCGAGCTGGCCGACGATCCCCCAGCTCTATATCAACGGCGAGTTCATCGGCGGCTGTGACATCGTCCGCGAGATGGACGCCAACGGCGAGCTCGCCGACAAGTTGCAGCAGGCGACCGCCCCGCGCGAGGCCTGAGCACCCCGGGTACGGGGCCCGTCGGGGCCCCGCGCTGTGGTTGTTGTGACCGGCCGGCGCTCACGGAGACGTGCAGACGCCGACCGGCGGGTCCTGCATCGGGACATCCTTGCAGGTGGTGCCCGCGGGGCACGGCGTGCCGCCCATTTCGCACGGGCCGTAGAGGTCGTCGCCCATGCCGCCCGGGTCGGTCGTCGAACCGGCGGTCGCGTCCGTCGTCGAGCCCGCGGTCGCGTCCGTCGTCGAGCCGCCATGCCCATGAACGCACGCGCGCGAAAAGAGACCTCTCGCATGTCACCGCCGAGGCGGTGACATCTGCATGCCACCGATGTGCGCGGGTGGCAGATGTTGCTGCGGATGGCCGCTGCTCAGACCGGGTACTGGCAGATCAGGTCGTCGAAGCACTGCATGCCGTCCGGGCAGGTCTCGCCGCCGGTGCACAGCAGCACGCAGTGGCTCGACGGAGCCAGGCAGGCCATGCCGCCGCCGCCCGTCATCACGCAATCCTCTTTCTCGGCCTCGCACACGTCGCCCATCTTGCACGCCGCGCCCGACGAGTCCGGGTTGAAGACACACGCGGGCTGAGCATCGCCGGTCGCGCCGTCCGGGCACATGTCCTGGACGTCGCACTTCGGCGCGCAGACAACGCCACCCATCGAGAAGCTGGCCGCCGCGAAGCCCTCCTCGCACGGCATCATCGGGTTCATCGGGTCCGGCGCGGGCCAGTTGGGGTCGGCGGCACCGCCGGTGGTCGTATCGCCGCCGGTGGTGTTGGTCGTGTCCGTCGTCGTGCCGACGTCCTCCGTGGTGCCCACCGACGGGTCGGTCGTCGAGCTGGTCGCCGCGTCCGTGGTCGTACCGGTGCCCGGGTCGGCCGTCGTGCCGCTCGCCTCGTCCCCGGTGGTCGTCGGGTTCATGACCCCGGTCGTCGTCGGCATGTCCATCGTGCCGGCGCTCGGGTCGCTCGTCGTGTCCGCGTCCGTCATCGTGACATTCGCGGTCGGGTCGCCCGTCGGCGTGTTGGTCGTCGGATTGGTGGTCGTGACGTTGCCGTCGTCACCGCAGGCTGCGAGGCCGAGGACAAGAGTGAGCGTGGTCGTGAAAGAGGTCAGTGCGCGCATTTTCAGGTAACTCCAGAGAAAGTTGGGGCGCGCCCGGGCCGGCGGCAAGGCGCGCGCAACGTTACATACCTGCCATACCCACGGGGACACGAATTTACCCCCTGCGCGAAAGGAGACGTCTCGCACACGACCTGGCGCGGAAGCGGCGACATCGCCCCGTGCGTGCGTTACGATGGCGAACAGACGAGGAAAATCACGATGGCATTGCCCGACTTCAAAGTGTTCATCGCGGGGAGTTTGCTCGGCGCCGGGCTTGTCGCCTGTTCGCCGACCGAGAGCGCGGGCGAGTGTACGGCCAGCAAGGCCTGCACCAACCGCGGCGAGGCCTGCGATCTCGCCCTGCAGGAGTGTGTCGCACAGGACCTCTCGGTCGACGCGACGAGCGACGAGCCGACCCCGGCGAGCTTCTCGGGCGTGGCGCTGCCGTTCTTTCGCGGACGCATCTGCATGCCGACGCGGGTCCAGCCGGGCGACGCCGTCCCGGTGAAGATCTCGACATGTGTGCACCCGTGCGTCACCGCCGGCGCCTTCAACTTCAAAAAGCAATACACCTGCTCGGGCTCCTACTGCGACGCGGCGGTGTTGCAGTGGTATGGCGCCGCGGCGGGCATGGCCTGCCCGGAGGACGCCTTCGGCTCGTTCGACCGCTCGCAGTGTGTGTACGGCCCCGACGTGCTGGCGAGCGCCGGTCCGTTCGTGATCGACAGCGGTCCCGTCCGAGGCAACGCTCAGGTCGAGGTCCCCTTCCTCACCAACGACGACGCCGCGAAGATCCGCGACGGCGCGGCCGTCCCTGAGATCTGGGAGATCATCAAGCAGTACCCGCAGTCGGACGAGCGGATCTTCTCGATCTCGATGGACGGTGCCAACCCGGCCGCGCCCGCCGACTGCAGCGACGAGAGCAAGTGTGACTGCCGGGAGATCGGCTTCTGAGCGTCGTCCCGGGACAGGACGAGCCCGCTGAGTTTGAGCCGCCGCCCCGCGGCACCCGCCCGAAGATCGGCCTCGTCCTGTCCGGGGGCGGGGCCCGCGGCGCGTACGAGGTCGGCGTCCTGCGCTACATCCGGGAGCGCCTCAAGGGCGAGAGCAAGATCGACATCATCACCGGCAGCAGCATCGGCGCGATCAATGGCGCCTACATCGCTGCCACCGCCGACCGCCCACGCGCGCAGGGCCGACTGCTCGCGCGCGTGTGGTCCGAGCTCAACCTCGACGAGGTGTGCCGCTTCGGCTGGGCGCAGATGCGAACGCTGCCGCAGATGCTGTTCGGCAAGGTCCGCGACAGGACCACCCACGGCGCGCAGCTCGGCGGCCTGGTCGACCCGCGGGCGATGCAGGCGCTGGTGCGCACGCGCCTGCCGTGGCACGCGATCACCGAGAACCTACACCGCGGTCACCTCTCGGCGATCTCCGTCACCGCCACCGAGGTCGCTACCGGCAACGTCACGATCTTCGTGCAGACCGCGAGCGGCACCTTGCCGCCGCACTGGCCGTCGGCGCAGCGGCAGAGCGTGGTGTTGACGCCGATCACCGCCGCCCACGCGCTCGCCTCTGGTGCGATCCCCGTGATGTTCCCGGCCGTGCGGGTCGGCGACCAGCTGTTCTCCGACGGCGGCCTGCGCCAGAACACCCCGCTGCGCCCCGCGATGCGCCTCGGCGCGACCCGCCTGCTCGTCATTGGTCTGCGCCACAAGCCCGACGCCGGTGAGTTCCAGCAGATCCGTGACGAGGCCGAGACGGCCTTCCCGAGCGCGATGTTCATGATGGGCAAGGTGCTCAACGTGCTGCTGCTCGACAAGGTCGAGAACGACCTCGAGCGCATCGAGCGGATGAACCAGATCCTCGCCGCCGGCACCCGCGAGTTCGGCCCCGACTTCTCCGCGCGCCTCGCCGGCGCGATGCACAAGGACAAGTCGACGCCCTACTCGCACGTGCACACGGTGCTGATCCGGCCGAGCCAGGACCTCGGGCGCGTCGCCTTCGAGACCGTGCAACGCACCGGCCTCAGCAACTACTCCGGCGTCGTCGCCCGATGGATCCGCTGGGCCGTGCAGGCCGACGGCGCCCGCCAGGAGAGCGACCTCGCCAGCTACCTCCTGTTCGACCGCGAGTACGTCAAGCGCCTGATCGACCTCGGCTACGCCGACGCCGCCCGCCACCACGACGAGCTCACGGCCCTGTTCAACGAGTGAACCTCAACGAGTGAACTTCAGCGAGTGAACTTCAGCGAGTGAACTTCAGCGAGTGAACTTCAGCGAGTGAGCCGCCCGCTCACTTCGCCTTCGGCTTGGCCTTGCGGGCGGCCTTCTTGTCGGCCTTGGCCTTCGCGGCGTCCTCGGCCTTGACCAGGTTCTCGATCTGCGTCTGCTCGGCGCACTGACACAGCGTCACGCCGCCGAACAGGTCCATGCAGGCGGCCGCCAGGTAACGCAGGGTGCTGTCGGGGCAGAAGTGGCCGAGCATCGACGAGCACAGCGCGGCCTTGGCCGTGTCCTTGCTCTGGCACTTGCACTTCGCCGGGTCGGTCAGGCAGCCCTCGCGGTCGAACTTCACCGAACCAGGCGCCTGCGCCCGGTCCTTGGCCCCCTGCGAGGTGGAGCGCTGCTCCTGATACACGCCCTCGTCGGTCGGTGCGACCAGCGGCTCGCCCGCGGCGGCGGATGTCCCAAAGGCCAGGGATCCGAGAGCCAGGGACACGGCGAACAGGCAGGGGGCGGCGCGGCGAACGAACATGAGACCTCGGCCCGAACATAACGCATCGCCGGGGCCGAACGCCAGAGCGCGGCGGGCGAACGAGCGCGCTTGCGCGAGCCCGGCCGCCCGTGCGATGCCCTCGGCATGTCCGCCGACTCCACCACCACCGCGGCGCTGCAGGGCCGGGTGAGCGCCTGCTTCCAGGACCGCAGCCTGCTCACGGACCCCACGCACCGCGAGGCCGTACTGCAGACGATCGCCCTGCTCGACCAGGGCCAGCTGCGCGTGGCGAGCCGCTCCGAGGACGGCGAGTGGGTCGTGCACGCGTGGGTCAAGCAGGCGATCCTGCTGTTCTTCGCGACCCAGGAGCTTCGCACGATGGAGCTCGGCCCCTTCGAGTTCCACGACAAGATCGCCCTGAAGCGCGACTGGGCGGCCGCCGGCGTGCGCGTCGTGCCCCCGGCCACGGCTCGCTACGGCAGCTTCATCGAGTCTGGCGCGGTGCTCATGCCGAGCTACGTCAACATCGGCGCCTGGGTCGGCGGTGGCACCATGGTCGACACCTGGGCGACCGTCGGCAGTTGCGCGCAGATCGGCCGCCACGTGCACCTCTCCGGCGGCGTCGGCATCGGCGGTGTGCTCGAGCCGCCGGGCGCGGCGCCGGTCATCGTCGAGGACGGCTGCTTCCTCGGCTCGCGTGCGATCGTCGTCGAGGGTGTGCACCTCGAGCGTGAGGTCGTGCTCGGCGCCAACGTCACACTCACCGCCTCGACCCCGATCATCGACGTCACCGGCCCGGAGCCGATCACCCACCGCGGCCGCGTGCCGGCCCGCTCGGTCGTCGTGCCCGGCACCCGCGCCAAGGAATTCCCCGCGGGCACGTTCCAGATCGCCTGCGCCCTCATCATCGGCCGGCGCAAGGACAGCACCGACCAGCGCACCAGCCTCAACCAGGCCCTGCGCGACTTCGACGTGCCCGTATGAGCCCACACCCGGACCTCGCGCCCTTCGCGCAATTTCCACACGGACCAGCCCAGGGCCTCTGGACGCCACGCGGCGGCCGATCGTGTAGTCTGGAACAGACGCGCCGCCCGGACCGTGACAAGCCGGTGCGGGGCGTTATTCTGGGATGTCGATGAACCGTCTGCGGCCGACAAAGGGGCGACGCCCCGTGGGAACTCCTCGCCGCCTCCGCTTCGACGAGCGGGGTCCGGACGAGCTCGGCCACGACAGCCCGCCCCGCAACTACGGCGGCCCCGAGCGCGGCGGCCCCGAGTTCGACACCCGCAACCTGCCTGCGATCCGTCGCGGCGCGGTCGGCTGGGACCATTCCGTCAACCCCGAGCCGCCGGCCTATCGCGGCGCCCACGAGGCCGAGTCGCCGCTGGCAGCCCGCGTGCTCGCGCTGCTGTCCGACCCGCGCATCGACTTCCTCACCATGACCTCCGCCGCCGAGGCTCTCGGCCATCCGCGGCAAGACATCGAGACCACCCTCGAGGCCATGCGGC
>Ga0136638_10000367_pt1 | contig 10213 bp, 8 predicted proteins | sample AntDrymUQ8582206_2_FD_104671 | JGI IMG/M metagenome (GOLD analysis project Ga0136638, IMG submission 104671) | Polar desert sand microbial communities from Dry Valleys, Antarctica - metaG UQ858 (22.06) | ecosystem: Environmental > Terrestrial > Soil > Desert | place: Antarctica: Dry Valley...
GCCCACGATGTCGTCGTCGAGCACCTCGCCGAACACGGGAACCAGGATGCTGCCGTAGGTCGTGTCCTTCGTCCGGCGCAGCGTTTCCTCCGGAATCGTGAAGCGCTTCTTGAGCGGCCGGTTTCCCACTCGGCGATGGATCACGTAGAGCAGGAGCCCACCAATCATCCAACTACCGCCGGCGATGCGCGCGCCTTCATGGTCGATCGCGACGCTGATCAGCCCGGCCGCTCCGAGCACGGCGCCCAGAGCCGAGGGCAACGGAATCGAGCCTCGTCCCATAGGCACGTTCAGGGGAACCCGGAACGCACGCGGCCGGTCGGGCTCGCGGAACCGCAGGACGATCACCGACAGGTGCGCGAGCGTGAAGGCGATCATCGCGCCGAAGGCGAACAGGCCGGCAAGGAACTCGATGTCGTTCGAGAGCGCCAGCCCGAAGGCGATCACCGCCGCGATCACGATGGTCACGTAGGGGGTCGACCGGACCGGGTCGAGCCGCGAGAGCACGCTGGGGATCTGGCGGTTGCGCCCGAGCGAATACGCAAGGCGCCCGATGCCCAGCATCTGACTGTTCGAGGCGGAGAGAAGCACCAGCGCTCCCATGGCGCCCACGGCGTAACCGAGGACTTCCGCCAACCATTGCGGTTCAAGCGCAGAGGCCAGACCGAGTACCGGCGCATCGATGAACGCTCCGCCGAGTGCGGTGCGCCCGTCCTGTACGGGCACGGCCATGAGCGCCGCCAGCGAGATGCCGAGGAACAACAGGACTGCCGCGCCGCTGGCGGTGACCACCACCCGCCGCAGACCGCGGCGGCCCACGCGCAGCTCCCCGGCCAGCCCGGATGCGGCCTCGATCCCGGTGCAGGCCACGGTGGCAATCACGGCCGCGAAGATGAGGTCGTCGGTCCGTGGCGCGGAGCCGAGGTTCACCGTGTCGGTGAGCAGTCCGAGGTCGAACAGCTGGATCAGGCCCGTCACCGCGATCACCGTGAGGAGCACGAAGCTCGCCAGGGTCAGCCGCAGGACCGTTTGAAAGCGTTGAGCCGAGAGCCCGCGCACGTTGGCCCACGCCACGTAGGCGATCACGGCCGCGGTGATGGCAACCTCGAGCAGCCCCTCGTCGGCCTCGCCCCAGAAGGCGGCCAGGTAGTGCGGCACCACGAAGGCGCCGATCGACAACACGATCAGGTAATCGAGGAGGATCGCCCAGCCCGCGATGAAGCTCCACAGCTCGTCGAACGCGTACCGGGCAAACGAAGACGCACCCCCGCGCTCGGCGTGGAGCGAGGTGCCCTCCACGTAGGTGAGCATCGTGCACACGAAGAACACGGCGGCCGCGAGGTACGCGAGCGGTGTAAGCCCCAGCGCGCCACCGGCCACCACGCCGAGACCGAAGTAGATCGAAGAACCGACCGCGCTGAGAGCGATCGCGAAGAGCGCCGGCTCACCTAGGCCGCGCCCGATGCGCGCCTCGGTCTCGCTCTCTCTGGAGAATCCCTCGCGGGCGGAGCGGATGCTCGCGCGCTGCGTCACGCGCCGCGGTCCGAGCCGCCGCCGCGGCGGACCAGCCACAGCCGTGCGGCCCCCAGGACGGTCAAAGCGAGACCCAGCACGACGCCCAGGGCCAAGGGCCCTCCGCCGCGGGCCAGGGTGCTCGCCAGCATGCCCAGCCCGAGAACGAACAGCACCGCGTTGAGCAGCACCGACGAAGCGAGGTAGGCCCTCTCCATCAGTTCGATGTTAGGGCGCTGGGGCCGGTTCCTCGGGCTTGGAGGAGTCGATGATCACGCGGCACGGACGCTCGGAGAGCACCGTTTCCAGCGTGCGGCCAAAGATCGATGTGCCGGTGCGCCGCGGCGGGATGGTCATGACCACAGCAGCGGCGTCGATGTCGCGCGCCTCCCCCACGATCCGCCGCCCCGCCTCCCCTGCGCGGACCTTCTCCCAGTGACCGGTTACCCGGCGCCCCCCTCGTACGCGGGCGGAGTCGATCGCCTCCTGGGCCTTGGCTTCAGCGTCGGGCATGCCCGCGTCGATCGGGGCGCTCGCGGGCACGGTGATCGTGACGAGCACGTGGATACCCCGCCGGCGCCGGGCGGCCAGCTTGGCCGCCGTGGAGATGGCTTCACCCGAGTACACACCGTCCTCGAACGCGACCAGCACCGAGCGGTACTCCACCTCGCGCTCGACGATCGGGTCCGGGATGGCGATCTTTGCGGTCTGCGTGAGCGTGAGCCCCTGGCTGCGGCGGTAGGCCACAAAGGCGACGAGTCCGAGCGCCATCCATGCCGTGCCGGCAGCGAGCGTGACCAGGTCGAGCGCCGCCAGCACGATGAACGCGATCCCCGTGCTCAGGCCGCCGAACACAGAGAGCAACGGCAGATCGACGCCCCTTATGCGCACGTTGCCCGGACTGCGGTAGGGGCGCTCCTTGTCGGGTTGGGTCGCCCGCAGCACGCAGACCGAGACGTGGGCGATGGTGAAAGAGAGCATCGCGCCGAAGGCGTAGATCGTGCCGAGGAACTCCGCTTGGCCGGGCACGATGGTGAGTGCGGCGATCGTGCCGAAGATGATGATGGCGATGTAGGGCGTTCGGTACTTCGGGTGCAGCTGGCGCAGGCGCTCGGGGAGCTGGCGGTACTGGCCCATCGAGTAGGTGAGCCGCGAGATCCCGATCAGGCCCGCGTTGGTGGCGATGAAGAGGATCGTGGCGGCAAGGATCCCCACGTAGATCTCGGCGGCCACCTGCAGGGGCCCGAGCTCGATGTTCTCGACCACACCGAGGATCGGGTCGTCCGCGTAGCCGCCTTCCTCCTTCGACAGCGCGAGCAGCGTCTGGCCGTCCTCGACGGGCATGGCCGACAGGGCAACCGCCGGCAGGAAGGCGTAGATCACCGCCACGGCGATCACCACCCCGCCGATCCCTCGAGGGATCGTCCGACCGTAGTCGCGGGCCTCTTCGGCCATGTTGGAGATCGTCTCGATGCCGGTGTAGGCGACCATGCCCACGGGGATCGCCACCAGGAAGTTGCCGAGCGTCGGCGTGGTGCCGAAGTCCACGTTGGAGATGAGGGTGTCCGGCGAGAACACCAGCACCAAGCCGACGATCACCAGAAGCACCTGGGTGACGAAGTCCGCCACCGCGAAGAACACGTTCACGCCGGCCGACTCCTTCACCCCGACCACGTTCACCAAGCTCAGCACCGCCACCACCCCGATCCCGAAGATGATGTCGCCGGGTGATTCGCTGAGCGGCTCGTAGAACACGCCTAGGTAGTGCGGTACGAAGAAGGCGGAGATCGAGACGGTGATGATGTAGGTGAGCATCTGGCCCCAGGCGGCGAAAAAGGACCAGAACTCGTTGAAGGCCCGGCGAGCGAAGGACGACGAGCCGCCGGCCTCGGGGTACATCGTGGTGGCCTCGGCGTAGGTGGCGGCGGTGGCGGCAAAGATCACGCCGGCGATCAGGAAGACCACCGGCGTCATGCCAAGGGCGAAAACCGCCACCAGCCCGAGCGCGTAGTAGATCGAGCTGCCCACGTTGCCGTAGGCCGTCGAGAACAGCGCGCCGGTGCCCAGCACCCGCTCGAGTGCGGCGTCCTTGGGTCTGCGCTCGGCCATCGCGGCGGAAAGCTAACCGCCCCGTCCCGGCGTCGGTGGGGCGGGGCCGTGGAACTTTCGGGGCGGGGCTTAGATCAGGAAGGGGATGATCAGGATGGCCACGATGTTCGCGACCTTGATCATCGGGTTGATCGCCGGCCCGGCGGTGTCCTTGTAGGGGTCACCCACCGTGTCGCCGGTGATGGAGGCCTCGTGGGCCTCGGATCCCTTGCCGCCGTACTCGCCGTCCTCGATCAGCTTCTTGGCGTTATCCCACGCGCCGCCACCGGCGGTCATCGACACCGCCGTGAAGAAGCCGACGATGATCACGCCGATCAGCAGTCCGCCCAGCGCCTGGTAGGAGAGAAGTCCCACCACCACCGTGACCACGATGGGAATGAGCGCCGGGGCGATCATCTCCTTCTGGGCTGCCGTGGTCACGATCGCCACGCAGTTGGCGTAGTCGGGCTTCTCGGAGCGGTCCATGATTCCCGGCTTCTCCTTGAATTGCCGGCGGACCTCCTCCACCACGAGGCCACCCGCGCGCCCGACCGACTCGATCGACAGCGCCACGAACAGGAAGACCATCATGCCGCCGATCAGCAGTCCCACGAGCACCTCCGGCTGGGAGATGTCGAAGGTGATCGCCGCGCTCTTGCCCTCGGATCTGGCCTCGTCTCGAAGCTCCTCCACGAACGCCGCGAACAGCACGAGCGCCGCGAGCACGGCCGAGCCGATCGCGTAGCCCTTGGTGACCGCCTTGGTGGTGTTACCGACCGCGTCGAGCGGATCGGTCACGTCGCGAACTTCCTGGGGCATGTCGGCCATCTCCGCGATGCCACCGGCATTGTCGGTGATCGGACCGAACGCGTCGAGCGCCACGATGAGCCCGGTGAGTGAGAGCTGGGCCATCACCGCCACGCCGATGCCGTAGATGCCGGCCAGCTCGTTGGCCGCCAGGATGCCCAGCGCCAGGAGGATGGCCGGGGCCGCCGTGGACTGAAAGCCCTGGGCGAGACCCTGGATGATGTTGGTGGCGTGGCCGGTCTGTGAGGCCCGCGCCGTGCTCTTCACCGGCGAGAAGCGGGTGGACGTGTAGTAGTCGGTGATCACGAACAGGCCGGCGGTGATGCCGATGCCGATGAGCGTGCAGAGCCAGAAGTCAAAGCCGCTGGCAACGTCGCCGCCACCGGTGATGAGGCTCGAGGCGCCGTCCTGGAACGAGATGTCGTCCATCAACCAGAGGGTCACGGGCAGGAAGGCGAGCGCCGCGATCACGCCCGAGACGATGAGTCCCTGGTAGAGGGCACGCTCCACGTTGCCGGCCGCGCTCTTGACGGCGTAGGTGCCGATGATCGAAGCGATGATCGACACGCCGCCGATCACGAGCGGGTAGACGGCCACGGTGTCGATCTCGTTGAAGGTGAGAACGCCCAGGAGCATCACGGCGACCGCGGTGACCGCGTAGGTTTCGAAGAGGTCGGCTGCCATGCCGGCGCAGTCGCCGACGTTGTCGCCCACGTTGTCGGCGATGACGGCCGGGTTGCGGGGGTCGTCCTCGGGGATGCCGGCCTCGATCTTGCCCACGATGTCGGCGCCCACGTCGGCCGCCTTGGTGAAGATGCCGCCGCCCAGACGGGCGAACACCGAGATGAGCGATCCGCCGAAGCCGAGACCCACGAGAGCGTCGATGGCTTCCTTCTTGTCAACGTCGAAGAGCACCAGCACGCCGTAGTAGCCGGCAACGCCGAGCAGGGCCAGGCCCGCCACGAGCATGCCGGTCACGGCGCCGCCCTTGAAGGCCACCTCGAGCGCGGGGCCGATGCCGCCGCGGGCGGTCTCGGCCACGCGGGCGTTGGCCCGCACGGACACGTTCATGCCGATGAACCCGGCCGCCCCGGAGAGCACACCGCCGATCACGAAGCCGATGGCGGCTTCGATGTCGAGCCCTATGGCGAGAATGATGGCCAACACCACGGCCACGATCCCGATGATCTGGTACTGGCGAATCAGGTAGGCGCTTGCGCCCTCCTGCACGGCTCCGGAGATGAACTGCATCTCCTCGTTGCCGGGAGATTTGGCCAGGAGCCAGCGGGCGGTCACTATGCCGTAGACCACCGCGGCAGCCGAGCAGGCCAGCGCAACGATGATCCCGTAGTCGGTCAGGAACTCAGTCAAGGGGTGTGTCCTCCGTAAGGGTTCGGTATCAGGCGGGGCCCGGGGCCGTGCGCCAGAGGGCGCTCAAGCATGGTCGTGAGACGACTCCGCCCGGAAAGCGACGCGCCATTCTACCGACCGCGCGGACAGAACGCGCTGCGAGTGGATTCTTCAGTGCACGATTGCGCTCGAGAGCGCCGTGGCACAGGCGTCGTCGGGCTGCTTGCCGATCCGCGGCACCGCGGCGAAGAGCAGCGAGCGCAGCTTCTCCAGGTTCTCCTTGAACACCAGGAAGGCGGCCTCTGCCGACACCGGGGGCACGTCGGGCATGCCCTCGAGGCCCACGTCGTAGTCGGTGACGAGCGACACGTTGGCGTAGCAGAGCTCGAGCTCGCGAGCCAGCCACGCCTCGGGGTACTGGGTCATGTTCACCACGTCCCAGCCGGCGTGGGAGAACCACCGCGACTCGGCGCGGGTGGAGAACCGCGGGCCCTGGATGACCACCACCGTGCCTCCGTCGATCACCGGGATCCCCAGCTCGCGCGCGCAGCCGGCAAGCGTCTCGCGCAGCCCCACGCAGTAGGGGTCCGCGGCGGAGACGTGGGTGGTCTGCGGGCCGTCGTAGAAGGTGTCCTCGCGCCCGCGCGTGCGGTCCACAAACTGGTCGCAGAGCACGAAGGTGCCCGGCTCGAGCTCGGGCTTGAGCGCGCCGCAGGCCGAGGGGCCGAGTATCCGCTTGACCCCCACCTCCTTCATCGCCCACAGGTTGGCGCGGTAGTTGATGCGGTGAGGCGGCAGCGTGTGCTCGTCCCCGTGGCGGGGCATGAAGGCTACCCCTGCACCCTCGATCTCACCCATGCGGATGCGTGCGGAGGGCGGCCCGTAGGGCGTGTCGAGCGCCACCTCCTCGACGTCGTCGAGGAAGCTGTAGAAGCCCGACCCACCGAAGATCCCGACCGGATCGGTCAAGCGCCGGGTGGCGTCCAGATCTTGGCGCGTGCCTTGGCCCGCTCAGCCTCACCGTCGTCAGCCTTCGAAGCTTCAGCCGGCGGCGATGACGGTGGCGGGGGCGGAGAGACGTCCACTCCCGGCCCTGCTGCCGCGCTGGGCGCGGAAAGCTGGGCGAAGGCCATCTGCAGCTGCGACAGCGCCTGACGGATCGGTTCGGCCTGCTCCTCGGGCGTCAGCGGCATGAGCGCGCGCACGGCGTCGATAGCCATCCGGGCCTGGTCGAGGTCGCGCTCGGGCGCCTCCTGGCCCGGCTCGGCGGTGAGCCCCAGCCGGCGGGCGGCGAGGTTCACGAGCGTGGCCACCGTCTGCAGCACCACGTCCTCGACCCGGAGACGGCTCATCTGCTCGTCCAGCGCGGCGCGCAGCTCTTCCTCGGTGGGTTCTCCCTGTGGGGGTGGTGGCTCGTGCATGTCAGCTAGCTACTCCGGCGCCAGCATACGAGCGCTGGGTCTCGGACACCTCCTCCGCGAACACCTCTTCCACCGACGCCCCACCCTCCAGGGCGCGGCGCTGGCGCTGCGCGCCGTTCTCCGCGGGCTCGGCAGACTCGATCCGCAGCGCGGCCCGGGCGGGCCCGCTCCACGCCAGCAGCCGGTCCGCCACCGCCGCGGCGGGGAACTCCTCCCCTCGCTCCAGGTCGATCAGCTTGCCGCCGAGCCCGTAACGGATGGCCCGCCAGAAGTTCTCCTCGATCGAGCGCCCCGGCGGGTCCGCGAAGGCCACGCCCTCGTCGTAGTCCAGGGCCGCCTGGGCCACGCAGGCGGTGATCAGGCCCGCTAGAGCAGTGGAGTCGTGCGCGCTCGACTGGGCGTCGCAGATCCGCACCTCCACGGTGCCGAACGCGTGGTGGGGCCGAACGCTCCACCAGAGCTGGGTGTGCTCGACGATCGACTCCGTGCGCACCAGCAGGTTCACGTAGTCGGCGTAGGCCGCGAAGTTGTGGAAGGGATCGGGTATGCCGCAGCGCGGGAAGCTCTTCGTGAAGATCTGGCTGCGAACCGACTGCAGCCCCGAGTCCACACCGTCGAGGAAGATCGAGTTGGCCGACAGCGCCAGCAGCTCGGGAAGGATGGGGCGCAGGCGATCGCAGACCGCCATTGCGCGGTCGGCCCCCCGGATACCCACGTGCACGTGCAGCGAGAAGGTGTTGTTGCGCCGCGCCACGTACTGCAGGCCCTCCTGCAGGCGGTGGTAGTGCTCGGTGTCGATGATCCGCTGGTCCTGCCACGGGCTGAAGGGATGGGTGCCGGTGGCCGAGAGCTTCGCGTCGTTCTCCCCTGCCAGCCGGATGAGCCGGGCGCGAGCGTCGGCCTGTGAGCGCACCGCGTCGGAGAAGGTCTCGCCGCGTCCCGAGCGGATCTCGATCTCGGAGGAGATCAACTCCCCGGCAACCGCGGTGGCCAGCACCTCGTCGTCCTGCGCAGCCTCGCTCAACTCCTCGTAGCGGTGGTCGAGCGCAAGCGTGTCCGGGGCGAGGATGCCGAACTCCTCCTCGATCCCGACCGTGAAGTCCTTCGACGCCTCGAAGACCTCCCTCGCCTTCCCCATGTCCAGGTCGGCACCGGCCATGCTGATCTACGCGAGATAGAAGTACAGCGCGTACAGCAGGTCGACGGCGGGGCTCGAGGTGTGCACCGTCACTTCGGGTGGCACCCGCAGGAGCGCCTCCGAGTAGTTGAAGATGATCTTCACGCCGGCGTTCACGAGCTCGTCGGCCACGCCCTGGGCGGCTTCGGTAGGCACTGCGATCACGCCCACCACGATCTCGTCTCGCTGCACCACCTGGGGCAGATCGTGGATGTCGCGGATCTCGAGCTTGCCCCCCACGCGCTTGCCGATCTTCTTGGGGTCGGTGTCGAAGAGAGCGACCACGCGGAATCCGTGGTCCGCGAACACATCTGAGCCCGCGATTGCCCGGCCCAGGTGGCCGGCGCCGAAGAGCGCGATGTTGTGCTGGCCGCTCGTATGCAGGATCTTGCGGATCTGCGAGACGAGCGCGTCCACGTTGTAACCCACCCCGCGCTTGCCGAACTTGCCAAACCCCGATAGATCGCGGCGGATCTGGGTGGAGTTCACGTGCGTGTAGTCCGCCAGCTCCTGGGAGGAGATGGTGTCCTTGCCCATCTTCTTGGCCTGGGTGAGCACCTGCAGATAGCGAGAAAGCCGCGCCGCGACTCCGATCGAGAGCCGCTCGGGAGTGAGCTCGTCGATCGCAGGCAGGTCCGGGTAGCTCACGGGTCCACTCTACCGAGCAAACCCCTGAGCGAAGGCTCGTCCACCCCCAGCTCGAGCGCCTCCTTCCCATCCACGTCGAGCACCGGGATGCGCTCTCCGTACTCGCGGTAGAGGCGGGGATCGAGCGAGACGTCCACCTCTTCCAGATCGAACGGAATATCCGCGCGCACCGCCGCCACCGCCGCCTTGGCGTCGTCGCAGAGGCAGCAGCCGGGCTTGCCGTAGAGCGTGACGGTGGTCATGCGACCAGCCTGGCGGCCGCGTCCAGGGAGAGGTACCCGGGATAGGGCAGCGGGTCGGTGAACCGGGCGGCGGCGGCGATCATCGCGGCATTGTCGGTGCACAGGTCCATCGGCGGCGCGTACAGGCGCACACCGAGCTCCCCGCAGAGCTCGGTCAGGGATTCGCGCAGGCCGGAGTTGGCCGCCACGCCTCCCCCGATGGACAGGCGCGACAGGCGCTCGCTGCCGATGGCCTGGGCAACGCGTGCGCTAAGGGCCACCACGATCGCCGCCTGGTAGGAGGCGGCCAGGTCCGCCCGGCGAGCCTCGGCCTCGCGCTCGCCCAGCTCGCGCACCTTGTAGAGCAGCGACGTCTTGAGCCCGCTGAAGCTGAAGTCCAGCCCGTCCCCGGGGGCAGAGCGCGGGAAGCCGAACGCCTCGGGGTCTCCTTCTCGAGCGAGCTTGTCGAGCTCGGGGCCCCCCGGATAGCCGAGGCCAAGGAGCCTCGCTCCCTTGTCGAAGGCCTCACCCGCCGCGTCGTCGAGGGTCTGGCCGAGGACCTCGTAGGACGATGGGTGCTCGACCCGCGCGAGGAAGGTGTGCCCTCCGCTTGCCACGAGGCTCAGGTAGGGCGCCTCGATCGGGTCGGGCTCCAGCGTGCTGGCCACCACGTGGCCGTGCAGGTGGTCGACCGCAGTAAGGCCCAGCCGCCGCGGCGCCGCCGTGGCCTTGGCCCAGGAAACACCGACCAGAAGCGCTCCGATCAGGCCCGGGCCCTGGGTCACGGCCACCGACTCGATGTCACCGAAGCTCACGCCGGCCGTCTCCAGCGCATCCGCAGCCACGGCGTCGATCAGCTCGAGGTGGCGCCTGGACGCCACCTCGGGAACCACGCCCCCGTAGCGGGCGTGCAGCAGCCCCTGGGAGGCGACGCGGTTGGACAGCACCTCGCCGCGCGGCGAGACCACCGCGGCACAGGTGTCGTCACA
>Ga0136638_10000368_pt1 | contig 10205 bp, 6 predicted proteins | sample AntDrymUQ8582206_2_FD_104671 | JGI IMG/M metagenome (GOLD analysis project Ga0136638, IMG submission 104671) | Polar desert sand microbial communities from Dry Valleys, Antarctica - metaG UQ858 (22.06) | ecosystem: Environmental > Terrestrial > Soil > Desert | place: Antarctica: Dry Valley...
GGTGCGGAGTACACAGGGGAGGGCGCGGCTTCCGGGGGGGAGACCGGTGGGTAGGCCGAGGGGTACCCCGGCTGCTGCTGTGGCTGTGTCGTCGCGGCATAACCCGGCTGCTGCTGCGGTGGTGCGGCCGCGGGATAACCGACCTGGGTGGCGAACGCGGGGCCCTGTGGGTGCACACCCGCAGGTGGATGCGCCGTGACAAAACCAGGTTGCGGCTGGCCGATCGCGGTCGTGTGCAGGCCGCCGGGCGAACCGGGCGAACCGGGCGAACCGGCGGGAGAAGGCTGCGGGGGTTGAGTGTTGGACATGGCCGGGCGAGGCGCACTATAGCTGCATCGTCGCGGGCGGCGTATCATCGCGGCGCCGTGAACAGCGACCGAGAGACCGAGGCGAAGGCGTGGCCGGCGGTGCCACTGGAGGCCTGGCGCGAGCTGGCCCTGCGTGAGCTGGGCGGTGCCCCGCTGGAGCGGCTGGTCACGCGCACGGCAGAGGGTCTGCGCATCGAGGCGCTGCATCCGTCGGAGCCGACCGAGCTGCCGGGGCGCGCGACGCTGCGCGCGAACATCGGCTGGACGATCTGCCCGGAGTACAGCGAGCCCGAGGCGCGCGCGGCCGGGGTGGCGATCGCGGATGACGTGCGACGCGGCGCGCAGGCGGTGTGGGTCCGGCTCGACGAGCCGGCGCCCGCCGGGCTGCACGGGGTGATCGTGCGTGACGCGGAGGACCTCGAGAAGTTGCTCGCGGGCGTCGACCCGACACACACGCCGGTGACGCTGGCGGCCGGCGCACGCGGGCTGGCGATCAAGGGGTTGTTGGAGACGGTGCTGGCGACGCGCCGGCTGCCGACCGCGGGGCTGCGTGGTTCGCTCGGCTGTGATCCGCTCGGGGCGCTGGCGCGGCGCGGGTCGATCGGTGGATCGATCGAACAGGGCCTTCGGGACATGTGCGAAGTGGCAGCCTGGGCGCGCGCGGCGGCCCCGGGGCTGCGCACGGCGCTGGTCGATGTCGGGGCGTATCACGACGCCGGCGCGACCGCGGCGGACCAGCTCGGGGTGCTGCTCGCCACGGGGGTCGCATATTTGAGGGCGTTGATGGCCGATGGTGCGAGCGTGGCGGAGGCGACGCAGCAGATGGGCTTCGCGCTCGCGGTCGGGCGTGACCTGTTCGTCGAACTGTCGAAGCTGCGGGCGGCGCGGCTGTGCTGGGCGCGGGTGGTGGCGGCTTGTGGTGGGGACGCGTCGGCCCAGCGCATGCACCTGCATGTGCGCGGCTCGTGGCGCGAGCGCACGACGATCGACCCGTGGGTCGGGCTGCTGCGTGGCACCGGCGAGACCGTCGCGGCGGCGCTCGGTGGGGCCGACTCGATCGCCACCACGCCGATGGACGCGGCGATCGGTGAGCCGGGAGAGCTCGGGCGGCGCCTCGCTCTCAATACGCAGATCGTGCTCGCGGAGGAGTCGCATCTCGGACGCGTGGCCGACCCGGGCGGTGGTGCGGGGCTCGTCGAGTCGCTGACCGACCAGCTCGCGCGTGCGGCGTGGACCCGGTTCCAGCGCATCGAGGCGGCCGGTGGTCTGGTGGCTGCGCTTCGTGGCGGGACGATCCAGGCGGAGGTTGTGGAGGCTGCAAAGGTGCAGGCGCAGGCGGTCGCCAGCGTGCGTGTGCCGATCGTCGGGGTCAGTCGCTTCGCCGCAAAAGACGAGCGGCCGACCGGGGCGCGGGCCGTGACGCCGACGCAAGAGGATGTGGTCGGCGAGACGGTGACGCCGCTGGTGCGCACGCGCCTGGCGGAGCCCTTCGAGGGCTTGCGTGCCAGTTCCCGAGGCGAGCGGGTCGCGCTTGTCGCGTTCGGTGAGCCGGCGCAGTGGCGGGCGCGGGTCGAGTTTTGTCGCGCGTACTTCGAGGTCGGGGGCTTCGAGGTCGTCGAGACGTCCGGAACGCAGGAGACGGCGCAGGCGGTGCAGTGGTTTAGGGCGACGGGGGCAAAAGCGGCGGTGATCTGCTCGGCGGACGCGGTCTACGCGACGGCTGTGCCCGAGCTGGTGCCGTTGTTGAGGAAAGCGGGCGCGGTGGCGGTGCTCGTCGCCGGTCGGCCGAAGGATCTGGTGGAGGCGTTGAGCGCGGCCGGGGTCGACCTGTTCGTGCAGCTCGGTGGCGACGCGCCGGGGCTGCTCGGGTCCCTGCAGCAGCGGTTGGAGGTGCGCCCATGAAAAACTTCCCGGACTTCGCAAGCCTCGACTACGACAGCACGCCGACTCCCGAGCCCGGCGCGTACGACGAGCGCCCGGTGTGGCGCACGCCCGAGGGCATCGACTTGCATGCGAGCTACGGCGCCGAGGCGCTCGCGGGGGTTGACGAGGATTTCCTGCGCACGCAGCCGGGCCTGCCGCCGTATACGCGCGGGCCGTACGCGACGATGTACACCCAGCGTCCGTGGACGATCCGGCAATATGCGGGGTTCTCGACGGCCGAGGCGAGCAACGCGTTTTATCGCCGCAACCTCGCGGGCGGGCAGAAGGGCCTGTCGATCGCGTTCGACCTGGCGACGCACCGCGGCTACGACTCCGACCACCCGCGCGTGGTCGGCGACGTCGGCATGGCCGGCGTGGCGATCGACTCGATCCTCGACATGCGGATCCTGTTCGAGGCCATCCCGCTCGACCAGATGAGCGTGTCGATGACGATGAACGGCGCGGTGCTGCCGATCCTCGCGCTCTACATCGTCGCCGCGGAGGAGCAGGGCGTAAAGCCTGCGCAGCTCCAGGGCACGATCCAGAACGACATTTTAAAAGAGTTCATGGTCCGCAATACGTACATTTATCCGCCAGCGCCGTCGATGCGCATCGTGGCGGATATCTTCGCGTACACGGCGGAGCACATGCCGAAGTTCAACAGCATCAGCATCTCCGGCTATCACATGCAGGAGGCCGGCGCGACGGCGGACCTCGAGCTGGCGTACACGCTGGCCGACGGCGCCGAGTATCTGCGCACCGGCGTCGCGGCGGGCATGGCGATCGACAGCTTCGCGCCGCGCCTGAGCTTCTTCTGGGGTGTCGGCATGAACTTCTTCATGGAGGTCGCCAAGCTGCGAGCGGCGCGGCTGCTGTGGTCGCGCATCGTCGCGGGCTTCGGCGCGAAGAACCCGAAGAGCCTGGCCCTGCGCACGCACTGCCAGACGTCGGGCTGGAGCCTGGCGGCGCAGGACCCGTTCAATAATGTGGCGCGCACCTGCGTCGAGGCGCTGGCGGCGACGCTCGGCGGCACGCAGTCGCTGCACACCAACGCCTTCGACGAGGCGCTGGCGCTGCCGACCGACTTCTCGGCCCGCATCGCCCGCAACACGCAGATCTATCTTCAGGAAGAGACGGGCATCGGCCGCGCGATCGACCCGTGGGGCGGCAGTTATCACGTCGAGCGGTTGACCTGGGACCTCGCAGAGAAGGCGTGGGCGCTGATCCAGGAGGTCGAGGCGCTCGGTGGCATGGCGAAGGCGATCGAGCAGGGGCTGCCGAAGCTGCGCATCGAGGAGGCCGCGGCGCGCACGCAGGGGCGCATCGACAGCGGCGCGCAGACGGTCGTGGGCGTCAATCGCTATCGACTCGTCGAGGAGGCGCCGCTCGATGTGCTCAAGGTCGACAACACGGCGGTGCGCACGGCCCAGCTGGCGCGGCTGGCACTGCTGCGTCGTGAGCGAGATCCAGAGACGGTGCGTAATACACTGGCGGCGTTGACCCGCTGCGCTGGCGGCGAAGAGGGCAACTTGCTCGCGCTCGCGGTCGAGGCGGCGCGTGCGAGGGCGACGGTCGGCGAGATCAGCCTGGCGCTCGAGCGCGTGTGGGGCCGACATCAGGCGACGACACGCACGGTGCGTGGCGTGTACAGTTCGGCGGTGAGCGACCCGGGCTCGATCGAGGCGGTGCAGGCGCTGGCGCAGCGCTTCGCGTATGCGGAGGGGCGCAGACCGAGGTTGCTGGTCGCGAAGATGGGCCAGGACGGCCACGACCGCGGCGCCAAGGTGATCGCCACGGCCTTCGCGGACATGGGCTTTGATGTCGACATCGGCCCGCTGTTCCAGACGCCGGTCGAGACGGCGCTGCAGGCGGTCGAGAACGATGTGCATGTGGTGGGCGTGTCGTCGCTGGCGGCCGGGCACCTGACGCTCGTGCCGCAGTTGCAGGCGGAGCTGCGCCGACTCGGTCGCGCGGACATCATGATCGTCGTCGGCGGTGTCATCCCGCCGCACGATTATGAGACGCTGCGGACGATGGGTGTCGCGGCGGTGTTCGGACCCGGCACGGTGCTGACGACGGCAGCGGAGCAGATCGTTCGCACGCTCGCGGGGAAACTCGAGCTAGGGCTGGGTTGACGCGCGGCCTGGGCGGACCTGGTGTGGTTGACAGCGATCCGCGTTCGGTTATCGTGCGCGCACGATGAGCCTGTCTGTCGGCATCGATCTGGGGACGACGAAGTGTGCGGTGGGGGTGCTGGAGGCCGGCAAGGCGACGACGCTGCTCGTCGGGCGACAGCCGTACCGCGAGCTCTCCGCGGTCGGTCACGAGGAGGACGGTGCGCCGGTCGTCGGCGAGCGCGCGCGCCGGCTCGGCCTGACGCGGCCGCGTGAGATGATGCTCGCGGCGCGGAGGTTGTTGGGGCGTCGCTTCGACGAGCTCGAGACCGAGACCTGGCGCGCACAGCCGTTGCTGCGCGCTGAAAACGGCGACGTGCAGGTGAAGCTCGGCGAGCACACGCTGTCGACGCCGGAGCTGCTGGCGCCGCTGCTGCGTCAGGTCCGCCAGACGACGGAGGCGCAGCTCGGGGACGTGCTCCCGCACGCGGTCGTGGCGGTGCGGGGACAGTCGCGTGACCTGCAACGCCGCGCGACGCTCGCGGCGTGCCGGCTCGCCGGGGTCGAGCCCAGAAGATTGATCCACGCGACGACGGCGGCGGCGCTCGTGTATCAGGCGAACCGCAACAGCGTCGGTGACGAGCGGATCGCAGTGATTGATTTCGGCGGTGGTGGCTTCGATGTCGCGCTGATCGAGGTCGGTGATCGCAGCGTCGAGGTGCTGGCGCAGCGCGGGGTCGAGGTCGGCGGCGAGGACCTCGACGCGCGGGTGATCGAATGGTTGTTGGGTGAGCTGCGCGAGCAGACGGGCATCGACGGCACCGAGGACCCCATCGTGCGCGCGCGCATGCGCGACGCGGCCGAGAAGGCCCGCATCACGCTGTCGGAGCAGAAGGAGGTGACGGTGCACCTGCCGTACCTCGTCGCCGACGAGGCCGGGCCGAAGCACCTCGCGGCGAAGCTGACGCAGAAGCGCTTTGAAAAGCTGGTCAGTGACCTGCTCGACCGCTGCACCGTCGCCGTGCAGCGTGCGCTCGACGAGGCGGGGCGGCCGATCGATTCGTATACGCAGGTGCTGTTGATCGGCGGGTGCACGCGCATGCCCGTCGTCCACGAGCGCATCGAGACGATTTTTAAGCAGACCCCGAGCGCGGGGCTGGACAGTGATGACGTGGTCGCACGTGGGGCGGCGATCTTCGCCGGCTTGCTGGCATCGCGTAGCCCGGAGCTGGTGGTGCACGAGGCGCTTTCGCGGCCGCTGTGGTTGCAGGTCGGCGCGGCCGAGCCGCGGCCGCTGTTCCCCCCGCGCTCGCCAGTGCCGAGTGAACACAGCGAGCCGATCGAGACGCCCGGGGATGGCCGGCCGGGCGCGCTGTGTCGTGTGCTCGAGGGGGACAGCGCTGGTGGTGAGGCGCCGCTGCTGCTGCGCTTCACGGTCGCGGGTCGGCCCGAGGTCGAGGTGAAGTTCACGCTCGACGGCAACCAGGTGCTCGACCTGTCGATCCGCGAGATGTTCCGCGGCAAGGAGGCGCGGCTGGTCGTCGAGGACCGTGGTGGCATCGATCCGGCGGTGCTCGCCGGGATGGTCGATGCGGCGCGCGCCGAGGAGGCCGAGGCGCGGGCGCTGCGGTCGATTGCCGAACGCAGGCAGCGCCTCGAGAACATGGCCCAGCGCGCGGAGCGAGTGGTCGCCGAGATGGAGAAGCTCGCGCCGGAGCTGCGCACGCTGGTGGCCAACGGTGTGCGTGACGCACGGGCCGTGCTGCAGACGCAGGACGACGAGCTGGTGACCGCGGCGATCGAGGCGTTCGCGGCGGTGCTGCGCCCGCTGCCGGGAGAACTCGGAGCGATCGCCGCGCCCCCGGCTCCTACCGGTCGCCTGCAGCCGGTGCCAGTGGCCCCGCCAAAGCGCGTGGTGGCGACCGACGGGGAGTTTATTCCGGACGACCCCGACGAGACCTGAGTCAGTTCGGCAGGACTCGAAACTCGAGGCGGTTGTTCTTGAGTGGGCCGTCGGGGGTGTTGTTGTCGACGAGCGGCTGCTCGGCAGCGACATTTTGAAAGCGGATCCGCTTGGTCTTGATCTTCTCGCGCTCGACCAGATACTTGCGCGCCGCGAGCACGCGCCGGGCGCTCGGGTTCTGCTTGCCACGCAACGGCCACGCGCCATCGTGATGCGAGACGATCTCGACACGCAGCTCCGGATACTCGCGCATCAGCGCCGCGACCTTTTTTAAAGATTCGACGATCGCGGGGGTCAGCTCGTCGGTCGGGCGCTTGCGCAGGTCTTCAAGGCTGAGCCCGAAGAACACCGGCTCGTCGAGGATCTTCCACGCGTTTGGAAAATCGTCGGGGCAGCCGTCATGATCGTGATAACGATTGACGACCTCGGGCGCGTCCGGGCAATCGTCGTCGACATCGAAGATCTCGTCGCGGTCGAGATCTTGCGCGGGGCACCCATCGGGCTCGTGCCCGGGGTCGTTGGCGCAGCTGTCCTCGATGTCGGGGAAACCGTCCCCGTCGCAGTCGGAGGTCGGGTCGGGGCGCGCACGGTCGGCCTGGACCAGCTCGGCGCCGGATCCAGGCGGACGCGCGCCGGAATTCACGACCGGGTTGCACGCGAGCAACAGGACCAGGGGGAGGTACTTCCCACGCATCCGGTCTGTGTATCAGAGCCGCGGCTCAGGTCCGCAAAACCGGCGAACGCAGGGCGGCGTCGGCGGCGGGGTCGAAGAAGCGCAGCCACAGCCACACCAGCGCCGTGGCTGCCAGCACGGCCCCGAGCCCGAAGGCCCAGGCGAGCCCGAGGCCGGCCGCATAACCGCCGGCGACCGAGCCGAGCAGGCGCGCGACGCCGAAGCAGATCATCGCGTACAGGCCCTGCACGCTGTTGCGCGCGTCGGCGGGGGCCTTGAGGTTCAAGTACATCGGCGGGATGAGATAGATGGCGACGACGACGGGCCCGTGCAGCAGCTGCGAGGCGACGGTGATGCGCGGGTCGGCGGTGATGGCGAGCAGCAGCATGCGTACGGCGAGGCATCCGGCCCCGAACAGGATCAGGCTGCGCAGCGGGAAGCGACGCAGGAGCGGCCCGGCGGCGAGCATGAACGGGAGCTCGGAGACGACGCCGAGGTTCATGACGAGGCCGACCCAGGACGGGTCGATGCCGACCTCGAGCACGAGGCGGGCGTAGAACCCGTAGAAGACGGCGATCGAGGCGAATAAGAGCCCGAGCGGGATCAGGAGGTCACGGGTCGGAGAGCTGCGTAGCACGCCCCAGGCGCCGGCATTGGGGACGGTCGCGGTGGTGAGGCTGGCCTCCGGGACAGGTGCGCCGGGGACGATCGCGGCGGTGAGGCTGGTCTCCGGGACAGGTGCGCCGGGGTCGAGGATCAGCGCGGTTGCGAGGCTGGTCTCCGGGACAGGTGCGGTCAGACTGGTCTCGGAGACAGGTCGGCCGGCGAGGCTGGCCTTGGGGACAGGTGTGGGGCCGGGTCGGCCCGGGGCGATGCGAGGCAGCAGCGGGAGGCACAGCACGCCGAGGCCGGCGGCGACGGTGGCGGCGAAGATCGCGGCGCGGCCCGAGGCGGCGCCGGCCTGGAGCGCGAAGAACAGCACGAAGGCCGGGATCATGAAGCCGAAGCTGCCCCACACGCGGATGCGGTCGTAGGGCGGCACGGGCTCGCCGGCGCTGCGGGCCTCGGCGCTGGCCGAGAAGGTGAGGCCGTCGAGCAGCGCGAACATGGGGGTGTAGACCATGCTGAAGACCATCGAGATCAGCAGCACGGGGACGAAGCCGCTGGCGAACGCGAGGGACAGCAGGGCGCAGCCGGTGAGCGCGTAGGCGAGGCCGATCAGCGAGCGGCCGGACAGGCGACGGTCCGCCAGGTAGGTGACGATCGGCGGGCTGAGGATGACGGCCATGCCGTACATGCCGGCGATCCAGCCGATCTGCCAGTCGGGCATGCCGAGGTCCCGGCCGAGGAACACCGGCAGGTACGGCATGTACGCGCCGACGATCGCGTACGCGAGCAGGTAATGCAGGCGGATCGATCGCCAGCGCATCAGGCTTCGCGCGGGCGAAAGATGTGCTGCCGGTAATAACGCAGCTCGGCGATCGACTCGCGGATGTCGTCGAGCGCCCGGTGCGTCTCGCCCTTCTGCGGCGCCGGTAGCTCGGGATACCAGCGGCGCGCGAGCTCCTTGACCGAGGTGACGTCGACGCTGCGATAATGCAGATACTCCGCGAGCGTCGGCATGTGTTTGATCAAGAATCGGCGGTCGTGGCCGATCGAGTTGCCGCACAGCGGGGACTTGCCCGCGGGGCAGTGCTGGCGAATGAACTCGAGCGTGCGCGCCTCGGCCTGCGCGAGCGGGATGGTCGAGGCCTTGACCTGCGCGGTCAGGCCGCTGACGCCGTGCTGGCGGGTACACCAGGCGTCCATCGCGTCGAGCACGGGGTCCGGCTGATGGACGACGATGTCGGGGCCCTCGGCGAGCAGGTTGAGATCACCATCGGTGATGATCGTGGCGATCTCGAGGATCTCGCAGGTGTCGGGGTCGAGCCCGGACATCTCGAGGTCGATCCAGACGAGCGGCGGCGCGGCTTCCATGGGCCGCGGAGGATAACACCGCCCGGCGCGTACGCATGCGCGGCGGGCGAGTGATCAGCCCTCGCCGAGGACCGTCAGCACCGCGGAGATCTCGGCCAGCTCGGGGTCGTTGGGCAGCAGATCCAGCGCGGCCTTCAGATGTGCGCTCGCCTCGGTCAGCGCGACGAGCAGGTCCGCCGGGCGCGCCTGCCAGCGCTGCAGGGCCGCTGCGTAGGCGGCGACCGCGGCGCCCTTGTACAGGGCGGCGGGCTTGTCGGCGAGCAGGGTCGAGAGCTTGACCGCGGACTTGACCTCCTTGAGCTCGCCGGTGGCCTCGTCGATGAAGGTGACGCGCACGAGCAGCTTGGCCTCCGGGTTTGAGCCGGCCTGGGGGTCGCAGCTACGCAGGCGGCGGTGGAGCACGAAGCTCGCGTTGGGGCCGAGGCGCACGCTGAGGTCGTCTGTGATCAGTTCGTTGAGGGTGCTGGAGTCGCGCAGGACCTCGAAGCCGGGGGGCAGCTCGAGGTGGGCGGTGACATCGCGGACCGCGGCGCCGAGGGTGCGGACGAACTGCTGGCCGAAGCGCTTGTCGGCCTCGGCCTCGCTGCCGATGAACATGGAGGCGCCGCGTCCGGCGTGGGCGGCGGCGTCGATCATGTCGCTACGATAGATGCCAGCCTCGCCGACGCCGACGCCGGACAGGTAGATCTGCTTGTCGGCCTGGTCGCGGATGACGGCGAGGTCGGTGTCGTTGGCGGTCGCGCCGCCGTCGCTGACGAGCAGCACGCGGTTCCAGGCCAGCGGGTCGTAGGCGGCCTGCGCGAGCTTGTAGGCGGACATCAGGCCGCTGTACAGCTCGGCGCTGCCGCCGAGCTCGAGCGTGTCGAGCTTCTCCAACACGACGGGATCACCAGGGCCGGTGATGGCGTGCAGATCGAGGATCGTCGGGTACTTGGAGTTCCAGGTGACGATCGAGAGGGTGTCGCCCTGCCGAAGGTTGTCGGCCAGCGCCTTGCCGGTGGCGCGCAGCATGTCCTGCGCCTTGCCGGTCATCGAGTTGGAGTTGTCGAGCGCGAGCGTGAGGCGCATCGGCGGGCGGTCGGCGGCCGCGAGCGCCTGGGTGCCGACACCGATCTGCAGCAGGAACTCGGGGCTCGGCGTGTCACCGGGGGCCGGCAGCAACTGCGGCGTGATCGTGACGGTGCCGGGCTCGGCGGCGGGGTAATCGAAGGCGTAGTAGTTGAAGAACTCCCACGGCCGGATACGAA
>Ga0136638_10000369_pt1 | contig 10202 bp, 9 predicted proteins | sample AntDrymUQ8582206_2_FD_104671 | JGI IMG/M metagenome (GOLD analysis project Ga0136638, IMG submission 104671) | Polar desert sand microbial communities from Dry Valleys, Antarctica - metaG UQ858 (22.06) | ecosystem: Environmental > Terrestrial > Soil > Desert | place: Antarctica: Dry Valley...
CCGCCGTGGCGGCGAGCAAGGCCGCGATCGCTGCTGCCGCCAAACGCTGCCTCCCGCGATGTGGCGCATTTGCGACGAGTCTGTAATTTACCATGCCCGGTTATCGCGCATATCGCTGCGCACTTCTATCCCGCACGCGCTCGCCTTGTCGCGACTGTCCTATGCGGGTAACACTCTTGGAAGCGACAGGGAGGAACTAGGTGACGCCACTCGAACCGGGGCAGCTCGGCGTCATGCGGGTCCATGCGCTTATGACCGGCATTTTCCTGCTCGGCATGGCGTTGGTGGGAGAAACCGGGCTCGCCGCCGCTTTCGATCTTCCGTTCGGCCTCGTCCTCGCGCCGATTGCCGTGCTCCTCGTCTATCCAGTGCTGATCGGCCCGGCGAGGCGCTACCGGGCGTGGGGCTACGACATGGGCGACGAGGAGCTTCGCATCGCGCACGGGGTGTGGACCCAGGTCGAAACCCATGTCCCGCTTGCCCGCGTCCAGCATATCGACGTCAGCCAGGGACCGATCGAGCGTTCGTTCAAGGTCTGCCGCCTGATCTTCCACACCGCGGGGACCGCCAACAGCCGCATCGTGCTCCCCGGGCTCGCGCGCGGGACCGCCGAGGCGATCCGCGACGAAGTGCGTGCCCGCATCCGGCTGGAGGAGGCGTGAGCGCGGACACCGTCGCCGACCGGCGCACCCACCCCGCCACGGTACCGCTGCATTTCCTGAAACAGGCACCATCGACCCTGCTCGGCCTTCCCGCGGCGTTCGCCTTCATGTCCGACGTCGGCTGGACGACGGTACTGCGTTTCGCCGGGCTGATCGCGCTCGCGGTGCTGGTCCTGTTCTGGCTCGCCTGGCACAGCTTCCGCTACGGGGTCGGCGCCCACGACATCGTCATCGAAAGCGGCCTGCTCAACCGCACGCGCCGGTCGATCCCGTTCAACCGCATCCAGGATGTCGATATCGAGCGCGGCCCGCTGCAACGCCTGTTCGGGCTGGCCAAGGTGCGGATCGAGACCGGCGGCTCGGCCAAGGACGAAGGTCTGATCGACAGCGTCACGCTCGCCGAGGCCGATCGCTTGCGCGCCGCGGTGCGGGCGGGGCGCACCGGAGGTCTGATCGAGGCCGAAGATGCCGTTGCAGCGCCGGCGGGCCGCACCGTCTTCGCAATGAGCGTGCATCGCGTTCTTATCGCCGGGCTGTTCAACTTCAGCCTCGTCTATCTCGCGGGGCTGTTCGGATTGCTGCAGACCTTTAAGGGGGTGCTCCCCTTCGACATTTACGATCCCGGACGCTGGCTCGGCCTGGTCGACGAGCGCTTGCGGGGACAAGTCACCGGCGGCGCGATCATCGCGGTGCTGCTGGTCGCGCTCTTCCTTGGCGTGTTGTTTGGAGTCGCGCGCACGCTGGCCAAGGATTACGGCTTCGAATTGTCGGTCGAGGGCGAACGTTTCCGCAGGGTCCGCGGCCTCTTCACCCGCAGCGAAGTGGTGCTGCCCAAGAAGCGCGTCCAGCTCGCGCTTTTCCGCACCGGGCCGCTGCGCAAGGCGGCCGGCTGGGGCGAGCTCCATTTCCAGACCTTGAGCGGGGAGGCCGCTTCGGGCGCGCGGCAAAGCGTCGCTCCGCTCGCCAACGACGACGAAGTCGCGGCGATCCTTGCCGAGCAGGGCCGGCTCACCTTCCCCGACCCGGCCAGCCTGGCGATGGTGTCGAGCCGGCACCTCGTTCGCACCTTCGCATCCAATGCGCTTCTGCCCTTTCTGATCATCCTTGCGGCCGGGATCGCCTGGCGCCCCGCGCTGCTCGCACTGCTGATCGTTCCATTGCTCGTCGCCATCGCGCTGCTCGAACGGCGGTTTCATCGCTATGCGCTGGCGGACGAGCTGCTGTTCATCAAGCGCGGGGTCTGGCAGCAGCAATTGTGGATCGTCCCGACGGCGCGGACCCAGACGGTGCGCATGACGCGCACCTTCCTTCAGCGCCGGCTCGGCCTGGCGACGCTCGCCTTCGACACCGCGGGCGCGCCGGTATTGGGCGGGCCGCAAATCGTCGATATTCGCCTCGAACGCGCACGTGCCTTGGCCGATGCGCTGTCGGCGCGCCTGCGCGGCTATTCGGGCAAAAAGTCCGGCACCGAAAGATAGCGTTCTCCGGTATCGTAGTTGAAGCCGAGAATGCGCGTTCCGACCGGCAATTCCTTGAGCTTGATGGCGATCGCGGCGAGGCTGGCACCGCTCGAAATCCCGACCAGCGTTCCTTCCTCGCGCGCCGATCGCCGCGCCCATTCGCGCGCGTCCTCGGCACCGACCTGGATCACCCCGTCGATCGCGTCCATGTGCAGATTCTTCGGGATGAACCCCGCCCCGATCCCCTGGATGGGGTGCGGCGCGGGCTGGCCGCCGCTGATCACCGGCGACAGCGCGGGTTCGACCGCGAAAACCTTGAGGCTCGGCCACTCCTTCTTCAGCACTTCGGCGCAGGCGGTGATGTGGCCACCGGTGCCGACCCCGGTGATGATGACGTTGATCGGCGTGTCGCGGAAATCCGCGAGAATCTCGAGCACCGTGGTGCGCAGATGGACCTCGATATTGGCCTCGTTCTCGAACTGCTGCGGCATCCACGCGCCGGGAGTTTGGGCGACCAGCTCCTGCGCCCGCTCGATAGCGCCCTTCATGCCCTTTTCGCGCGGCGTGAGATCGAAGGTCGCGCCGTAAGCAAGCATCAGCCGCCGCCGCTCGATGCTCATGCTTTCGGGCATGACGAGCACGAGCTTGTAGCCCTTGACCGCCGCGACCATCGCCAGTCCGATACCGGTATTGCCGCTGGTCGGCTCGACGATCGTCCCGCCGGTCTTGAGCAGGCCGGACTTCTCGGCATCCTCGATCATCGACACCGCGATGCGATCCTTGATAGACCCGCCCGGATTGCTCCGCTCCGACTTGATCCACACCTCGGCGTCGGGCCCGAACAGCCGCTTGATGCGGATATGCGGGGTGTTGCCGATCGTATCGAGGATGGTGTCGGCCTTCATGGCGTTGTCTCCCTGGCCAGTGTGGGGTGCATGTTGGGCGCATCGAAGCTTCTTGCAAGCCGAAGCTCGGGAAAGATCTTGGCCCATATCGCGGTCACCGCGACGGCTGCAACGCCGCCTCCGACCACCGCCAGCTTGGCGCCGATGATGGCGGCGAGAAAGCCGGATCGCGCCTCCCCCAGCTCGTTCGAGGCCGAGATGAACAGCGACGAGACCGCGCCGACCCGCCCGCGCATGTTGTCGGGGGTGTGGAGCTGGATCAGCGACTGGCGCACGAACACCGAAAACATGTCGGCCGCGCCGAGCAGCATCAGCATGATAAGGCTGAGCGGAATCGATCTCGACAAGCCGAAGCCCGCGGTCGCGGCGCCGAACACCGCCACTGCGATCAGCATCTTGGCGCCGACTTCCTGCTTCAACGGCCGGAACGAAAACCACAGCGCGACCAGCGTCGAACCCACCGCTGGCGCGGCGCGCAAATGGCCGAGACCCTCGGGACCCGCGTGAAGGATATCGCGCGCATAGATCGGGAGCATCGCGGTCGCGCCCCCCAGCAGGACCGCGACCAGATCGAGGCTGATCGCGCCAAGCACGAGCCGGTTGCGTTTCACATAGCGCACCCCGTCGATCATCTGCGCCCACGGGCTCGTCCCGCCCGCGATTTCGGAGCGCGCGACCGGGCGGATGAGCAGCAGGCAAACAAGCGCCACCGCGAACAGCGCGGCGCTGACCTGGTAGGGCAGGGCCGGCGACGCGTCGTAGAGATAGCCGCCAAGCGCTGGCCCCGCGATCATCCCCGATTGCCACGAGATCGAGCTGAGCGCGATCGCCTTGGGAAGGATGGCGCGGGGCACGAGGTTTGGCGCCAGCGCCTGGAGCGCGGGCCCTGCAAAGGCGCGCGCTACGCCCAGCAACCCGGCGATCGCGAACAAAGCGGGCAAGCTTGGCGATCCGCGCGCGGTCAGCCATGCGAGCGCCAACGCGCAGCCGATCTCGAGCGCTAGCGTCGCCCGCGCAATGAACCTGCGATCGAGCCGGTCCGCGGTCCACCCGGTCACCAGCGTCAGCGCGAACAGCGGCACGAACTGCGCGAGCCCGACGAAGCCGAGCTGGAGCGCGGCCTCGCGCATGTCCATGCCGTTGGCGCGGGCGAGATCGTAGACCTGCCAGCCGATCACCACGACCATCGCCATCTGGCCGATCGTCGAGGCAAGCCGCGCGAGCCAGTAGAGCCTGAAATCGCGGAATGTGAACGGCGAGGGCTGGGGCGGCGAGGATGTCACCCGCCGCCCCTATAGGTCCCTTTAAGCGCGTGGTAGCGCTTATGCGTCAGGCGCTCTGCGAAACCCGATCTCCAAAGCTGAACGCCGAACCCGCATCCTCGCCGAGGAACGCGAGCAGGTCCGCGGTCAGGCGTTCCTTGTCGCTCGCGAACACGCCGTGCGGGGCACCGTCATATTCGATCAGCCGCGCATTGGGCAGCGCGGCCGCCACCGCGCGCCCGGTCGGGTCGATCGGCACGGTCTTGTCGGTGGTTCCGTGGATGACCAGCGTCGGCACGGTGATCGACGTCAGATCAGGGCGGAAGTCGGTCGACGCGAACGCCTCGGCGGCCTTGAGCGTCGGCTGCAGCCCCGCCTGCATCGCGACGTTCCACGCCATGTCGGCGGTTTCCTGGCTGACCGGGCCGGTCAGCATTCCGATGCCGAAGAAATGCTTGAAGAAGCCCACGAAGAATTTGGCGCGGTCTTCCTTCATTCCCGCGGTCATGGTGTCGAATTGCGCCTGCGGGACGCCGTCGGGACTGTCATCGGTCTTTAGCAGATAGGGGACGACCGACGAAATGAGCGCGGCCTGCGTCACCCCCTTGCCGCCGTGGCGCGACATGTAGCGCGCGACTTCGCCGCCGCCCATCGAAAAGCCGACCAGCGCGATGTTATCGGAAACGCCGCTCGCTTCGATGACATCGGCGAGATCATCGGCGAACGTATCGTAATCATAGCCGGTGAAGGGCTGGTCCGACCGCCCGAACCCGCGCCGATCATAGAAAATCGCGTGCATGCCGTTGTCTGCGATCGCCTTGGCCTGATCGTCCCAGCTGTCGGCCGAAAGCGGCCACCCGTGGAGGAGGACGACCGGGCGGCCGGTGCCCCAATCCTTGACGTAAAGCTCGGTACCGTCGCGTGTTTTGATCTTTGGCATGGGGGTCTCCGTCGTGGGGATGAAGCTGAAACGTAGCGCACGCCGCGATGTTTCGGTCCGGTGGAGAACGAAGCCCGAAGCCGTTGACCAGCCCCAGTCCCACGGCCCGACGCACTTGAACGACACGATGGGCAAGCTCCTGATCCGCAAGCTACGCGACGACTGGACCGCCTCCCGCGGTGGCGGCGCCGCGTGGAAACGCTTTCACGACGGCTTCCTGAGCTACGGCGGCCCGCCGATTCCGCTGATTCGGGCGCAGATGATGGGCGGGGAGGCGAGGGCGGTTGAACTGCTCACCCAATGCTCACAAAGCTATCCAACACCCGCTTGCGCCCCGCCTGCTCGAAGTCGATCTCGAGCTTGTTGCCCTCAATCTCCGCCACCGCTCCGTAGCCGAACTTGGAATGAAACACCCGCGCCCCGAGAGCGATGTCGCCGCGGCCCTTGTTGCCTAGGCTGACCGCGCTCGCCCGCACCTCGACGATGCGCGGCGCGACGCGTTCGAAGCCGCCGCTGGTCGCCGCGCGTTGCCAGCCCGGCCCCCGGCCGCTGCCGCGGGCGATGTCCGCGAAGGGGTCCGATCGTTCGGACCAGTTGGCGCGCCACAGGCTTTCGCCGCCCGCCATCGTCGTTTCTTCGTCGATATGCTCCCTGGGCAATTCGGTGACGAAGCGCGACGGAATGCTCGAGGTCCACTGGCCGTAGATGCGGCGATTGGCGGCATGGAGGATGGTGCATTTGCGCCGCGCGCGCGTGATCGCGACATAGGCGAGGCGGCGCTCCTCCTCGAGACTCGCCGCGCCACCCTCGTCCAGCGCGCGCTGCGAAGGGAAAACCCCTTCCTCCCAGCCGGCGAGGAACAGCGTGTCGAATTCGAGCCCCTTGGCCGCATGGATGGTCATGATGGTGACCTTGCTCGTCTCCTTGTCGGCGTCGTTGTCCATCACCAGGCTGACATGTTCGAGGAAGGCGGGGAGGGTCTCATATTCCTCCATCGCGCGGGTGAGCTCGGTCAGGTTTTCGAGGCGCCCCGCGCTTTCGGCCGAGCGGTCGGCCTGCAGCATCGCGGTATAGCCGCTCTCGTCGAGCAACAGCCGCGCGAGCTCGGGATGGGGCAGCTCGTCGAGCCGCGAGCGCCAGCGCGCGATGTCGCCGACGAGGTTGCCGAGCGCGCGGCGCGCCTGCGGGGTGAGCTCGTCGCTGTCGAGGATTTGCGCGGCGGCTGCGAACAGCGGCAGCCCGAGGCCGCGTGCGAGGCTGTGGATTTTGGCGACCGCCTTGTCGCCCAGGCCGCGCTTGGGGACGTTGACGATGCGTTCGAAGGCGAGATCGTCGGCGGGCTGGGCGATGATGCGCAGATAGGCGAGCGCGTCGCGGATTTCGGCGCGCTCGTAGAAGCGAAAGCCGCCGACGATGCGGTAGGGCAGGCCGATGGCGATGAAGCGGTCCTCGAGCTCGCGGGTCTGGAACTGCGCGCGCACGAGGATTGCGATCTCGTCGAGCGTGCCGCCGCGCCGCTGGTGCGCCTCGGCCTCGTCGCCGATGCGGCGCGCTTCCTCCGGCCCGTCCCATACCCCGACGACCTTGACCTTGTCGCCCTCGCCCTCCTCGGTCCACAACGTCTTGCCGAGCCGTCCGCCATTGTGCGCGATCACGCCTGACGCCGCCGCTAGAATGTGCGGGGTCGAGCGGTAATTCTGTTCGAGCTTGATTATCGTCGCGCCCGGAAAATCGACCTCGAAGCGAAGGATGTTGGCGACTTCGGCCCCGCGCCACGAATAGATCGACTGGTCGTCGTCGCCGACGCAGCAAATGTTGCGGCGGCTCTGCGCGAGCAGCCGCAGCCACAGATATTGCGACTGGTTGGTGTCCTGATATTCGTCGACGAGGATATATTTGAAACGCGTCTGGTAGGCTTCGAGCACCGCGCGGTCAGTCTTGAGGATGGTCAGCATGTGCAGCAGCAGATCGCCGAAGTCGCACGCGTTGAGCGTCCTCAACCGGTCCTGATAGCCGCGGTACATTTCCTGACCGCGGCCATTGGCGAAGGCCTCGCTTTCGGCGGCGTCGATTTCCTTGGGAGTCCAGCCGCGGTTCTTCCAGCGATCGATCAGTCCGCCAAGCTGCCGCGCGGGCCAGCGCTTCTCGTCGAGGCCGGCGGCGACGATGAGCTGCTTCATCACGCGCAGCTGATCGTCGGTGTCGAGGATCGTGAAATTCGATTGCAGCCCGACCAGCTCGGCGTGCCGCCGCAGCATCTTGGCGCCCACCGAATGGAAGGTGCCGAGCCACGGCATCCCCTCGACCGCGTCGCCCACGATCCGTCCCACCCGCTCGCGCATTTCGCGCGCGGCCTTGTTGGTGAAGGTCACGCTTAGGATTTCGGAAGGCCATGCGCGCCGCGTGGCGATGAGGTGCGCCAGCCGCGCGGTCAGCGCCGCGGTCTTGCCCGTCCCCGCGCCCGCGAGCACCAGCACCGGCCCTTCGGTGGTCAGCACCGCCTGCCGCTGCGGCGGGTTGAGCCCGCGCAGGTAGAAGGGTTCGTCGGCGGTGGTCGGGAGGGGCTGCGTCACCCCTGAACAGTTAGGGAACGCAAGGAGCGGGGGCAACCGCGCCCCACACGTCATGCTGAACTTGTTTCAGCATCCAAGGCGGCGACACGAGTAATGTTCGAAGATGGACCCTGAAACAAGTTCAGGGTGACGTTCCCTTAACGTCATATTTTCCGCAACAACGTGATCTTCGCCTTGCCGTATTTGCGCTCGGTATCGATTTCGAAACCGTCCAATCCGACTTTTTCGCCCCGCGCCGTCTCGAGGCTCGCCCATCCCCACGGCGCGATGGTGATGCGTTGCAGCGCCTTGTGCCCCAGCCCGCTCAGATAAGGCGGATCGGCGAACACGAGGTCGAACGCGCCGCCGTGAAAATTCTCCGCCGTGCCCGCGCGTACCGTGGCGCTCCCGTCGAGTTTCGCGACATTGGCCTTGATCGCTTCGAGGGCATCGCGGTCGGTCTCCACGAAGGTGCAATGCGCGGCGCCGCGGGACAGGGCTTCGAGCCCGAGCGATCCAGAGCCCGCGAACAGATCGGCCACCTTCAGGCCCTCGAAGCTGCCGATGCGGCTGGTCAGCATCGAGAACAGCGCCTCGCGGGCGCGGTTGCTGGTCGGGCGGGTGTCCTTTCCGGGCGGCGCGACGATCGTCCGCCCGCGCCACTGGCCTGCAATTATTCTCACGAAAAATCCTCCCCCGCCTTTGCAGGGGAGGGGGACCGCGAAGCGGTGGAGGTGCGTCTCTGTCTTGGAACAGCAAGATCCCCCTCCACCAGCTTCGCTGGTCCCCCTCCCCGCGAAAACGCGGGGAGGATCTTGGCATTCCTCATTTCAGCGTCTTGCGGAACGCGACCAGATCGTGTTGGCGCACTTCCTCGACCTCGCCCGCGGGAAGATCGGCTAGCGCGAACGGGCCATAGCTCGTGCGGATCAGCCGCGAGACCTTGAGCCCGAGATGCTCGAGCACGCGGCGCACCTCGCGGTTCTTGCCTTCCTTCAATCGCATCTGGACCCAGCCGTTGCGCCCGGTTCGCCGCTCCAGATTGGCGTCGATGGCGCCGTAGCGCACGCCCTCGATCTCGATCCCGTGGATGAGTTCCTCCAGATCCTTCTGCGCGACCGCGCCGAACACCCTTGCGCGGTAGCTGCGCTCGACGCCGCTGGCGGGAAGCTCGAGCTGGCGTTTGAGCCCGCCGTCGGTGGTGAGGAGCAGCAGCCCCTCGGTGTTGAGGTCGAGGCGGCCGACCGGCACCACCCGCGGCAGCGTCTTGGGCAAGCGGTCATAGATCGTCGGCCGGCCCGCCGGATCGCGTTCGGTGGTAAGAAGGCCGGTCGGCTTGTGATAGCGGAACAGCTTCGCCGGCGCGGCCGCCTTTACCGGCTCGCCATCGACCGTGACTCCGTGCAGCGACGTCAGCAGCGTCGCGGGTTTTTCGACCGGAACCCCGCCGATCGATATTCGCCGTTCCTCGATCATGCGCTCGATCTCGCGCCGCGACGCGATCCCGGCGCGCGCGAGGAGCTTGGCTATTCTTTGGGGTTCGCGCTTCGCGCCGGGTGGCTGGGGCTCCTTGCCTGATCGCGGGGCTTGCATCGCCCCGGCCTGTCGCTGAAGCGCTCCGCGGTCAAGCTGTGCCCCCGGCACTCGCGCGGGCATGGTTCGTTACGGTGATGACCTGCGATGAAAGCCCGCAAGCACCATGTTGTTCGGCAAGCGTAAACGCCTCGTCTCGCGCATCCTCCTCGTCGAGGACGAGCCATTGGTCGCGTTCGACAACGAAACATCGATGCGCGAGCTGGGCTATGAAATCGTCGCCACCGTCGATCGCTTCATGGATGCCGCCGCGATTCTGGATGCGCAGGACGTCGATCTGGTGCTGACCGACGTTTCGCTCGCCGGCGAACGCACCGGAATCGACGTCGCGCGTTACGCTGCCGGGAAGGGGGTGCCGATATTGTTCGTAAGTGGTACCTGTCCCGCCGACGCGGGTGCCTTCGCCATCGGTTGCCTCGCCAAACCGTACAACGAACGCGCGCTTAAGAATGCGCTGCAGGCGGTCGACCGCAAGCTCGGCGGCAGCAACCCGGGCAAGCTTCCCCCCGGGCTGATTTTCTACGCGGAGCCGGAAGGCCAAGGTTGACGCCCCGTTCGCTTACCCTGCTAGGGACTGAACGGGTAACGCAGGGAGCCGGTAATGACGGATAACCGGGTAGAGACGATCGACGAGCGCGGCTGGCGCGAGGCGCTTCCCGAAAGCATCCGTCCTTATACCGAGCGCGGGCCGCTGGCCGCGTTCTTCCTCGGCATCTCCTCCGGGTTTCCCTACGCGATGATCGGCGCGACCCTCACCACGCGCCTCGCGCAGGACGGCCTGACCAAGAAAAGCATCACGGCTTTCACGCTCGTTTTCCTCGCCTATAA
>Ga0136638_10000371_pt1 | contig 10169 bp, 11 predicted proteins | sample AntDrymUQ8582206_2_FD_104671 | JGI IMG/M metagenome (GOLD analysis project Ga0136638, IMG submission 104671) | Polar desert sand microbial communities from Dry Valleys, Antarctica - metaG UQ858 (22.06) | ecosystem: Environmental > Terrestrial > Soil > Desert | place: Antarctica: Dry Valley...
ACCTTCGCGGCGATGCTCGTCAAGGATCATCAGAAGTCGACCGCCGACCTCAAGGCCGCTGCGGGAAAGGCGAGCCCCGCGGTGATGCCTGCGACGACGATGAACGCCGAACAGCAAGCGAACCTCGACGCGCTCAAGGCGGCGGCGAACGGCGCCGATTTCGATCGGCTCTACCTGGCGCAGCAGGTCCCCGCACACGAAAAGGCGCTTGCCATGCTGCAGGGTTATGCGACGGGCGGGGACACGCCGGCGATCAAGGACTTCGCGTCCAAGACCGCGCCCGCGGTGCAGATGCATCTCGAAGAGGCGCGTAAGATGGCGATGGCCAAGTAAGCGACGGCTCCAAGCGAGCGGGAGGGGCGGGCTTCGGTCGGCCCTTTTCTTTTGCCCGGACGCCCGTATCGTCGGCGCAGCCATTCGGGGGACGCAGATGCGCTTGTTATTCGCCTTGAGCCTAGCCATCGTGCCGGCCGCCGCCGCTGCCGAAGCCGTCGCGATCACCGCCGCGCACATGATCGATGTAGTCGCGGGCAAGCGCGTCGACAATCCTGTCGTCATCGTCACCGACGGGCGGATCAGCGCGGTCGGGCGCCGGGGTGCAGTGGCGATCCCCGCGGGGGCCAGGCGGATCGACCTTGCCGGCAAGACCATCCTCCCCGGCCTGATCGACATGCACGTGCATCTGGATTCGGTGCCGCGCTATGGCGGCTATTCCTACCTGCAGTTCACCGACACCTTCTGGGCGGTTGCGGCTACGGCCAATGCACGCGCCATGCTCGAAGCAGGCTTCACGACCGTGCGCAATGTCGGCTCGTTCAACTACTCCGACGTCGGCCTGAAGCAGGCGTCCGAAGAAGGCATCGTCGTCGCGCCGCGCATCGTTCCGGCTGCCAATTCCATCGGCGCGACCGGCGGGCATTGCGATGAGACCTATTTCCCGCCCTCGATGAAACGCAAGAGCGAGGCCGTCGGCGACGGTCCGCAGGAGCTTCGCACGCGGGTCCGCGAGCAGCGCAAATATGGCGCCGAAGTGATCAAGGTCTGCGCGACGGGCGGCGTCTTCTCGCGCAACACCGAGCCCGGGCAGCAACAATTGTCCGAGGAGGAGCTGCGCGCGATCGCCGGCGAAGCTCATCAATGGGGCCTCAAGGTCGCCGCGCACGCCCACGGCGCATCGGGCATCAAGGCGGCGATCCGCGCCGGCATCGACACCATCGAACATGCCAGCTTGATCGACGATGAAGGCATCCGTCTCGCGAAAGAGCGCGGAACCTGGCTGTCGATGGACATCTACAACACCGACTACACCCAGGGCGAAGGCAAGAAGAACGGCGTGCTCGAGGACAATCTGAGGAAGGACCGCGAGATCGCACAGATCCAGCGCGATAATTTCAGGAAAGCCCATCGCGCGGGCGTGAAGATGGTGTTCGGAACCGACGCGGGCGTCATGCCGCACGGCACAGCGGGTGGGCAGTTCGCGACGATGGTGCGCTACGGAATGACGCCGATGCAGGCGATCCAGGCGGCGACGACGAACGCCGCCCAGGCGCTCGGTCGCGAGAACGATGTCGGCGCAATCGCGGTCGGGCGCTACGGGGACATCGTCGCGGTCGACGGTGACCCGATTGCCAACGTTGCAGAGCTTGCCGGGATCGATGTCGTCATCAAGGGTGGGGCGGTCGTGGCTCGCACCGCGGGGAACGCCGCCGCGCGTTGACGGTTGGCAAGGCGACCCCTCCTCAAGGAATTATTAGCATGGCCGACGACACGACCGCATTGAACGACAAGAAGGGCTACCGCGACAATATTGAGGAGCTGACGCTGGCCAACGGCGATTTCCGCCGCGTGCTCTACACCGGCGAGCATCTCCAGCTCGTGCTGATGACGCTGAAGCCCGGCGAGGAGATCGGCGAGGAGGTCCACGCGGACAAGGACCAGTTCTTCCGCTTCGAAAGCGGAAGCGGGGAGGTCAGAATCAATGGTCGAGCCAACCCGGTCGAGGACGGGATCGCGGTGATCGTGCCCGCGGGCGCCAGGCACAATGTCGTCAACACCGGCGATGAGCCGCTGACCATGTACACGGTTTATGGCGACCCCGATCACAAGGACGGGACGGTCCACAAAACTAGGGCGCAGGCCGAGAAGGACCATGACAACGACGAGTATGACGGCAAGCCGACGGAGTAGGTTTTCGCCCTGGCTTGGGCCGCGCGCCGTGCTGGCCTTGAAACGGCGTCAGGCGGGAACCTGCGACATAATCGCCAGCGGCCGGCCATCATTGTCTTTGAAGAAGGCCATCCATTCTTCGGTGCCGTCGTCGTGGCGGTGGATCATATGGGGCGCGTCGATGAACGCGACTCCCCGGCCTTCGAGCGTTGCGTGGGCGGCGCAAATATCGCCCACGCGAAAATAGATGATGGATTCGGATGCGCTGCCTTCACCGGGTGAGAGGAAAAGCCGAAGGCCACCGCAATCGAAAAACGCCAGGTCGCCGAATGAATAGAGGTGCGGCAGCCCAAGCGTTTCACCGTACCAAAGGCGCGCGGCTTCGATGCTCTTAACCGTTCGCGCAATCTGCCCGATCGGTCCCATTGTCAGGCTTTCGTCCATAATATGCTCCCTGTTCGACAACGGGCTGCGACGCGGTACGCCCGTCCAGCGGCGAAGCTCCAATCGGCTCGAAAGCCCAAGCTTCTGAAGCGCATTCGCGACATGATATTTAATCGCGTCAACGCTTACACCGCGCCTTCGCGCGATTTCTGGGTTGGTCATTCCATGACGCACGGCATCGACCGCCGTCCACTCAGCCGGCGTCAGGACATCATCAAAGGGCGGTCGCCCGCGTTTCCGCCTGTCCATGCTCCTCGCCTAACCGTTTTCGAAGGGATTTTCCCTACCCGAGCTGCCATAGACCTGATCACCCTTGCGGATCATCGCCGAGCGTTGACCCTCCCGGACTCACGCTCTATAGGACCGGCTTGTCCGCGCGGAGCTTTGGTTCGTGGAGTGCGGGCGAGAGCTTGAACATTGTAGTTCGCGAAGACCTGGGGGGTCGGTAGGCCGCCGGGGCTTTCGTGCATTGTGCGTACCCCGTTTCGGGGGCCGTGCGCGGCAGAGTAACCGTTGGCGCATGCCGACAATGAAAAGGTGAACGGCTTCATGCCGACGATAAACCAGCTGGTCCGCAAGGGCCGGGATCCGCAGAAGGCCAAGAACAAGGTCCCTGCGATGGAAGCCAACCCGCAAAAGCGCGGGGTGTGCACGCGCGTCTATACGACCACCCCGAAGAAGCCGAACTCGGCGCTTCGCAAGGTCGCTAAGGTGCGTCTGACCAACCAGCGGGAAGTGATCAGCTACATCCCCGGCGAGGGGCATAACCTTCAGGAGCATTCGGTGGTCCTGATCCGCGGCGGCCGCGTTCGCGATTTGCCCGGCGTTCGTTACCATGTGCTCCGCGGCGTTCTGGATACCCAGGGCGTCAAGGACCGCAAGCAATCCCGCTCGAAGTACGGCGCGAAGCGTCCGAAGTGACGTTGTTCGCGGACGTCATCCTGAATTCGTTTCAGGATCCATGGCGCCGCCTGAGTAGTTGAAAAAAATGGATGCTGAAACAAGTTCAGCATGACGAATTGAGTAACAGTAAGCCCCGGACATGTTCCGGACCCGGCTGAAGAAAAAGGAAGAACTAGAATGGCCCGTCGTCGTCGCCCGGAAAAGCGCGAAATCCTCCCCGATCCCCGTTATGGGGATCTGATCCTGTCGAAGTTCATGAATTCGGTGATGCTCGATGGCAAGAAGTCAGTAGCCGAAGGCATCGTCTACGGTGCGCTCGAGACCGTCGAAGCCCGCGCCAAGCGCGAGCCGGTTGGCGTGTTCCACGAGGCCTTGAACAACATCAAGCCGGGCATTGAAGTCCGCAGCCGCCGCGTCGGCGGCGCGACCTATCAAGTGCCGGTCGAGGTCCGCCCGGAGCGCGGCCAAGCGCTCGCGATCCGCTGGCTGATCAGCGCGGCGCGCGCGCGATCCGAGCACACGATGGCGGCGAGGCTTTCGGGCGAGTTGATGGACGCGGCGAACAATCGCGGCAACGCGGTCAAGAAGCGCGAAGATTCGCATCGCATGGCCGAGGCTAACAGGGCGTTCTCGCACTATCGCTGGTAGGAATTAGATATAAGTTGTTCGCCCTGAGCCTGTCGAAGGGCTCTCCTTCCCTCAAAGGTTAGAAGTCGAGGGCTTCGACAAGCTCAGCCCGAACGGCTTTTTGGTTTAGCGCCCACAAAGGGCATCAGAAGGTAAGATCATGGCCCGCAGCCATCCGCTCAACATGTATCGCAATATCGGCATCATGGCGCATATCGATGCCGGCAAGACGACCACCACCGAGCGAATCCTCTATTACACCGGCAAGTCGTACAAAATCGGCGAAGTGCACGAAGGCACCGCGACGATGGACTGGATGGAGCAGGAGCAGGAGCGCGGGATCACGATCACCTCTGCCGCGACGACCTGCTTCTGGAACGATCACCGCATCAACATCATCGACACGCCCGGCCACGTCGACTTCACGATCGAAGTCGAGCGTTCGTTGCGCGTCCTCGACGGCGCGGTCGCCTGCTTCGACGGCGTCGCCGGGGTCGAGCCGCAGTCCGAGACGGTGTGGCGCCAAGCCGAGAAATATCACGTTCCGCGCATGTGCTTCATCAACAAGCTCGACCGCACCGGCGCGAATTTCGAAATGTGCGTGAGCATGATCAAGGATCGCCTCGGCGCGCGTCCTGCGGTGCTCTATCTTCCGATCGGTATCGAGGGTTCGTTCAAGGGGCTGGTCGACCTAGTCGAGAACCGCGCGATCATCTGGCTTGAGGAAAGCCTCGGCGCCAAGTTCGAATATCAGGACATTCCCGCCGACCTCGCCGATGCCGCCGCCGCAGCCCGCATGGAGCTGATCGAAATGGCGGTCGAGCAGGACGACGACATCATGGAGGCCTATCTCGGCGGAACCGAGCCAGATGTCGCGACACTGAAGGCGCTGATCCGCAAGGGCACGCTCAATTTCTCGTTCGTGCCGGTGCTGTGCGGTTCGGCGTTCAAGAACAAGGGCGTCCAGCCTTTGCTCGACGCGGTCGTCGATTATCTTCCAAGCCCGCTCGATATTCCCGCGGTCGAGGGCCTCAAGCTCGACGGCGTGACCGTCGAGACGCGTCCGCCGACCGACGACGCGCCGTTCGCGGCGCTCGCCTTCAAGATCATGAACGATCCGTTCGTCGGGACGCTGACCTTCGCGCGCATTTATTCGGGCAAGCTGGAAACCGCGTCGATCGTGACCAATTCGGTCAAGGACAAGAAGGAGAAGGTCGGCCGCATGCTTCTGATGCACGCCAACGACCGCGAAGACATCCAGGTCGCCTATGCCGGCGACATCGTCGCTCTGGCGGGCCTCAAGGACACCACCACCGGCGAAACGCTGTGCGCCGCCAATGCGCCGATCATCCTCGAGCGGATGGAATTCCCCGATCCGGTGATCGAGGTCGCGGTCGAGCCCAAGACCAAGGCCGACCAGGAGAAGATGGGTGTGGCGCTCAATCGCCTCGCCCGCGAGGACCCGTCGTTCCGCGTCAGCTCGGACAATGAATCCGGCCAGACGATCATCAAGGGGATGGGCGAGCTCCACCTGGAGATTCTGGTCGATCGCATGAAGCGCGAATTCAAGGTCGAAGCCAATGTCGGCGCGCCGCAAGTGGCGTACCGCGAGAGCCTCGCCAAGAAAGTCGACGTCGATTACACCCACAAGAAGCAGTCGGGCGGATCGGGCCAGTTCGGGCGCATCAAGTTCACGGTCGAGCCGGGCGAGCGCGGCTCGGGCGTGATCTTCAAGGACGAGGTCAAGGGCGGCAACGTTCCCAAGGAATATATCCCTTCAGTCGAGAAGGGCATTCGCGAGATCGCGCAGACCGGATCGCTGATCGGCTTTCCGATCATCGATTTCACCGCGACGCTTTACGACGGCGCTTATCACGACGTCGATTCGTCGGCGCTGGCGTTCGAAATCACCGGCCGCGGCGGAATGCGCGAAGCCGCGCAAAAGGCCGGCATCAAGCTGCTCGAGCCGATCATGAAGGTCGAGGTGGTGACGCCCGAGGATTATTTGGGCGACGTCATCGGCGACCTGAACTCACGGCGCGGGCAGATCCAGGGCACGGACTCGCGGGGCAATGCGCAGGTCGTCGAAGCGATCGTCCCGCTTGCCAATATGTTCGGCTACGTTAATGAGCTGCGGTCCTTCAGCCAGGGCCGCGCGCAGTACACGATGCAGTTCTCGCATTACGAAGAAGTGCCGCAGAATGTCGCGGACGAGGTCAAGGCAAAGCTAGCCTGATTTGGCGGCTCAACAAATTTAGATGAGGGTTAGATAAAATGGCGAAAGCTAAGTTCGAGCGGAACAAGCCGCACTGCAACATCGGCACCATCGGTCACGTCGATCATGGCAAGACCTCGCTGACCGCGGCGATCACCAAGGTGCTGGCCGAGAGCGGCGGCGCGACGTACACGAGCTACGCCAATATCGACAAGGCGCCCGAAGAGCGCGAGCGCGGCATCACAATTTCGACCGCCCACGTCGAATATGAGACCACCGCGCGCCACTATGCGCACGTCGATTGCCCGGGCCATGCCGATTATGTGAAGAACATGATCACCGGCGCCGCGCAGATGGACGGCGCGATCCTGGTGGTGTCGGCCGCCGACGGCCCCATGCCGCAGACCCGCGAGCACATCCTGCTCGCCAAGCAGGTCGGCGTCCCCGCCATGGTCGTGTTCATGAACAAGGTCGACCAGGTCGACGACGAGGAGCTGCTGGAGCTCGTCGAGCTCGAAATCCGCGAGCTGTTGTCGAAGCATGATTTCGACGGCGACAATGCGCCCGTCGTCCGGGGTTCGGCGCTTGCCGCGCTCGAGGATTCGAACAAGGAAACCGGCCACGACGCCATCATCGCGCTGATGAAGGCGGTCGACGATTATATCCCGCAGCCCGAGCGTCCGCTCGACCGCCCGTTCCTGATGCCGATCGAGGACGTGTTCTCGATCTCGGGCCGCGGCACGGTCGTCACCGGCCGCGTCGAGAGCGGAATCGTCAAGGTCGGCGAGGAAGTCGAGATCGTCGGCATCAAGGACACCGCCAAGACCACGGTCACCGGCGTCGAGATGTTCCGCAAGCTGCTCGACCAGGGCCAGGCGGGCGACAATATAGGCGCGCTGATCCGCGGCGTCGGCCGTGAGGAAGTCGAGCGCGGGCAAGTGCTGTGCAAGCCCGGCTCAATCAAGCCGCACACCGACTTTTCGGCCGAAGTCTATGTCCTGTCGAAGGACGAAGGCGGCCGCCACACACCGTTTTTCGCCAACTACCGTCCGCAATTCTACTTCCGCACGACCGACGTGACGGGCGAAGTGGTGTTGCCGGAAGGCACCGAGATGGTGATGCCCGGCGACAATGTTCAGCTTGGCGTCAAGCTGATCGCTCCGATCGCCATGGACCAGGGCCTGCGCTTCGCGATCCGCGAAGGCGGCCGCACGGTCGGCGCAGGGGTTGTCGCCAACATCACGAAGTAGTAGAGGCTTGGCCAGCCGCCCGGTCCGGTAAGGATTCGGGCGGCTCGCTATTTAATTTGGTTTCGCTCGGGCGCGGGCTTCGGCGCGCGCTCAAGCACGGCTCTTTCGCATCGGTACGGTCATGGACACGCAGAACATCCGCATTCGCCTGAAGGCATTTGATCATCGAGTGCTCGACCAGGCGACGGGCGACATCGCCGACACGGCGCGTCGAACGGGCGCGACGATCCGGGGGCCCATTCCGCTGCCGACGCGCATCGAGAAGTTCACCGTCAACCGCTCACCGCACGTCGACAAGAAGTCGCGCGAGCAGTTCGAAGTGAGGACCTACAAAAGGCTGCTCGATATCGTGCAGCCGACGCCGCAGACGGTGGACGCGCTGATGAAGCTCGACCTCGCCGCCGGCGTCGATGTGGAGATCAAGCTGGCCTAACCGGCGGCGAAAAGTGGGATACCGCGCAGCTGCAAGCTGCGGACTGCGTCCCCCGTCACCGGCTTCGGCCGGACCAGCCCGACGGGGCACGTATCGATTTTGGGCTGGGTCATGCCCCCTGACGGGGGCCTCTGAATTGAAAGGATTGGTCATGCGCACCGGCGTGATCGCAAAGAAAATGGGGATGACCCGCCTGTTCCAGGACGACGGCCGCCATGTGCCGGTCACCGTCCTGGCGATGGAGGGCGTACAAGTCGTGTCGCGGCGCGAGACCGACCGCGATGGCTATGTCGCGGTCCAGCTCGGCGCGGGCGTCGCCAAGTCCAAGAACGTCGCCAAGCCGCAGCGTGGACATTTCGGCAAGGCCGAGGTCGAGCCCAAGGCAAGGCTAGCCGAGTTCGTGGTCGCCGAGGATGCGCTGCTCGATGTCGGCGCCGAGCTTACCGCCGAGCATTTCGTTGCCGGGCAATTGGTCGATATTCAGGGCTGCACCCAGGGCAAGGGCTTTCAAGGCGCGATGAAGCGCTGGGGCTTCAGCGGACTTCGCGCCACCCACGGCGTCTCGGTCTCGCACCGCTCGCACGGATCGACCGGCCAGCGCCAGGACCCGGGCAAGGTGTTCAAGAACAAGAAAATGGCGGGTCATATGGGGGCGCGCAACCGCACCCAGCAGAATCTCGAGATCGTCCGCACCGATGCCGCCCGCGGGCTGCTGTTCGTCAAGGGATCGGTCCCCGGCCACAAGGGCGGCTGGCTGCTCGTCAAGGACGCGGTCAAGGTCGCGCGCCACGCGGACGCGCCCTATCCCGCGGGCATTCGCTCGCTAACCGAGACCATCGAGCATGAAGAGGCTCCGGCGGGCATGATCGAGGCCGCGGCAGTCCACGAGATCGCGCCGCTTCCCGGAGACGACGAAGTTGCTGCGGGCGCCGCCGCGACCGGCGACGGTTCGATCGACGACACCAGCGGCGGGGAAGGCTGAACATGAAGCTCAAGGTTCAGACCCTCGGCGACGGCAAGCCCGGCAAGGATATCGATCTCGACGATGCGGTGTTCGATGTCGAGCCGCGCGCCGACATCCTCCACCGGGTGGTGACCTGGCAGCTGGAAAAGCGTCGCGGCACCGCCCGCGGAGCGCGCGAGCGGTCCGAGGTCAATCGCACGGGCAAGAAATACGGCAAGCAGAAGGGCGGCGGCACCGCCCGTCACGGCGACAGGCGCGCACCGATCTTCGTCGGAGGCGGCAAGGCGCACGGGCCGCGCGTCCGCGACTTCGATCCTTTGCTCAACAAGAAGGTTCGCGCCCTAGGGCTGCGCATGGCGCTTTCATCGAAGGCGCGCGACGGCAAGCTCATCGTCATGGACAATCTCGATATGAGCGAAGCCAAGACCAAAGTGCTCGCCGAGCAGCTCGGCAAGCTCGGCTTCGGCAAGACCGCATTGGTGATCGACGGCGACGCCCTCAACGTCGGTTTCGCCCACGCTTCGTCGAACCTCAAGGAGATCAACCTCCTCCCGGCAGTCGGCGCCAACGTCTACGATATCCTGAAGCACGAGACGCTGGTGCTGACGCGCGCCGCGGTCGAAAAGTTGGAGGCCCGTTTTAACGGGGAGACGCTCAATGGCTAAGGCAGCAAAGAGCGCGCCCGCGAAGGTCGACAGTCGTCATTACGACGTCGTCCTGGCCCCGCACATCACCGAGAAATCGACCATCCTGTCCGAGCATAATGCGGTCGTTTTCAAGGTCGCGCAAAGTGCGTCCAAGCCCGAGATCAAGGCGGCGGTCGAGGCGTTGTTCAACGTCAAGGTTATGGGCGTCAACACGCTGACCCAGAAGGGCAAGACCAAGCGCTGGAAGGGCCGCGCCTACACCCGTTCGGACGTCAAGAAGGCAATCGTGACGCTGGCCGACGGCCAGTCGATCGACGTGACGACAGGGATTTAGTCGAATGGCACTCAAGCAATATAATCCGACCACGCCCGGTACACGCGGGCTCGTGCTCGTCGACAAGTCGTCGCTTTGGAAGGGTAAGCCCGTCAAGGCGCTGACCGAAGGCAAGAAGAAGACCGGCGGGCGTAACAACAAGGGCCATGTCACCTCGCGCGGCATCGCCGGCGGGCACAAGCAATC
>Ga0136638_10000372_pt1 | contig 10169 bp, 10 predicted proteins | sample AntDrymUQ8582206_2_FD_104671 | JGI IMG/M metagenome (GOLD analysis project Ga0136638, IMG submission 104671) | Polar desert sand microbial communities from Dry Valleys, Antarctica - metaG UQ858 (22.06) | ecosystem: Environmental > Terrestrial > Soil > Desert | place: Antarctica: Dry Valley...
CTGCCACGCTTCCCACTCACTAAATCGCGGCGCTCCTATTCACTTGCTAGCAGCTACATTAGGGCATAGCTCAATCGCAACTACAACTAAATACCTTCATGCAAAACCCAACGATTCTAGCGCCCTCTATCTAGCTGGATGAGTTGAAAAAAAGCACTCCAAAACTTGATTGTTGGAGTGCTTTTGTTGCGAGTCAATGCTCGTTCAGTTTGTTGGAATCACCGATAACACAGTAGCGGTCGGTCGTGTTTCTTACTCTGCACTCAGAAACTTTTTAATCTCTGGTAATGCAGCAATCGAGCCGTTGTCGTAGTTAGCTATTAGCCACCGAAGCAAAGGCTTTCCGTGTTGCGAGTAACTGCGGTTTTTGTGGTCGTTTCCCTCTCTGCATTTGAGAATATTTTTGATGATATTCCGTACACTCTCCCCCGATTCAGCGGCCACGGACACGGACTCGAAAAGCTGCTCAGGAGTGTTTTCTGGGTAGAATTCATGGCATCGCCGGACAGTCCATACAAACCCAGACACCTTACCCTGTTGGCTGTCTGGCAGTCCGGCTTTCTGTGGACTGATAGAATCATCATCGCAACCCACTGGACTGTCCTGTGTGGATTTTGCACCCAAATCAAACTCCATCCCCCACGCCCGCTCTAAGTATTCAGAGTCTGAAATCGGCGGTTTTTCAGAAGCTTGAGAGGCTGTTTTTTGCTCCAATTTAACAAACATCCTGTCATTCAAGCTTTGCCCTGGTAGCTTCACTAAGGCTTCAAATCTCGGAGTAGCCCGTCCCGTTTTTGGGTTTAAATTTCCCAAGATTTCAATCTCTAAAAGCGCTTCATCTCTGAGCTTTGCGAACCCTTTGGCGTTGGCTAGTCCGGCCAAGGTGCGAGTGTGCGAAATGATGATTGCCAGCATTTCTACTTTGCGGATATCGGTTACTATTTCTTCAAAGAAGGCAGCCGAGTTTTCGCACTTTGACCCCCAATGAGTGAATTCGTCACACACAAAAGTTAACGGCTCAAATTTAGGGTTAGGTTCACTCTGCACCCGCTCGTATCGCCGTTTGATTTCAGCGGTAAACCAAGCTAACTTTGCATTTATGGCATCGTAATTCATGCCACCACCGATTATCTCGCAGCCCTCCCAAGAGCCGTATGCTGCGTGAGGGTCAAGCACTGTTACCTTGTGTCCGGCTGCTAATCTTTTAACTACTTCCTCATCAGCAAAAGTTGTTTTGCCCGAACCCGGAGCGCCGTAGATAAGCACAGAGGGATACCAAGTAAGGTGTGGAATTTGTGGCCCGCTGTTTAAAACTGATGAGGAAGAATCCTCTATTTTGTCCGAAGGGTTGGTAACTGATTCGAGCGTAGTTGTGCCAGTTATTTGCGCTGCCTGCTGTTGATTGGGGTCAATCCCCAAACTCTCACAATATGCCGTCTCAATTTCACCCTGGAACGCCACATCTTCAGCCTCTAGAAGGGATTTGTAGCGTTGCTGGGTAGCAGCCATCTGGTAGGCACTTTCAGCGGCAAACCCAAACTCATAAGCTTGATTCTGGTATCCCTTGATTTTTTGGCGGATAGGTTCCTGCTCTGCCTCGGCCCGGGCGATGAGCATAACAGTAATCATGCCCCCAGTCGCTAACAGAGCAAGCAAGATTTTAAGCCCGCCGTACCCGCGTTCTAGTCTCTTAAATTCAGCTTTTGGCGGTACTAGCCATGCAGGGTTAGTTTCGATTCTGTTGCCGATTCTGTATTCAATTCTGTCATTGAATTGCAGCGCCGTGGCGACTCCAAACCCGGCGATACCCAAGGCAAGTAATCCTGACACAATCATCTGATTTTTATTAATTAGCATTATTTAGTTTGCTCCAAATTTGGGTAACAACGAATCCGAGGGTGATAACGAGTAACGCAAAACTCAAAATGAGTAACTGAGAATTGGCAAAAATCCAAGCTTGCCACGCATCCCAGTTACCTGCGAGTAGGGCTGTGCTGACTGCCAACAGGATTAAATGTGCTCTAGTTCTGCCGATTCCTTCAGCACTGAAACTGTACAGAGCCAGCCCTAGACTTGCGGCAGGTATCAGTATCACAGCCGATGGGATTAGCGCCGGAATTGCCCGAACGATAAGGGATGCAGATAGTCCAGCGCCGAAGTAACTGCCAAACTCTCCCCAGTTGCCAGTTAGGTTCCAGAAGCGCTCTATGTTTGTGATTTCGGTTGTTTTAGATTGCGGTTGTTGTTCGGCTTGAGTGAAGTTGCCAGCATTCAGATAATCGAATTCAGAGGTATCAAAATCTTGAGAAAGCATAGAAAAAAGCGGGCCATATGACCCGCACTAGGGTTACTTTTTGCCAGAGAAGAAATCGAATAAACCGCCTAAGAATCCCTTAGAATTGCCAGCACCGATTGGACTCATACCGCCGGAATTGCCCGCTGTGGCTGGGATAGGGTCAAAGTCTTTGGCGTTTATGTAGTTAGTAAAATCCGCCCGCCGTTGCTGCATGGCGATTGCCTGTTGTGGGGATGCTTGAATCGCTTTTAAGGACTGAGCAAACCCACTTTCTTGTATTTGTCCTTTGGCTTGGTGGTTAGCTTTGATTAGCAGTAATCGCTGCCGGAAGTCCATATTCTGAAGGGTTTGAGTAGAGGCCCCTTGCACTTTTACCAGGTTCAATTCGTTTTGGAGTTTTTGCTGTAAGCTAACAAGGTGCGAATCATGTTTTGCGGCTGCAATGATTGCTTTGGCTACGAATTTATCAATCTCAGCTTTGTCTGTCAAACCCGCTTCAATAGCTTCTAAGGTCAAACGTTCTATCTCAACCTTGTTGGCTCGAATCTTGGCATCGTGCTTGTTGTAGGCAGTTCGCAACTGTTTTTGAAGTTCCAAAATCTTGGCAGTTCTGGCGGCCTCGTGTACCATCTCCGGCGTAAGGGGCCCGGAGTGATAGCCGAACTCTTTGGCTACATGAGCAGCGCCTGGTGTTTGCGCGACCCTGAATTGTTGTTGCATGATAGAATCTCCTTAGTGGATAATGCTTTCGGTGTTTTTCGCTTGCCAGCCGATTCTCCTAGAAAAATAATCGACTGGCTCTTGATTGCTTGAATTAATCATTGAAACAATCCCTCAAACTGTTAGCTTGCCCGACAATCTCAATCCCTTTGGCATCTGTAATGCCCTCCGCTCTCAAGTCTGATGCTGCATTCTTAATAGCTTGCTGGGCATTATTACCGGAAGCGATTACAGTTTTGGGAGGATTGCTTTCGCGACTGACTCTCACTTTGTAAAAAGCCATTACTCAGCCCCTCCCAATTGGCTTGCCCGCAGTTGAGCTAGTACCTCGTTTTGTGCTTTTTGCTCAGCCTGGAATACTGCCAGCGCCCGCGCAGCGCCACGGTTTTGTGCTGCATTAATTTCAGCATTATCCAAATCAGCATCGCGCTGTTGAGCAGACTGATTTTCGGCTGCGATTTGTGCCAGAAGGTTCATCACATTTTGATTGAGGGATGCTGAGGTATTTGTCGCATTTTGATTGAGTTGAGCGATGCGGTTATCAAGTGCTGGCGTGTACTCGGAGATAGTCAGACCGCCCGCGACTTGTGCAGTAGCAGTCGGTACTTTGTCAACTAACCGCCGCAGTTCCGACAACTTGCCAGCATTCAACAATTTGATACTGTCGAGGGCAAGTTGCGAGTATTCAGTCGCCCGTCCCGCACCCCGCCGTAAGGCAGACAAATCGATATGGTAGATAGTTTGCAACTTGACCACAGCCTGCTGTAAATGCTGCTTTTTGATGCCCGCTAAGTCCTGAATTTGTAAAGCGCTGTACCAGATTTCGTCTGGCTCAGTCTCAGGTGAATCGATAATCTCGACTTCAACCTCAATCACTGTATCGTTTTCGGGTTCCATGTTGTCTTGCTCTAGCGTAGTGGGCGGTATCGAGTTATTCGATAATATCGACATCTATCGATATATGTGCTATACTAGCGGATAGTCTCGGAACTTGTCAAGTAATTGACAAGATATTCTGAAATCACTGACTCCTGGCGACTTCTAACTCATACTGGAGGTATCTATCTATATAGTTTGGAATTCATGCCAATTATTAGGAAGGCTGCGAAAATAACATTCACCTGCGAACCTCGACTGAGAGAAGGCTTAGAGGTATGGGCTGGCTTAGAGAGTCGAACGCTCTCCAATCTTATGGAGGTGATTGCGAAGAAAGCCTACGAAGATTTTCTAGTCCACAACCCACAGCCAGAACCAGAACCAGAACCTGAACCCACGGCAAAACCAGCCGCCGCCAAGGCAAAACCAGCGAGTACCAAGACTAAGGAGAGGAAAATCTAAGTTTCAATTTTTGGAAAATCTTAAAAGTGTTGACATTGTATATACCAACTTGGGAGTAATATAATGCCAACCAAACTGTACCTGACTGTCACTGTTGACAAATTACTGGTAGCAAGGCTTGACCAGAACCGAGGAGAGTCTCAAAAGATTTCTCGCTCTAGTTTGGTTGAAGCGGCCATAAGGAGTTATCTACCCCAACTCGAAAATTCTGAAGCGCACAACAAAAAAGCGCTTGCCACGTAAGGCTTAGCGCTCTTTTGATAGTTTTTCGTATACCCCTGCTTTGTCCCCGAATCTCGCCAGATTTAAAACAAAACAGGATTATCTTAACAATATAATCATGACACACATTGACGCTATAGGCTACCCATCCGCCAACAATTTTGATGAATCAGTATCCCCCTTACAGGGATGCAGCCAAAACACACAGTCTGACTTGATTGTAGCACCATCCCCCCCAGAGGCGCAAGAAAAAATAGATTTAAATAATTTCGGGATATTGTGCAGCTTGCCGCCAGATTTAGAGTTAATCCCAGAACACGAGGCCCAAATCGAAGGTAGAGGTTTGCTCAATAATTGGGCCCGCGCTTGCTGCCACAGCGCCACAAAGGAGCAAGCGGGCCTCTGCGGGATTAACTCTAAATCTGGCGGCATCCTGTTTGTTGGTTTCAACAAACAGATGCAATTCCGGCCCGATATCCCTAAGAAATCGAACGGCAAAGAGCGAAAATATGAATCACCCGTAGGGGACTTTGACGCTTTCCTCCCCCCATCCCCCGATAATCCGCTGTACTGGGAGATTGACTCATTGAAACGGGAAGCTTTTTACATCAATGATGCGCCATATATCTTGCTTACTGAGGGATGCTTTAAAGCGATTGCTGGCTGCTCAAATGGCCACCCTACAATCTCTTTATTGGGGGTGGAGCAAGGGCTGACAGGAAGCAAAAAAGACCCAGAAAAACAGCGATTCCTAGTACCTGCACTGAGAAAATTGGCAGAGGCTGGCTTCGGGTTTATCATTGCTTTTGATGCCGATGCCCTAAATAATCCAAACATTCGGGAAGCCGAGGCAAAGCTAGCAAAACAGTTGGCTAAATTCAATGTGCCAGTACGCTCAATTACCGGGCATTGGAGCGCCGGAGAGCACGGAGAAAACAAAGGAATGGATGATTTTATCCAGCACAAAGGGATTGAGGAATTCCGAGAAATTCTCAATAAAGCGAAGCTATTCGGAGAGGAGGAAAATGCGGATAAAACTACAGAAAAAAAGCCTCCCACTCCCCGCAAAACAGCGGCAAAAATAGCTGAGGATTATGGGCACAAATGGAAATACGACAACGAGCAAAAAACTTGGCGGATATGGAATAGCAAGTGCTGGGAAAAGATAGAAATAGGCGCATTTACCAGTTTGATTAAAACCACACTTGATGCTCGAAATATCTCCTACCGGGGAAGCGCGTACATTGAGGATGTGAGGAAACTCTTAGAACATGATTTGCGTCAAGTGCGCTGGCAGGCATGGGACAAAACGCAATACATCAACTTTAATAATTGTGTACTTGATGCCAACAAGAACACAACACTGGAACACTCTCCGGGCATGGGATTCACTTCATACCTTCCATATGAATACAAGCCACTGCAAGGTGATTTAAGCGACCCGTTGGAAGCGTTACGCATAAACTGCCCTAATCGGTACAACTTTATGCGGGATGCGATGGGCGGGGACGAAAAGAAGATATTCAAGCTATTGGCAATCTCTAATGCTGTCTTGAAGCACCGATTTCACAGCCAACAGCAATTTGTTCACTACGTCGGCCCGCCGGGTTCCGGTAAAGGTACTGAGGCCCGATTCACTCAAAAATTAGTAGGTCGCGAGAACTTCAAAGGATGCAGTTTGGAGCGACTGAAAGATGGGTCGACAATGGCATCTATTGTCGATAAGCAATTGGTAGTATTTGCGGATGAGAGAAAGCCCGCAGGCATCGACTCGATACTCGGATTGACTGGTGGCGATACTATCAGTTACCGGGAATTGCACACACCCGCTGCTGATGCTTTTTTCTACGGCTGTATTATGATTTGCTCAAACAAACCCATTTTTATTGGCGATACTACCGGGTTGGAGCGCCGATTGTGTCTTGTTCATTTTGACAATCCTATCGCGACAGAGAAACGCGATTACAGGATTGAGGATGGATTTGAGATTGAAATACCAGCCTACATAAATATCGCATTATCGTTGACCGATGCAGCAGTTAGGCGAGCGCTGCGAGGTACTGGGGTCGGGCAAATCGCCGAATTTAAAGCAAAAGAATGGGAGATGAAAACCGAAACAAACTCAGTCGCAGCTTTCTTTGATATTAATTTGGTAGTTGAATCTTTTGCTACGACTCCAACATTAAATCTCTATAAAGGCTATAAAGATTGGTGCGAGGATAGTGGATTAAAAGCTCTTAGTGTCGTCAAATTCCCGAAATACCTTGCCGATTTACTCGCAGACGAGAATCTACCCGCTAAATGGGTTAAAAACCGAACATCAAAATTTGAAGGACTGAGACTCCGACTGGAAACCGACGAACACCTCACTCACTCGCAAACGTTAGATGGCTGTGCACCAGTTGAAGCAGTAGTTTGCACCAGTTATGCACCAGTTGATGCACCAGTTGAAGGCTTACCCAGTAAGGATTTGCACCAGTTGCACCAGTTGAAGCAAAATATCAGTCAAGAAAATTCTAATAATCCTCAAGCGACCTGTAATCGAGAGGAAGTAGTAGAAATTCCTATACAACCAATACAAGAATCCCCCCTAACTGGTGCAACTGGTGCAAACCATTCGCCCGTAAGCGATACAACTGGTGCATCAACTGGTGCGGAAGTGGTGCGGAATGTCGTCTCAACTGGTGCAATCGAACCGCCAGCAGTCGGCTCAAGCCATAAAGAGTTTGAGGTCGGCGACCGCGTGGTGATTGCGGAATTGGACAACATTCACAAAGGCAAGACAGGGCAAATCATTGAGATTGCCTACGGGAGCAAAGCCAATGACTATCAAGTCAAATTGGATAAAATCTCGCACCTAATGCAATCGGTGATGATTGAAATCCCTCACAATGCCGTGACCCCATTACTGATGCGATTGAAATCTGAGGAACTGCCAAAAAAGCCGTAACCCTGCATCAGCCCTACGCCAGTTTAATCGCACTCGGACGCAAACGGTTTGAGACTCGGAGATGGCCTACAAGGCACCGGGGGCCGATTGCGATTCATGCTGGCATGAAGTTGCACAGGGAAGTCTGCCAAGCATTCGGAGTTAACCCCACAGACTTACCTCTGGGCGCGATTATCGCCTATGTCGATGTGGTTGACTGCATCCAGATGACCCCAGAGTTTATCGCCGCCCAGTCCGAAACCGAGCGAGCTTGCGGCAACTGGAAAATTGGAAACTGGGCGTGGCAGTTAGAGAATCTGCAGGTATTGGTTCGGCCAATCGCTGCAATCGGCAAACAAGGCATCTGGAAGATTACCCAATGATGAAACATGATCCAATTTTGCAGCAGGAAGCTATCGAATTTGTCCGCATCGCTATCTCTAAAGATGATCCAAAATTTGCTCGAAGTTTGGCAGGCACTATCTCGAATATTTGTAGCAGTGGTCAAGCAAACAGGGAGGAAATTTGGGCCCAGCTTACTGACTGGGAGCAAGAGCGGTTCCGGCAATTGCTGGGGTGATTGGCGTTACTGATGGTCGGTGGATGTCGCCGACCATTTTTGACAACCTATAAAAGAGCGTGGGCTGTCAAAAAAAAAGCTGAAACCCTCGCAACCACAGGGATTTCAGCAATTACCGAATAGCAGCCAAAATGTCAAAAGTCAACCTAAAAACTCTGAAACTCAATCCCTAATAGGGTTTTGGGGTTTTGGGGCTGTTTCGAGGTTTTGGAGAAAAACCAACAATATTTCAATCCCTAATAGGGAAATTCGATTGCCCCCACCCCGATTATAGCAAAAAAAAACCCTAGGTTGATTGGCAGCCTTGGGCACAAACATTAATTAATCCAATCCAATCTAATTTTATCAGGTTATCCCTTCAAAATTTCCAAAATTGCCTCCACATCTGCCAAATCTGCCTTAGATTTTTTGCGCTTGCCCTTCAACTGATTGAGCAAGTCGGCGGACTCTGGTAGTTCGCTGGCAGTGGCTGAATTTTCTCGCAGGGCGGAGATTTGAGCTTGCAAGTCGCCAATTTCTAACCGCAATTTTGATTCTATGGGATTGGGCTTGAAGCCATACCCGCGCTCTAGTTCCCGGTTTTTGTCCCCTAGTTTTTGCACAGCCAGCTTTGCATCTTCTAGTTCACGATTGAGTTCGGAGATTTGAGATTGCTGGCGTAGGTCGTACCCCTCTCTGCTATTTCGGCCTCGAATTTCCTCCTGCATCGATTCATCGTAGATTTTCCTGGTTTCTAAAAACTCGACTGCATCTGCTTCAAGTCTGGCAATTTGCTCATCAGCCTCTGTAATGATTTGATTTTTGCCTGCTAATAGTGCTTTGAGGTCTGCAATTTCTTGATTTTTTGCCATGACAAGCGCGTCGGTTTCTGAAGACCTGAGTGATTCTGTGGGCGATTCACTCAGGCCCTCAATTTTCCCAGCCGTTCCTCGATGGCTGCTAATCGGTTTTCTAGCACCGCATCTAGTGGCGCTATGGAGGCCGATTGCAGATGGATGAGTTCGGGTCGCGACAAAGAGGCCCGCAGGGAGCGCATCACAAATTCATTGATTGAAATATTGCTAGCTGCCGCGGCGGCTTTCACCGCATCTAGGAGTTCGCGTCGACCATCGAACCTGAGATTAAGCTGAATTCGGTCGTTGTCTGCCATTGTCCGAGGCCTCTCGTCTAGTAGTTGTTGCTAGCCCAATACTAGCACGGTAGTTAGCAGGTGTCTAGTCCTGGGCGGGCAAACTAGACAAATCTTTGTCCTCTCCCCATACCCGCGCCTACGCATACCCGCCCGCGTATATATACAAGCCCGCACCCGTAAAGCCTCCAAGCGCCCAAACCCTTGTCCTGCTAGCCTTTTGCTAGACACATAAGCTAGACGAGTGCCACTAGCCAAAAACTAGCGAAAAGTCTAATCATTTACCCCTAGACAAACCACTAGCCATTGCGCTATATTATTTCCATAGCCGAAAACGAAACGGCGACAACCACTTCACCGAACCTTGAAAAATGAATATCGAAAACTATGCCCGAAAAAAATAAGGAACTACTACGCCATATCGAACGGTGCGACATCAAGTCAAGAGCCAACCCCAAAAAGGTAATTAGAGTAAGTCCAGGTTGCTACTATTTGACCGTTGACGAACACCTCTGGCACATTATCTACGATTCAGAGATTGACCGATGGTACTCCTATACCAACGATGATAGAAGTATATATCCGGACGAGACAAAGACAAAGCGAGAACAAGTCGATTGCTTGATTGCTTAAACTGCGCAATCTGGGAGGGTTTTAATCCTCCCTTTTCACTTCAGCTTACAAAACTAAATAATACCCAATCGAGGGCGGGAAACCGCCCCACGCCTACACCCTACACATTTCTACGCACTCAATCACAAGGTAAAAAAACATGGAATTGTTAACAGCTCGTTTCACTCAAATCGCCACACAAATCGAGGCGACAACTGCTCAAATCACCGCGCTACAGGTACATTTGAGCGAACTGCAAGAACATCAGCAACAACTGCTATCAGTCGAGCAAGCTTGTCAGTCGGCACTCAGTCAAGCTGACACCGCCCTGATGATGCTAAAC
>Ga0136638_10000373_pt1 | contig 10167 bp, 9 predicted proteins | sample AntDrymUQ8582206_2_FD_104671 | JGI IMG/M metagenome (GOLD analysis project Ga0136638, IMG submission 104671) | Polar desert sand microbial communities from Dry Valleys, Antarctica - metaG UQ858 (22.06) | ecosystem: Environmental > Terrestrial > Soil > Desert | place: Antarctica: Dry Valley...
ATTGCCATCACCGTGTTGCCGATCGCGGCGGCCTACATTGCGTACTACATCGTGCCGCCGTCGGGCCGCACGAACTACGGCACCTTGATCGAGCCGCAACGCCCAGTTCCTGCGTTGCCGCTGACGAGCGTGGACGGTGCTGAGTTCGACTTGCGGCAATTGCGAGGCAACTGGGTATTCGTAATGGTCGACGGTGGCGATTGCGATTCGCGCTGCAACGAGAAGCTGCTGATGATGCGGCAGCAGCGCACGATGACCGGCAAGGAACGCGACCAGATCGAACGCGTCTGGTTGATCTTCGATAGCGCGCCTTTGCCGATTGTGCTGATGCGCGAGTACGAAGGCACGCATTTCGTTCGTACCTCGCTGCCGCCGTTGCGCGATTTTCTTGCGCTGCCCGACGCTGCGGGTGCGAATTTGCAGGACCATATCTGGGTCATCGATCCGCGCGGCAACCTGATGTTGCGGTGGCCCAAGAGTGCGGAAGCCAGCGGCGTCAAGCGCGATGTCGCCAAGCTCTTGAAGATTGCGGCCGGCTGGATCCGCATCGATCCACGATGACGGTCATTTCGCTGTTCTGGCTCGCACTGCTGGGGGTCATGGTCGCGGCGGTTCCGCTGGCGTATGTGTGGCGCTCGCGCGATTCGCAAAAATTTCGCAAGCTTGCGTGGGTCACCGCATTTCTGACGCTTGATTTGATCATGCTTGGTAGTTTCACGCGGCTGACCGACTCCGGACTCGGCTGTCCCGATTGGCCCGGGTGCTACGGCGCTTCGAACCCGATGGCGGCGAGCGAATCGATCGCTCGCGCGCAGAGCGCGCTACCGAGCGGTCCGGTCACTCCGGCCAAGGCCTGGATCGAGATGGGGCATCGATATCTCGCACTGGCCGTAGGTGTTTTGATCATCGTGCTAACGGTGCAGGCATGGCGACGAACGTCCCGCACAGCCACCGCTCAGTACACGCCGTGGCTGACGACCGCGGCGTTGCTGTGGGTCTGCGTGCAAGGCGCGTTCGGCGCGTTGACGGTAACGATGCGGTTGCAGCCGGCTATCGTGACGCTGCATTTGCTGGGCGGAATCGTTCTGCTGGCGCTGCTGATGTGGGTTGCGCTGCGCGAGAGTCCTTTTGACCAATTCATCGACGCGCCGCGCGTGCGCGCCATTGCGATTGCTTCAATCACGGCGGCGTTCGTTCAAATTACGCTAGGCGGGTGGGTCAGCAGCAACTACGCGGTGATGGCGTGCCCTGACTTTCCGCTGTGCCAGGGCGAAATTTTTCCGCCGATGGATTTTTCGCAGGGTTTTACCTGGTGGCGCGCGCTAGGGCGAACCGGCGCAGGCGAGTTGATCTCGTTCCAGGCTCTGGTGGCAATTCACTGGATGCATCGTGTGTTCGCGGCCGTGGTCGTGGCGGCGATCGGAGTGCTGGTATGGCAGCTATGGCGCGTTGGCGCCAAGCCGCTGGCCTTTGGCTTATTCGCAATCATCACGCTGCAGTTGTTAACGGGATTGTCCAACGTCGTACTCCAGTGGCCGCTGTTGCTCGCAGTGCTGCATAGCGGGGGCGGGGCGCTACTGGTGGCGTGGCTCGTGGTAGTTATTTATCGAACGGCGCCCAGGCTGCGGAATCGTTAGACTTCGCGCTCGTTGCACAGCTTTCTGCATACCGCACGCATGACCGCAAACACCGCCACCGAAACCACCGCCACCGAAATTCAGCTCGGCACTGAAAGCAGCACCGCGCATCTGCTCGGGCAATATTGGGCCCTTACCAAGCCGCGCGTGACGCAGCTCGCTATTTTCTGCGCGGTGATTGGAATGTTTCTGTCGACGGCGGAGCTGCCACCCTGGCAGGTCGGTCTGATGGCGACTCTCGGCATATGGCTGCTGGCGGGCGCTGCGTTCGCCGTCAATTCGCTGATCGAAAGGCGTATTGACGACAAAATGGCTCGCACGCGCATGCGGCCGATGCCTCGCGGAGAATTGTCGCCGCTGCAGGCAATCGTTTTTTCGGCGTTGCTTGGCGGTGTCGGCATGTGGTTGCTGTACAGCTTTGTCAACCCGTTGACCATGTGGCTGACTCTGGCGACTTTCGTTGGCTACGCGGTGATCTACACCGTTTTGCTGAAGCCATATACGCCGCAGAACATTGTCATCGGCGGCATGAGCGGCGCAATGCCACCGGTCCTCGGCTGGGCCGCCATCACTAACAGCGCACCGGCGGAGGCATGGCTTCTAGCGCTTATTATTTTCGTATGGACGCCACCGCATTTCTGGGCGCTGGCGTTGTATCGCCTCGACGATTACCGCAAGGCGGGGCTGCCGATGTTGCCGATCACGCACGGCGTCGCCCTGACTCGGCTTCACATACTGTTGTACACGGTCGTACTGGTCGCCGTTACCACGCTGCCTTTCGTAATCCGCATGGCTGGTGCGCTGTACTTGATCGTGGCGCTGATTCTAGGAGCGATTTTTATCGGTTACTCGTGGCGCCTGTACCGAAACTACAGCGACAAGCTGGCACGGGCGACCTTCAGCTACTCGATCGTTTATCTGGCCGCGCTTTTCGCCGCGCTGTTGGTGGACAAGTTCATCTAAGGTCGAAATAGAAGCCGGTGCTTTGCACTGGCAACGATAAATGTTAAGAGCATGGATTCTTTCACTCTTGCTTGCCGGCTGTGGTGGCGGCGCGCAAAAATTCAACGGCGTTGACATCACCGGAGCGAATTACGCGCGCGATTTTGTCTTGACCGATCACACCGGCACCAAAAGAACGCTTTCTGATTTCCGCGGCAAGATAGTGACGATTTTCTTCGGCTTTACCCAGTGCCCAGACGTGTGCCCGACGACGCTAGCCGACATGGCGCAGGTAAAAAAACAGCTCGGCAAACAGGGCGATCAACTGCAGGTGCTTTTTATCACCGTCGATCCGGAGCGGGATACGCCGGCGGTTCTCGCGCGTTATGTGCCGGGATTTGATCCGAGTTTTGTCGCGCTGCATGGATCGCCGGAACAAACTGCGGCGACTGCGAAAGAGTTCAAGGTGTTCTACCAAAAAGTCGCTGGCAAGACGGCAACGTCGTATTCAATCGATCACACCGCCGGCACATACGTCATCGACCGCGAGGGAAGGGTGCGCCTGTTCGTGCGCCACGGTGAGGGTGTCGAACCGATCGTTGCTGATTTAAAAAGATTGTTGAGTTAGTCGCCGTCTAATGCGCCGCTGTCGGCGGCGATGCGGGTTCGACTCGAGATCACTCGGCCCTGTTGCCCCTGCTCGTCCGGTTCTATGGCAAACGCAATGGCAATCGCCGGCGTGATGTCGAGCTCGAATCCGATAAACACGCTCGGCTCGGCGGTGCGATAGTCGTCCTCTGCGTAGACGCTGCGATCGGGCGCGAGTACCCCATGGACTTCGAATGGGTCGAACACATAAATTCTTCCGACCCTGACGGGCAACCGCAGCGCCGCGCGCGGAAAAACAATCTCTGCCGGCGAGCCGACGATGCACCAGATTCCAAAGAGCCGCGCGTCATAGTGGGCATCGTTATGAAAGAACGCACCGCGGCACTGATACCAGTCGAGGTCGACACGCAGCGCGGGCGCGAATCCGGATTTGAGCGCGCCACTGAGCTGAGCGCGGACGTCCGCATCGCGCCAGGCGCCGTGCGCGTGAACCTTGCCCACGGTGCATGCGGGAGCTATGACCTGTAACGCGCGCGTTTGCAGCGCTGCACCAGGTACGCATTCCGCAACGCCCACGCTTTTCGCAACGGATCGCGCGCCGCCGGTGGGATGCAGGCCAATCGCCCGCGGCGCGGTGTGTGTAATCAATTGCATCGGCAACTTCCGACGTAAAAAAAAGCCCCGGGGGTGCCGGGGCTTGAGTGTCCGCCTCATCGGAGGAGAGGGGGAAAAACAGAGGCGGACCTTGCTTCAACCAACCAGAAGTCACGGTTCGCTCCGGGAAAGTACTAGGGCTATACGTACTCAACCAACGCGCTTCGCATCTTCTGTAACGCTTTGGCTTCGATCTGCCGAATTCGTTCCGCCGACACTCCGAATTCCTGCGCAAGGTCGTGCAGTGTTGAGGTGCCGACATTGCCCTGGCTATCCTCGTTGAGCCACCGCGCCTCGACAATGCGACGGCTGCGCGGATCGAGATCTTCCAAAGCCCCACGCACGCCCTCACTTTGCAGCACATCGTATGCGCGGCGCTGCAGAACCTGGGTCGGCTCAGACTCGGAATCAGTCAGGTAGGCAATCGGCGCAAAGTCTTCTTCGCCATCGTCAACGCGGCCTTCGAGCGCGACATCGCCGCCCGATAATCGCGTTTCCATTTCTGAAACTTCTTCGCGCTTGACGTTAAGCTTGGCCGCGATATCGCCCACCTGGTCTTGCGACATCGTGCCGTGACCCTTCTTCATGCTGCGCAGGTTAAAAAATAACTTGCGTTGCGCCTTGGTAGTCGCCAGCTTCACAAGCCGCCAGTTTTTCAGCACAAACTCATGAATCTCGGCCTTGATCCAGTGCAGCGCGAACGACACCAGCCGCACACCCCGCTCAGGGTCAAAGCGCTTGACCGCCTTCATCAAACCGATGTTGCCTTCTTGAATCAGGTCAGCGTGTGGCAGCCCATAGCCTAAGTAATTACGGGCGACCGCGACCACCAGCCGCAGGTGCGACATCACCAGTCGACCTGCGGAATCGAGATTTTCCTGATCGCGGAAGTCACGCGCTAGCCGTAATTCTTCATCAGGCGTCAGCATCGGCACCCGGTTAACGGCCTGGATATATGCATCAATGCTGCCGAGGCTTCCGGGAGTAAGCGCGAAGGGCTGTGCAACCAGCGGAACCAGGGCGGTACTCGACTTCATAGTTCTTGCCACGTGTTTCTTCTCCAGTTTCATTTAGCTTAGCACTCGCGTTTTTAGAGTGCCAAGTCTTAGAGGGGACTCTGCCAGGGGAGTTCAATCCCGACTTGGGCGCTCAGGTATGGGAAATGAGTAAGTACTAACTTAGCCCAAGTCCTTCTGTTCTGACGCGCCTCACTTGCTTACCGGTCACGCAACTGTCATCGTCGCCGTTTATGGTTCGCAAACACCACCGCAAACACATTAAGCGCAAGCGCTTCAGGCTTGAGCCTTCCTTGAACGCTTCGCAGGATCTGTACCTGAATCGTGAGCTCTCGCTGCTCGCGTTTAACGAGCGCGTATTGGCTATGGCTTCGCGCGCGTCAGTGCCGCTCGCCGAGAGGCTGCGCTACGTTTGTATCGTGTCGTCCAATCTCGACGAGTTCTTCGAGGTACGAGTCTCCGATTTGACGGACGCTGCGGTTGGCGCGGCCGGTTCGCCGCCGAATGTGTACGCCACAGTGCTGGAGCGCGCGCATCGCCTGGTCGCCCAGCAATATGACCTTTATAACCACACGATCATGCCGGCGCTGGCACGGCACGACATCGTGATTATTAACCATGCGCAGCGCAGCGCCGCCCAACGCGCGTGGCTACGCGATTATGTGCAGCGCGAAGTAAAACCGCTGCTGGCGCCGATAGGCCTGGACCCATCGCATCCGTTTCCGCAAGTGTTGAACAAGTCGCTGAACTTCATCATGCAGCTCGAGGGAAAAGACGCATTCGGCCGTCCTTCGGCGATCGCAATCCTCAAGGTACCGCGTGTGTTGCCGCGCGTGATTCCTCTGCCGCCGAAGCTGGCCCCTGGAAAGCAGGCGTTCGTGCTGCTGACGTCGGCGATTCGCGCGCACTTGCAGGACTTGTTTCCCGGCCGCGTGATTAGTGGGTTCTCGCAGTTTCGGGTAACGCGCGACTCCGATATGACGGTCGATGAGCGCGAAGTTCATAACCTGCGGCAGGCGATGCGCATGGAGCTGACGCAGCGCCATTTTGGTAACGCAGTGCGACTCGAGATCCTGCGCACGTGCCCGCTGCCGTTGCAGCAACTGTTGCAGGAGCAGTTCCAGATTCCAAGCGAAGCCGTGTTTCAGGTCGATGGGCCGGTCAACCTGGTCAGACTCAATCAGCTGGTCGATCATTTAACGCAACCGAAGTTGCGTTGGCCGCCGTTTGCCCCTGCATGGCCGCGCAAACTGGCGCAGGGCTCCGACATGTTCGAAGCGATGCGGCAGGGCGATATTCTGCTGCATCACCCGTTCGAAAGTTTTGAACCCGTTATCGAATTTTTGCGGCAGGCCGCGGTCGACCCAAAGGTCGCTGCGATTCGCATGACGTTGTATCGCACCGGCATCAGCTCGGTGATGGTCGATATTCTCGAGGATGCGGCGCGGCGCGGTAAGGAAGTCACGGCGATCGTCGAGTTGAAAGCGCGCTTCGACGAAGAGGCCAACATTAACCTGGCGGAGCGGCTCGAAGCAGTTGGCGCGCAGGTCGTTTACGGCGTGGTCGGATTGAAAACGCACGGCAAAATGACGCTGGTGTTGCGACGCGAGGAAGTGCGGGGTCGCCCGACGTTGGTGCGTTACGCGCATCTGGGCACTGGCAACTATCACTCGGCGACCACCAAGCTTTACACCGACTTTGGCATGCTGACCATGCACGCCGAGATTTGCAGCGACATGGAAAAAGCGTTTTTGCACATGACCAGTTTGACCAAGGTCGAGCGACTCAAGCATCTATGGATGGCGCCCTTTACGCTGCATCGGAACCTGCTGCGCGCGTTAGCCAACGAGGTCAGAATCGCGCGCCTGGGCAACCCGGCTCGTGTGATTGCCAAGATGAACGCGCTGACGGACGAAGCGACCATCAATGCGCTTTATGACGCATCGCAGGCGGGCGTCAAGGTCGATCTTATTGTTCGCGGTGCGTGTGCCTTGCGCGCCGGTGTGAAGGGACTGTCGGACAACATCCGGGTGCGATCGATCGTCGGGCGTTTTCTCGAGCATCATCGTATTTACTGTTTTCGCAACGAGGGCACGCCGAATGTTTATTTATCCAGCGCCGACTGGATGGGGCGCAATCTGTTTCGGCGCATTGAAATTGCATGGCCTGTGCTTGATCCGAAACTTCGCAAGCGCGTCATCGAGGAAGGACTCACGCCGTATCTTGCCGACAGGCAGGATGCCTGGACTCTGATGGCCGATGGAGAATATCTGGCGCCGAAAGCCGGCAAAGGCGGCCGCTCCGCGCAGCGCGAATTGCTGACCGCATTGGCGGCAAGCGTGGGCGAAACATAAATGGAGCTCATTTTGTGGCGCCACGCGGAAGCCGAGGACGGCGGGCCCGATCTCGCTCGCAAGTTGACCGCCAAGGGGGAAAAGCAGGCGCGGCGTGTCGCCGAATGGCTAAATACACGTTTGCCGCAGACCGCGAAGGTGTTCGTAAGCCCTGCAATTCGTGCACAGCAGACAGCGCAGGCACTCGCCGACATTTCCCACCACAAATTGCGCACGGTCGAACAGATCGCCCCGAATGCCAACGCCGCCGACGTGTTAACTGCAGCCGATTGGCCCCAGGCCAGGTCGGTCATTGTCATCGTCGGGCATCAGCCCACGCTCGGCTACGTCGCCAGTGAATTGCTCAGTGGCCAGGCGCAGGATTGGTCATTGAAAAAAGGCAGCCTGTGGTGGCTCAGCCAACGCGAGCACGAAGGCGAGCAACAAACGGTGCTGCGCGCGGTGATAAATCCGGATCTGGTGTAGACGCGCCGCTCACAACGGCCGCAGAGTGAAAGTTGTCGCCACTCTTTCCCAGTGAACCGCTTCTTCTTCCAGCAAATACTGCGTCAGTGGGTGGTGCGACAGCCAATCGTTTGCCAGTCCCAGTTCGATTGTTTTGCCAAATTTGAGCGACCATTGTGGCAGTTCGTCCGCGCGCCGCGCATGCGCCAGCACAACTGCCAGTCGCAGCGATAGGATGCCGATGGCAATGGCATGATCGTCCAGCGCAGTGGCGACCTTTTTTAAGTTGCCTCGCTGCGCCAGGACAAGCGTTGCGACCCGTTCCTGATCTGTAGTCGAGAATCCTGCCAGGTCGCTGTGCTGTATCAAATAGGCGGAATGTTTGTGATAGTCGCTGTGCGAGATCGAGAACCCGACTTCGTGCAGCAAAGCTGCCCAGCGCAACCGGTTCGAAGTCTCGGCACTGACCGCCGCATCGAGCGCCGCATGAAACTGATTGGCGAGTGCGCTGACCTGTTGTGCCTGTGATTTGTCGACGCCGAACCGGGTCTGCATGCGAATCACGCTTGAATCACGTAGATCCTTGCGCTCGCGCCGGCCGAGCAGGTCGTACAGGACGCCTACGCGCAATGCGCCGCGTGCCGGTCGCATCTCCTCGACGTCGAGCGTATCGAACACGGCCGACAGCACCGCAGTTCCACCCGCAAGCACTTCCTGCCGATCCGGTTTCATGCCGGCAAGTCGAATTCGTTTGATTTCACCGGCGTCGAGCAAGGCATAGCGCAACGTCAACAAGCCGTGCGGTGTGATGGTCCCATCGGTCCAACCCTGCGTGCGCAAGATTTCCGATACCGCGCCGATGGTTCCGCTTGAGCCAAACGCCTCGTCCCATTTTCCGCGAGCGAACACCGATACTGCCTCTTCAAGCTCTGCAGCAGCGGCAACTTGCGCTTTCTTCAGGCTCGACCGATCGATCCGCCCGTCCTTAAAGAAACGCAGTGATGTATTGACGCAGCCGACTTTGAACGACTCGGCGTGTTCGGCTACGAACCCCTTGCCGACGATAACCTCCGTTGACGCACCTCCGATATCGACGATCAGCCGGCGCGCGCTCGATGGTGGCAGGGTACGTGTGCATCCCTCGAACACCAGCCGGGCCTCCTCCCGGCCCGAGATCACTTCGATCGGAAAGCCGAGCGCATGCTGCGCTTCCAGTAAGAACTCGTCCAGATTGCGCGCTTGCCGCAACGTTTCTGTGCCAACCGCGCGAACGTGCTCGCTTTTCATACCGCGCAGCCGTTCGTTCATGCGCGCCAGTGTTTCAATTGCGATATCGATCGATTTCTTGGTGAGCCGTTTGCTCTCGTCGATCCCCGCCGCAAGCCTGACTGTTTCTTTCCAATAGCCATGCCGCGCGATGTGCGCACCTTCAACTTTTCCAATTTCCAGTCGGAAGCTGTTCGAGCCAAGATCGACGGCGGCCAATAGCATTGCGGTCAGCCGGTACCAATCAGCGCGTCTGCGAAGTCACGCGCTACAAACGGCTGCAGATCGTCGATAGCTTCGCCCACGCCGATGAACAAGATCGGCAACGGACGAGCGCGCCTGGCTTCCACGATCGCGGCGAGCACACCGCCTTTAGCCGTGCCGTCGAGCTTGGTGATGATGAGCCCGGTCAAGGCGACCGCATCGTCGAATGCCTGCACCTGTGCGAGCGCGTTTTGCCCATTGGTACCGTCGATGATTAGAATAATTTCGTGCGGCGCGCCCGGCATTGCCTTGTCCTGCGCGCGCTTGATCCGCTTCAGCTCTTCCATCAGGTGTTGCTGCGTCGGCAAACGCCCTGCAGTGTCGGCAATCAGGACATCGACGCCGCGCGCTTTTGCTGCCGATACTGCGTCGAACACGACCGCTGCGGGATCACCGCCGCTTTGCGCAATCACCGCGATGCCGTTGCGTGCTCCCCATATTGACAGCTGCTCGCGCGCCGCGGCGCGAAACGTGTCACCCGCTGCCAGCAGCACCGACTTGTCTTGATTCGACAGCCATTTGGCAAGTTTGCCGATCGATGTCGTTTTGCCCGCACCGTTGACGCCGGCCACCATCAGGATTAGCGGTCGCGCGCGGGAAAAATCGATGCGGCCCTCGGCCGGTGCCAGCAGAGAAGCGATTTCGTCGCTCAGCGCGCGCCGCACCTCGTCGCGCGTGAGCAGTCCTTCCAGTTTTATGCGCATTCTCAGCGCGTCTATCAAGCGCGCCGAGGTGGCGACGCCAACGTCGGCGCTGATCAGCGCGACCTCGAGCTCATCGAGGAATTCCGCATCAACGACACCGCCGGAGAACAGCCCGGCGATATTGACGCGCGTTTTCGTAAGCCCGGTTTTCAGCCGCGACAGCCATCCGCTCTTCGAGCCTGCGGAAGAACCGGGACTTATCATCGAGCGATGGGCGATGGACGGTCGAGCGCGAGAAGCAGTGCGGCAAAGGGTGCGGGAAAAAAACTGCGAACGG
>Ga0136638_10000374_pt1 | contig 10167 bp, 8 predicted proteins | sample AntDrymUQ8582206_2_FD_104671 | JGI IMG/M metagenome (GOLD analysis project Ga0136638, IMG submission 104671) | Polar desert sand microbial communities from Dry Valleys, Antarctica - metaG UQ858 (22.06) | ecosystem: Environmental > Terrestrial > Soil > Desert | place: Antarctica: Dry Valley...
GGTTCGACGAGGGAGGCCAAACGAGTGTGCCTGACCTGCGACGTGCGTGACGAGTGCCTGGAGTATGCACTCTTCAACGACGAGCGATTCGGCATCTGGGGTGGTCTCTCCGAGCGGGAGCGTCGCAAGCTGAAGAAGCGCGCGGTCTGAGGCCGACCCAGTGTTTGCTCTCGCCGATTGCTCTGCGCTGATTTTTGGGTCGCCGGGTCGGTGACTAGGGTGGGCCGCCGTGAACACAACGGTGACCGCGCTCGTGGTGAGCCACGACGGAGCGCGCTGGCTGCCGGCCGTTCTGGACGGGCTGGACGCACAGACCCGGTTGCCGGACCGCCTCGTCGCAGTCGACACCGGCAGCTCCGACGTCAGCGCCGACCTGCTCACCCGTCGTCTGGGTGCCGAGGCGGTGCATCGGCTCCCTGACTCGACCGGCTTCGGCGCTGCCGTGGCCGAGGTCCTCGACCGGGAGCCCGCTCAGGACGACTCCGACTGGCTCTGGCTCCTGCACGACGACAGCGCCCCCCACCCCGACGCCCTCGCCCGGCTTCTCGACGCGTCCGAGAACGACCCCGGTGCGGCCATCCTGGGCCCCAAGCTCCGTGAGTGGCCCTCGCTGCGGCGGCTGCTCGAGGTCGGCGTCACGATCAGCGGGACCGGCCGCCGCGAGACCGGCCTCGAGCACGGGGAGTACGACCAGGGCCAGCACGACCGGATGGCCGACGTCCTCGCCGTCAACACGGCCGGGATGCTGGTCCGGAGGTCGGTGCTGGAGTCGCTCGGTCTCGACTTCCGGCTGCCGGTCTTCGGCAACGACCTCGACTTCGGCTGGCGGGCGGCCCGGGCCGGCCATCGCGCCATCGTTGTCCCCGACGCCGTCGTGTTCCACGTGGAGGCTGCTCACCGTGGAGTGCGCCAGACGCCTCTGACCGGCAGCCGGTCCCGCCGAGGAGAGCGTGCGGCCGCCCTGTACACCCTGCTCGCCAACGCCCCTGCGGCCAGCCTCCCCCTGCGATGGGTCCGGCTCCTCCTCGGCAGCCTGGGCCGTGCGCTCGGCCTGCTGCTCGTGCGGGCACCGGGCGAAGCGGCGGACGAGCTCGTCGCTCTGGGATCGGTCTATGCCCGCCCGCTCCGGATCCTGTCCGCCCGCCGTCGACGGCGCCGTACCGCCACGGTGCCGCATCGGGAGGTCAAGCACCTGCTCGCGCCGTTCTGGGTCCCCTACCGGCACGGCCTCGACTTCGTCACGGACCTCGGGCAGGCGCTCGCCCACCAGGCGTCCGACGCGACATCCGCGAGACGCGCCCGCCCGACAGCGACCGGGACGACGGAGTCTGCGGGGTCGAGGCAGGCGACGGAGACCGGTCCGGTCCCGCCGGAGGCACAGAACCTGCCGGCGGACTCGGGCCTGGTGGCCAGGCTGGTGACCAGTCCGGCCGCTGCTGTCCTGGTGGTCCTGTTCCTGGTGTCGTTGTGGAACGCACGCGGGCTCGTCGGTGGGGGCATGCTCTCCGGCGGTGCGCTTCTCCCCGCGCCGGACACATCCGCCCACTGGTGGAGCACCTATCTCGCCTCCTGGCACGACCTCGGCACCGGTTCGGCTGCACCGGCGGCGCCGTACCTGTTGCCGCTGGCCCTGGCCGGCACGGTCCTGTTCGGGAAGGCGTGGCTGGTCGTCGACCTGGTCCTGCTCCTGTGCGTGCCGCTGGCGGCCTGGGGCGGACGACGACTTCTACTGCAGGTGACCGGGTCGCGGTCGGCAGCGCTGTGGGGAGGTGTGGGGTACGGCCTTCTCCCGGTACTCAGCGGCTCGGTCCAGCAGGGCCGCATCGGGACCGTCGTCGTGGCTGTGGCGCTGCCGTGGCTGGTGCACGCAGCCCTGTTCCTGCACCCGTCCCGGTCCGCGGACCGTCGACGGCGAGCGGCCTGGCGGACGGCTCTGTGGCTCGCGTTGACCTCGGCCTTCGCCCCCATCACCTGGGTGCTGGCCGCAGCGGGGCTGGTCGTCACCCTGCTGGTCGGGTCAGCGGCTGACGCCCGGTGGCGGCACCCCGGCGCGTGGGGTCTGGCCGCCGTACCAGTTGCCGTGGCACCGGTGCTCCTGCTGCCCTGGAGCGTGCTGAGCTGGACCCGGCAGGGACCAGCCTCCTGGCTCACCGAAGCCGGCTTGGGCGCACCCGGACTCCTCCACCAGCTGACCTGGACCGACATCGCTTTCGGTCGACCGGGTGAGGCCGCTCCGTGGTGGCTCGGCCTGGGCGTCGTCCTGGCCGCGGTGGCCGCGCTGTCCAGGTCAGACCGACGGGCACCGGTCCTGGCGGCCTGGCTCGCCGGGGTCGTCGCGCTGGCCACCGCGGCGGCGCTAGCCCCCGTCAGCGTCGCCCTGGCCTGGGAGAGCGAGCCGCACCCGCTCTGGCTCGGCGTCCCGCTCATCATCGCCCAGGGCGCCGCGATCTGTGCAGCGGCTCTGGCGGGCAGCGGGCTCCAGGCCCGGCTCACCGGGGCCAGCTTCGGTTGGCGGCAACCGGTCGGGGCCGTGGTCGTCGTGCTCGCGCTGCTCTCCCCGGTCTCCGGGGTCCTCTGGTGGGCCGTCGCGGGCTCGGGGGACCCCCTCGACCGCAGGCCCGCGAACCAGGTGCCGGCGTACATGAACGAAGCCACCACGACCGACCCCCGGCGCGGCGTCCTCGTCGTCCGAGGTGACCGTGACAACGGCTTGTCCTACCTCCTCCTCCGCGGACCGGGGCTCCGGCTCGGCGACGACAGCGTGCTGCCCCCGGCCGAGGAGCAGCAGCCGCTCACCGAGCTCGTCGGGCGGCTCGCCACGGCACCGGAGCCCGAGAACGTCAGGGCCCTCCAGGAGTACGGCGTCGGCTTCATCTACGCTCCGAACCCGGCCGACCCGCAGCTCGCGGCGAGCCTCGACAGCGTCAGCGGGTTGAGCCAGGGCAGCGCCATCCGAGCAGGAGCACGCGCCTGGCAGCTCGACCTGCCAGGCGTCGCCGGTGCTCCTGTCACCGAGCGCTCGGAGGCCCGACCTTGGCTGCTCGCTGTGCAAGGGGTGGCGCTGGTGCTCGTCGCCGTGCTCGCAGCCCCGACGAGAAGGGTGCGTCGATGAGCACCAGCTCTGCACCGCGTCCGGGCGGGAGCCGACGGGCCGTCAGAGCTCGGCGTTATCGCGGTGACCGGACTCTTCTCGCGGCCCTAGCCGTGCTCGTGCTCGCTGCTGCCGCGGTGCTGTCGGCCAGCGGCGCGGCCCCGCCCGGCGGGGACACGACCGCAGAGCGGGGTCCGACGGGAGTGCCCGTCGAGCGCACAGTGCTGGCCTGTCCGGATGCCACGGACATTGCCCAGATCGGTGCTCGCGCCCGCACCACCGTCGAGGCGGGCCTCTCCGGCGTCAAGGACCTCCTAGGTGCCGGCGTGTCCCTCGGGTCCGAGGGCACGGTGACCGTAGGCCGTGCTGGCCGCGCGGGCAGGGACCGGACCCTCGACCGGGGAGAGCTCGTCGACCTGCGGGCCGGTCGGGCACGCGTGCTCGACGCAGAGGGGTCGGCAGCCGTGGGGCTGTTCGGCTACCGCACGGACCGGACACCTCGGGGGACTGCGGTGGCCCGGTGCGTGGAGCCACGCGGCACGTGGTGGTTCGCCGGTGCGGGGGGCTCCCTGGACCACAGCTCGGACCTGGTGCTCGCCAACGTCGATCCCGGACCGGCCGTCGTTGACGTCCGTGTCTACGGTCCCGACGGTCCGATCGAGACCGTCGGCACCCGCGGCATCCCGATCGCCCCGAACGGGTCCCAGACCCTGGCGATGGCCGACGTCGCCCCACAGACCGAGGAGCTCCTCGTCGAGGTCGTCGCCGTCCAGGGTCGCGTGGCTGCTGCCGTGGCCGACCGCTACGCAGCCGGAGCGGAGGCTGCCGGGGGCCTGGAATGGCTCCCCGGGACCGATCGGCCCAGCCGCAACCTCCGTCTGGTCGGGCTACCGGCCCGGGCCGCCTCCCGGACCCTGCTCGTCGCCAACGCCGGGGACCGACAGGCTCTCGTCGAGCTGCAGCTGGCCGGTTCGGCGGGGGGCTTCACGCCCTCGGGCCTCGACGAGACCAGCGTCGCGCCCGGCTCGGTCGAGTCCGTCGACCTCTCCGCCGTCGTCCCGCCCGGTGAGCCGGTGGCCGTCCGGGTCCGGTCGACCGCTCCGGTCGTCGCAACGGTGCGGTCGGTGGGGCGGTCCGGTGGTCGGTCGGTCGGGCGGGACACATCGTACGCCGGTGCAGCCGCTCCGCTGGTCGACCCCGCCGCCGTACCCGTGCTCGAGCAGGCCACGACCACGGTCCAGCTCACGGCCGGATCCCTGCCGGCCCGCGCGCGGCTGAGCGGCTTCACCCGGACGGGCCGGGTGAGCGGGAGGAACACGGTGGCGATCGACGCGACGGCGACCGCGACCTGGCAGCCGGCGCGTAGGACGGCCTACGTCGTGGTCCGCCCGATCGAGGGATCGGTGTACGGCGCGGCCACCTATGCCGGAGGCGGTGCGCTTTCGCAGACACCGCTCGTCGGCCTGCCACTGACCGTGGTCACGCCGCGAGTGGTGCCGGGACCGCGCTAGGCAATGCCCACTCAGGTGTCGGGCTCGGGGTCCGGATCGGGGTCGTAGCGGGGGTCGACCTGCTCGGGCGGGCGGCCGAGCAGCTCGGATACCTGCTCGACGAGCACGGTGCGCACCATCGCGGAGAGGTCGCTGCGCGTCTCGGAGCGCAGCTCGATCGGACGCCGGAAGAGCACCAGGCGGGTCGGAGTGGACCCGGCCCCGCGCACCAAGGTCGCCAGCGGGACCGTGTCGGCGGTCCAGTCGTCCGGCAGGATCGGCGCCTCCTCGACGGCGAACAAGACGAGGCCGAGCTCGTCGTGCCAGCGAGTCTCGAGGTCCTCGACCACGCGCAGGACCAGGTCGTCGAACACCGCGCGACGGGTCCTGGCGGCCGGCACCCCGTCGGCCGACAGCGGGCCGGGCAGGTGGGCCGGGCCGCGTAGTCCCCGGCCCCGACGGTCTCGTCGTCGGCCGGTCCGACGAGGCGCCACGACAGGGCTGACGTCAGCCGGAGCAGGGGGCCGAACGACTGGAGAGCTCACCTGCGCGAGCCTAGTCCTGCGGCCCCTGGCTACGGGGTACCGTCTGCCTCGTGAGTCCCTCCCGTCGTTGTTCGAAGACCGCCTGCGGGCGCGCGGCTGTGGCCACCTTGACCTACGTCTACTCCGACCAGACCGCCGTCCTGGGCCCGCTGGCCACCTATGCAGAGCCGCATGCCTACGACCTGTGTGTGGCGCACAGCGAGCGGCTCAGTGCACCTCGGGGATGGGAGGTCCTGCGGCTCGCGCCCGACCCGGACGCCCTCGGTCCCTCCACCGACGACCTGCTGGCCCTTGCCGATGCCGTCCGCGAGGCTGCCCGGCCGGTGCCGGGGAAGGACGTGACGGCTGCTCCCGTGGGAGTGGGTGCGCACTCCTCCGATCCGGGACAGGACGTCGGTCGCCGCGGACATCTGCGTGCAGTGCCCACCGCCGAGGACTGACGTCGAGTGCGTCGGAGTTAGGGTGCGCCCATGTCGCAGCCCCCGCCCGGTTCTGCCAGCACGTCGGCCAGCACGTCCACGTCCCCGGCGAACCTCCGCGACGTCTTCAAGGCGTACGACGTCCGGGGTCTCGTGGACGAGCAGATCGACGAGGAGCTCGCACGGGCCGTCGGAGCCGCGTTCGTCGAGGTGACCGGAGCCGCTGCCACCGGTGTGGTGGTCGGCCACGACATGCGGCCGTCGTCACCGGGTCTCGCGCGCGCTTTCGCCGACGGAGCCGCGGCTGCAGGCGCCGACGTCACGATGGTGGGCCTGGCGTCGACGGACCAGCTCTACTTCGCCTCCGGGCACCTCGAGCTGCCGGGCGCGATGTTCACTGCCAGCCACAACCCGGCGCAGTACAACGGCATCAAGATGTGCCGTGCCCTGGCCGTCCCGTTGGGGACCGACACCGGCCTGTACGACATCCGCGACCTGGTCGCCAAGGGGACTGCCGAGGGCGCCGCCCCCACCGGCGGTCGAGGCAGCATCCGCGAGACCGACCTGCTCGAGGCGTACGCCGCGCACCTGCGCGGCCTCGTCCCGGTGACCGGACGCCGGCTGAAGGTCGTCGTGGACGCCGGCAACGGCATGGCGGGCCACACCGCGCCGGCGGTGCTCGACCCGATGCACCTCGAGGTCGTGCCGATGTACTACGAGCTCGACGGCAGCTTCCCGAACCATGAGGCGAACCCGATCGACGCCGCCAACCTGGTCGACCTCCAGGCGAAGGTCCGGGCCACCGGGGCCGACATCGGTCTTGCCTTCGACGGCGACGCGGACCGCTGCTTCCTGGTCGACGAGCGCGGAGAGGCGGTCAACCCCTCGGTGCTGACTGCGTTGATCGCGGCGCGGGAGCTGGCCAGGGAACCGGGGTCGATCGTGATCCACAACCTGATCACCTCGCGCTCGGTGCCACAGATCGTGACCGAGCTGGGCGGCACCCCGGTCCGCACCCGGGTCGGCCACTCCTACATCAAGGCCACGATGGCCGAGACCGACGCGATCTTTGGAGGGGAGCACTCCGGCCACTTCTACTTCCGGGACTTCTGGCGCGCGGACTCGGGGATGCTGGCGGCGCTTCACGTCCTGTCCGCCCTCGCAGAGGACGACCGCCCGCTCTCGGAGCTGCTGGGCGGGTACACCCGCTTCCACACCTCCCCGGAGATCAACTCCACAGTCACCGACCAGCAGGCGGTGGTCGCGGCGGTCGAGGAGGCGTACGCCGACCACGACGGCGTCGAGATCGACCACCTCGACGGCTTGACCGTGAGTCATGCGGACTGGTGGTTCAACGTGCGGGCCTCCAACACCGAGCCGCTGCTGCGCCTGAACGCCGAGGCGGGTGACGCGGAATCTCTTGACCGGCTCCAGGCGACCGTGCTGGCGCTGATCCGCGGCTGATCGGCAACAATGGCGCCATGAACCTCGATCCTGCGCTGCTGGAGATCATCGTCTGCCCCGACTGCCGTGGGGCTCTCGCCGTCGACGAGGCCGCCTCGGAGCTGGTCTGCACCGCCTGTGGGCTGGCCTACCCCGTCAAGGACGACATCCCGGTGCTGCTGGTCGACGAGGCGCGGCGGCCGACGCGTCCGGACGAGAGCTCCTGAGCCGTGGCCGACGTGTTCGACGACTCCAAGCTCGACGACGAGTCCGCGCTTGCGTCGGCGGACGCCGTCCTCCGCCGGCTGGCCGAGGCCGGTGCCCGTGTGCGCCTCGAGGCCAGCGACGCGACCGAGGCGGTCGAGTCCGCCGTCACCGCCTGGTCCGAGGACTCTCGGCCGCGTGCGGTGGTCGCTGCCGGACCGGACTCACGGCTGCTCCGGGCCGTGCTGGAACCGTGGTGCCCGGTCCCGTTCGTCGCCTGGCCGGGGCCGAGCCTGCCGGGCTGGGCCGGTGCTCTCGATCTGGTCGTGGTGCTGGCGCCTGACGGTGGCGACACCGGGACCGCGTCGGCGGTGGCCGAAGCGGTACGCCGCGGCTGCCGCCTCGTCGTGGCCTGTGCGCCGGACTCCTTCGTGGCCCGGCACGCCGCAGGTCGCGACAGCATCCTGCTTGCTTCGGCCTCGGGTGACCAGCTGGCCATGGCCGTGGTGATGCTGGATCTGCTGGACCGGCTCGACCTGGGGCCGCGGACCGATCCCGAGGCGGTCGCCACGGCCTTGGACGAGGTCGCGATCGCCTGCTCGCCGTACCGCGACCTCTCGGTGAACCCCGCCAAGATGCTGGCGATCGCCCTCGGTGACGGGACCGGGCTGGTGTGGGGCGGATCGGTGCTGGCCGCTCGCGCCGCACGCCGGGTAGCCGAGTCGATGCGTCGCGCCACCGGACGGGCCGCGCTGGCCGGCGACGCGGAGCACCTGCTTCCGGTCGTCGCGTCGACCCGGGAGCGCGATGTCTTCGCCGACCCGTTCGCGGACGGCGACGGCACCGGCGACAGCTTCGGGGGCGGCGAACCCCGGCCGGTCCTGGTGGTGCTCGACGACGGTTCGGACGATCCCATCGGGCGCGAGCAGCGGGACCGGCTCGAGGCGGCGGCGCACGAGCACGACGTACGCGTGGAGACCGTCACCGCCGACGAGGGAGAGGCCCTTGCCCGGTACGCCACGCTGTTTGCAACCGGGACCTACGCCGCGGCGTACCTGCAGGTGGGCCTGCACCGGACCTGAGCAACCGATTCGTCAGTTGGATCCCGGGTGGTCCACGCAGGGCGGTCGCTGACGAACCGGGGCTGACGAATCGAGGGATAGGGTTCCGAGGCAGCAACCGACGATGAACTGGAGAGTTGATGGCCACCGATGGCGGCACCAAGGCAGTGGTCGCGGCGCTGATCGCGAACACCGGCATCGCGATCACCAAGTTCGTGGCGTTCTTCCTCACCGGCTTCTCCTCGATGCTCGCCGAGGGCATCCACTCGGTCGCCGACGCCGGCAACCAAGGGTTGCTCTTGCTCGGAGGCAAGAAGGCGAAGCGGGAAGCCACCGAGGAGCATCCGTTCGGCTACGGTCGCGAGAGGTACATCTACGCGTTCATCGTCGCGATCGTGCTGTTCTCCGTCGGCGGGCTGTTCGCTCTCTACGAGGCCTACCACAAGTACCACGAGATCAGCACCGGTGACGCCGAGATCGTCGGCGACTGGCGCCGCTACGCCCCCGTGGTCGTCCTGGTGTTCGCGATAGTCCTGGAGTCGCTGTCGTTCCGCACCGCGATCATTGAGACCAACAAGGTCAGGGGCAAGGCGTCCTTCCCCCAGTTCGTACGCCGGGCCAAGTCGCCCGAGCTGCCGGTGATCCTGCTCGAGGACCTCGCCGCGCTGCTCGGACTGGTCTTCGCCCTCTTCGGCGTGGGCCTGAGCCTGATCACCGGCAACCAGTACTTCGACGTCGTCGGCACGGCTCTCATCGGTGTGCTGCTCGTGGTGGTGGCCGTCGTCCTAGCCGTGGAGACCAAGAGCCTGCTGCTCGGCGAGTCCGCGGCGCCTGAGGCGCGACAGAGGATCCGGTCGGCCCTGGAGTCCACCCCCGGCATCGAGCGGGTGATCCACATGAAGACGCTGCACCTCGGCCCGGAGGAGCTGCTCGTGGCGGTCAAAGCAGGCGTCGCGGGCGATGCCACCGCCGCCGACGTGGCCGCCAGCATCGACGCGGCGGAGAAGGCCGTCCGGGAGGCGGAACCGACTGCGCGAGTGATCTACCTGGAGCCGGACATCTACGTGGAGGGTCACCAGCCCGCTGCGCGCCCGGAGCCCCCCGCGCCAGCCGGGCACTGAGCCGGATCCGGCCAACTCCTCATGGCTTTCTGAACCTCCCCATGGCGTGCTTGCCATGGGGAGGTTCAAACATCCTGCATACCCTGGTAAACCACCGCGCTCCGAGCGGCCCGGTACGCTGGCAGAGATGATTCCCACAGACCACAGAGGACTTCATGGACTTCAAGGTTGCTGACCTGAGCCTGGCCGCCTACGGCCGCGCCGAGATCGAGCTCGCCGAGCACGAGATGCCCGGGTTGATGGCGATGCGTGAGCGGCACGGCAAGAGCCAGCCGCTCGCCGGCGCACGGATCGCGGGGTCGTTGCACATGACGATCCAGACCGCGGTCCTGATCGAGACGCTCACTGCCCTAGGCGCTGAGGTGCGCTGGGCATCGTGCAACATCTTCTCGACGCAGGACCACGCCGCAGCGGCCGTCGTCGTCGGGCCGGACGGGACGGCTGCGGACCCCCAGGGCGTCCCGGTGTTCGCCTGGAAGGGCGAGTCGCTGGAGGAATACTGGTGGTGCACCCAGCAGGTCCTGGACTGGCCCGGTGACACCTTCGCCAACATGATCCTCGACGACGGAGGCGACGCGACCATGCTCGTGCACCTCGGCGTCGACGCGGAGAAGAGTGGGCTGGCCCCGGACGTGAACTCGGCCGAGAGCGTCGAGCAGCGGGTGGTCTTCGGGGTCCTGAACGACTCGCTGACCCGGCACCCCAGCCGCTGGACCACGATCGCCAACGAGATCAAGGGCGTCACGGAGGAGACCACCACGGGTGTGCTTAGACTCTACGACATGCTCAAGGA
>Ga0136638_10000380_pt1 | contig 10146 bp, 10 predicted proteins | sample AntDrymUQ8582206_2_FD_104671 | JGI IMG/M metagenome (GOLD analysis project Ga0136638, IMG submission 104671) | Polar desert sand microbial communities from Dry Valleys, Antarctica - metaG UQ858 (22.06) | ecosystem: Environmental > Terrestrial > Soil > Desert | place: Antarctica: Dry Valley...
GCCTAGAGGGAGCGCGCTGCGACGCGCGTCGCGGCTATCATCTGGCCGTGCCGCCCATCGAGCAACTCCAGCGCGTGCCTCTCGTCCTTCTGGAAAGACTCCAACACCAGGGGCTCTTCACCACGGGCCTCCTGCTGGAAGTGTCGGAGACGCCCACGCGTCGCCAGTACCTGGCGGACCAGATCGAGGCGACGACGAACGACGTCAACGAATGGCGTGATGAGGCGCTGCTCCTGAACCTGGCTTCCTTCGGGGCGCAGGAGCAGGAGGTCTTCACGCAAGCCGGCATCCTCGGTCTGGCCGACCTGCTGCGCCTCGACCGCGATGCACTCCAGGAGCGGCTGCTGAGGGCGTATCGGGAGCTTGGTTACGAGCCGCCGAGCGACGTGACCATCGCAGGTTGGTACGAGCAGGCCAACACTCTCCAAGAGGAGTGACCACGGCGGGCGATGGCGCCCGCGAGTCATCCGTGCCACGATGCCGAGCGTGGCAACGCTGAGAACGACTTCCCCGTTGGTCGCGCGCGGACGTGCGGGCACGCGCCATGCATCACTGCTGGGTGTGGCCGTCTCCGTCGCTACGGCGCTGACCATCCTGGCCGTCGCAGTCCTGCTCGTCCTGCCAACGTTCGTGCTGCATCCACTGCTTGATGCGGCAGGGTCCGCTTCGTTCCTTGGCGTCGCGCCCGACGAGGCGCGCCGATACTCCGACCTGACCGTGACCGAACTCGTCGTCGGCCCGGGCACCTTCGCCTTCGCGGGTCCGGGAGGCGGTCCGCTCTTCGACGCCGCCGAGGCGTCGCACCTGCGGGATGCCCGCGCGTTGCTCTACGGCTTCCTGGCTGTCTGCGCTGTGGCGGCGGTGCTGGTGGTGGCAGCTAAGATGCGCGCTCGGCGCAGCGACGTGTGGCGCGACGTCGCGCGCGGCGCCGGTGGGCTGGCGGTCGCCATCGTGATGATCGGTGCCATCGCCCTGGTGGCCTTCGAGCCAGCCTTCGAGCTGTTCCATAGGATCTTCTTTCCCGGCGGCAACTGGGCCTTCGACCCAGGGTCTCAGCGATTGGTGCAGCTCTACCCGTTGGCCTTCTGGCGGTACGTGAGCGCGCTCGTGGGCATCATCGCTGTGGCGCTGGCGATCGCGACGTGGTGGCTTGCCCGACGGCGTGCCACTGACGCCCGCGCCGACGAGGGCAGCGTTCGCCCATGAAGAACGGTGGCGTCCGGATCCTGACCCTCTTCGGTGTCCGCGTCACCGTCCATCCGAGCTGGCTGTTGATCTTCGCCCTGCTCGTGTTCTGGCTCGCCACGGTGGGTGGCCCCAGTGCAGGCAGCGGACTCCCGGACGCCGCGCGGTGGCTCATGGCGCCGATCGTGGCGCTGCTCTTCTTCGGCTCGGTGCTGGTGCATGAGCTGGCCCATGCCTACGTGGCCAGGGCGCGTGGCGTGCCCGTCGAGGAGGTGATGCTCTTCATCTTCGGTGGCGCGGCCCGCCTGGAGCGAGAAGCCCCCACGCCGCGCAGCGAGATCATCATCACCATCGCCGGACCCATCACCAGCCTCGTCCTGGGTCTGGCCCTCTTCGGCCTGGGAGTGCTGCTGCGCGGGTCGGAGGGTCTGCTGCTGGGCGTGGCCGCAGAGACGCTCATCGGCCTGGGAGCCATCAACGTGCTGCTGGCCGGCTTCAACCTGATCCCTGGCTTTCCCATGGACGGCGGCCGGCTGCTACGCGCCATCATCTGGGCACGCACGCACGACTTCCTGCGGGCCACGCGACTGGCCACTCTGGTGGGGCGTGCGTTCGCGTACCTGCTCATCGCGGCAGGCGTGATCATCGCCATTCGCGGCGGCGACGGCATCGTGTTCGGTGTCTGGACCGCGCTCATCGGCTGGTTCCTCCACCAGGCCTCGGAGCAGAGTTATCGGCGCGTGGAGTTGGCTCACATCGTCGAAGGTGTGGCCGTGAGCGACGTGATGGATCGTGAGTACTCCGTGGTCAGCCCCAATCTCACCCTGGACACATTCGTGGACCAGCATCTGCTGGGTAGCAGCGGCACCTCCCTCTATCCGGTCATGGTCGATGGCGCCCTCGTGGGGACCATCGAGCTGCGCCAGATCCGCCGCATACCCCGCGCCAAGTGGCTGACCACGCGCGTCTCGGACGTGATGAGCCGCTGGGAGGCCCTCTGGACCCTGACCGAGCCACAGCCCGCGATGGATGCCGTGGGCCACTTCCAGGAGAGTGACGCTCAAGGCATCGCCGTGGTCGACTCACAGGACGGTCAGCGGTTGGCGGGCGTGGTCACTCGGGATGGTCTGGTGCGCGCCCTGCGACTGCGGCATGAAGCGGCACGGGTGCTGACGTGAGCCGGTCGTCCATCGCGAGTCCGCCGCTTCTTCGACTGGAGGAGGCTCGCGCGCGAATGCTGGCTGGCGTTCGGCCCCTGCCGGCAGAGCCGGTCGCTCTCGACCGGGCTCTGTGGCGCGTTCTCGCCTCGGCGGTGGAGACCCGGGTCGCGCTGCCACCCTGGGACAACAGTGCCATGGACGGCTTTGCCGTGTGCTCGCGGGATGTGCTGGATCCGTCTCCGGCCGCGCCGATCTCCCTAGAAGTGGTCGGTGAGGTCGCGGCCGGGCATGCACCGCAGGTCAGCCTCACATCGGGCACCGCCATCCGCGTCCTGACGGGTGCCCTGATACCTCCCGGCAGCGATGCCGTCGTGCCGGTGGAGGACACCGACGCTCCGCAGGGTGTCGCCCGGCTCCCGGGCCGTGTAGCCGTATATCGGGCAGCCGCACCGGGCGCGCACATCCGCCGGGCGGGCAGCGACGTCCGAGCCGGCGAGCGTGTCCTGAGCGCCGGCCTGCTTCTCACGCCGCCGCGCCTGGCGCTGGCCGCAGCCACCGGTCACGCCGATCTGCTCGTCCACCGGCGGCCACGAGTCGCCGTCCTGGCCACCGGCGACGAGCTGGTGCCGGTGGGTCAGCCGCTGGGCGAGGCCGGGATACATGACAGCAACTCCACCTCTCTGGCGGCGCAGGTCCGCGCCGCCGGCGCCGAACCGATCGGCTTGGGCATCGCTCGAGACGACTTCGCCGACGTGGTGGAACGCCTGCGGCGAGGCATCGCCGGGGCGGATGTGGTCATCGCCAGCGGTGGCGTCTCCGTGGGCGCCCACGACGTGGTCAAAGACGCCTTCGACGCGGTGGGCTCGCTCGACCTGTGGCGGGTGGCGGTGCAGCCGGGCAAGCCCCTTGCTTTTGGTCGAGCGCGATCGCCACAGGGCAGCGAGGTGCTTCTCTTCGGCTTGCCGGGCAACCCCGTGTCCACGTTCGTGACCTTCGAGCTCTTCGTGCGTCCCGTGCTACGGCGCCTGGCCGGTCATTCCGACGTGGACGGGCGGATGCTGATCCGTGCCGAGCTCGTCGAACCGGTCACCAAGTCGGCCGGCCGCCGGGCGTTCCTGCGCGTCCGCCTCGAACCTGAGCCCGAGTGCATCAGCGGCTGGCGGGCCTCTCTGGCGGGCAGCCAGGGGTCGCATGTCATCTCCGCCCTGGCGGAGGCCAACGGCCTGGCCATCGTGCCCGAGGAGGTCGACGCGTTGCCGGCTGGTGCGTTGGTCGACGTCATGGTCCTGGACGAAGGAGTGCGCTGATGCCCATCGAACCGCCCAAGCGGAAGGACCGAAGGCGCCTCACCCATGTCGATCGGGGCGGCCGGCCGCGCATGGTCGACGTGAGCGCCAAGCCGCTCACGGCACGGCGCGCGGTGGCCGAGGCGGAGGTCGCCCTGGAGCAGGACACGCTCAGCCTCATCATCGACGGCGCCACGCCCAAGGGCGACGTGCTGACCGTGGCTGAGATCGCCGGCGTGATGGCCGCCAAGCGGACCTCCGAGTTGATTCCGCTCTGTCACCCGCTACCGCTCACTGACCTCGGCGTGGAGATCACGCCCGATCGCGCGGCGGGCTCCCTGCGCATCCGCGCCACGGCCGCCACGACAGGTCAGACCGGCGTGGAGATGGAGGCGCTGATGGCCGCCTCGGTGGCCGCTCTCACGGTCTACGATATGGTGAAGGGCGTCGACCGAACGGCGGAGATCCGCTCCATCCGGCTCTCGGAGAAGTCCGGCGGCGCCTCGGGCGAGTGGCACCGGCCGGCTTCCCCGGAGGAGCGGCTGCAAGCTCGAGTGCCCAAGGGGGTGCGCGGGCCACGTCGCTCGCGCTGAGACCAGGCGAAGACGCAGCATCGGCCAGGGAGGCACGAAGGATCGACACCGCGTTCGTGCTCACCATCAGCGACGGGGTGGCCGCCGGCACGCGTCAGGACGCGAGCGGCGACGCGCTGGCGGATCGCCTGTCTGCGCTTGGCTACGCCATCGAACGCGGCCTGGTCCCGGACGAGTTCGCGGCGATCGTGGCGGAGGTCACCGTGCAGTCCGCTCGCTGCCGGCTCCTGATCGCCACCGGCGGGACGGGGCTCGGTCCGCGCGATGTCACGCCGCAGGCACTTCGCGACGTGCTGGACTACGAGATCCCGGGCTTCGGCGAGGTGATGCGCGCGGCTGGCCGAGGCTCGACGCCCCTGGCCGATCTGTCACGCTCGTTGGCCGGCGTCAAGGGCCGATCGCTCATCGTCGCCGTGCCGGGCAGCCCCAGCGGCGCGACCGAGTCGCTGGATGCTCTGGCGCCGTTGCTCGAGCATGCGCTCGAGACGCTGGGCGGACATACGGATCACGGGCCGGGCGAGGACGACGCGGCGTGACGTTCCTGGAACAGGTGCCGCTTTACCCACTCGCGCCGCTTCTCTTCGCCGCCGCGACGGCACTCTTCCTCCTCCAGATGGCGCGACACCTGCGCATCTTCGCGGCCGCCCAGCCGGTCGTGGTCACCGACCAGCCCGAGTCACGGCTGCGCTCCATGTTCGTCTACTCCATCGCCCAGGTACGCATGTTCCGAGATCTGGGTCCCGGCCTGATGCACGCGGCGATCTTCTGGGGATTCGTGGTGCTGATCATCGGCACCGCCGATCGGGTCACCTTCGGCCTGGTCCACGCGACGCTGGCCTGGCCCTTCGACGGTTGGCTGTGGCGGCTGCTCCAGCCCGTTCAGAACCTGCTGGGCGTGGCGGTGCTGGGGGCCGTCGGCTATGCCCTCTTCCGGCGGATGGTCGTGCGGCCGCGACGTCTGACGCTCTCGCGTGACGGGCTGACCATCCTGCTGCTCATCGCCGGCGTGGTGGCATTCGAGCTCCTTGCCGAGGCCTTCCGCATCGGACGCTTCGGCGACCCCGACGCCGCCTGGGCCGTGGTCGCCAACCCGGTCGGCATGGCCCTGGCGTCCGTGCTGCCGGCGTGGGTGATGGAGGCCGGTTACGTTCTCTCCTTCTGGGGCAGCATCGCCATCGTCTGCTTCTTCCTGGTCTACCTGCCACGCTCCAAGCACCTCCATATCGTCACAGCCATCTTCAACGCGCTTTTCCGTAAGGTGCAGCCACGCGGCGCGCTGCCGGCCATGGATCTGGAGGCGGAGTCGGCCCGCTTCGGGGTCAAGACCATCGACGACCTCGGCTGGAAGGATCTGCTGGACGGTTTCACCTGCACCGAGTGCGGTCGCTGTCAGGACGCCTGCCCCGCCTGGGCCACGGGCAAGCCGCTCAACCCCAAGACGATGATCATGGGCCTGCGCGAGATGACGGTCGACGCGGAGAAGGGCATGCCGCTCATCCCCTTCATCAAGCCGGCGTCAGCACCGGGCCGCGCGGAGGGCGACGGACTGGCCACGCCCATCGTGGATGCGGCCATCCCCTACGACGCCGTGTGGGACTGCGTGACCTGCGGTGCCTGCGTGGAGGCATGTCCGGTGCTCATCGAGCACGTCGACAAGATCGTGGGGCTGCGTCGCAACCTGGTGCTTGAAGAGAGCCGCTTCCCGACGGAGCTGACCGGCGCGATGACGGCCATGGAGCGCTACGGCAATCCCTGGGGTCAGCCGGCCAGCGCGCGCCTCGACTGGACCAAGGGGCTGCCCTTCGAGGTGCCGACCGCGGCGCAGGTGGCCGAAGGGGGGCCGGATGCGGTCAGCGAGCTGGAGTGCCTCTACTGGGTGGGCTGTGCGGCCGCCTTCGATGACCGCAACAAGCGCGTGGCGCGTGCCTTCGTGACCTGTCTGGACGCGGCGGGGGTCTCCTACGCGGTGCTCGGCCAGGAGGAGAGCTGCACCGGCGACCCGGCACGCCGCATGGGCAATGAGTACGTCTTCCAGATGCTCGCCGCCGCCAACATCGAGACCCTCGCGCGCTACAAGCCCAAGACCATCGTGACCGCCTGTCCGCACTGCTTCAATACGCTGGGCAACGAGTACGGGCAGCTGGGCGGCCACTACCAAGTGGTACATCACTCGACCTACCTGGCACGACTGGTGGAGGAGGGGCGTTTGAAGTCGGACGGCGACGGAGGGGCAGGCCGGTCCCTGACGTATCACGACTCGTGCTACCTCTCGCGCTACAACTCAGTGGTTGCCGACCCCCGGGCGGTGCTGGGCTCGGTGCCGGGTGTCGAGCTGCGCGAGATGGAGAAGAGCGGCAAGGGGACCTTCTGCTGTGGCGCTGGCGGCGGCCGGATGTGGATGGAGGAGGACCGCGGTACGCGTATCAACGCCGAGCGCACGCGCCAAGCCCTGGAAACAGGCGCCGACGGCGTGGCCACGGCCTGCCCCTTCTGCCTGGTCATGCTGCGTGACGGCCTGGCCGACGCTCCGGGCGGCCGGGGAGAGGGCATCAGGGCCCAGGACATCTCCGAGGTGCTGGCCGCGTCGCTGCCGGCGCGACGCTCGAGTGGACGCGACCTTCCGGTCATCCAGCGCTAGTCAGGTCGGTTTGGCGCCCTCCCCCGAGTCGAACGATCGCCAGCAGTTCCTCCCCGAGCGTCGCCGCGCCGGGCCGGAACGGATGGACAGGCTTGCCCTGCCTGGGCACGCCGAGATCCTCCGCAGACTCCTGGACGAGGTCGAGAAGCAGCCAGCCTTCCGCTTCGTCGAGCTCTGCTGTTCCGTCGCACGCGGAGCGGCGACGAGCTATCGGACCTCGATCTGGCCCTCGGCATCGCCGATGAGGAGTGGCCGGCCGCTCTCTCCGCCGTGCCCGCGCTGCTCCGGCGACTCGGCGAGACCGTCGATCTCCTGGAGCATGTGCTCGCCGAGTGGAACGATGTACCGCACCGGCGGTTCTTCGTCCAGTACCGGAATCGCGTGCAGGTGGATCTCGTCGCCCTTCCAGCGAGTCGTCGATCGGGCAAGCCCCCTGGCTCGGTCGCTCTCTACGACCTCGACGGCCGCCTCACCGCCACGATGGTCTCGAAGCTCGAACGGGCGACCCCTGGAGAGGTTCACGAATGGGTGTTCCTCGCCTGGGTGGCACTCGCGGATGTGGACAAGTACGTTCGTCGAGAGTCGCCCTGGGAAGCCCTGGAGCGGCTGCACAAGGCACGCACCTACGTGTGGCAGTTATGGGCGGTCGCCATCGAGGCGCCCTATCCGAGCTTCGGCCTCACGAGCGTGCTCGACCAGTCCGCGGCGGCCGGTCCGCCCGGGCTCGCGGAAACCGTCGCGACGCGCGAGTCAGACGATATTCGGCGCGCTGGCCTGGCGCTGGCGGACTTGCTGAACACGGTCTCGGGCGCCACTGCATCGGCGACGGGCGCCGTGCTTCCGATGGCCTTGTCAAGGTACGTCGGCGAACTCTTGCGCAAGCCGTCCCGGAAGACGCGTCCGTGACCGAGCCCGCTTGAACACCGGACCAGCGGACGCGACGGCCGGCGCCGGCTTCGCCTCCGTCGAGACGGCCCACGTCGAGGCAGACATCCTCAACACGTACTACGTCGCCCGAAAGGCGTTGGCGGCCGCCGACCTCGACCGGGGGCGCCGCTTTGATCGAGCAGCGCCGCCGACCGAGTCGTCAGCCGCTGCCGCGCGCCACGACGACTCCCTGGCTATCGCCGGCGGCCTTCCCAAGAAGGGCCAGGGACTGGTGCGAGAGTCGGACCTGGAAACGTCGGGCGATCGGGGACGCCAGTCGAACCACGAGCGCACCGGGTCGAGAGCGGGCGTGGATGGCCACGTGGATCATGCCTCCGGCGTCCATCCTGGCGGAGAAGGTCTCGATGCCTCGCTCGGGGTGACCCTTCAGCGTCGCCCAGGTGAGCGAGACGTGGCGCGAGGCATCGTCGGCTCGGTCCTCCAGTCCCACGATGCGTACGCCGCTTTCGACAGCGAGCGGTCCCAGGAAGAAGTGCTGTACGACGGTGGCGCCCAGAGCGGCCCTGGCATCCGGCGTGTCAGCGTAGAGAGAGATGCTCTGCGGCGGAAAGAGTCGTAGCCGCAGTATCCGATCACGCACGCGTTCGAAGGCAGCCTCGGCATCCCGAGGGTCGCTGAACGGGCCAGGTACCACCGTGGCGTACTCGTCGATGGGCCACTCAGCGATCTCGCCCTCCAGCGCCGTGATGGGGCGGCCTCGCCACTTCTCGAAGGCAACGGGATGTGACCGGAGGCGCCCGGCGAGTTGAGGTCTCAGCATCAGCCGTATCATCGGCACCGTGATCAAAGCCGTCCACACGTTGATCTACTCGGACGACCCTGAGGCCACCCGTGCCTTCCTTCGCGACATCCTGCGCTGGCCTTCTGTCGAAGACCCGGATTCGGAACCGGACTGGCCGATCTTCAAGACCGGTCCCAGCGAGATGGGCGTGCATCCCACGGCCGGGACCTGGGAGGGCCAGCCGTACTCGCAGCCGAAGCACCACTCGATATCGCTGATGTGCGATGACATCGAGGCAACCAAGGCGGAGCTGGAGGGCCGGGGAGCGGAGTTCACGGGCGGGGTCGAGGACTACGGCTTTGGCTCGGGCGCCATGCTCAAGTTGCCGGGGGCTGATGACGTCCTGCTCTATCAGCCACGGCACCCCGAGGCTCACAGCCTCTGATCCCAACGTGAAGCGCACGGACGCGACTTCGCGGCCAAATGCGATGTGGTCACGATCCCATGATACGATGACCACATGGAAGTCGGCATCCGGGAACTGAAGCGAAGACTCTCTGACTACGTCGACCAGGCGTCACGCGGCGAGATCATCCAGGTCACCGATCGGGGACGGCCCAAGGCGATCCTTGCGCCACTTCCGGGTCGAGGTCGGCTCGAGCAGGGCATCGCCGAGGGCTGGATACGCCCGGGCAATGGGAAGGCGCCTGATCTCAGTGGGCGACGACGCTACAAGCCGTCACGGCCCACGGCCGATGTCATCGCCGAGGATCGTGGGGATTGAGTCTGTACCTGGACGCCAGCGCGTTCGTCAAGCTGTATGTCTCAGAACGCGACAGTGACGAGTGCATGGACATGGTGCGGGCAGATCCGGCCTGGATCGCCGGAGGCCATACGTTCGTCGAGGTCAGGCGCGCGCTGGATCGCGTCCTGGTCGGCCGCACCTTCGAGGACGCCAAGCTTCAGTTCAGAGCCGACTGGGAACGCACCAGCGTCGTGGAGGTCGATGCGGTCACGGTCGAGCTGGCCGCCGACCTGGCGGAGGTCACCAAGGTGCGAACCCTCGATGCCCTTCATCTCGCGGCGGCGCGTCGTACGGGGGAGCCGAGCCTCTCGTTCCTGACCTACGATCTGCGCCTGGCGCAGGCGGCCCGTAGCCTCGGCTTCCACGTTCTCGGGGCCTGATTTGAGCGTCCGCCTCAGCGAGGATCAGCGCGCCTTGCGTGACGTGGTCCGCGAGCTGGCTGACGAGCGCATCGCGCCGCGCGCCGCGGCGATCGACTCGTCCGCCGAATTCCCCTGGGACGTGGTCGAGCTGCTGGCCGCGCACGACGTGCTGGCCCTGCCGTTCCCTGACGAGTACGGCGGTCTTGGTGGCGACCTGTTGACGCTCTGCGTGGCGGTGGAGGAGCTCAGCCGCGTGTGCGCCACGAGTGGGTTGATCCTGGCCGTGCAGGAGCTGGGTGGCCTGCCCTTGCTGCTGGCCGGCACGGACGAGCAGAAGCGGCGCTGGATCCCTGACCTGGCCAAGGGATCGATGCTGGCGGCCTTCGCCTTGACCGAATCGGGCGCCGGCTCCGACGCGTCCAAGGTTCGGTCGCGCGCCATCCGAGAC
>Ga0136638_10000381_pt1 | contig 10122 bp, 6 predicted proteins | sample AntDrymUQ8582206_2_FD_104671 | JGI IMG/M metagenome (GOLD analysis project Ga0136638, IMG submission 104671) | Polar desert sand microbial communities from Dry Valleys, Antarctica - metaG UQ858 (22.06) | ecosystem: Environmental > Terrestrial > Soil > Desert | place: Antarctica: Dry Valley...
CACCCCTTCGACAATACACGGAGCGTTGGCCGAGTTGATCAAAACGTCTGCATCTACCCAGACTACGCGATCGTATTTCTGGACGGATTCTTCGCCTAGAATCAGGCACTTTTGCCAGCAGGGCGATCGGTTTTGCGCCCGTTCCGAATCATCTAAAGGATTTGAAATACAAATAATATCATAGCCGTGTCTGTCAGCATACTTTTGCCAGTTTGGTTGGCACAATTTTTTCCAATTTTCCAAATATCTTTTGCCAATTGTCAGCGTTACTATGGCTTTAGAGTTCGTCATCTTTTCCTGCTATCCTCCACCATTTCAATTAACAACATCAGCCGTCATGTGGGATTTAAACTCATCCAGGGTCAGAACCATCACAGCCGCTATAAATGCCAGTGTATCAGTGTTTGTCTGATAGGGCAAAAATCTGTAGCGAAAAGCAGCCATTTTCGGGTTGCTCTCTTGATAGATAATGTCTTGTGCAAAATTGCCCCACCGCTCATCGATTAAATCCATTGTCATGCCAGCATGGCCTGAAGGCAGCAGCATATTAGAGCCGTGCAGGCCTATTACCAAACGGCTATCAGCATAGATTTGACAGATTTCCTGCTCGATTTTTTCATTAAACATCTCAACCCTACAATCTTCAATCCATTCGGGGAACTGAGTCTTTGTACCTAAACCTGCGACTGCAAATTTTGCGGAGGGTACGCGCGATCTAATTCCCTCAAACAACCTCCGCACCTGCCAATTTTGCACCACCAGCCCAATTGACAGCAGATTCAGCTTTCTCAGAATTCGGAACAGCAAACTGTTGACAAAAAGGCGGTCTTCCCGCCAAATAAAGGTAATTTGTGTTTCTTCTTCCTCAAAGTTGTGCTTGGGAACTCTCGTAAACCTGGTGATGTCGAACTGACTCGGATGAGAATAGGCTTCGCTGACATAAATTTGCTCGAAGCGTTTCGTTTCTTCCTCTACAAACTCACCGAAGCTAGGATAGTAATCGCGGCCATTTTTCAAAGAAATCGCTACTGTCCAGATTTCAGCGACTCCATCGGGAACCATCCACCTCAAGAACTTAGGCACTATTACCACTAACCCGCAGTCGGGGTTGCACTCCAAATGTCTTTGGGCGTTGAGTAACTTTAACAGCGAGTGACCGTAAAGAAAGTCGATACAGTTTAAAATAATCACCCGCTGGCACGGCTTAAAGATTTCTTTGGTGATTTCCAGTTTCTCGCTGCGGGGATTTTGAAGTGAATTCAATAACGGTTTTCCCAACCATTCCCCAGCGTAACTGTTGCCAGAAAAAACCTCGGCTTTTTTTAGATCGAGTTGCAGCGAGCTGTTGTAGCTATGACCGACTCTGAGGACATCGATTATTTCACTACCGGAGCCGTTCGACTTAGATTCAACACAAACGTGCATACCCTGCCACAAAATTTTTGCAGGCTGTAGAGCCTTCCCAGAGATGGGGCAATTAGATTTATGCTGAATGTGGGGTTTAATTTCAATCATTTTACTAATCCTATCAACCGAGAAGCTGCCTTGTACAAGTTAAGCGATCGCCAAATTAATTTGCCAAACGGGCGCAATTCCTTAATCAAGAAATTGACTAAGATAATCACGTAAAAATAAGTAATCAGAGTAGCCGCAGTCGCACCAAAAGCTCCATACTTAGGAATCAGCCACAAGTTTAAACCCACATTCATAAACGAGCCGATTACAGTCAAGTAAAGACTGTAGCGCAACTGACCTTCGATCGTAAAATAGGTGTTGCGCGCTACTCCAAAGTTACTCCCAAATTGCGCCCAAACGTAGATAGCCAGTACCGCTGCTGAGTTAGCATACTTATCACCGTAAAGCAGGTGTACTATCCACGGAGAAAGTAATGAAATCGGGATGGCTACTCCCAACCAGAAAAGCATCATCGTATCGCAGTAAATTTGAAATTTATCCAGGTATTCTTGATAATTTCTCTCCCTCAAATTTGCTAATTTGGGAAAAATAGAGGCAGATATTATCATTGGCAAGAAATCGCAGACTTCCGAGATTTTAACAGCCGCCGCATAATATCCCAGTTCAACATTTTTATCCATTGCACCCAGCATGAGCTGATCTGTTTTCGAGTACAAAAAAACTGCCAATCCTGACAGCATTATCGGCCAACTCTCCCGCAGCAGTTCTTTGCCCCGCGCCCAACTGAATTGCCAATCCTTAATTTTATTTCCCGTGAGCTGATAAAAATATACGTAAGCCATTCCTACGATCGCCACCTCTGCCAATCGAATGCAGGCGAAAGCAAGCAGCGGCGCCTTAATTAGCACCAATCCAATTCTGACTCCGGCTACCAAAAAACAGACTGCATTCTTCGCCAGCACTGTATATTTTGACTGTACTTGGGACTCGAACCAAAAATTTATCGCCTCAAAAGCCTGAAAGATAGTTCCGGCGGCGATGATCCCCACCAGCCAGCGTGTCAGGCTATCGTCAGGCTTGAATAGCGAAATCACCGTGACAGTTAGCAACAGAGTGATGCAGCCGCCTGTAAATTGCAGCCCGAAGGCAGTCCCCAGCGTTTCGTTTTTGCATTCAGGATTGCGGGCGATATCGCGGATGATGATGCTGCCCAACCCCATTGTCGCTACGGAACTAAAGACGGACACAAAGGCGATCGCGTAGTTGAGCAAGCCAAATTGAACGGGGCCCAAATAGCGGGCCACCCACAGCCCTACCACCAAACCCAGACCCATCTGCAAAATTTGGTCTGTGAACAGCCACGCCAGATTCACGAGTACCTGACGCATACCTGGCCCGAGTTTTTGACTTGCCGCAGTTAGCTTATCTAACATCAGAAAGTTTTGAGTCCTTATAATAAATAAATATCTTCTTTGAGCGTTCGAGAATCAATTAACAACCTGGATTGTTACGATAGTATCATAACCTTTGGTAGTAATTGAAAATTCACTGAAAACGTTCTAGCTGTTCTGGGCGATATTTTTTAGACGATGGTTTGAGTAGCACGGGTCAGCATCGGGACAATGCGATATGTGCGGCAGGTTTGGTTTAATTTCAATCACCCGATCGCTCCTAGCAGCCGAGAAGCTGCTTTGTATAAATTTAACGAACCCATAATTATCTTTGCGAAAGGTTTTAATTCTTTAATGTAAAAGTTCACTAAAATAGTTACATAAAAATAAGTGATTAAAGTTGCAACTATTGCTCCCAAAGCTCCATATTGAGGAATCAGTAGAGCGTTCAATACTATATTAAAAATTGCGCCTGCTACAGTCAAGTAAAGATTGTATCGCAGTTGACCTTCGAGAGCAAAATAGGTATTTCTAGCTATCCCGAAGTTGCTGCCAAATTGAGTCCATACGTAGATTGAAAGCAGCCCGCCCGAAGCTGCATATTGCTCGCCGTAAAGAGTCTGGACGATCAAAGGAGCCAGCAGACAAATTGGCACCGCCACTCCCAACCACAAAAATAACATGGCATCCGCATAAATCTGAAACTTTTTTAGGTATTCAGGATAATTTTTTTGTCTTAACTGTGCGAGTTGGGGGAAAATTGAACCTGCGACAATCAGCGGCAAGAAATCGCTAACTTCCGACAGTTTAACTGCAACTGCGTAATATCCCAATTCTGTTTTATCTAAAGAACCGAGCATAATCAGATCGATTTTGGAATAGATGAAAACCGCCAAGCTAGATAGTACCAGCGGCCAGCTTTCCTGAAGCAGTTGTTTGCCTCGCTGCCAACTGACTCGCCACAACTTGAAATCATTTCCTTTGCTTTGATAGACAAGGGCGATCGCCAATCCCCCCAAAGCCACCTCTGCCAAACTCGTCCAAGCAAAAGCAATCAGCGGTGCTCGGACTTCAATCAATGCGATGCGGATGCCTGCAATCAGTAAAGATACGGAGTTTTTAGCAACAGCGGTATATTTAGATTGAACTTGGGACTGAAACCAAAAATTGATGGTTTCAAAGGATTGAAACATGGTTCCGGCGGCAACGATCCCCACCAACGTGAGAGTTAAACTGTCGTCGGGATTCAGGAGCGCCGTCGCTGTCACCGCCAGCAGTAAAGTAACGATTCCCCCTGCCAGTTGTAGGGCAAAAGCAGTCCCCAGAGCCTCTTCCTTGCAGTCGGGATCGCGGGCAATATCCCGCACTACCAGAGTACCCAATCCGATCGCCGTCGCGGAAGCAAACAGAGACACCAGGGCGATCGCGTAATTGAGCAACCCAAATTGTGTCGGCCCCAGATAGCGAGCCACCCACACTCCCACAAACAGGCCCAGACCCACCTGCAAAACTTGGTCAGTCAGCAACCAAACCAGATTGTCAACTAGCAGACTCAGGCCGGCGCCGAGCTTTTGACCTAGCGCAGTTAGCTTATCTAACATCAGAAGTTTTTGAGTCCTTATCAGAAATCAATATACTTTTCGAGCGCTGGGGAATAATTACAAAACCAGACTCATTCATATGGTATATCATAGTTCTCTGGATTTTTAACTTCTGCAAGTTAATCGGGATTCAATCTGGATGCAGGGGCCGCGACAAATCTCCTCCGTAAATGCGGCTGCCAGTGGATGGAGACTTGCTACTATCGATCGAGAGTCTGACTGTTAATAACACGTAAGCAAGCCAAACATCGCCAAGATCACCGATCGAACCTTCAGTAATGTTATTTAACATGATAAACACCAAGTAAACGATCGGTATTCCAGATTCAGATAGCGGGCTGCGGCTCAGTTGCCGCACTGCCAAAATTAGATTAGTCGCCAGCGAAGATAAGATTAATAGAAGTCCCGGATAACCGAAAGATAGCAATACTGCTATAGCACCGTTGTGAGCAGTTCTTGGTTGAAATCCATTAGCAGTATATATGAAATAAGCGGGAGTTTGCTCGCCTATTTCGTCTTGCTGAAAAAAACCATCAAATCCATAGCCAAACCAAGGGCGCTGATTGGCTGCTGCAATCAATTGCGGCCAAAACTCCGTCCGCCCTGTCAGCGTCAAATCTTTTCCCAGTCCCCCGACCACGATCGCCTCTAAGTTGTCTATGATATAAACGCTGGTAATAATCCCCAAGACCGTAAAACCGACAAGAGAAGTAAAAGCCCATTGAAATTTTAACCGACTCAGAAAACTTAAAGACGACACGACAACTATCAGCATCAAACTATTAACGAGAGACCCCCCGGAGCTAGTAGCTCTCACCAAATAAAAGGAAAACAACATGAATCCCAGAGCTATCCAGCGTTCTTTCTGAGTTTTAGCACCTTGGGAATAGTGCAGGTACCAAAGTGCTGTACTCATAACCATGAGGCTGCCGAAAGCATTTTTGTGGCTGGTAATTCCGGCAAATTCAGCTCCTATACTCGGCTTCCGCAAAACGCTAACTATGGCGAGGGAGGTATAGCCCCACCGCAGCAACCCAGACAATTCGCGCCACTCATATCGCGCACCCACATAAAAACTAAAAATCGTAAAACCTGTAAATGCTATCCCGGTTTTCAGCGTGATCTCGGGAACTAGCGACCACAGCGTCGATGTTATTGGTAACAAACAATACAGGGAAAAGCCTGGATTTCTTGAAACTAAGAATGATAAGGCTTCGACAAATTGATTCTTGAAAAAACTAATAAATCTCCCGGAGAGAACAAAGATTACCCAGGGATAAAAAACCCAGGGAAGTTTAGCCACATTACTGTCACCTGCCTCAGCAAGATTGATAAAATGTAGGTAGTTAAATGGAGGCAGGTTGACGTGGGGAGATACGAATACGTAACAAACAGCAAACCATTTTTCCCAGAGCAAACCTATTTTTTTTTGTGAAGCTAACTGAAAAATTAAAATTGTGACGATCGCTGCCACACAGGCAAATAAATACAGCAAGTAAGTATTGCCGAAAATTAGCTCCCGAATCATTCTGGCCATAATTTTTTACCCTTTTTGACATAAAAATTAAGTGAGTGGCGGGCTAATTCCACCAACTTAACAAGAAACATCGGCTGTTGTCGCCGATCGCCCGCAATGCCCGGAGGCGCTGCACCTAAATAGTCTGTAGGTGTCCGCTCACACGAGCGGCGGAGGCTGCGAAAATTCGACGATAGTCAGCGAGTACCCAGTCGCGCCAGGAAAATCTAGAGGCTTCACTCCCGTGAGTCACCATTGTTGTTGATTTTTGGGTAGTGCTGCCGATCGCGATGGCATTTGAATTGTGACAGATTAGACTAATGAAGGAGCCCAAAAGAAAATAAATAGCCTGTGGTTAACGCCGATTTTCGCAAACAAATTACCGCGCCTGTCTTGAGTTTGACATGGTGCGCGATCGCCTTAAACGTGATTGCCGCCGGATTTCCCGTTTCTGCGGCGGCGCAAATGCGATTGCGGCCTGGCCCAGTCACAGCACCATCTGGGGGCAGCGGACGATCGACCGACAGCTACAAACTCGGCGGTGGCGATCGCATCCAAATCGAAGTCCTCGAAGTACCAGACCTCACCCGCGGCTACGAAGTCCTTTCCGACGGTTCAGTCAACCTGCCGCTGCTCGGCCTGATTTCCGTCCGCGGCCGCAGCTTAGTAGAAGCCACCACCATCATCCGCAATGCCTACCGGCGCATCCTCAAAGACCCCGTAGTTACAGTCAGCCTCGTCGCCGCCCGCCCCCTCAACGTCGGAGTCATCGGAGAAGTCACCAGGCCCGGAAACTTCATCATCAACCTGACTTCAGGCCCCGGGGTGACGCCCAGCGTGCAGTATCCCACCGTCACTCAAGCGATCAGACTCGCAGAAGGTGTCACGGGTGTCGCCGACATCCGCAACATCCGCGTCCGCCGCCCGCAAGCAGACGGCCCGGATCGAGTGCTCAACGTCAACCTGTGGAAATTCTTGCAAGAAGGAGACATCTCTCAAGACATCATTTTGCAAGACAGAGACACGATCGTGATTCCCACAGTCGCCAACTTCAACCAAGCAGAAGCTCGGCAATTTGCGATCGCCAACTTTTCGCCGCCGCCAGAAAAACCTCGATCGATCTCGATCGTCGGCCAAGTCACCCGCCCGGGGGCTTACGTCGTCATCGGCGGCAACACCACAAGCGACCTCAGTCGAGAAGGCTTCCCCACCGTCATCCGCGCCATTCAATTAGCCGGCGGCATCACCTCCGAAGCCGACATCCGGCAAATCCAAGTGCGCCGCATCACCAGAAGAGGCGAACAAATTATCCCGGTCAACCTGTGGCAGTTCCTAGAGTCCGGCGATGCCAGCCAAGATACCATCTTGCAGCAGGGAGACACGATCTTCGTTCCCAAAGCCACAATCGTCAACCCCGCAGAAGCTGGCGTGCTGGCTAACACTAACTTTGCTCCCCCCGGCATTAACATTTTCGTAGTAGGAGAAGTCACAACATCCCTCGATCCATTGAGGCTCCCAGCTAATGCCACCTTGAATCAAGCTTTAATTTCCCGAGGATTTTTTGGCTACGGCAATACCAGAGCTAAAAGAAAGACTGTTGAGCTAGTCCGCCTCAATCAGGACGGTACAGCTACTAAACGCACGATCGAAGTCGATTTAACTCAAGGAATTAACGAAGAAGTCAATCCTCAACTTCGCAACAACGACATGATTGTCGTATCCCGCAGCGGTCTGGTGAACTTCCTAGACCGCATCAACAATATTGTCGCGCCTGTCGGCCCAGCTACCGGAGTGTTAAATTTTCTAAGCATTCTCCGATCTTTGTTCAGGTAAGAACTCTGCGGGTGAAGTGGATAATTCCTGGCAAAGGCTAGAATAAACTAAACAATAGGATTGGACAGTCGCGGCGCGGCAGCTTCAAAAATCTCAACATCAAAAATATCAACATCAAAAATACCCAGACTCAATATGGATAACAGACAAGATTACCAACCCTTCACATCCAAATCAAATGGCAAACTGCCAGAATTCTCGACTCAAAAGTACAGAGATAACTTCGTCGAGGAGACAGAAGAAGAAAAGCTAGACTTGTCCTGGCTCGCAGGCGTCCTGCGCCGCCGCATCCTGGTGATGGCAGCAGCCACCATTGCTTTGACCGCCCTCGCCGGAACAGCGATCGTCATCACTTCTAAAAAAATGACGATCGAGTATGAAGGTTATTTTTCCCTATTAGTAGAACCTGCTACCGCAGAAGGTTTGCTTTCCAAACAATTAGACAATACCGTCGCGGCCGACTTAGCAAAAATTAATATAGAAGGAATTAGCTTAGTAGACTACGAAACCCAAATTAGGATTTTGCGTAGTCCCAAAATGATGGAGCCAGTAGTTAAGGAGTTGCGAACTTGGTATTCCAACATGACCTACACCGAACTGATGTCTAAGCTGTCGATCAACCGCCTCAGCTACACAAAAGATGGCAAACAGCAAGGCACAAAAATTTTAGAGGTTCGGTACAAAGATACAGACAAAAATAAAATTTACGGCGTCTTGGATAAAGTTTCTAAAGCTTATCTAGAGTACAGCTTGCAGCAGCGGCTGACGGGCATCAATCAAGGCATTAAATTTATCGATATGGAGATGCCCAAGCTGCGAGAAAGAGTGGAAGTTCTGCAACTGCAAGTCCAAAGACTGCGGCAGCAGAGCAACTTGTTTGACCCCCAGCTAGAGGGAAAATCTTTGTCTGAACAAGTTCAAAGCATTCGGGGCCAGCAAGTTGGAATCCAAGTACAGCTACAAGGGATTCGCAACCTCTACCAAAGCTATGAAAAATTACTAAAGCAAAATAACCCCCAGGGTCTGCTGATGACCCAAGGACAAGCTTACGCGGGACTGTTAGGTCAAATCCAGAAGATAGACTCGGATCTGTCGATGAAATTAGCTCAGTACAGAGAAGATAGTTTGCCAGTTGTCGCACTGCGAAAAAGTCGGGAACAACTGATTTTAACTGCAACTCAACAAGCAAAAGAAGTGGTGATGGGAAACTTGGAGACCCAAATCCGAGAATTGGAAGCGCGCGATCGCGAAATGACTGCTTTGCAAAAAAATATCAACCAAAAAATTAGAAATTTTTCAGTGACAACCCGACAATACGACAATTTACAGCGGGAACTGCAAGTAGTTACTAAGAGTTTTTCCGACTTTTTGGCAAAACGAGAAGCCTTGCGGATCGATGCGGCTCAGCAACAAATCCCTTGGGTGCTGATCAATCCGCCGGAAATTCCGCTAGACAAATTCGGCAGACCGATCGCCGCTACCGTCAAACAAACCAAAAAACAGTTAGCCTTGGCAGTAATTTTAAGCAGTCTGGTGGGCATAGCAATCGGCTTGCTCGTAGAGGCGCTAAATACTGTTTTCCACACTCCAGAATCAGTGAGAACGGCCACCAAATTGCCGGTGATCGGGGTGATTCCGTTTACCAAAAAAGTCAAGCGCCGACCAACCGCCCGACCCAGAAAACTTACATCAGCTCGATCGAAGTCGAAGTCTAAAGTGGAATTTCTCGAACCTGTCGAAGTTATACCGACTGCTCCGATGCTGGGGGGACAAAGTATTTTTAGCGACTTGGACTATCCGTTTGTAGAAGCATTTCGATCGCTCTACACTAACATTCACTTGCTGAGTGCAGGGAGGACGCTGCGATCGCTCTTAGTCGCCTCAGCCTCAGCCGGAGACGGCAAATCTACAGTAGCTTTGCACCTGGCCGCCACAGCAGCAGCAGTCGGACAGCGAGTGTTGTTAGTAGATGCAGATTTGCGCTGCCCGCAACTGCACGCTAAGCTTGGTATCCCGAACGTGCGCGGCCTGGGCGATGCCATCTCCACAGATCTCAGCCTCAACGATGCGATCGTGCGAGCGCCCAACCAAGACAATTTGTTCGTACTCACCGCCGGCCAAATTCCCGCCGATCCGATCAAGCTGCTTTCTTCCAAAAAAATGCAGTATCTGATGGAACAATTTCAAGCATTTTTTGACTTAGTGATTTATGACACCCCGCCGCTAGCCGGCTTGGCAGACGCCCACTTGATCGCAGCTCACACCGACGCTACGATTATGGTGGTGCAAATTGGTAAAACAGATCGATCGCAAGTTCGCAAAGTTTTAGAAGAATTAAAAATTTCTGGAGCTTCCGTCTTGGGAA
>Ga0136638_10000383_pt1 | contig 10072 bp, 7 predicted proteins | sample AntDrymUQ8582206_2_FD_104671 | JGI IMG/M metagenome (GOLD analysis project Ga0136638, IMG submission 104671) | Polar desert sand microbial communities from Dry Valleys, Antarctica - metaG UQ858 (22.06) | ecosystem: Environmental > Terrestrial > Soil > Desert | place: Antarctica: Dry Valley...
CGATACCGCCTCCGACGTGCCTTCCAGGAGGTCCCCCGAACAGCCGCCGAGCAGCGTGAGGGTGGTCAGGAGCGGCGTGAGGTGCTTGCTGGAGGCGAGGTACTGCATATGAAACCCGCAGGCTCGCCGCTCGCCTACGCGAAGACCCCGACATTGGGCTCTTCATTCGTACGCGACGGCGGCGACTGGTTCGCAGTATGGGGCTCTCCCCTGCAATCACACCGACTGTGGTCCAGGGGCCCCGGAAGCGCCGCGTACCGGGTATTGTCCAGTCCCTGCACGTTTACGCGGTGCAAGCGCTGGAAAATGGCAGGTTTGCCATGCAGTGCGGTCGTTCGCTATGGCTGGATCTTGGATCATGATTGGCGCCGTACCGCTCGAGCGGCGCGTCGTCTCGGCCCGGTCGGTCGCCTTTTACGTTAAGAAGAATTTTGCCCAGCCCGCGATCGTTCGGCGGTCGGCTGCAACTACGGGGCATGGTCCCGGCAACGAGCAGCTTCGCAGCGTCCGACGACATCGACTGGGCCCGCCTCGACCCGCGCACCGTGGTCATCGCCACGCCGCGGCGCGCCTGGGTCGCCGAGGCCGCCCCGCGTGACACGCAGCCGGCCCAGGCGAGCGTCGCCACGACCCGCAAGCTGCTCAACGGGGCCCTCGCGCTGGCCCAGTGCCAGACCCCCGCCGGGGCGCCTCCCCCGCCGCTCACGCCGCTGCGCTGGCTGTGGCGCCTCGCCGGGTACTATCAGCTGACCCGGGCGACCCCGCGCCTGATGGCCGAGGCCGCCGGCGAGCCGGAGCTGGCCGCATGGGCCGCCGAGAAGGCGGGCGAGGAGCAGGGTCACGAGCGGCTCGCTATGCGTGACATCGCCGCGCTCGGCCACGACGCCGAGCGCGTCGTGACCGCCCTCGTACCTGGAGCCGCGGTCGCGCTCGTCGAGCACTTCACCGCCTGCGTGCGCCGCAGCGACCCCCTCGCCTGCGTCGGCCACGCCTACACCCTCGAGCGCGCGGCTTCCTCGACGAGCACCTCGCCACCTCCGTCACGCTCGACCAGCTCACCGCGCTGGCGCAGGTCAGCAAGGAGTACCTGGTGCGCAGCTTCACCGCCGACCTCGGGGTGCCGCCGCACACCTATCAGATCAACGCGCGGGTCGAGCGGGCCAAGCACCTGTTGCTCCGCGGTGATGCGATCGCCGAGGTCACGCTGGCCCCGGGATTCCACGACCAGAGCCATCGCCTGGGCCAATCGTCGGCCTGACCGTGGAGTGAGGTTCTCAGCGACGAGCCGGTCGCGCTCGCCTTGTGCGGCCCATGAAAGATCTGGGCGAAGTTCCCGCGTTTTCACCGAACTCCGAATCCCCGGAGAACCTCGGGTCCACCGGCCTGGCGGCGCAGGATCACCAGCGTATCGCGGCGGCCCGCGGGCCAGGGTTCATTCGTGCGGGCGTGGCGCGAAGCGGGCGCCGTGCTGTCTCAGGTGCGCGATTCAGCGTAGGGCGGTTTGCCCGCGATGGAGAATGTACCCGCCTTGTTGTTCAGCAGCACCCCGTAATTCCTCTTGTAGTCGGCGATCTCAGTCGGGTTTTTGCGAGTCGTGCCCGCGTACACGCCCTTGAGCATACCCATGCTTTCGAAGAGCCCGGAACTGAGGTACAGCTCTTTGAGCCCCGTCGGCGACTGACGCTGATGCGGGCCGATGTCACCCAGGCCGGGATGGCCGAACCAGCGGATGAGCTTCACGTAAGCCAGCTGATAGCAGAGGATGGCGAACGAAGAGCAGACCGTGTCCACCGAGACGCCTTCCTTCGGACGAGCCTTGAAGTTGTAATAGCTGTGAAACTGCGTGAACAGCTTGAACTCCTTCCTGTTCTGGCACAGCGTGCCGGCCCTCGCCATGTTGAGGTTGGACTCGCTGGAGAACCAATCGAGCGCCTGCTTGAGATCGTACACACCCTTACCCATGAGACCCAGACGAACCACCTCGGTCCCCAGGCCGACGAGACCGCCCGAATAGAGGCCCGAGGCGAGGCTCCACACCGACCAGCCGACGAGGGCGTACTTCGCCAGGTCGCCCGTCATCAGCTGCACGATCTTCACACCGGATGATCCGTACTCCTTCCAGTTGTAACTCGAATTCACGCCCATGCCGCTATGGAGGTAGAGCTCTGCGGCGATCTGCGCGGCGCAGGCCGCCAGCTTCGGGTCTTTGCAGCGGAGGACCTCGAACTTTTCTTGATGCCCAGCCGACCCAACCGTCAGCGGGCAGCCGATGAGACCGTCCGGTTCACTGTGGATGAGGTGTGCACGCGAGTCCCCCGGGTTGAGATCCCTCTCCCGCTGGTTCAGCTTCTCGTCCTGACTTCTCAGGTCGACGAACAGCATCACGTGGGTCTCCTGGACAGGTTGGGTACCCCCCGTGGTGATCTGCTGCAGAGTTTCTCCGAAAGAGATCAATTTATCGAGTTTGTCATTGGGTGCCATCTGCACCAGCAGGATATCACCATCTTTGAGCTGAACAGTCATGCGCTTTCCTCCGAGATAATTCCTACCGACAACTGCACTAATTTTCAACGGGATTTTGCGCGCCTCTTCTCGGCGAGAGCGCAATGGTCTAGCGCGTCCGCATGAGGCATTTCGACAACATTGGGTGTGGTGAACCTCTGAATGAGTGGGAACGAGAAGAGGCTGTCTCAGACGATAGAACGACCACGATCGTCGAGGACCCCGCACGGCGCGAATCTTCGCAGGCCGCAGGGCCGCAGGGCCAGGGCAGACGATTACGCTCGGCACCGAATATGAACGTACGTGATCCTATAAAGGATGCGCAGCCGCGGATCGCCCGGCTCGACGCGGACGACCACGCGTTCGGGGTCGAAGGGTACTGCCGGCCGTTGGCCTCACCGGGGGGCCTGGGCAACATGGGCCAAACGGGTCCGCTGCGAGGACGCGGCTCCGAGCAGGCGAGAGGGTAAGGCGCATCAACAATGCCAGAGCGTCAACGGGTCCGCCGTGACGAAGAGGTCGCCACCCCCTTCGCCTGAGCGAGATCGTGATCGGAGCTCGGTGTCACAAGCAAGCTCGGGCGAGTCCTGGCGCGGCGCCGACGGCAGGTGGACGCTGAGGGTCGAACCGGCGGCGTGCCGCGTGCTTGACCGCGTTCGCGGCGACGGCCTAAGCTGGTGGCGGATATCATGGGCTCCGTCGCGCGCAGCTGGATCGTCGGTACATGGGTCGCTCTCGGCGGCGCTTGTGGGACCACGTCCAGTGTAGAGCGACCGGATCGTGACCCTGGCGTCGAGGTCTATGTCGACGGCGAGCTACCACCGGATGACGGCTGGCCCGGGGGAGCGTCCGTGACATGCCCCGATATGTCGATCTGTCTGCTCGGGCCCACGGCTGCCAGCGTCGACATCACCTCCGCAAGGGACATCGACCGACTCCGCGGCGTTCGCTGCATCTACGGCTCGCTGCACGTCGAGACCCAGGACCTCGTCGATCTCGGCGGGCTGGAGCACATCGAGGTCATCTGCGCGAGCGTCGTCCTCGAGAACAACCTCGCGTTGATCGATACCCGCGGCATCGAGGCCGCGGTCGGCGGCGGGCTTCGCATCGTCGGGAACCCTGTCCTCGAGCGGCTGAATTTCCCGACGTTGGTGGATAGCGGGCTCATCCTCCAGGACAACCCCGCGCTGACGGACCTCTCCGGTCTCGACGCCTTGACCCACAGCACGTTTCATGTCGAGCGCTGCACCGGTCTGACGACCCTCGGACCGCTCCCGAGCCTCGAAACCGGCGCCTTCGTCAGCATCGATAATCCACTGCTCACCGCGATCGACGCGCCGCAGCTGCGGGTCCTCGATCATTTCTACTCCAACGGCGACCACGCGCTCGCCATGCTCCGCCTGCCCGCGCTCGAGGAGGTCGACCGGCTCGATGTCGCGGGTAGCGATGCTTTTGCGGGGCTCGACCTCCCGAAGCTGCGCCGACTCCGGGTGCTGGCGCTCCAGGACAACGACGCGATGACCGCGGTCTCGGTCCTGCCGGCCATTGAATCGCTCGACATCGTGGTGCTCGCGGACAATGACGCGCTGGTCGATCTCGCTGGCTTGGAGGCGCTTCCGGGGGCAGATCACGTCTATATCGTGCACAACGCCGCGCTCGATCAGGCCCATGCGGAGGCCGTGGGCGCCGCGCTCGGGGGCACCACCAAGATCGCGGGTAACGCTCGACGAGGTCGAGATATGGCCGCGGCGCCCCGCACATCACAGCTTGCAGATCGCCTTGCCGTCGCCGAGGCAGGCCTGGCCGCCGCCGTTGCAGATGCAGGCGAACAGGTCGTCGAGCGCGCACTTGTAGCCGCCGCCCGAACCGGGGCCGCACAGCACCGCGGGGTAGCGGTCGGTGGCGGTGAGGCAGGTCTTGCCGCCGCCGCCCTGGACGCAGGCCTGCAGCGCGCCGAAGCTGGCGAGCGCCCCGGCGCGGTTGCACTGCTGGACGCCGAGCCACGGGGCCGCGCCGGTCTGTCCCTGGCAGATCGATCCGCCGAGCTTCCCGGACGCGAGCGGCTCATGCCAGTCGAAGAGCGTCGCCTCGACGCCGATCTTGTAGATATCGGTGAGCTTGACCTCGCCGCCCAGCTTGCCGGCGACGCCGGCCGAGGTCGTCCAGCTCAGCGGGCTGCCCGGCTGCACGGCGAGCTGGCCGTAGGGCTGGAGCGCGAAGGTCGGGCCGATCACGTCATAAAAGGCGAAGCTCAGCTTGCCCTCGAGATAGACCTTACCGGCGACCTCGCCCGTGGCCGTGACGACCGGCGCGACCTTGAGCAGCGAGAAGCCGTGGTCGCCGAAGGTCGACCACGCGCCGTCCTGATAGCTCGCGGCGAGGTCGACCCAGCCGTCGATGCCGACCCGCTGCGTCGCGTTCACGGCCCCCTTGCCGGTGAAGCTGGCCCCGAGGTTGAGCTCGAGCTTCGTCGTCACGACCACCGGCACCGGACCGATCGCGCCGACGAATTTGAAGGTGGGCGTCTGCGCGATCTTCCACAGCTTGTGCGAGACCTTGGCCTTCGCGTCGGACACGATCTCGAGCTCCAGCTCGGCGCCGAGGTCGCCGTACGCGCCAATGTCGAAGTGCTCGAACTGATGGCCCTCAATGGCGAAGTCGAGGAACAGCTCCGGGTCGAAGTAGAAGCTGCCCTTCTTCACCCGGATCGAGAGCCCCGCGTCGGCGGTGATCTTGGTGTCACCGATCGACCACGTCGCGCCCTCGAGCGTGGGCCCCGCGAGCTCCCGCGACTGCGGCAGGACCTCGCCGTCGTACAGCGCCAGCGCCAGTCGGAGCTCGCCGTCCTCGACGACGTCCCCCAGGTGCGCGGTTGCGGTCCGGACGCGGCGCGCCCCCGCACCGTCAGCGATGGACGCGACGCGGCGTCGCAGCCCCGCGCCGGTCTCCGACACCACGAGGTCTCCCGGCCGCAGCGCGGTGCCCGGGGCGACGACGATCGCGTCGGCCGCGACGGAGCGAAGCTGGTCGGCAGGCAACAGTTCGACGTCGCCGAGGCTCACGGGCGCGGCAGGGACGGAGTCGCCAGCGTCACAGGCGAGCAGGAGCGAGGCAAACCATGCGAGGCGTTGATGCATGCGGGAGATGTAGGCGGCCCCGCGACGCCCCGTCCACCGCGTCGCGGCGCCGGTCCCCCGGGGCGCGGTGCAGGAGTTCACCAGGACGCGTCGGCGCCGTGAACCTGTCGAGAGCTTCGTGATCGGCCCGAGACACGAATGCGCGGGCCGTCACCTGGATTGATCCGTTGTGCGGCCTCACACGTCGCCGGCTCACCGCGGCGCCCTCGCGGACATCGATGCACCGTCGAACGACCCCCTCACATGAGACCCGCGAGCGCGGCCCGGTCGTCACGCTGCATTGAACAAACTGTGCCTGCTGCCCCGATCGCCGGCCCTTCCAGGCTCACGGCCGGACGCGTCCCCGCGTACCCGCCGACTGGTCTACTCTCGGGCCCATGTCCCGCTCTCCCGAAGCCGAGCTCCGCCTGCTCCTGCGTCCTGCCGGTGGTGGCCTGCATCTGGTCTCGACCGGCCGCGCCGAGCAGCTGGCGATGCAGCGCGCGCTCTACGGCGTCGACGACGAGGCCGGAGTCACGGCCGCGTTCACGGCCCAGATCGACGCGATCGCGGCGGCGAAGGTGATCATCCTCGGCATCCCGTCGGACGTCGGCGCCGGCTTTCGTCGCGGATCCAACCTCGGGCCGCAGGCGGTGCGCACCGCCCTGCTCGCCGCGGACCCGCACTGGCGCGCGGCCCAGGAGGCCCGCGGCGTGGTCGACATCGGCGACGTGTTCGTGGTCCCGCAGCTGCTGCACGACGACCTCGTCGCGCCCGCGGCCCGGGCCCGGGTCGCGCGGGCGATCTATCCCGGCGAGGCCGACGCGAGCGACCTGCCGGTCTCGCCGCTGTCGATCGCCGAGCGCGCCTGCGACCTCATCCTCGGCATCAACCCCGACGTGAAGCTGTTCGCGATCGGCGGCGATCACTCGACCGCGTGGCCGGTGGTCGCCGCGATCGCCCGCAGTCGCACGCGACACCGCGGCGCGCCGACGATGACGATCGTGCAGCCCGACGCGCACACCGACCTGCTGCCCGATCGCCTCGGGATCCCGATCTGCTTCGCGACCTGGTCGTACCACGCCAACGAGCTGATCGGCCGTCAGGGCCGGATGGTGCAGGTCGGCACGCGCGCGTCCCGGTTCCCGCGCGAGCACTGGGAGTCGACGCTCGATGTCCGGCAGTTCTGGGCCGCCGAGTGCCTCGCCAGGCCGGCGCAGGCGCTCGACGATCTGATCGCCCACGTCGAGGCGCGCGGGCTGCCCGTCTATTTTTCAAACGACATCGACGGCACCGACGAGGCGCACGCCGACGCGACCGGCACGCCCGAGCCGGCCGGCCTCGAGCCCGACTTCGTGGTCGAGCTGATCCGCCGGCTCGGCGCCGGGGTCGGCCTGCTCGGCGGCGACATCATGGAGGTCGCGCCGCCGCTGGGCCCCGAGAACGGCGCCCGCACGGTCGCGCTCGCCGCCCGGTATACCCGCGAGACCCTCGATCAGCTGGTGCTCGCGTCCCCCCGCACGTAGAAGCCTGCGCTACACTCCCGCCCGCGTGAGCCAGCTCGGCAGCATCTTCGAGCCCGACACGGGGACCGGCCCCCGCGGCCGGGACCTGCGCGCCGAGGTCACCGTGCCCGGCTGGGCGCTCGGTCACCCCGATGGTTGCGCCGTCGAGGTCCCCGTCGATCTGCCCGCGCTCGGTGGCTATGCGCGACGTGTCACGTCCGACTTCGACACCGGCGACTCCGTGCAGCTGCGCCTGCCCGCCGACTTCCCGGACGGCGGCACCCTGCGTTTGCGCGGCCAGGGCGAGGCAGCAGAGGGCGGCCGCGCGGGTGACCTGTTGCTGACGATCCACGTCGTCGGCGAACGCCGTCCTGCGCCGCCCCCCACCGCGCTCGCCTGGTCTCCGGGACAGGCGCTCGCCAGCCCGGCCGCGCCGATGGGCCTGGTGCTGGTCGTCAGCCTCGTGTTCGCGGCCGGCATCGCGTTGCTCGTGCTGCTCTGATCCGGTCCTACCGCGAATACGCGGCTGGCAATATATATATCAGCACATATAATATTCGCCTCTTCCGGCAAATCTGGGATAGTCCCCCGGGCCCTCCACGTCCTCGACGGAGCCACATACTGCTCGCCGTCACGCGCTGCGCGCCCGCCAGACAGTCGGGCACCCGTCGCCCGACACCGGCGGATCCGGGGTCCGGAGGCGACGGTAAACCGGACGACGGCGCCCGACGAACCGCCACCGGCCCCCGCGACAGGTGCAAACCGCCCCGGCTCGACCGTGACGCCCCCGGATGCGTGCGGCGCCGCGGGTCCGGTCGCTTGACGGTCTCGCGGCGACCGCGTATGCCAGGTATGTGAGTTTTGCAAAGCGCCGGATGGGTTGGGGTCGTCTGGGGGTCCTCGCGATGGGACTCTCCTATCTCGCGAGCGGCGAGGCCTCGGCCTTCACCGGGATCCGCGGCGCGCAGCAGGGTCGTGTGCTCGCCAGCGGCGCGCAGGCGCGGACCCAGCGAGACGTCGCATGGCAGGCACCGACGGCCGCTCGTCGCGAATACACGAAGCTCACCGCACAGCTCGCGCTGGCACAGGCGCTGTGGGATCGCGACACCGGCGTACCTCTGCGCATGTGGGGCGCCGGCACGCACGTGCCCGGCAGCGTGGCCTCGGCGACCGCGGCGGCCCGCACGTCGCGCGAGCTGCTGACAGCCCACCTGGCAGTGCTCGCACCGGGCGCGCGCGCCAGCGACTTCGTGCTCGCCGGCAATCACCTCGGCGCCGGGATCCGCAGCGTCGGTTTTGTGCAGACCTTTGCCGGTCGCCCGGTGATCGGCGGCCAGCTCAGCTTCCGCTTCAAGCGTGATCGTCTGGTCTCGATCGGCTCCGAGGCGTTCCCGCAGATCACGGTCACGCTGACCAACACGCCGATCGCCGCCGCGACCGCCCAGGCGCGCGCGCAGGCGTGGATCCTCGCCGATGCCGGCGCCGGGCAGGCGAGCGCGGGGACCGTCGAGGGCCCGTTCATCCTGCCGGTCGTCGTCGCAGGCCAGAAGATCCGCTACCACGAGGTCCTGCGCGTCACCGTCGAGGCGAGCGCGCCGATCGGTCGCTTCGCGGTCTACGTCGACGCGAGGACCGGCGACCCGATCGCGCGCGAGCAGCTACTGCACTTCGCCAGCGGCACGATCGCCTTCCAGGTCCCGCAGCGCGGACCGCAGGGGCCGCGCATCGACCTGCCTGCGCCCCTGCTCAACGTCTTCGTCAACGGCGGCGCCGCGACGACCGACGCCGCCGGCCTCGTCAGCTTCGCCGACGGCGGCGACGCCTCGGTCGTCGCCGGAGCGGTCGGCACGCAGGTGCTGGTGATCAACGAGGACGGCCCGGCGGCGACCAGGGACCTGTCCCTTCCGCCAGGTGGTATCGCGCTGTGGTCCGACCCGAGCGAGCTGGTCGACGCCCAGCTCAGCGCCTACGTGCACGCCAACGTCGTCAAGCAGCGCATCCGCTCGGTCGACCCGACCTTCACGTACCTCGATCAGCAGCTGCAGATCACGGTCAACATCCCCGACATCTGCAACGCCTTCTCCGACGGCGACAGCATCAACTTCTTCCAGGCCGGCGCCGGCTGCGAGAACACCGCCCGCATCTCCGATGTCGTCTATCACGAGTACGGCCACAGCGCGCACGTGCAGGGCCTGATCCCGGGCGTCGGCCAATTCGAGGGCGCGCTGAGCGAGGGCATCGCCGACTATCTGTCGGCGACGATCACCAACGACGCCAGCCTCGCGCCGGGCTTCTTCCTCGACGCGCCGGGTGATCCGCTGCGCGAGCTCGATCCGGCGGGCGACGAGTGGCGCTGGCCCGATGACCTCACCGGCGAGGTCCACGACGACGGTCGCATCATCGGCGGCACGCTCTGGGACCTGCGCACGGCCCTGATCAACAAGCTCGGCGCTGGCCCGGGCGTGGCGCAGGCCGACAAGATCTGGTTCGAGTCGATCCGTCGCGCGGTCGACATCCCGACGATGTACCCCGAGGCGCTGCTCGCCGACGACGATGACGGCAACCTCGCCAACGGCACGCCGAACGAGTGCGAGATCAACCTCGCCTTCAACGCCCACGGCCTGCTCGGAGGCGCCAGCGCGTCCGGCTCGGTGACCCTGTTCCCGCCGACCCAGAACGGCACGCCGGTGCACCTCGAGATCGTCGGCGGCTCCAAGGCCTGCGTCGACCTCGCGGCGAGCGGCGCCGCGCTGCGCTTCCGTCCGACCGGCAGCCAGCAGTCCCAGACGATCGACATGATCCCCGAGCCCGGCGGCTTCGGAGCGGTGCTGCCCAACTTCCCCGACGGCACGCTCGCCGAGTACCAGGTGCTCGTCGAGTTCACCGACAACTCGCAGACCAGCTTCCCGCAGAACGAGGCCGACCCCTGGTATCAGAAGTACTTCGGAC
>Ga0136638_10000384_pt1 | contig 10068 bp, 6 predicted proteins | sample AntDrymUQ8582206_2_FD_104671 | JGI IMG/M metagenome (GOLD analysis project Ga0136638, IMG submission 104671) | Polar desert sand microbial communities from Dry Valleys, Antarctica - metaG UQ858 (22.06) | ecosystem: Environmental > Terrestrial > Soil > Desert | place: Antarctica: Dry Valley...
CTGGGTGCGCGTCGCCCAGACCTGGGCAGGAGCCGGCTGGGGCGCCCTCTTCATCCCCCGCGTCGGCATGGAGGTGCTCGTCGAATTCCTCGACGGCGACCCCGACCGCCCGCTCGTCGTCGGCTGCGTCTACAACTCTCAGAACACTCCCCCGGTCGCCCTCCCCGACGACAAGACCTGCAGCGCCCTGACCTCCGAGTCCAGCCCCGGCGGCGGCCTCGCCAACCAGATCCGCCTCGAGGACAGCCGCGGCCGCGAGTCGCTCACCCTCAAGACCCGCCGCGACCTCCACACCACCGCCGGCCACGACCACACCGCCACCGTCGCTCACGACCAGACCACCAAGATCGGCGAGAACCAGATCAATTTCATCGGCGGCAACCAGACCACCACCGTCCAGACCCACTGCGACCTCATGGTCGCCGACGGCGACCTGACCACGACGGTCGTCTCGGGCAAACAGCTCACCGACATCCACGGTGACCGCCTCTGCATCGTCCGCACTGGCACGCATCAGCTCGAGGTCGAGGCCGGCAACAACATCGCCCGGGCCCGCGGCGCGGTCGAGTTCACCTCGAAGCAGGCCACCCTCCACCTCGGCTCTCACAGCCGTCTATCGATGCAGTCACAAACCGAGCAGATCCTCCTCGACGCCAACAAGGATCTCCACGCCGCATCCCAGACGGCCGCCCTCACGCTCACCGCCGCAACCGACATCAAGCTGGCCGCCCGATCCCAGGAGGTCCAGATCGACGCCCACACCAACGTACGCATCAGGGCCAACACCGGCAACGTCGACGTCTTCGCCGCCAATCAGCTCGACATGAGCTCGGACGGCTCTGCCAGGATCTCGGCGGATCGAATCGAGATCGTCGCCAGCGACGCCCTGGAGCTCCGCGTCGGTGGCACATCCATCATTCTCAAGCCCGGCTCGATCGAGATCAACTCCCCGGTGATCACCAGCACCGCGACAGGCGAACATACAATTTCTGGCGCGCTCATCCGCCTCAACTGAGGAACCATGCCACAAGCCCGTCTCAAGGCGCTCCGACGGCTCCTCGCCGGTTTCATCGATCGCCCCGAATCGGGCGCCCTCGTGGTCGGCTGCGCTGACCCAGAGGTGTTCTACCTCGTCCATACCCTCCTGCGTATGGACGAGGAGAGCCGCGCCGACCGCTTCCTCGTCATCGCCGACCCCTTCATGTCGGCGTTGCAATACGCCGGCATCGTCGACGCCGCCCTCGCCAGCTGCTCCGCGCCGAATGTCTCATGCACCGCGGCCATCGGCCCAGTAGAGACCGCCGACCGCCTCGAGCGCCTGTTCGCGCATTTCCTCGCCGACCTTCCGCCCGGCGATCACCGCCTGATCTGCGCCCTGGTCCCCGCCGAGATCCGTGACCCCATCGGGTTCGCCGCCGTGGCCGAGCTGCTCATGCGCGGCTGGTCCGACCCCCGGCTGCGGCTCGTGCTGCGTGACGACGAGCGCGCCTCGCGTCATTTCACCATCGCGGCCCAGGACCCCTCCGAGCGACTGCTCGCGTATCGATTCAGCCTGCCGCCCGCGGTCGTGATGGCCGATGTCACCGCCGCCGCGTACGACCCCACTCGGCCCCCAGACGAACGCGCTCAGGCCCTCCTACAAGTCGCCTGCGAGCAGCTCGCGCGGCGCGAGTACGATGGGGCATCGAGCTGTTGCGAGACCGCCGCGCGGATCGCCACGACCCCGACGATCCGTCATCTGGCCCTCGCCCTCCAGGCCGACACGCTCCGCCACGCCGGCGATGTCGAGCGTGCCCGGGTTACGGGTGCACGCGCTATCCAGCTCGCCGCTGCCGCGGGTGACCACCCGGTCATGATGCACGCGGCCATGGCGCTCGGGGAGCTCAGCCAGGAGATCGGTCTCCTCACCGAGGCTCTCAAGTGCTTCACGCTCGCCGAGCGAGCGGCTTTGCCCGACTCACCTGCACAGGCTCGAGCGCGCACCGCACGGGTCGCGCTGGAGGACTTCCCATGCTGATCCCCGATCCCTTCCCCTCCGCGCCGGCTCCGACCACAGTAAGGCCACGTCCTGCCCCTGACCTCGGCGCCGCCCTCGAGCGGCTCAATGACCGCTATCTCGAGCCCTTTCGCGACCCGGCTTCTCCCGAGGAGCAACGCGAGCGCGACCGCCGGGGCCCCAGCTTCAAGGTCAATCGCATCGTCGCCGGCAGCCTCGAGGCCGTGAGCTACCCCGAACAGGTCCTCGACACCGCGCTCGCGTTCTCCACGGTGTCGCTCGGAGCTGCCGTGGAGTGGCCTGCCGCCACGCAGAACTGCCTGCACATGGGCTCGCCGCACAAGCACCTGCACAGCCTCCTGAGTCCGCCGCTAACCAGCGTAGGACCGATCCGGCTGGGGAACTGCGTGTCCGTCCTGATCCACGGACAACCGGCGGCTCGAGTCGGTGACATCGGCCTCGCCGCATCCTGCGGCACGCTCACGCCATTTTACGAGATAAAGACCGGATCGAGCAAGGTGTTCATCGGCGGGGCGCGGGCGGCCCGTAACTTCGACCTTACCCTCCACTGCCACCTCACCGTCGTCACGAGCTGGAAAGAACTGGCTGTCGACCTGCTCGTGCCTGCCGCGGCGGACGCGGGCACCGTCCTGAGCGAGTATCTGGCGGCGGATGAATCCAGCCAGCGCGCCAAGCACACGGGCATGGATGCCGACGCGGAAGACGACCGCGCCCGGGCGGAAAGCCTCGCTGCGGACAGCAAGGGACACGCCCTGGCCGCCGGCCTGCATTCCGCGCAGGCCATGGCGAACTTGAAGGCCGGCGCCGCCCGCCTGCTTATGGGCAAGGACCCCGGGATCCCGACCTGCTTGGGCCAGATCATCACCGGCCACGCGGACGTCCTGATCGGTGGATTCCCGGTGCCGCCTTCGATGGATATGGTCAAGGCCGCATTCTCCAAGCCCCTGTCCCCGGTCGAACGCGCTCTCCATGGCATCGGGGCGGCATCGTTCGGCTTCATGACGTTGGCTCGCCAGCTCAATGTCATCGACCCCGCGCTCCGCCACTACACCGGCCACCCCGTCGACGTCGTCACCGGCAACCTCGTCTTCGACGCCGTCGACCTCGACCTCCCCGGCACCCTCCCGCTCCGCCTGACTCGCCACTACAGCTCGTCCTGGAGCCCCCGCAATTCGCCACTCGGACGCGGCTGGTCGCACAGCCTCGACGAGGCCGTATGGCTCGAATCACGTCATATCGTCTACCGCGCCGAGGATGGCCGCGAGATCGAGTTTCCGCGCAGCGACGCCTCCGAGATATACGCCCCGCTGCACCGCCTCACCTTGCGCCACCTCGGCCCGGATCGCTGGCAGATCGAGGACCACGAGGGCATCCGTCGCGACTTCGCGGCGATCGCTGGCGACCCGCGCCCGGGCCAGGCCCGCCTGATCGAGCGCAGCGATCGCGTCGGCCACTCCTTGCGACTGCATTACGACGAACACGCCCGCCTGGTCTCAGTGCACGCCGACGGCGACCGCAAGATCCGCCTGCATCATGACGAACAGGGTCGCCTCATCCAGGTCGACCTCCCGAACCCGGACGCCGACGGCTTCGTCCCGCACATCCGCTACGTCCACGAGAGCGACGACCTCGTCGAGATCCACGACGCGCTCGGACAGGTCACCCGCTACCAGCACGACCGCCACCGAATCATCCACGAGACGCTCCCGACCGGCCTGTGTTTCCACTTCGAATACGACAGCGAGACCAGCGACGCCGCCTGCGTGCGCACGTGGGGCGACGGTGGGATCCTCGATCACCGCCTGATCTACGACCGGGCCCGGCGCACGACGGTCGTCATCAACGCTTGCAACGAGACCACCACCTACCGCGCCGATCCGCGCGGTCTCGTCACCGAGATCGTCGATCCGCGCGGCGCCACGACCCGCTTCGAGTACGACGAGCGCATGCTGCTCACCAGCACCATCGACGCGCTCGGCCACGTCACCCGCCACGAGCACGACGCGCGCGGCAACTGCACGCGCACCACCGGCCCCGACGGCGCCATCACCACGACACAATACGACCCCAACCTCGACCTCCCCATCCTCCGCACCGACCCCGCAGGCGGAACATGGCGATGGACCTACGACCCCTGCGGCCGCCTCGTGCGCGCCACCGACCCACTCGGCCGCAGCACCGTGCACCACCACGAGCTGTCCGAGGGGACACATCACGTCGAGGCGATCGTCTCTCCCGATGGTCGCAGCGAGCTCCGCACCCACGACCAAGCCGGTCGTCTCATCCGGCATCGTCCGCCCGACGGCTCGAAGCATACATTTTTCTACGACCGCCGTGGTCGACTGCGCCAGCACCTCGACGACCGCGGCCGCAGCGAGACCCGCGAGTACGACCTGCTCGGCCGCCTCACCCGCCATGCCTTGCCGACCGGCGAGACGCGCCTTTACAGCCACGACGCCCGTGGCCGCATCATCCGTACGTGCGACGACCGCAGCGATCTGCGCTGCGGCTACAATGGCCTCGGCTGGCTCGCTACCTGCGGTGAAGCTAGCGCCGCGCCATATACCCTGGAGCGTGACCTCGAGGGTCGCATCAACCGCGTCGCTGGCCCTGCCGGCACCTTGCTTCGCATCGAGCGCGACGCCGCCGGCCAGGTCCGCAGCACCGTCGACGCTCTCGGCATCGCGCGTCGTTACACCCGAGATCTGCTCGGTCGCGTCGTCGCGGTACGTCGCCCCGGCGGCAAGCTCACCCGCTACACCCGCGACCCCGCCGGCCGGGTCACCGAGATTGCCCACGACGACGGCGTGCGTGACAGCCTCAGCTATCGTGCCGACGGTGCCCTGCAGGCTGCGGTCCGCACTCACGCGGACGGCCAGGTGACCACCGTGCGCCGCGAGCTCGACGCGCTCGGCCGGGTGACGCGCGAGTACCAGGACGATCACGCGGTCGCCCTCGAGTACGACCTGCGCGATCGTCTGACCCGCCTGCGTTCCTCGGTCGGCGCCGACCTGCGATTCGTATACGACGAGCGCGGTCTGAGCCGCGTCGAGATCCCGCATGAGCCATGGGCCCTCGCATTCGAGCGCGACCGCGACGGACGCGAGCAAGCCCGTCACCTCCCCGGCGAGATCCTCAGCTGGTGGCAGACCGACCGCCTTGGTCGGCCCGCCGAGCATGGGATCGTCGCCAGCCGTCCGCCGCAGATCCACCGCCAGCGCCGCTACGCATGGACCGGCACCCGGCTCGACCGCATCGAGGAGACCGCTCGCCGACGCCCACCGACGCTGCCACCCCTCAACGCGGTCGCGTCGCTCCAGCACGACGCCGAAGGTCGGCGCCTCCAATCCAACCTGGCCGATGGGACATCCTGGAAATACCAATGGAGCGGCGCTGGCGAGCTGATCGCAGCCACCACGACCGATACCACGATCTCCTACCGCCACGATGCGCTCGGTCGCCGCATCTCCCGTACATGCAACGGCGTCGAGACCCGGTGGTTTTGGCACGGCGACGTCCCCCTGCACAGCTGGACCGACCACGGCTGGCGCGATGCTGCGACCTGGGTGTTCGAGCCCGGCGGCTTCACCCCCCTCGCACGCATCACACCCACCAGCCGCCACGCGATCGTCGGCGATCAGCTCGGCACGCCCCTGGCCGCCTTCGACGAGCGCGGCCAACTCTCCTGGTCGGCCGAGTTCGACGAGCGTGGTCAGCCGCGCACCGTCCGCGGCGACGCATCCGTATGCCCGTTCCGCTTCCCGGGCCAGACTGCCGACCCTGACACTGGCCTCTCATACAACCGCTTCCGCGAGTACGACCCCGCCACCGGTCACTATCTCAGCCCGGACCCCCTCGGCCTGCTCGGCGGCCTCGACCCCTACGCGTACGTCGACGACCCGCGAACCCACACCGACGTCTACGGATTATCGACCGACCAGCCGACCAGCCCGGCCGCCTACCTCGTGTCCCAGATGGTCCCGGACATCGGCCTCAATGACTTCATGCCGTTCCCGCTGTCCCACGTCTTCCAGCGAACCGTCGGCCCGGCCGACACCCAGACCATGATCTCCATCGCGCTCGGTACGCCGAGGCCCGGCCCCTGCGATTGAGAGCGCGCCGCGGACCACCGCGGTCACCTCCTAACGAAGAGGCCCCGCCGGGTACCGCCCGGCGGGGTCTCTTCGTTTCGCGCCGTTCCAAACAAGAGAGGTCCGCCGGTTGCCCGCCGGCGCCTCTTTACGTTCGCTACGTTCCAAATAGAAAGAGGCCCCGCCGAGCGTTGCTCGGCGGGGCCCCTTCATTTCATGCCCTTCGCGCTCAGGCCGCGTCCGGGGTGCTCCAGCTGTCGACGTACTCCGCGCCGCTCGGCTCGTAGACCCACTTGATCGTGTGATAGACGAAGCGGATCGTCTCGAGCGGGGGGGTCATCGCGGCGGCCGGGTCGATCGCGCTGGCCGAGTGGCGCTCGATCGAGTCGACGCGGCCGTCGCTGATCTCGATCGTAAAGAACTGCTCGGTGGTGCCGTCGCCGGCGGGGCTCGGGCGATAGAAGCGGAAGACGCCCTCGATCTTCTCGTTTTTGCACAGCGCCTTGGCCAGCAGCGGCGAGCTCGAGTCGATGCGCTTGCAGATCTCCAGGGGCTCATGCACGCGACGCCCGACGGGGGCCCGCGTCCCGAGTTCACGCGCCGTACGGACGCGGTCCTTGAACTCGAGGCATTCGATGGTCTTCTCGCGTCCCAGGTCGTGCTGCGTGCTCTCGCCCGAGATCTGGTTGCCGTTGGATTTGAGTGTCAGGTGGATCGTTTCAGCCATGTCGACAACGTAGCAAGCGCTGGTCGGTCAGGCAGGCGTGTAGGCCCGGCGCGGACTCACGGACGCAGATTCTGTAAGCCCCCTTACACAATCTGCCACCGATGAACTCCTACTATTTCGATGCACATATTTTCTACCATCGCCCCCTGGACAGCGACGATCCGGCGATCCATACCAACTATCCATGAAAACAAATGCTGGTTCGGTCGCCCCCAAGGAGCGTGTCAACATCACCTATCGTCCGGCGACGGACGGTGCCCAGGAAGACGTCGAGCTCCCGTTCAAGATCCTCGTGCTCGGGGACTTCACGGGTCGCTCCGATGAGCGCTCCGTCGAGGAGCGCTCGCCGATCACCGTCGACAAGGACAACTTTGAAAAGGTGATGGCCGCGCAGCAGCTCGCGGTCGACATCTCGGTCCCCAACGCGATGAGCGAGGATGCCGACGCCGGCGAGCTGCCGGTCGCCCTGCGCTTCTCGTCGCTCGCCGACTTCCGCCCCGAGGGCCTCGCCCAGCAGGTCCCGGAGCTGCGCCGCCTGCTCGAGCTACGCGCCGCGCTCGTCGCGCTCAAGGGCCCCATCGTCAACGTCCCGGGCTTTGTCCGCAAGATCCGCGAGCTGCTCAAGGACCCCGAGCAACGCGCACGTCTCCTCCGCGAGCTCGAGCTCGAGGACAACCACACCTGAGAGGCCCACGACCATGAACGCCGCCACCGCCCAGCCCTCCCTCCTCACCACCCTGCTCGAAGAGACCCGCATCGGTCCCGATGACGGCGACGCCTACGCGCTCGTACGTCGCGGCGCCCGCACCCTCCTCGACGACCTCCTGCGCGCCACCGAGCCGAGCCCCCGCGTCGACCGCGACCGCGTGCACGCCCTCATCGCCGACATCGACCGCAGGCTCTCGGCCCAGGTCAACCTGCTCCTCCACGACCCCGCCGTGCAGCAGCTCGAGTCGTCCTGGCGCGGGCTCAAACACCTCGTGGACCAGATCGACTTTCGCGAGAACATCCGTCTCGAGGTCGTGCAGGCCACCAAGGAGGACCTTCGCAACGACGCCGAGGACGCCCCCGACCCGACCCAGTGCGGTCTATATAAACACCTCTACAGCAAGGCCTTCGGGGTGCTCGGCGGAAAGCCTTACGGGGTGGTGTGCGCCACCTTCGATGTCGGCGCGGGCGCCGAGGACCTCGCGCTGATGCAGCACTGCGCGGCCGTCAGCGCGATGGCCCACGTACCCTTCCTCGCCAACGCCAGCCCGCGCATGTTCGGCCTCGGCAGCTTCACCGAGCTGCCGCGGATCAAAGATCTCGAGGCCGCCTTCGAGGGCCCGCAGTACGCCAAGTGGACCAGTTTTCGTGACAGCGAGGACGCCCGCTACGTCGGCCTGTGCGCCCCCCGCTTCCTGCTGCGCGCGCCCTACGGCCGCCGTGACAGCGAGCTCTCGGTCAAGGCCTTCGACTTCAGCGAGGACGTCGTCGACCACCACGACCGCTATCTCTGGGGTCCCGCCTCGCTGGCGATGACCGCCCGCGTCGCCGAGTCCTTTGCTCGCTACCGCTGGTGTCCCAACATCATCGGCCCGCAGGGCGGCGGTTCGGTGCACGGCCTGCCGCTCCATCAATACGAGCAAGGCGGTGAGCTCAAGACCAAGCTGCCCTGCGAGACCGCGATCACCGACCGCCAGGAATTGCAGCTCGCCAACCTCGGCTTCATCGGCATGGTGCTGCGCCAGGACAGCGACAACGCGGCGTTCTTCTCCGCCAACTCGTCGCAGCGCCCGGGCACCTTCACGAAGACGCCGGAGGGCTTCGCCGCCCAGCAGAGCGCGCAGCTCGGCGCCCGCCTGCCCTACATGTTCGTCATCACCCGGCTCGCGCACTACCTCAAGGTCCTGCAGCGCGAGCAGATCGGGACCTGGAAGGGCCGCGCCGACCTCGAGCGCGAGCTCAACCGGTGGATCCGTCAATACGTCGCCGACATGCCCGACCCCTCGCCCGAGACCCGCTCGCGCAAGCCGCTCCGGCGCGCCCGCATCGTCGTCGAGGACGTCGAGGGCCAGGTCGGCTGGTATCGCTGCAATCTCCAGATCGAGCCCTTCATTCAATTCGAGGGCGTGTCCTTTACCCTGTCCCTCGTCGGCAAGCTCGACAAGCAGTGAGGCCCCGATGCCCGAACCCCGCCGCCCCCACGCCAGCGAGGAGGGCCCGACCCTCCTGTTCCAGCGCAACCCCGCAGCCTCCGATCAGCGCTGCGACGGCTGTCCGTTCCGACCTGTCCCTGTGGACATCCCACGACCCCGCGCTCGCCCGGCCGCGGCGGTGCTCCCGGTGCCCCCGCTCGACGGGCCCGGCGCCCCCCCGCCCGCGGGCCCGGTGCTCGCGCGACCTGTGGTCATGTCCGGGCCCCAGCCCGCGGCGCTCCCACGTCCGTCGCTGCTGGTCGACCCTCGCGGCAGCGGCACGCTCGTGCTGCCCGACGCCCTCAAACCCGCCGGCCCCGACGCAGCGACCGTCGCCAAACCGGTCGATCCGGGCATCGCCGCCGAGCATGCTCGCGCGGCGATGCTCAACAACCCGGGGCGCGCCGGTTACGACGAGCTGGCTTCCCCCGACATCACGATCATGCAGATCTCGGCGATGGGCGCTCGAGCTGCACAACCACGACCTCGCCAGGTTCGACGCGTGCCCGACGCTCGCGCCTACTTCGTGCTCAATCTCTGCCTCGGCGTCCTGATCGTCGCCGGCCTCGCGGTGCTCGTCACCCGCGAGTCGGCGCCGGCGCAGGAGCTGGCCCCCGGAGCCGACCATGGCCGGCGCTGACACGCCGCACCGCGCCAGCTTGCGGGTCCTCGCCGAGGACGGCTCGATGCGACAGATCGCGCTCGACCGACCGATCTTCCAGATCGGTCGCGCCGCGGAGAGCTGCGGCCTGGTGCTCGATGGCCCGGCGATCGCCCCCCAGCACTGCTGCCTGCGCCGGCAGGGTCCACGCTGGTTGCTGCTCGATCGCGGCTCCCGGACCGGCACCTACGTCAACAGCCACCGCTGCCGCGAACCCACCGAACTCCACGACGGCGATCGCATCTCGATCGGCCTGCACGTGCTCGAGTTTCGCACCACCCCCGCGCTGGCGCTGCACGACACCCTGGCCCGCCTCGGCGGCCCGGGACTCGACTTCGACGTCGGGCTCACCCCACCAGCGACGCCACGACCGACGCGCGGCCCGCTGCGCA
>Ga0136638_10000385_pt1 | contig 10067 bp, 10 predicted proteins | sample AntDrymUQ8582206_2_FD_104671 | JGI IMG/M metagenome (GOLD analysis project Ga0136638, IMG submission 104671) | Polar desert sand microbial communities from Dry Valleys, Antarctica - metaG UQ858 (22.06) | ecosystem: Environmental > Terrestrial > Soil > Desert | place: Antarctica: Dry Valley...
CATGGCGCTGCGCTCGATGAGCACGAGGGGGCGCGTGCTCCTCATCAGCGGCGAGGAGTCCGTTGCGCAGGTCAATCTCCGCGCGGCGCGTCTGGGTGGCCCCGAGGCGATCGAGATCCTGGCCGAGACCGAGCTCGACGCGGTCTGCGCGACGCTCGAGCAGGAGCGCCCCGAGGTGTGCGTGATCGATTCCGTGCAGACGCTCTACGCCCAGGGTCTCGGCTCCGCACCCGGATCGGTTGGGCAGGTTCGAGAGGCTGCTGGTCGCCTGCTCCGCGTCGCGAAGGAGAATGGCGTCGCGACGATCCTCGTCGGTCACGTGACGAAGGACGGTGCCGTCGCTGGCCCCCGAGTGCTCGAGCATCTCGTCGACTGCGTCCTCCAGTTCGAGGGCGACCGCTTTCACGAGCACCGTGTCCTGCGCGCGGTCAAGAACCGTTTCGGCTCCACGAACGAGATCGGCGTCTTCGAGATGACGGGAGAGGGCCTCGTCGGCGTTCCGAACCCGTCGGAGCTCTTCGGTCGCACCGAGCCCGGCGAGATCGGGGCCGCGGTCGCCTGCGTGCTCGAAGGCACCCGGCCGATCCTGCTCGAGATCCAGTCGCTTGTGGCACCGACCGATCTGGCCATGCCGCGGCGCGTGGCCACGGGGGTCGATCCAAAGCGACTCGCGATGATCGTGGCGGTCTGCTCCCGCCATGCGGGCCTCGCGCTCGGGTCGGCCGACGTCTTCGTGAACGTGGCAGGCGGCCTGCGCATCGACGAGCCTGGTGCCGACGTCGCCATCGCCTTCGCGATCGCGTCGGCCGCCAAGGGCGCTCCCGTCCACGAGGGAGTCGTTGCCTTCGGCGAGATCGGACTGACGGGCCGACTGCGGGTGGCCGCCCAGTCGGAGCGGCGGCTGGAGGAATGCACGAAGCTCGGAGTCGGGCTGGCCGTCGCTCCGAAGGGCACGCCCAGCAGGAGCAGCCTCCGTGTTGCCGAGTCGGAGACGCTACGGGACGCCCTCCGCGTCGGCCTCGTCCGATCGACCGACACCGCATCTTCACAAAATCCCCGCAAATACCCGTAAACGCCCGAAACCCGGCGTTTTCCAGGGATTTCCGCTATACTAATCGCTGCACGCCGGCGGATATTCACCTCCGCCGGCTCTTTTATTGTTTGGGTGTTTCTCAACGGGGAGGCTGGCTTGTTCGACGTCGGCGACAAGGTGGTGTATCCGCACCACGGGGCGGGCACGGTCATCAAGAAGGAAAAGCGCGATGTGCTGGGACAGACGCGCGAGTACCTGACCATTCAGATCCTGCACAACGACATGACCGTGAACGTTCCCACGGAAAGCGCCGACAAGGTCGGCCTGCGCGGCGTGATCGAGGAGGATCTCGTCACCACCGTGGTCAAGGCGCTCACCGCCGGTGAGTCGGAGATGCCGAAGAACTGGAACCGCCGGTTCAAGCACAACCGCGACAAGATCAAGACCGGCGACATCTTCGAGTTGGCGGAAGTCGTCAAGAACCTGTCGCTGCGCGACCACGAGAAAGGCCTGTCGACCGGCGAGAAGCAGATGTTCGTCAAGGCGAAGAAGATCCTCGCCTCCGAGCTCATGTACGCGAAGGGCGTCGAGGAGGACGAGGCTGCCGAGTGGCTCGAGGGTGTGCTCGCGGGCGTCGGGGGCACCTCCGCGAAGCCGCGGAAGACGAAGGCCAAGGCAGCGACCGCCGCGGTCTAGCCACGCTCGCCTGCAGCGATCGTGGGTAAGCGTGCGCGGTCGCTGCGTCTGCAAGAGTCCGCGCCGATGGCGCGTGAGGCATCTTCTAACCCCCCCCTCGGAGAAGGGGGGGTTGGGGTGTGGGTGCTCCTCATGGCCGCCGGCAGGGGCGAGCGGCTAGGCGGGGAGCGGCCCAAGGCGTTCGTTCGACTCGGTGAGCTGCCGCTGCTCGCCGAGCCACTGCGCCGGCTCGACGAGTGCCGGTGGATCGACGCGATCGTGGTGGCCGTGCCCGCGGGCTGGGAGGAGCCGGCGATCCTGCTCGCCGAGGAGCTGTCGGCGACAAAGGCCGTGGCGAGCGTCACGGGTGGAGCGACCCGCGCCGAGTCGGTGCGAGCGGCGCTCGCCGAGGTGCCCGAGGAAGCGCTCGTCGTGCTCGTGCACGACGCTGCTCGCCCGCTCGTCACCGACGAGGTGATCGAGCGCGTCTTGGCGCCTCTGTCCGAGGGCTGGGACGGCGTCGTGCCAGCCGTTCCCCTTGCGGACACGGTGAAGCGGATCGACGGTGACGCCGTCGTTGAGACAGTCGACCGCTCGACGCTTGTAGGGGCTCAGACGCCACAGGCATTCCTTGTCCCAACACTCCGCGCCGCGCTCGCGGGACTTCGTGGCTCAGAGCCACAAGGCGCCACCGATTGCGCGGCGCTCGTTGAGGCGCAGGGAGGCCGCATCCGGTGGGTCGAGGGCGACCGGCGATTGCTGAAGGTGACCACGCCGAGCGATCTGGAGCTGATCTCGTCGTGGCTCTGAAGGCGATCGTCTTCGACGTGGGGGAGACGCTCATCGACGAGACGCGCATGTGGGAGCGCGCGGCCGACGCCGCAGGCGTGCCGCGGTTTACGCTCATGGGCGTGCTGGGAGGGCTCGCCGCCCGCGGCCGGCACCATTCCGAGGTGTGGGAGATCCTCTCGGTCGAGCCGCCAGTCTCGACCTGGACGCCGGACGATTTCTACCCTGATGCACTCGGTTGTCTCAGCGCACTTCGTGGAGAGGGGCTGCTCGTCGGAGCGGCCGGCAACGTGCCTGCCGGCTACGAGGATCCGCTGCGAGAGCACGTCGATCTGCTCGGCTCCTCCGGCCTGTGGGGAATCGAGAAGCCGGCGCCGGAGTTCTTCGCGCGCATCGCAGCTGAGTCAGGATGCGCTGTCTCGGAGATCGCGTACGTCGGAGACCGCGTCGACAACGACGTCGAGCCCGCGTTGGCTGCGGGGATGGTCGCGGTGCACGTTCGCCGCGGCCCTTGGGGCCACCTCCACGAACCGCCACCTGAGGCGATTCGGATTCGGTCACTCGACGAGCTACTCGAGGCACTTCCCGTTGTCTGAGCTGCGGATCGGCCTCGGCGTCGACGCGCACGCGCTGGAGCCGGGCGTTCAGCTCGTCCTCGGGGGGGTCAGGATCGACCATCCCCAAGGCCTCGCGGGTCATTCGGATGGAGACGTCATCGCTCACGCGCTCACCGACGCACTCCTGGGTGCGGCCGGCCTCGGCGACATCGGCTCGCTGTTCCCGTCGGACGACGAGCGCTGGCGGGACGCCGACTCACTCGAGCTCCTTGGCGACGCGTACGAACATGTGCGTGCCGCCGGCTACACCCTTGTCAATGCCGACTGCGTCCTCGTCGGAGAGGAACCCCTCATCGCGCCGCATCGCGAAGAGATGCGCCGCCGTCTTGCGGCCGCCCTCGGCATCGACGCCGAGCGGGTGAACGTTCGTGCGACCACGACCGACGGCCTGGGGTTCACCGGGCGCGGCGACGGCCTCGCCGCACAGGCTGTTGCCCTCCTGGAGGGCACGTGAGGCTCGTGCGCTACGCCGATCATCCGGACCTCGAGGAGAGGCGCCACGGGCTCCTGTCGCTGCCGACCTTTCCGGAGTACATGCACCACAACGATCCAGGCAACAAGTACTGGGGTCGTCTCTACACCGACTTTCCGGACTTCCAGGTGGCGCTCCTCGACGGCGAGGAGCTCGTCGCCGAAGCGCACGCAGTTCCGGTTCCCTGGGATGGCACCCTCGACGACCTGCCGGCCGGCTGGGACGATGCGTTCGTCCGCGGGATGACCTCCGACCGCGCCCCGACGGTCCTCTGCGCGCTCGCGATCAGCGTCCTGCCGACGCGGCAGGGAGAGCGGCTCTCGTCGCGGATGATCGAGACCTTCAAGGATGGTGCGCGCTCGGCAGCCCTCGGGTCGGTGATCGCGCCCGTTCGGCCGACTTGGAAGGAGCGCTACCCGCTGATCCCGATCGAGCGCTACATCGACTGGCGGCGTGAGGACGGCGCTCACTTCGATCCCTGGATCCGGATCCACGAGCGCGTCGGTGGAGAGATCGTCGCACCCGCGCCAAGGTCGATGGTGATGCAGCATCCCGTGGCGGACTGGGAGGAGTGGACGGGGATGCGGTTCCCGGACGACGGCCAGTACGTCTTCCCGGGCTGTCTCGCCACGCTCGTCGTTCGCAATGGGGTTGGAACCCACGTGGAGCCGAACGTCTGGATGAAGCACCCGGTCTGAGCGTAAACCCGAGTCAAATGACTCGGGCCGGCAGACGGACGAGCGGGCCGTCGCACTCCACGAGCCCGTCCCGAAGCAATGAGTCGACAGCCTCGAGGTCGAGCGTCTCCCGGGGGCGCGCCTCCTCCGCCACGAGTCGGAGCAGCGCCGCGCGACGCTGCCTGAACGAGCCCTCGAAGCGGGACTGCTTCCGCAGTGGCTCGTACCGCTTTCCGCGCGAGGGGCAGCGCTGCGCCAGCGGGCAGATTCCGCACCGTGGCACCCGCGCCAGGCAGATGGTCGCGCCGAGGTCGAAGAGCGCCTGTAAGGCACCCGGCCCGAACGCGTGACCGGTGCGCTCCTGGATCCGGGCGACGTTCGTGTCGACCGGCAGCACAGGCTCGTCGAAGGCCTGGTTCCGGATCGCTGCGGCCGTATAGGGCCCGACTCCCGGCAGTTCTGTGAGGTCTTCGGGCCAGATGCCGGCCGCCACGGCCTGCGAGGCCCGGTAGAGGTTGATGGCGCGCCGGTTGTAGCCGAGCCCCTGCCATTCTCGGATCACGTCAGCCGGTGCGGCGGCTGCGAGCGCGGCGGGGGTCGGCCAGCGCTCGAGCCAGCGGAGATAGCGCGGCAGCACACGATCCACCTGCGTCTGCTGGAGCATCACCTCGGAGACGAGGATCGCGTAGGGATCACGCGTGCGTCGCCACGGCAGGTCGCGCCCGTGCTTCTGGAACCAGGCCAGAAGCTGCTCTTCCATCAGCCGGTGCCGCGTAGCGGCATCTGCCGAACGGGAAGCTCGAGCGCGAAGGTCGCTCCCTCACCCGGGTTCGAGCTGATCGAGACCGAGCCGCCGTGCGCCTCGGCGATGCGCTTGACGATGGCGAGGCCGAGCCCGCTGCCGCCCCCGTTGCGTCCGCGGGCTCCGTCGGCCCGCCAGAAGCGCTCGAACACCTTTTCCTGCTCCGCGGCATCGAGGCCCGGCCCCTCGTCCGTGACCTCGAGCAGGATTCCGGCCGCTGCCGCCTGCACGGAGATCGTCACTTTGGAGCCGGTCGGTGTATGACGCAGGGCATTGTCGAGCAGGTTTGCGAGCGCTCGCCGAAGCGCCTCGCGGTCGCCGTCCAGCTCCAGCCGCTCGGGAGCGATTGCGTCGAGCTCGATTGCGCGCGCGGCGGCAACGCTGGCGAACTCGGCTCGGCTCTCCTCGACCAGCTCACGCGCCGGGAACGGCTCGTGCACCATCTCGGGAGACTCGAGCCGCGCGAGGGCGAGCAGATCGTCCGTCAGCCGCGTCATGCGGCGCAGCGCGCGGTCGATCACGACCGCCGCCTCGTCGCGGCTGCCGTCGGGCGTCTCCGTCTCGGAGAGCGCGAGCTCGAGGTTCGTCTGAATGATCGCGAGCGGCGTTCGCAGCTCGTGCGAGGCATCGGCCACGAACCGCCGTTGCGACGCGAAGGCCTCGTCGAGGCGCTCCAGCATCGAGTCGAAGGTGTCCGCGAGCCTGCGCAGCTCGTCGTCCGGCCCGCGCAGCCCGATCCGACGGGACAGCTGCGAGGCCTGGATCTCCTGGGCGACTGTGGTGATGCGCGCGATCGGCGCGAGCACACGGCCCGCGATCACCCAGCCGAGCGCGAGGCTGATCCCAAAGAGCCCGAGCAGTGCACCGATCGAGAACCGGCGCAGGTTGCGCAGGGTGTGCTCGTTGACCTGCCGCTCGAAGGCCGCCGCCTCGACGAAGGTGCGCTCGACCTGATCGCCACCGTCGTTGACAGGTACGGTCGCGCGAATTGCTGCGCCCTGCGAGAGCGGCTCGTCCCTGAGGGAGAGCGAGAGGCCGAGGTAGAGGCCGCCGACGACGAGTGCGGCGAGCGCGAAGAGCAGTGTCGAGTAGAGAACCGTCAGGCGGACGCGGGCCGAGCGAGACCACGCGGGAACCCCGAGGGTCACGCCTCGTCCCGCAGCCGGTACCCGACGCCTGGAACCGTCTCGACCGGCTGCGCCCTTCCTCCGGCGGCTGCCAGCTTCCGCCGGAGCGTCATCACCGTGACGCGCACGGTTCGGGTCAGGGGATTGGCGTTCTCGTCCCAGACATGAGTGAGCAGGTCGAACTCCGACAGAGCGGCTCCGGGCCGCGACATGAAGTAGCGCAGGAGGGAGAACTCCTTGGGAGTCAGGTTGAGCAGCTCGCCGCCGAACGTGGCCACGTGGCGGGCCGGGTCGAGCTCCAGCGCGCCGACGCTGAGGCGGCCGTCCGCCGCCTCGCCCGGCCGCCGGAGGAGGGCGCGCACCCGCGCCGCCAGCTCGCTCAGCTCGAACGGCTTCACGAGATAGTCATCCGCACCGTCGTCCAGGCCGTCGACGCGGTCGTCGAGCCCGCTGCGCGCCGAGAGCATCAGGATCCTCGGCTGGCTGAGACCGTCACGCCGGTCGGCCCCCCGGATGCGCCTGCATACCTCGCGGCCGTCGAGCCGCGGGAGGTTGAGGTCGAGGCAGATCAGATCGTAGGGGTAGGTGCTTGCCTTGACGAGCGCGTCGTCGCCCGCGTGCGACACGTCGACCGCGTAGCCCTCCCGCCGCAGCCCGCGTGCGATCGCGTCCGCGAGATCCTGCTCATCCTCGACCACCAGCACACGCATCGGCCATGCGTAGTTTGCAGCAGATCGACGGAATCCGATCTGGCAGCCCCTGAAGAGGCGGCTTCGCGGCCCCGTGATCCTTTATCGGCGCTTTACCGCTGACCTGCTTCACTCGGTGAGACGCAAACTGCGAAAGGGAGCCTCCATGGAAGAGAACAGGTCCGGCTCGAGGGAGCTGCTCGAGTCCGCCCTCTACGAGATCCGGCGCGTGATCGCCGGCCAGGACGAGATGCTCGAGCGGGTGCTCGTCTGCCTGCTGGCGGGTGGTCACCTTCTGATCGAAGGCGTCCCAGGGCTCGCGAAGACCCTGACGATCAAGACGACAGCGGACGTCCTCGGCGGGAGCTTCCAGCGCATCCAGTTCACGCCCGACCTCGTGCCGTCAGACCTCGTCGGGACGCGCGTGTACCGCCCCGGGTCGCAGACCTTCGACACCGAGTTCGGCCCCGTGTTCTGCAACTTCCTGCTCGCCGACGAGATCAACCGCGCGCCGGCGAAGGTGCAGTCAGCCCTGCTCGAGGTGATGCAGGAGCGGCAGGTGACGATCGGCAAGACGACGCACCCGGTGCCCGACCCCTTCCTCGTGATGGCAACTCAGAACCCCATCGAGTCCGAGGGCACGTACCCGCTCCCCGAGGCGCAGATCGACCGCTTCATGCTGAAGATCCTCGTCGGGTACCCGCAGCACGACGAGGAGCTCACCGTCGTGCAGCGGTCGCTCGAGGCACCACCCGAGCTCCGGCGCGTGCTCGACCTCGAGCGGCTCAGCGAGCTCCAGCGCGCCGTCACCAAGGTGTACGTAGATCCCGCGATCGTGAGCTACACGGTCCGTCTGGCGACGGCGACTCGCGAGCCCGCGGCCCACGGCCTCGAGCGGTGGGCGCCCTACGTCGCGTACGGGGCAAGCCCGCGCGGGCCGATCAGCCTCGTTCACGCAGGACGGGCGCTCGCGCTTCTGCGCGATCGCGACTACGTCACACTCGAGGACGTCGCCGCGCTCGCGAAGGACGCGTTCCGCCACCGGCTCGTGCTCAGCTACCAGGCGCTGGCGGAAGAGGTGCCTGCCGACCGGATCCTGGACGCCGTGATCGAGGCCGTCGCGGTGCCGGAGCTCGACCTGCGTCGGGGCGCCGCAGCGGCTTGACGAAGTCGCGCCGCCAGGAGGGGGTTCGGGGGAACCGGCGGGTTCCCCCGCTAGGGCGCGCCGATGCTCTGCATCGGCGGCAGCGAGAAGGGGGCCCGCGGGGGAGACAGGGTTTCCCCCGCGCGACCGAGCCAGAGGCGAGGGAGGCGGCTTGACAGCACCCAACGCCAAGCTTCGCACGCCTGATCGCCCCGGCCCGGGGCCGCTGCCGGAGGTGTTGCTGCGGTCGCTCGACCTCGCCGTTCGCCGGCGGGTCGAGGGGATGCTCGCCGGTGATCATCGCTCGTCCGTGCTCGGGCGCGGGACGGAGCTCGCGCAGGTCCGGGCGTATGTGCCGGGCGATGACGTGCGCCGGATCGAGTGGAACGTCACTGCGCGAACCGGCGAGCCGCACGTGCGCGTCGACCTGGCCGAGCGGGTGCTCGTGACGTGGATCGTGCTGGACGGCTCTGCCTCCATGGCCTTCGGCACCGCCGAGCGCCGGAAGGCCGACGTGGCGGAGGGGGTGTGTCTCGCGCTGGGACATCTCGCAAGCCGGCGCGGCAACCGGCTGGGAGTCGTCGCCTTCGGCGGGGCCCGGCAGACTGCCGTGCCGCCGCGGCAGGGGCGGACGGGGATGCTCTCGCTCCTGCTCGCGCTGCGCGAGGAGCCACCGATGGCGGGTGCAGGCGACGGCACGCTCGCCGACGGGCTGCACCTGGTGGGACGTCTGGCCCAGCAGCGCGCGCTGGTTGCCGTCGTATCGGACTTCCGCGGTCCGCGCGACTGGCGGCCCGCGCTCTTGCGGCTCGCCGGCGGTCACGACGTGATCGCGATCGAGGTGCGCGATCCTCGGGAGGAGACGCTGCCGAGTGTCGGTGAGCTCAGGCTCGTCGATCCCGAGACCGGGCGCCAGCTCCGGGTGAACACGCGCGACAAGCGACTGCGCGAGCGGTTCGCCACCGCGGCCGCCGCCGAGCGCGCGGAGGTCCGTGGCGAGCTCGGCGCGCTCGGCGTGGGACACGTCGTCGTCTCGACGGAGGGCGACTGGTTGCGCAACGTGGCCGGCTTCCTGCGTCGAGGAGCCCTGTGAGGCTGCCGGCGTGAGCTTTGCCGCGCCTATCGCCCTCGTCGCGCTCCTCTTGCTGCCGCTCGCGGCGGGAGTCCTGTGGTGGCTCGAGCGTCGCCGTGAGCGCGACTCCGCGCGCTTTGCGAACCCGGCGCTCGTGCCGAACCTCCTGCCGGTTCGCCCTGGCTGGCGCCGCCTGTTCCCGCTCGCGCTGATGCTGATTGCGCTCGCCGCTCTCGTGCTCGGTCTCGCCCGCCCGCACGCTGCGGTCTCGGTGCCGCGCGAAGAGGCGACGATCGTGCTCGCGATCGACACATCGCGCTCGATGGTGGCCACGGATGTCAAGCCGACGCGGCTGGCAGCGGCCCAGAAGGCGATTCGCACCTTCGCCCAGAAGGTGCCGAAGCAGTACCGGATCGGGATGGTGTCGTTCGGGGACGTGGCGTACGTCGTTGCACCCGCGACCGCCAACCGAAGCGTCTTCGAAGACGCGCTTGCAGCGTTACGGCCGGGCGAGGGAACAGCGCTCGGCGACGGGATCGCACGCGCGATCCAGCTCGCCAGGGGCATCCAGCGGGGCGATGGCGAGCGGCCTCCCGCGGCGATCCTCGTCCTCTCCGACGGTGCTCAGACGCAGGGGACGCTGCAGCCGCTGCAGGCTGCGCAGCGTGCGCAACGGTTCCGCATCCCTGTCTACACCGTGGCACTCGGCACCGAGCAGGGAGTCGTCGAGGTTCCGAGGGCAGATGGCCTCACCGAGCGCGTGACGGTGCCTCCTGATCCGGCGACGCTCCGCCAGATCTCGTCCTTGACCCGAGGCCGTTTCTACGCCGCCCCCGACGGAGCAAGCCTGGACGCCGTGTACGAGGAGCTCGGCTCGCGGATCGGCCGGCGCTCCGAGGATCGGGAGCTGACGGCCGATCCGCGAGCCGAGCTCCTCGTACACGGCGTCCAGGCTTGCTCCGTCGGGGGC